>Ga0137385_10006858_pt1 | contig 10021 bp, 6 predicted proteins | sample SagtaG_FD_104921 | JGI IMG/M metagenome (GOLD analysis project Ga0137385, IMG submission 104921) | Vadose zone soil microbial communities from Sagehorn Ranch, Mendocino, California, USA - Sage2_R_80_16 metaG | ecosystem: Environmental > Terrestrial > Soil > Vadose zone | place: USA: California... | reverse complement strand
GTCTGATATTCGCGGGTCGGAACCGCATAATCATGATCCGTCGGGAGCTGCCTCTGACTGTTATCGCGAGTCCGGTCGAGCCTGTCGCATAGGCCAAGCGAGGATTCTCCTTCGTGCTTGCTCCGGCTGCTGCTGGCTCTGTGCTCGAGATGGATGGCGCGTTTCATCAAGGAACGGTTTTTCGTTTTTTCCTTATTTGGAAAGCTTTTGCTTTTGTTCTTGTCAGGCTGCAGTTCGCTGGCTGACGGTTGTCTCTGCTCTGGTTCCAATAGCCCAGATGAATCCCAGCAATTCACGAGCAACTGCAGTAATGATCTTTCCCTGGGGCTTGCCAGCTGCACCCAGCTTCATATAGCGCTTGTGCAGGCGGTGTTGAGCCTTCCATGCAATCTCCTTGACCTTTTCCGAAATGCTCTCTTGTCGTCTGCGCAATCCATACCAGATACCTGGTGGACGTCGGTAGCTCCATGCTGCTTCGCCAACGATTCGTCGCAAGTGCGCGTTGCCGGTTTTAGTGATCCCTCCGCGTCTGATTCGCTTACCACTGGAGTCTTCGCTGGGCACCGCGCCGCAATACCCCATCAGCTGCCGAGCACCGCCAAAACGGGATACCTGGCCCAACTCGGCCGCAATGGTCACAGCTGAGATATCTGCGATACCGCGCAGTGCCTGTAGATCGTTGATGACTTGTTGTAACGCGGGCGAGGCCAGCTTCACGGCCTCCATGATGGCTTGCTCCAGACGCGCCACCCGTTCCCGCATGTGCTCGACCTCGTGCAGATAATCCTGCCGCGTGGCCTCCTGAGCGACCTGTGTGAAGCGCAGCTGCGCAACCCAGATCAGATAAGGGCGCGTCCATGGTCTCACCCCGGTGGGTGGACGCTGGCCTGAGCGCAGCAGAAACTTACTCAGCCGATGCCGCGCTCGCATCTGATCCTGCTTCGCTGCTTCGCGGGCACGCACCAGATCTCGCAATGCCTCAGAGCCTTCATCTGGAACCCACACCGCCGTAAGATCTCCGGAGCGATAACAACGTGCCAGCTTCTCAGCGTCCCGTCGATCCGTCTTTACCCGATCACCTACCTTGACCGGTACCAGCGTGGGCGCGACAACCTCGCACTGAATGCCCAACTCCGCTAGCTGCCAGTACACGACGTAGCCCGTCGGCCCCGCCTCATAACAAGCTCTCAACTTCTCCGCCGGGCCAAGCTTCCTGATCATCTTGCGAATCGACTCGGCGCGGTTCGGAATCGTACCCAGGCTCCGTACCTCGCCATCCGTCTCAGCAACTGCTACGGCGATCGTCTCGGCATGGACATCCAAACCTAAAAATCGTAACTTTTCCTTCATGACCGGCTCCCTTCCGCTTGTGGCTCTGAACTGTGCGTCCTTCTGAACTCACAGCCTAACCCACGATCAGCGCACCGGTGCCGGTCACTCCATACTGACTGTTCTCGGCAATCGAGGATGTATTAATTCGTTACGAAAACAAATCGCATCGAACCATTTCTCTTTTCGTCTGCGACACATTGCGCCTCAGATCTGACGGCCCGGAATGCTGGCAGTGATAAAGCGCCGCAGTTAGTCGCGCGTGGCCTCGAACAGGAACCAGCTACGACGCTGTGACTGATCGATCCAGTTCTCAAGAAGACTTGCGGTTGCTACATCGCCGGCCTCGTCACAGAGCGTATGCACGGCGCGCATGCTAAGCACTAGAGCCTTCTCATCCTCATGGAGTTCGCTCAACATGTCGGCGGGAGTTACGTAGTCCGCGTCATTGTCGCCGATGCGTTGTAGGCGAGCGATGTGCCCAATCGAGCGCACGGTTGTGCCACCGATCTTCCGAACGCGCTCCGCAATATCATCCGTCATGGAGAAGAGCTGATCTCCGTGATCATCGAGAAGCAGATGAAAATCACGGAAATGCCGGCCACTCATGTGCCAATGGAAATTCTTGCTCTTGAGGTACAGTGTGAAGACGTCCGCCAGCAAAGCGTTAAGTCCCCCGGTTATGTACTCGACCGCCTCTGGATCAATATCCGACGGCGTTGTGAGAGGGGCTTTCTGGCGAGCAATGAGTTCATCTTTGGCTGACATGAGAGTTCTCCTTGGAAAGATCCAAATCGTGAGTCAATGAGAGTGCCAGCACGAAACCGGTTGTGAATAGTTGCGTAGCGCTGCGATCTCATTGTGCGCGGCCCTCGATCCCATGATAAGGAAAAGCCGCTGCGCGACATCAGACGCCCGTGTGCATCGACATCTCGGCACGCCTACCAACAAAGTCATCGTAGCTGGGTTTCCCAGCTCTGCCTATCATGTGTTTCCATTAGCCTTGTGCCTAAGCGCCTAAGCGAGAGGGAACGCTGTATTCTCTCGGCAATAGGAGAAACGCAACGTGACCTCACTTCTTTCAGTGAACGGCGGTCTTCCACGCGATGTTGAGTGGCAAGGCAAGGTTGCGCTTACCGCCGTTTGGAAGGCACGCGCCTGAACCGATCGATCACCCTTCGGAAGGCAATATTTTGATCTGTTGTTCGGCTCCGCGGTCAGACATCGAACTAGATCTTTGAGAGTTCGCCTTAGCCACCGCTATCCAACTCAGGAATCCGGTCCGGGGAGATTGTCATAAAAAACCGGGTTCCTTACAACACTAAGACGTACGCACACGAGCGGCAACGGAGTAGCACGGGAGTTGCTACTCACCAACAGCTTACTTGCCCTAGCGTTTAATCCGCCCCAATAATGCGCGAAGTTTCGCAAGTCGAGTGCGCGCGCTTGGATCCGTCCTTTGGAAGATAATGAAACCGGGAATCCGTAGAACTATCTGGGTTCCGGAAGTTGGCGAAGTGATTAGGCTGAATTTCCCCCCAATCCGGCCGGCCCTTTCTTTCATTCCCCGCAGTCCGAAGTGCCCCAGCCTGCCTCGGTCGGCTATTTCCGTGGAGACACCTTTGCCGTTATCGCTCACCCGCAGAATGAGATCTTCTTCATAACGTATTTCTACGTCGATACGACTGCCTTCAGAGTGCATGAAAGCGTTACGGATTCCCTCACAGGCGATGCGATAGACCTCTTCACCGAGAATGGGATAGATTTCTTTAATCGCACCGATAACCGCGAATTCGATATTGACTGAACTACGGGACTCGAACTCCCGCGCCAGTCTCCTAAGGGCTTCCAACAGATCATTCTTCTCGGTTGTCGGAGTGCGTAGAGAATTCAACGCTGCTCGTCCTTCTTCCGTTGCTCGCCCTAGCCAATTCGACAGCCTCTCCAGCACCAGTCGCATCGCTGTGAGGTCGGTGGTCTCTTCCAATGCGTCATCTGCGACCATTTTGCTTGATTGAATTGTTTGCAGGAGTGTGTCATGGAGTTCCCTTGCCAGGCGCGTCCGCTCGCTAACACGCTCTTCCAGGCGCACACTGAATTGAAGGGCGATTTGGCGCAGACGGTACCGGTATGCCGACAGGATTAACAGTAGAATAGATGTGAGGTAAATGGCCGTGAACCACCAGGTGCCCCACCAGGGAGGTAGTATTTCAATATCTAGCGAAGCACCCGGCTCATCCCAAGAGCCTCTGCTAGTAGCGCCTTCCACTCGAAACTGGTACTTACCCTTGGGCAACGTGGTATAACTCGCAATGCGCTGGTCGCTGCCCACCTCATGCCACTGGTGATCCAAGCCCTCCAATTTGTATCGATAGCGATTAGTCGACGCATTGAAATAGCTGAGCGCTGAGAATTCGATGGCGAGGATGTTCTGCTGGTGAGAGAGACTAATCGATTTGGTATAGGTGATGGATTTACTGAGTGGCAAACCTGGCCCAAACGGGACCGACGTCCCCGACAATTGAAAATCGGTCAGCACTGTTCGTGGGACAAAGGAATTAGTCGCGATCTTGCGGGGGTAGAACGCAGTTGCTCCGCTGAATCCGCCAAAGAACATCTCTCCTTGCGGACTCTTGAAGCACGTAGACCATCCCGTCAGGTCAGCTCCAGGAAGGCCGTCGGCGGCTGAATAGTTCTTGAACTTCTCCGTCTGTGGATCAAAGTTGGACAGCCCATTGTTGGTTCCCATCCACAGGGTTCCGCGCTCATCTTCGAGAATACAGCTCACAACATTTCCGGCGAGGCCATCCCTTTCGTAGTAAACCTTGGCAGTGCCTGACTTTGGATCAAACCTGTCGAAGCCGTCTTGGGTGCCAAGCCACACTCCGCCTGATCCATCAATAAAAACGGAGGTTACGCGGTGGTCACTCACGGAATGGGGGTTGTCAGGATCATGTTTGTAAATCGTAAACTTCCCCGTATTTGGGTCGAAGCGCTGAAGTCCCGATTCGCCACCGAGCCATAAGCTGCCATTCACGTCCTCTTTGATGTCGGAGTAATCCACTTCTCCCTGTGGATCTGGCTTAAAGGTAGTGAAGTTGCCGTTTGCCGAATCGAAACGTCTAAGACCTCCCCAGGTTGCGGCCCAGAGAGTACCAATGTGGTCGATAAAGATTCGCATGATCGGATTGTCGCCCTGATTAGAAGGGACGCCACGACCACGATGATAGGATTCGGCTTGCCCCGTGGCTGGATTTAGTCTTTGAAGTCCCGGGCGAAAAGAGCCGGCTACGAGCGTGCCGGAGCGATCTTCAAGAATCGAGAGCACCTCGCCTTTGACACCTACTCCCGGAGGCACAGTATTTTTGCCATTCGCTCGATCAATACGGTTCAGTCCTCCTGTTGATCCAATCCAGAGTATTTTGTTTCGATCCTCGTAGATGGAAGTCACTAGAGACCCCTTGAGACTCCCTCGCTGGTGGGTAAAGTTCTCGAAGAGTGACGGCCTTTCCGAGAAGAAATATGGCGCTGATTCGTGCAAGTCTACCCAAATTTCGCCTTCACGATCCTCATACACATCAGTGACGCTGTCGGCGCCCAAGCTCTCGTTGTCCTCGGGGTGATTTTTGTAACGAACGAGTCTGTTGCGTCCGCGATCATATTTCAACAAACCGGCACCCTCTGTGGCCATCCACATGGTGCCATCCTGCGATTCGAGCATCGTGTAAATTCCTGCGATTGTCGTTACCCGATTTGCTCCATCGTAGATGGAATAGCAAACGAGCCTATTATCGTTGCGATCCAGCACCGCCAACGGGCATTGCGGCGTAGTGCGAGCGACCCAGAATATGCCGAACCTGTCTTCATGGAACATGAACGAAATGTGACCGTCCAACGGAATATGTTGCGTTACCTTCCCTGTCTTTCGGTCGAATGCATCTAGCCCAGCACCGCTTGCGATCCAAAACGTTCCCCGCCGATCCTCGTCACAAAAGTTAATGTCATTAGCGCTGAGACTCGAAGGATCGTTTGGATCATGTGTAAACCGAATCGTTTGTCCGTTGACTGGATCAAGCATGAACAGCCCCTTGAAGGTGGCCAACCACAACTTGCCTGACTCGTCTTCGCTAATGTGGATGGCGGGACCATCATTCTCATTTGTGCCTTGCCTGCCAATGCGAAAGTGCGTGAATGTCTCCGTGACTGGGTCGAATTTGTCGAGGGATTGATCGCAGCCAACCCAAAGATTACCGGAATGGTCAATGAAAAGGCTCCGGACAAAAACGCCGCCCAGGCTGTTAGGTTGGCCTGGCTCATGTCGGAATACTTTGAACTTGTAGCCGTCGAATCGATCCAACCCATATTGCGTGCCGAACCAAAGAAACCCCAGACGGTCCTGTACGGTCGGCGCCGCCCTTGTCTGAGACAAGCTGTTCACTCCATGTATCTGACGGAATCTAATATCCAAGCCATCTACCAGCGGCAATCGGGCCGTCTTAGTATCGATCCTTGTCTGCGTCATGCGACCATCTTCCGCCAGCGATGTAGCGCATATGAACCCGAGTAGGGAGAGGAACACCCAACGCAGCGCGGAGTTCCCCCGAAGGGAATTCCTTTTCTGTTCACCAGGTAGTTGCGGCTTTCTTGCAGTCCTCACGAGAGTCGAGCCCCTCAACCGTCAATGATAATGCACCTCCAGAATGGGAACAGGCGAATTGTGAACTCCGACAAACGATTCGACGAAGTCTGCAAGATCTGAACATTCAGAGGTACGATTTCGAGTCTTTTTATGCGGAGATCACGTTCCTTGGCTACAATTGCCAGAATACCGGGGAGGTCGCTTTGGTACTTGGCACACCAATTCGCATTCTGATCGTCGACGATCACCCGGTTGTCCGTGAAGGACTGGCGACCATTATTGGCTCCAAGCAGGACATGGTTATAGTCGCCGAGGCGAGCAATGCTCAAGAAGCTATCGAGCAGTTTCATGTCCATCGACCGGACATTACGCTGATGGATCTTCGGCTACCGGGACGCAATGGCACCGATGCGCTTGTCGCTATACGTGGTGACTTCCCTAAGGCTCGCGTGATCATGCTGACCACTTCAGATGGTGATGGAGAGATACACTTGGCCCTAAGAGCGGGCGCAGCGGCTTATGTGCTGAAGAGTATGCCCAAGAACGATTTGTTGGCAGTCATCAGGTCAGTGCATCTGGGCGGACGGCATATTCCGCCGGATGTGGCCACGCGCCTGGCTGAACATCTTGGCGACGAAACCCTTACGAGCAGGGAACTGGAAGTTCTGCGGCTCATCCGCGATGGACACCGCAACAAGCAGATCGCCGATGAACTTTCAATTTCAGAGGGCACAGTCAATTTTCACATCAAGAATCTCGTCGAAAAACTCCAGGCGAACGATCGAACACATGCAGTGACGATCGCGTTGCGCCGCGGCATCCTCCAAATCTGAGCCTCAACTCCAACCTAGTGAAAACTCTAGGTCGTCTACTGCGGAATTCTACGTTCCTGAGAAAGACTTGTCGCGGTACAGTCAAAGTACCGGGCAAATGAGGTTCGCCATTTCGCGAACTCTTCATCCAGTGAGGAACCTTACACATTGCGCGATAGCGCATAAAGCATGTGTTCCAAGGGCAGGACAACATGACGGGACTGCGAGTGGTTTTCTGCTGCTCGATCGTGTTTCTTGGAAAAATGGCTGCCGAATTTCGCGCTGTGAGGACACAACTCTGGACATTTCCCGAATGGATCGAGCCAAGGGCCATTTTACTTTTCGGGACGCCGTTTGCTTGGGTGCACTCGGTATGGACTCGCATATTTTATGCGGTCACGGCGCTTCTGCTGGTGTACTTCGTCCACCGGTCAAGGGTTAGGCGAATTGAAGCGGCACTCACCCTTCTGTTTCATCAGCGATTATCCGAACGCGCTCGCCTTGCGAGAGACCTCAATGACACGTTGCTTCAGACGATAGAAGCCGGCAAGCTAATCGCAGATGACGCTCTTGACCCAACCTCAGACCCAGTTCGCATGCGTGAGGCAATGGGACGGCTATCCTATTGGCTCGGGAAAGCGACTCAGGAAGGGCAGGCTGCCCTGAATTCATTGGGCGCAACTAGCTGCGACGGAAACGATCTGTCTTCGGGATTCCGGAGAGCGGCAGAAGAATGCCTCATCAATCGTTCCATGACTTTGGAACTCTCTGTAACCGGAGAGAGCAAAGACATGCATCCGATGGTTCGCGACGAGGTCTACCTCCTCGGCTGCGAGGCCATCAGCAACGCGTGCAACTGCTCTGGTGCCAACCGCCTCGACGTTGCGTTGACCTATGGAAGGAATTTTTGCATGCAGGTCAAGTCCAGTGGCCAGCCGCTCAGTTCGGTTCTCGCTGAAGGAGCTAAGGACGAGCATCTTGATCTGCAGGGAATGCAGAGGCGGGCGAATCGATTCGGTGCCACAGTGAGCCTGACTACATCTTCGAGTTCGACTGTCGAGCTTACGCTCACTGTGCCTGGCCGCATCATCTTCCAGGTCGCACCGTCCGTCCTCCCCCGCCGGTGGCTCACGGAACTATGGAACCGTCTTCGGTCACGAAAAAGCAACTTAACCTAAGCCACGTTTGCGTCTTCACGGTGGCCGACCGTGAATCCATGGTCAAATTTTCAGGGTAGCTAATTTCCTTGAGAAAAATGCAGGGGCTCCCCTACTGTTCCTGGTGTGTTCAGGATCCGCGAGTGAGTCTAGGCTCTTGGTACGAAGAGTTGTTCCCCAGTACGAGACGAGTGAACCTTCCCTGATCTTGAGTTCAAAAGACATCGTGCTTTACTTCGTTCCGAAAGTTGGCCTTCCATGCAAGCAACTTGTCATAACGCCAATATTTCTCTGCGTTCACAGCTGAGCGTGGAGAGCGAAGCTCGAATTCCCCCTAATGAAGCTGTCGCGAACCAATCAATAGAGACCGTCTATCTCATTGCCCACGATTTGCAGTTTCGTGAAGCGCTGTCAGAATTGCTGGCCACGCTTGACGTAAGAGTAGTCGAATTTGAATCAGCCACAGCCTATTTTGCGTATAGAAGGCCGGAGGAGCCTGGCTGCCTCATTGTCGACATGCAGTTGCGAGATATCAACGGTGCTGACGTTCAACAGCAAATTGGCAGAGAGATGAGCCCTCCAGTCATCTTCAACAGCAGTCACCCTGACGTGCCGGCGACGGTGCGTGCGATGAAAGCAGGGGCAATCGAGATCCTGATCAAGCCTGTTGCCCCAGCGGCGTTAGTCCAGGCGCTACGAGAGGCCTTCGCTCAGGATCGAAAGCTGCGGCTCAGGAAAGCGGAGCTGGCACAGCTGCAACAACGCTTCTCTCTCCTGACGCCAAGGGAGCGTGAGGTCCTCCCACTCATCGTTGGGGGACTCCTAAACAAACAGGCTGCCTTTATTCTCGGTATCTCTGAGGTCACGCTACAAATCCATCGAAGTCAAGTGATGCGAAAGATGGAAGCTGGGTCATTCGCAGACTTGGTCAGAATGGCCATAAAGCTCCGCGTTCGCCATTGGAGCGCCGAAAACCGGAGTCCAGAGTTGGCTCCGCAGTCCCATCGTGAATGGTCGAGAAAGCAGCCGGCTGGATGAGGAACCCAGATTTGCCGCGAGGAGATTGTTGGGATGAGAGACGTCCCTGCCGCGGACGAGACGCGGTCGCGCGGTATGCGCGGGCCGCCAAGGCAAGAGTTACAACCTGTAAGTATCCCCCGGCAAAGCCGCATAAGCGCTAACTTGTTTATTGCAATGGCGACTTGATTTTGATAGCGTTGGGTGCATGACGACAGCCAATGCATCTGACGAGGATTGGAAACTCCTACTTTCCTTTTTCCCGCCGAACTGGAAAGAGTTGGGGCAAGTGACGGAGGCGCTGAAAGGGTTGCGTCAGGATAAGAATGAAGAAAACTACATGCGCACGCTTTTGCTGCACCTGGGGTGCGGTTTTTCCATGCGAGAGACCGTAGTGAGGGCGCGGCAGGCCAAGCTTGCGGAACTTTCCGACGTGGCTTTGCTCAAACGGCTGCGCAAAAGCAAGGATTGGCTATATCGGCTTTGTTGCGCACTGTTTGAGGAACGCGGTCTTGTCGCCGAATCGGCGTCCCTTCCAACGCTGCGATTGATCGATGCGACGGTGGTCAAGGAGCCCGGAAAGACGGGCAGTCAATGGCGCATTCACTACAGTCTGCTATGGCCCACACTGGTTTGCGACTACTTCAAAATTACAGCTGCGGAGGGAAAGGGAAGCGGTGAATCGCTGCGGCAATTTCCCTTGAAGCCTCGGGATTACGTTCTTGTCGATCGCGGTTACTGTCATGCCAGTGGAATCCATTATGCTGCCGGCAGAAAAGCTTACCTTGCCGTCCGACTCAACCCGGACGGCATCCTCTTACAGGCGCCCAATGGATCCAAGTTTGGATTGTTGGAACGATTGAAATCGATTACCGCGACAGGGCAGATGGAGCAATGGGAGGTTTTGGTTCCCTTCGAAGACCATGCCCCTGTTTCAGCCCGGCTGTGCGTGGTTCTCAAGAGTCAAATGGCCATCGCACTGGCCCAGAAGAAGCTCAGACGCTATGCTTCCAAGCATGGCACCAAACTGCAACCTGAAACCTTGATCTACGCGCAATATGTCATGG
>Ga0137385_10006854_pt1 | contig 10023 bp, 10 predicted proteins | sample SagtaG_FD_104921 | JGI IMG/M metagenome (GOLD analysis project Ga0137385, IMG submission 104921) | Vadose zone soil microbial communities from Sagehorn Ranch, Mendocino, California, USA - Sage2_R_80_16 metaG | ecosystem: Environmental > Terrestrial > Soil > Vadose zone | place: USA: California... | reverse complement strand
GCTGGGCGTGATGCCGTGGAACTACCCGTATTACCAGGTGGCCAGGTTCGCCGCGCCCAACCTGATCGTCGGCAACACCGTCATACTCAAGCACGCGGAAAACTGCCCGACCTCGGCCCTGGCGATCGCACAGATCATGAAGGACGCGGGCATGCCGGACGGCGTGTACGTCAACCTCTTCGCGACCCACGAGCAGATCGCCGCGATGATCGCCGACCCGCGGCTGCGCGGCGTGTCGCTGACCGGCTCCGAGCGGGCCGGCACCGTGGTCGCCGAGACGGCCGGCCGCAACCTGAAGAAGGTCGTCCTCGAGCTCGGCGGGTCCGACCCCTACATCATCCTCGACACCCCCGACGTCGAGGCGGCGGCGGAGACCGCGTGGGCCACCCGGATGGAGAACGTCGGCCAGGCCTGCAACTCCAACAAGCGGATGATCGTCATGGACGACGTCTACGACGACTTCGTGGCCGCCCTGGTCAAGCGGGCCGCCGCGATGACACCGCGCCCGGCGGGCGACGACTCCGATGAGGCCTACAGCCCGATGGTCTCCCGTAAGGCTGCGGAGAACCTCCTCGCCCAGGTGCAGGACGCGGTCTCGAAGGGCGCCACGCTGCACGTCGGCGGCACACTCGGCGACGGCAAGGGCGCGTACTTCGCCCCGGCCGTGCTCACCGGCGTGACCCCGGAGATGCGGGCCTATCGCGAGGAGCTGTTCGGTCCGGTCGCCGTCGTCTACAAGGTCAGCGGCGACGACGAGGCGGTCCAGCTCGCCAACGTGGTGGACTTCGGCCTCGGCGGCGCGGTCTGGTCGACCGACGAGGAGCGGGCGGTCAATGTCGCCGAGCAGTTGGAGGTCGGCATGGCCAACGTCAACACCCCGGCAGGCGAGGGTGCGGACCTGCCGTTCGGCGGTACCAAGCGCTCCGGCTTCGGCCGCGAGCTAGGCCCCCTCGGCGTCGACGAATTCGTCAACAAGCGCCTCTTTTACGTCGAGAAGTAGCGCTTGGCGAGTAAACCCTGGTGCCGCCCCGCGGGCCACTCCCGGTGGCCCCGGTGCGGCCCCCCGGCTCGCGTGCACGGCGCGGTATCAGGCGAACTGCGGCATTACCTCGGTGGCCAGGAGTTCCGCTGATTGCAGCGCCTCGGCGATGGTCATGTCGCCGAAGCACGTTTCCAGCGCCATGTAGTTGATTCCGCCGATGTCGCGATGGCGGGCGACCCACTCGCGGGCGCCCGCCGGGTCGCCGGCGTAGAAGTGGCCGGTCGCGTGGATGCCCTCGAACGTTTCGGCCGGGAAGACCGGCGGTATCGGGATGTCGTATTTCTTCCAGAGGAAGTAGAGGCTGTCCTTGAACCGCGCGAAGGCCCGGTTGGCGATCTTCATCGCTTCCTCGCTGGTCGGCGCGAGCACCATGTTGCGGGAGATGCCCAGCGGCGGCAGATCATCCGCGGGGCGCCCGAGCGACGCCCACTCGGCCTTGTAGGCGTCGGTCAGCGTCCGCACGGCCTGCGAGGGGACCAGCGCCATCATCGGCATGCCGAGCCGCGCGCACCATTGCGCCTTCGCTAGCGTCCGGGTGCCATACCACAGCGGCGGGTGCGGCCGCTGCACCGGTCGCGAGATGACCGGCGCGTCAACCAGCTTGTAGTACTTCCCGTCGAAGGTCACGCTGTCCGACGTCAGCCCCTGCCGCAGAATCGCGAAGGCCTCGTCGAACCGGCCCTGCGCCTCCTCCTCGCCCGACACGCCGTGGAACGCCAGCTCGGCGGGCGAGACACCCCGGCCCACGCCCAGGTCGAGCCGGCCGCCCGACAACTGGTCCAGCGTGACCGCCTCCTCGATGACGCGCATCGGGTGGTACAGCGACAAGATCGTGATGAGCGTCCCGAGCCGCAGCCGCGAGGTCCGCTGCGCGGCCGCCGCCAGCATCAGGTGCGGCGACGGCGTGACGGCCAGCGGTGTCCCGTGGTGCTCGGTCAGGTGGTAGGCGTAGAAGCCCAGCCGGTCGTAGGCCTCGATCAGCTCCAGACGCTCGGCGACCTGCCGGGTATGCGGTCGTCCCGTGTCGTCGTTATGGTCGATGATCCCGAAGCGCATGCGCTGAACCTAACCCCGCGCTCCTCGCCACGCCAGGCTCCCTGGAAGCGTTTCTGCACCCAGCTATCCGGCGCAACCGCCACGATGTGACACCGTTGCGGTCCTGACAAGCAGTCGAGATGAGGAGGTCCCGTGGAGCTGGAACCTCGACGGGTCTGGCTGCGGCCACGACCGCGAGGTCGTCCCGCGTCGCACCGTCCATCGCCCCGTCCCTGAGACCGCGGTTCAGCAGATCGTCGGCTGTGTCCCAGGGCTACGGCGTGCGCTGCCGGTCAGGGCTGGACCGCCACCGGGACAGCCGCTGCCGGGCGGGTCAGCCTGCCGACGTCATCGAGGTGGCGCAGTGCCTGTCCATAGGACCCCAGCAGGCTGGTCCGCGCGTACGGCACGCCCCGGTCCGCGCAGAACGCGGCGACCAGTGCCTGCGCCCGGCGCAGGTTCGGCCGCGGCATGGACGGGAAAAGATGGTGCTCGATCTGGTAGTTCAGGCCGCCGAGGGCGAAGTCGGTAAGCCAGCCGCCGTGAACGTTGCGCGAGGTCAGCACCTGGCGGCGCAGGAAGTCGGTCTTATCGGATGCCGCCAGGACGGGCATCCCCTTGTGGTTGGGCGCGAAGGAACACCCCAGGTAAAACCCGAACAGGCCCTGCTGCACGAGGATGAACACCACTGCCTTGACCGGCGGCAGCACGAAGAACACCGCGCCGAGGTAGGCGGCGAAATGCGCAGCGAGCAGCATTGCCTCCCGCGCCCGCTGCCGGCAGCCGGGTCGTGTCACGGTGCGGATGCTGGAAGCATGCAGGCCGGCCGCCTCGAAGAACAGCATCGGGATGAGCAGGTAGGCCTGGTAGCGGAAGACGAGCCGCTGTACATTCCGCGCGGCGCGTGCCCTGGCGGCAGAGAACGCCAGCACGCTGAGCATGATGTCCGGATCGGCGCCCTCGGTGTTCGGGTGGGCATGATGCCTGCGGTGCTTACCGGTCCACCAGCCGTAGCTGAGCCCGGTGCCGAGGTTGCCGCATGCGACACCGAGGAGGTCGTTGGCCCGCCGGGAACGGAAGACCTGGCTGTGCCCGGCATCGTGGCCGAGAAAGCCGAGCTGGGCAAAGGCGGCGGCGAGGAAGACCGCGACAGCCATCTGCCACCATGAATCGCCGACGGCAGCGAACGCGGCCCAGCCGAGCGCCAGTGCCGCCGCGGTGAGCGCGATCTTCCAGATGTAGTACCGCAGCCGGCGGTTCAGCAGGCCTGCCTGCCTTACCTGCCTCGACAAGATGGCGTAATCACTGCCGCGCGGGCCGGCAGGCTCGGGTGTCATGGCGCTCCTCGGAGTCGGGCGTGGCCGTGGTGATCGGGAGCCGCCAGGGTCCGGGGCGGGCGCTAAGGACGACGCAGGGCGCCGAGGTCAAGCGTAACCCGGAAGCCTGTGGCCCGCAGAACGCTCAGGTGGCCCGGCTGCGTGACCGGGCCGATATCGTCGTCGCGTGTCGAGATGGTGCACCACCTGCTCACCGTTACGCCTGCCGACCGAACGGGCGTCGTCGCCGTTCTCGCCGGCGGCAGCGGGCGGTCCCTGGTCTTCACCCGGACCAAGCGGGCCGCCCGGGCCGGCGCCGCCGGGACGGTGATCACCCTCCAGACGTCCGCCCAGGCCGGTGCCGTGCCCGCGATCATGCGGAAGGCGCGTGTGGTTCCGCTGACGCCACCGTCACGTCCGAATCCCCGCTGCTGCGCTCGATCGCCGGTGCACCCGCTCCGCGGGTCACGCTGGCCGCGCGGCCGGGATGTCGCGCGAAGGCCGTCACGGTCGCTCCGGCGACGGGTCGTGGCGCGGCGGCGTTCTCGGCTGGTTTCCGCGGCCGCGGCCGCTGACTCTGCGCTCTCGATCATGGCACGCTGCCGGACCAGGATCCTTGGCCCGGCAGCGACCATCAGGCGCCGGTCGAAGCATGCGATACATGGCGCTGCGAGCGTCGTCATGAGCGCGGACGGTCTGATCGCCACGCCCATGTTCATAGACTCCTCCGGTAGCCCCGGAAGCTCGCCGTCGTGGGCAACTGACGCCGGTACCTACTGGTGAACCTACGCCGGCATTAAGAAACTAGCAATACTTTTCCGGAATCTGATAACCTCTTAGTGTGGCGAACTGGACCTTCCTGACCCCGCATGGGCGGGTTCTGCTGCTGGTCGCCCATGACCCCGGGGTGCGCCTGCGCGACATCGCGGCCAGCCTGGACATTACCGAGCGCAGCGCGTTCGGCATCATCACGGACCTGGTCGAGGCCGGCTATGTGGTCAAGGAGAAGGACGGCCGCCGCAACCGTTACCACATCCAGGCACACCTCCCGCTGCCGGAGCCCACCGCCAGGGAACGCACCGTCGGTGAGGTGCTGGCCTTGCTGACCGGTATCGACCCGACCGTGACCTGCGCATCGGAGAAGGCGGCGACATGACCGACGTATGGGTCGCGAACGACCAGGGTGACGAGATCGTCCGCGCGCGGGATATCGCGGTCGTCAGCCTGGACTACAACGGCAACGTCAACGTGCGGCTAGCTGGCGTGGACGGCCCGGTCATGACGATCGTCGCGCACCGGGCAAATCATGAGGAGCGCCGGCCTGACGATTTTCATCGCCAGCTCGTCCGCGTCGTCGCCGAACTGTCCGATGCGGCCGGAACCTTCCTGGTGCGGGCGGTGCACGACGAGACGCGTGGCTGGCAGTGGGTTACCGAGTCGCTGTAATGAAGAGCCTGAGGGGCGCATACTGGTAATGATGAAACCTGCCCGCGCCGCCACCCGGCGCCTCCTGCCCACCAGTCCCTTCGGGGTCCCTCCTCTCGCTCCGCCTGCCGAGCAATTCGCCGTGCAGGACCTAGTGACACACGATAAGTACGGCCTCGGCCGGGTCATCAGCGTCCAGGATGACGCCACCCTGGTCATCGATTTCGGCGCGTGCCGGATGCGGATCACGACGCCGTGCTCGAAGCTGGCCAAGCTCTGATGCCGTCGGCGACACGGCATCAGAGCATCCGCCGTGTCGCCTGGTGCGCAAGCACCGCCGATAGTAACTGAATGTCAGGGGGCACGGTCATCCCGCGGGTCAGCATGACCCTCCTTGCGGCGCTGATCCTCGATGACGGAAGCGACGTGCCGTATGCACACCTCGAACGCCAGCGAGTCTTGCGCGTGCATGCCGCGCAGGTTGCCCATGAACGTGACCATGTTCTGCACGGTGCGGTCGGGCAGGCCCTGCACGCTCATGAATGTCCCGCCGCCAGCCTCCGCGAAGCCGGGGATCGTCCCGGTCTGGATTCCGTAAAACTCAGTCACGCTCAGCCTCCGTGTTCTGCGGTCCGGCGTCGCGAGCGACGATTCCCTTACTCCGGTGTCCCGGCGTAAAAGCGCGATCTCAAATCGGGCGAACCTGCTCGGCCCGGGGGCCCTTGTCGCCCCGGGTGACCGTGAACTCGACCCGCTGGTTGTCCTGGAGGCCGCGGTAGCCGTCAGTCTCGATGGCGGAGTGGTGGACGAAGACGTCCGGCGTGCCGTCATCGGGGGCGATGAAACCATAGCCCTTGTCCGCGTTGAACCACTTCACTGTGCCCTGAGCCACTGTGCTCTCCTGCCGAGGCGGTCATCGGGATGCACGGGACGTGCATCCCGGGCTGTGGCGACCGCCCGTCCTTCCGGGGCCGGGCCTGGAGACCGGCGGCGCCCGCGGTCAGAATTTCGCGGGCGCTGTAAGACGGACACGAATTTTGACTGCAACCAGCTTCATTTAACACCATGCGACGGCTTAAGACATCGCGCCGGAGCGTGAAGGTGTAGGTGTCCACCGTTCTCCGCCTCACCGGCCTTGACTCGCGGTTCGAGATCTTCGCCGCCGTGCCAGAGGCCATCGGCGCCCCCACCCGCCCGGGCGTCCGCGATGCGGGTGGGTCAGCGAGCCGCTGTAATGTTCAGGCGGCAGCCCTGCTGTAGCACGGAGATCATTGCGAGCGTCGACTCCGCGCCCTGGTTGCGGCTGCGGCTGGTGCGGCCGAGGGCGTCGCTGCATCCGCCTGTCCGCTCATCGAGCATCGGAATCCGGGCGTCGTTGTCGCCGAGCAGCCACGTCACGCTCATTTCCACGCCGGTCAGCCAGGTGCTGTCACCGGTGACCGCCGCCGCCCGCGCGCAGGCGTCCGCGAGCGCGGCCACTTCGATCGGGTGCTGGTCGAAGGCGGGGCGGTCCTCGCCACGGCCCCAGCCCCCGGCCGGGACCACGGACAGGTGGCCATCGCGGGTCTCGCCGGCCAGCAGCCAGCTGAGCATGCTCAGGCCATTGCGCAGGAGGTGATCGCGGCCGAGTTCCGTGCCGGCCACGATGACGGCCTCGGCGATGGCTGCGTTCGCGTAGCTGAGGCGGGGGGCCGGCCACAGCCACTCCGCATCGGCGGCCGGCTCGCCGATGACGGTACTGGTCATGGCGAGCAGCGCCAGCGCGCCGGGATGGCCGGGCCATCGCCCGAGCATCTCGGCGGCGCCGAGCGCCGCGAACGCCATGGAGTGCGGGTGCGGAGAACCCGCCACCGCGCTCACGTCGAACAGGGTTCGGGCCTCCTCGCGGATCCCCTCGGTGGGACCGCGTGCCGCCGCAGTGCCCAGGGCCCACAGCGACCGGCCCCATGCATCCTGCGCTTCCGGCTTACCGCGCCAGCGGCGGTCGACGCCGAGGCGGCTGTGGAACTTCCCGTCTGCCGCCTGAGCTCCCGCGAGAAAGTAAAGGTACCGGCGGCCCAGGGTAATGAGCTCGGCGGACGGCGACGGTTCGCGGCACACCACCACCAGGCCGCGGGCAACGTCATCGACGCGGTACCCGTGCTCGTATCGGGGCACGGTCCCGTGTGCCCGCTCGAGTACGCCGACGTTATCGGTCAGCCTCTGCAGGTGTCGGAACGGCGCCGCGGGGCTGGACGAGATCTTCATGGGGAACCGGAGGCTGGCTCGAACGGCCTCGCGTGCCCGCCGAAATCCCGAGCAGTGGCTGAGCGCTCATCACGGCCTCGCGTAGCGAACGCACAGCCAACGTACCCCAGAACTCGCCCGCACGTGGGCGGCCCGCGTGCCCCCCCGCTCCGCGTAGTGTGGAGGGAAGAGGCAGCCGCTCTGATTCCGGGCCATAGTGGATTTGGGTCATAGTGTCTTCCGTCATCTGGCCGGCAGCGTGGGTTTCAGCGGTATGTTCCGCCTTGTTGTCCTGGATCACCGGGAGAGGAAGCCGTGTCGCGAGCCAGCCCGGCCGGTCAGGCGTCGAGCCCGGCACGGCGCGCTGCGCTCCGGCGATCGGGAGGGTGCTCGCGATGGCAGGTGCAGTTGCTCCTGGACTGGCCCGTAAGCCAGGGCTCGCTTCCGCCGGTGGTGGTATCGGCGCTGCCATGGGCTTGAATGACCAGGCAGATCCCGACGGGGACAGCGCCGCCGCCCAGGTCGCTGGGCAGGAGGCGGCCGGTGAGCAAGAGCCAGGCACCGGCCAGGGCGACGTCGCGGCGGCGGTCGGCCGCTCGCCGCAAGCGGGCGGGGAGAGCCAGGACGAGCCGCTGGTTTCCGGCGATGACGACGAGGACCTTCCCGCCGCCCGGGCGGCATCCGGAGACCCTACTGCCGACCCGGTTAAGGACTACCTCAAGCAGATCGGCAAGGTGCCCCTGCTCAACGCCAGGCAGGAGGTTGAGCTGGCCAAGCGGATCGAGGCCGGGCTGTTCGCCGATCAGAAGCTCGCCGAAGACAGCCGGAACCTTTCCAGCGAAGCGCGGATCGATCTCGAGGCGGTCGCCGAAGACGGCAGGAGCGCCAAGAGCCACCTGGTAGAGGCCAACCTGCGACTGGTCGTCTCGCTGGCCAGGCGGTACACCGGCCGCGGCATGCTACTCCTGGACCTGATCCAGGAGGGCAACCTCGGCCTGATCCGCGGCGTGGAGAAGTTCGACTACACCAGGGGATTCAAGTTCTCCACGTACGCCACCTGGTGGATCCGGCAGGCGATCACCCGGGCGATGGCCGAGCAGGCCCGCACGATCCGCCTTCCGGTGCACATGGTCGAGATCATCGGCAGGCTGTCCCGGGTGCAGCGGCAGATGCTGCAGGACCTGGGCCGCGATCCCACCCCGGAGGAGCTCGCGGCCGAGCTGGAGATGACCCCGGAGAGGCTCATCGAGGTGCAGAAGGACGGCCGGGAGCCGATCTCGCTGCACATCCCGCTGGGCGAGGATGGGGACAGCGAGTTCGGTGACCTGATCGAGGACTCCGAGGCCGTCCAGCCCGGCGAGGCGGTCAGCTTCACCCTGCTGCAGGAGCAGCTCCATGCGGTGCTCGGCACGCTGTCCGAGCGCGAGGCCGGCGTCGTGTCGATGCGGTTCGGGCTGGCCGACGGCCAGCCCAAGACGCTGGACGAGATCGGCAAGGTGTACGGCGTCACCCGGGAGCGGATCCGGCAGATCGAGTCCAAGACCATGTCCAAGCTGCGGCACCCGTCCCGATCCAAGCTCCTCCGGGACTACCTCGACTGACCGGACCGGCGCTAGCGTGACACGGAAAACGTGGTGCATCCGCCGCCCACCACGCTGCCGTTCAGTGCCGTGCCGTTCTTGCTGGGCGGCCCGGCGGTGAGGCCCACCATGGAGTATCCCGCCGGCATGGTGATCCAGTGATCCGGCGTGAGCTGGAATCCCCTGGCGGAATAGCTACCGGTCAGCGCGAAGCTCCCGGACGGGACGCTGACATTGCTCTGGGTGGCGTAGAAGGTAAATGTGGCGGTCAGGCTGCCGTTCGAGGTCGCCTTGAGCGCCAGCCGGAGCCCGGTCCAGCCTTGGGGGCAGAAGTAGGTCCCGGTCCATGTACCGATAAGAGGGGCTGGGTTGAGGCCGGATCCCTGCTTGGCGGCATGCGGGGTCGGTGAAGCCTTCGCGCGAGGGGTAGCCGTGGCGGTGGTCGTAGGCGACGCGGTCGGCCTTCCGTGCCCGTTCCGCTTGCCGCGGCGCTGCTGGAGGTGCATGGCCGACGCCGAGGCGGCAGGCGAGAAGGAGGGCGACGCGGTCGCCTGGGTCTGCGCCTTCAGCCCGCCATGCGCGGTCGAGTGCTTGCCATCCGCGCTGACGATCCCGGCGGTCACCCCGCCGGTCACCGCGACCAGCGTGGCCACGAGTCCCGCTATGAGCAGCCGCCGCCGACCGCCTGGCGCCCGGCGCCCGCCGGGCGGCATGACATCGGAGACACCCCCCGGCCAGGGCGGTGCCGCAGGCCGGCTCGGGTGCGCGTTGGTGACCGTCAAAGGGTCCCCCGGTGCACCGGTCCAAGCGCCGCTGGCCATGATGCCCCCGGTTTCCGCCGGGAACGGGGCGGCGGGTGACGGCGAGGGGGAGCCAAACGCGGGCGGGGCGGACACGGCGGAGGACGGAACAGGTGTGGCTGGTCCGGATGGGCTGATGTCCCCGATGAGCGATTCGGGCAGCCATCCGGGTGCGAGGCCAGCACCGCCGAGTTCGGCCAGAAGCTCGCGAGGGCTGGGCCGTCCGCCGGGATTCTTGTCCAGGCAACGCTCGATCAAGGGCCGTGTCTCGAGGGGCACCCGATCCAGGTCCGGTGGATTGTGGACCAGGCGGTAGATGAGGGCGGCGCTGGAGCCGGCGCCAAACGGTCCTTCGCCCGTGGCGGCGAACGCCAGCACCGCGCCCAGGCTGAACACATCACTGGACGGGCCGACCTCGTGGCCCTCGGCCTGCTCGGGCGACATAAACCCAGGCGAGCCGACGACCATGCCGGTACTGGTGACCGTGCTCGCCTCCATGGCGCGGGAGATCCCGAAGTCGATGACCCGCGGGCCGTCTTCCGCCATCAGCACGTTCGACGGCTTGAGGTCACGGTGCACCAGGCCTGCTGAATGGATCG
>Ga0137385_10006853_pt1 | contig 10023 bp, 9 predicted proteins | sample SagtaG_FD_104921 | JGI IMG/M metagenome (GOLD analysis project Ga0137385, IMG submission 104921) | Vadose zone soil microbial communities from Sagehorn Ranch, Mendocino, California, USA - Sage2_R_80_16 metaG | ecosystem: Environmental > Terrestrial > Soil > Vadose zone | place: USA: California... | reverse complement strand
GCGCACCGGAGCCGGCTCGACGTCCTTCGCGATGACGGCGCGCCCGACCGCCTCCAGCAGAATGAAGGTGAGCTTGCCGCGCTTGACCTTCTTGTCCTGCGCCATCAGCGCCATCAGCGCGTCGGCATCCGCAAGGCCTTCCTGCGCGAAGCCGGCGATGTCCTGCAAGCGGGTCGGCAAGCCGGCCTCAACGAGGTGGCGCTCGACGCGCGCCGCATCGGCCTCATCGATCATGCCGAGTTTCGCCGAGAACTGCGCCGCCAGCGTCATGCCGATCGCGACGCCTTCGCCGTGAAAGAGACGATCGGAAAAGCCGGTCGCGGCCTCCAGCGCGTGACCAAAGGTGTGGCCGAGATTGAGCAGCGCGCGTTCTCCCGTCTCGCGCTCGTCGCGCGAGACGACGCCCGCCTTGGCCCGGCAGGAGGTCGCGATCGCGTGCTCGCGCGCGGAGCCGCCCTTGACGATGTCGGCGTGGTTTGCCTCGAGCCAGGTGAAGAAGGCCTCGTCGCCGAGCACGCCGTATTTGGCGACCTCGGCATAGCCGGCGCGGAACTGCCGCGGCGACAGCGTGTCGAGCACGGCGGTGTCGGCGATGACCAGCACCGGCTGGTGGAAGGCGCCGAGCAAATTCTTGCCCTGCGGCGAATTGATGCCGGTCTTGCCGCCGACGCTGGAATCGACCTGCGCCAGCAGCGAGGTCGGCACCTGCACGAAATCGACGCCGCGGCGCAGGATCGCAGCCGCAAAGCCGGCGAGATCGCCCACCACGCCGCCGCCGAGCGCGATGACGAGATCGTTGCGCTCGATTTTTGCGGCGATCAGGGCTTCGCTGACTTTCGTCAGCCCGGCATAGGTTTTCGAGATCTCGCCTTCCTCGACGACGATTCGCGACGTCGGAATGCCGCTCGCTGTGAGCGATGCCTCGGCGGGCTCGAGCCAGTGCTTCGCGACGGTGCGGTCGGTCACAACAGCGGTGCGCACGCCCGGCCGCAAGGCCGCGATCCGCGCGCCGAGTGAGGCAAGCACGCCGCGGCCAATGACGATGTCATAGGCGCGATCGCCAAGGGCGACGTCGACGTTGACGGGATCGGAATGTTTCAAAGGCGCAGTCATCTTAACGCACTCGCGACGTCGGCTGGTGATTCGGATGCGGCGGCCTGGCCGCAGAGATGCGCGTGCAGCGTCTCGATGGTCTCCTCGACGATCTTGTCATGCGGCACGTCGCGCGAGGCGATCGTCAGATCGGCATTGCTGTAGACCGGCTCGCGCTCGGTGAGGAGCCGCGTCACGGTTCCTTCGGGATCGGCGGTCTGGAGCAGCGGACGATCGGCGCGGCGGCGCACACGGCGCATGATGACGTCGTGATCCGCCTTGAGCCAGATCGAGACCGCCTTGGCGGCGATACGGGCGCGCGTCTCCTCGCGCATGAAAGCGCCGCCGCCGGTCGCCAGCACCACGGGGTCGCCGTCCAGCAGACGCGCGATGACCCGCGCCTCGCCGTCGCGGAAATGCCGCTCGCCATGGCGCTCGAAAATCTCCGGTATGGTCATGCCGGCTGCCGCCTCGATCTCGGTATCGGCATCGATAAAGGGCAGCTTGAGCCGCGCCGCCATGCGGCGGCCGATGGTCGACTTGCCGACGCCCATCATGCCGACCAGCACGATCGAACGCGTCCCGAGCGCCGACAGGATATCGGCCTCAGGGGAAGCAGGTGCTGGCAACGCGGCGTTGGACATGTCCCTCGCTCGATCTGCCGCCAAATGCGGCATCCGGCCACCTATACTACCCCCCAAGCTTCCCTCGCCAGAGGACTCTTGCCACGAAACGGCGAACATGTTGGATGATTTCATTGGTTAATTCGCCCGCCGGAACCCTTGCCGATGCCCAGCCTGTTCCGCTTCCTGACGGTCGTCGCCGTGCTCGCCGGCATCGTCTATGGCGTGGTCTTCGCGCTGGCGAACTTCGTCAATCCAAAATCGCGGGAAATGACGGTGACGATCCCGCCGGATAAGTTTCTCAAGAAATAGCGGCTAGGCTGCGGGGCATGCGCGCCAAGTCTCCTGCCAGCAAGCCCTCCGACACCAAGCTCACCGGCCTGTTCCTCGACATGCTCGCGGCGGAACAAGGCGCCGGCCCCAACACGCTCGATGCCTACCGCCGCGACCTCACCGATTTCTCGGAATTTCTCGCCCGCACCGGCCATCATTTTGCAGACGCGGAGACGCAAGTCCTGCGCGACTACCTCGCCGATCTCGACACACGCGGCTTCAAATCCTCCAGCGTCGCGCGGCGGCTGTCGGCGATGCGGCATCTGTTCCGCTTTCTTCTGAACGAGCGCATCCGCACCGAGGATCCCGCGGCAATCCTGTCTGGGCCGAAGCGCGGCCGCGGCCTGCCAAAAGTGCTGTCGATCGCCGATGTCGACCGCATGTTGACACGCGCCAAGGAGATGAGCGACGCGGCTGAGGCCTCGCCCTCGCAGCGGCTGCGCGCTTTGCGGCTCTATTGCCTGCTGGAGGTGCTCTACGCCACGGGCTTGCGCGTCTCCGAGCTGGTGGCGCTGCCGCGCACGGCGGCCAAACGCGACGCCCGCATGATCGTGGTGCGCGGCAAGGGCGACAAGGAACGGCTGGTGCCGCTCAACGAGGCCTCGCGTCAGGCGATGGCGGATTATCTGGCGGCGACGGAAGCTGCAAAGGTGGACAAGAAGAGCAGCCTCGCTGCCTCAAAATGGCTGTTTCCCTCGTTCGGCGAGAGCGGACATTTGACGCGGCAGCATTTTGCCCGTGACCTCAAGGAACTCGCGGTTGCCTCCGGCCTCCAGGCCCGGCTGGTCTCTCCGCACGTGCTGCGCCACGCTTTCGCGAGCCACCTGCTGCACAACGGTGCCGACTTGCGCATCGTGCAGACCCTGCTCGGCCATACCGACATTTCCACCACACAGATCTACACCCATGTGGTCGAGGAGCGGCTGAAGAGCCTGGTGCGCGACCTGCATCCACTGGCGGAGAAGTAGCCGAGCAGGTCTCGTGCCCCGGACGCAGCGCAGCGTGAAACGGTGCGCTGCTGAGCCGGGGCCCATGCCGCTTGCTGGGTCCCGGCTCAGCGCAGCAGCGCAAGGGCGCTGCAGCACGTCCGGGACACCAACCAATACGGGGCGAAACTGCCTTGACTTCGGCCACATCTCCGCAGAAAGAGCCGTGGCCTCACGAACGATTTGGCGCGCTGCCGAACAGCGCACAGGTCAACCCCTTGAAGAAGCTACACTTCTTTCCGAGAAGCCAACCTCGCTTCGCTCTCTAACCCCGTCCCCCTATATTGAGTTGATGCCAGACCAGATGCGCAGCTATCTCGATTTCGAAAAGCCCGTCGCCGAGCTCGACTCCAAGCTCGACGAATTGCGCACGTTAGCGGCCTCCGGCAGCGACATCGCCGAAGAGGTCGGGCGGATCGAGGACAAGGCGGCGCAGGCGCTGGCCGACCTCTATCAAAACCTGACGCCGTGGCAGAAGACGCTGGTCGCGCGGCATCCGCAGCGGCCGCATTTCTCCGACTTCATCAGGGGCCTGATCACCGAATTCACCCCGCTCGCCGGCGACCGCAAGTTCGGCGAGGACGAGGCGCTGGTCGCGGGCTTTGGCCGTTTCCGCGGCGAAGCGATCTGCGTGATGGGCCAGGAAAAGGGCGATTCCACCGACAGCCGCATCAAGCACAATTTCGGAATGGCGCGCCCCGAGGGCTATCGCAAGGCGGTGCGGCTGATGGAAATGGCCGAGCGTTTCGGCCTGCCGGTGCTGTCGATCGTCGATTCCGCCGGTGCTTATCCCGGCATCGGCGCAGAGGAGCGCGGACAGGCCGAGGCGATTGCACGCTCGACCGATGCCTGCATGGCGCTGGGCGTGCCGAACGTCGCGGTCATCACCGGCGAGGGCATGTCGGGCGGCGCCATCGCGATCACGACCACCAACCGGGTGCTGATGCTGGAGCACGCGATCTACAGCGTGATCTCGCCGGAGGCCGCCTCCTCCATCCTCTGGCGCGACGGCACCAAGGCGCAGGAAGCCGCCAACAACATGAAGATCACCGCCCAGGACATGCTCCGCTTCGGGGTGATCGACAGCATTTTGAAGGAGCCGGTCGGCGGCGCCCACCGTGACCCCGCCGCCATGATCGCCACCACCGGCGAGGCCATCGCCAAGGCGTTTGACGAGCTGCGCGGCCTCGACGCGGACGGGATCCGCAAGCAGCGTCGGCAGAAATTCCTCGATATCGGCCGGAAATTGGGCTGAATCGGGCGGTTTTGGACCCGTAGGGTACGGAAGCCCCTCCGCTAACCCCGCATTAACCCTTTTTTTGCCCAAATCAGCGATCTCAGTGCTGATTCGGCCGGAAGGCCCAACTAGCGTCCAAGTTTAGTCTCTGTTGACCATGCCACTGGGCCAACGGGCTCGTGATCCCCGGTCGGGTTGCGACCCCATCACCCAGAGGTTAGAATTTTAATCAATGGCTTCAGGGCATAAGGCTCGGAGCGTGGTCACCGAAACACCGTCGATACGGGTCTCGCATCGAAGGTTGGCCAAGCTCACGATTGGGGTTTTCGAGCCTTGCCCGGAACGTTGTGGGGTTCGTCTTGACTGCTAGCTCGCTTGCTCGCGCGATTTTGGCTTCGGTTGCGCTTGCCGCCAGTGTTGTGCTGGCCGGCTGCGACACCGATCAGGTCTCGCTCGCGACCAACGCCAAGGCCAATCAACCGGTCACGCCAAAGCTTCTCGCCGCGATGGTCGAGAAGGACATGGACCTGCAATCGCCGATCCTGGTTCGCCTGTTCAAGCAGGAGGCCGAACTCGAAATCTGGAAGCAGACGCGCAACGGCCAGTTCGCGCTGCTCAAGACCTATCCGATCTGCCGCTGGTCGGGCGATCTGGGTCCGAAGGTGCGTGAGGGCGACCGCCAGGCGCCGGAGGGATTCTATTCGATCAATCCCGGCCAGATGAATCCGCAGTCGGCCTATTACCTCTCGTTCAACACCGGCTTCCCCAACGCGTTCGACAAGGCGCTCGGCCGCACCGGCTCGCAGCTGATGGTGCATGGCGACTGTTCGTCGCGCGGCTGCTACGCGATGACGGACGAGCAGATCGCCGAGATCTATTCGATGGGCCGCGAGTCCTTCTTCGGCGGCCAGAAGGCGTTCCAGTTCCAGGCCTATCCGTTCAAGATGACGCCGGTGAACATGGCCAAGCACCGCAACAATCCGAACATGGCGTTCTGGAAGATGATCAAGGAAGGCTATGATCATTTCGAGGTGACGCGGCAGGAGCCGAAGGTCGATTTCTGCGAGAAGAAGTACGTCTTCGACGCGACGAAAGCGCCCGACGCCAAGCGCGATCCCGTGTTCGACGCCTCCGCAAAGTGCCCGGCCTATGTGATCCCCGAAGACGTCGCGAGCGCCGTGCGCGAGAAGCAGGCGCGCGACGAGGCCGAATACGCCAAGCTCGTCTCCAAGGGCACGCCGGTGGCGCGCATGAACACCGGCATCGACGGCGGCATGAACAAGATCTTCGCCGCGAAGATTCCGGAAGGAAGCACGGGCCTGTCGGAGGAAGCCGAAGGCTCGACGCTGCAAATGCTGGCGATGTCGCGCGCACCGGGCACCATCCCCGGCACCGTCAACCCGCCGAAGCCGAATTTTGCGGCGACTGCTTCTGCCCAGCAGGAAGAGCCTGTCGTCGCGGTCGCCGCACCCGCCGCCAACACCCGCGTCGCCACGGCCCAGCCGGCCGAGAAATCCGGCGGCTTCTTCTCCGGCCTCGCCCGCAAGATGGGCATGGGCACCGCTGACACCACGGCGACGGCCTCGGCCCCGCCAGCAGCGGCTGCCGCAGCACCAGCCACGCCCGCCAAGCCGACAGTCGCCGCGGCCAAGCCCGCCCCGCAGCCCCCCAGGCACCGAAGTCAGTCGTCGCCGTGAAGCCGCCCGAACCGGCCAAGCCCGACACGCGCCTTGCCGCGACGCGCCCGGCGCTGAAGCCGTCGGTGTCGGATGGGGCCAGCAGCAGCGACACCCAATTCGCAGGTGCTGCGCCGGTGGTGCCGGCGAACTCGTTCGACAACCGGTTCTCGGCGGTGAAGTGAGATTGAGATCGACCGCACTCGTTCCGGTCGCCTTATCCAATTCAAGCCTGACACTCTCTCGCGACAGTATCTCACCGTCACCCTGAGGTGGCCGCTTCTTCAGCGGCCCTCGAAGGGCGGCGGTCCGGCTGGCAGCTCGGCCGTGCATCCTTCGAGGCTCGCTGCGCGGTGCGCTTGCACCGCGCGGCTCACGCCTCAGGATGACGGGACTGGCAGGGTCCGCGCTGCGGGAAACACGCTGTGGCGTCGCTAAACCTACGGCGCCAGATACCGCAGCAGCTCCGGATTGCTCCGCACCTCCCCCGCAGCGCCCTGTAGCGCCACACGGCCGCGGTCCAGCACGTAGGCGTAGTCGGCAACCCGCAACGCCAGGTCGAGGTGCTGTTCGACGATGATGACGGCGATCTCTTTCGCGAGCTCGATCAGGCGCTCGGTGATCTCCTCGATCACGCCGATCCAGACGCCTTCGGTCGGCTCGTCGAGCAGCAGGAGTTTTGGATCGCCCAACATGGCGCGGCCGATGGCGAGCATCTTGCGCTCGCCGCCGGAGAGCGTGCCGGCGGGCTGGTCGAGGCGCTGGCCGAGTTTCGGGAAGATGGTCAGCACGTGGTCGACGGCGTCGGCCTTGCTGCTCGCGAGCGAGCCGACCGCGAGATTGTCGCGCACCGACAGGCGCGCGAACACCGAATGCTCCTGCGGCACATAGCCAATGCCGGCGCGCACGCGCTCCTGGGTCGCGCGGCGGCTGATGTCGCGGCCGTCGAAGGCGACCTCGCCCTTCCACGCCGGCAACTCGCCGACGATGGTCTTCATCAGCGTGGTCTTGCCGGCGCCGTTGCGCCCGAGCACAGCGACGCCGCCACGCCAGGGAATGCCGAGATTGACGTCGAACAGGACCTGGCTGCGGCCATAGCCGGCGTCGAGATGCTTGATGTCCAAAAATTCAGGCACGGCGCAGATAGATCTCCTGGACGGCTTTGTTGGCCTGGATCTCGGACACGGTGCCGCACGCCAGCACCTTGCCCTGGTCGAGCACGGTCAACCGATCACAGATGTCGCGGATGAAATCGAGGTCGTGCTCGACGATGACGAGCGAGCAATGTTTTTTGATCGGCTGGAGCAATTCGCCGGTGACACGGCGCTCTTCCAGGCTCATGCCGCCGGTCGGCTCGTCCAAGAGCAGCAGCTTTGGCTTGCCCGCAAGCGCCATTGCGATCTCCAGCCATTGCTGCTGGCCGTGCGACAGCGCCGCCGCCGCATCGAAGGCGCGATCGGCGAGACGAAACTGCGTCAGCATGGTCATGACCTGATCGTGCAGCACGCCGCGCGTGCGCGAGAGCACGAGGTCGAATAGCGAGGACTGCGCCTGGAGCGCGAGCAGGATGTTGTCGTAGAGCGTCAGCGTCGGCAGCACCGACGTGATCTGGAATTTCAGGCTCATGCCGGCCCGCGCACGCTCGGTCGGCGTGAACGCGGTGATATCGGTGTTGATGAAAGAGACCTTGCCTTGCGTCGGCACTTCCGCGCCGGCGATGCACTTCATCAGCGTGCTCTTGCCGGAGCCGTTCGGGCCGATCAGGCCGTGAAACTCGTTCTCGCCGACGGTGAGCGCCGCACCGTCGAGCGCGGTGAGCTTGCCGAAGATCTTTTTGATGCCGGCGGCCTCAAGGAGCGGCATTGCGCTTCTCCTTGACGTTCTCCTTGGCCTTCGCACCAAAGCTGCCGACCCGCTCGCGCTCACCGAGCACAAAACTGATCAGGCCAAGCGGCCGGAACAGGATCACGAGCAGCAGCAACAGGCCGAGGATGATCGGCCAGATCTCGCGGTAATTGTCCGACAGCCAGAAGCTGACGCCCTCGACAATGACAGCGCCGATGACGGCGCCTATCAGCGTGCCGGAGCCGCCGAACAGCACATAAAGCACCACTTGCGTCGAGACGACGACGCCGACCATGTTGGGCCAGACGAACCCCTCGTGGAACGCATAGAGGCTGCCGGCAAGACCCGCGACGGCGCCGCCGATCGCGAAGATGATCGCCTTGAGGTGCTGCGCCTTGTAGCCGAAGAAAGCGATACGCTGCTCGTTCTCGCGCAGGCCCGCGAGCGCAAGGCCGAATTGCGAGCGCACCAGGAAACGGCAGAGCAAATAGACCACCACGAGGATGCCGAGCACGAGATAGTAGAAGGCCGGCCCTTCCGAGAATTCGTAGCTGCCCACCGTCATCGGCGCGATCGAGGGGATGCCGTTCTGACCGCCGAGATAGTACCAGCCGCGCGCGAGCCGGTCGGCAGCGTAGGAACCGGTCAGCGTGCCCAGTGACACGAAGATCACGCTGGAGGGATGTCGTCCCAGCAGCAGGAAGCCGCCGAGCAGCAGCGCAAAGGTCAGGCCGATGATCGTGCCCGCCGGGAGCACCAGGAAGATGTTGGTGATGTCGAAGTCGCGCGCCAGCAGCGCGACGCCATAGCCTGCCGAGCCGAAGAACAGGGCCTGACCAAAGCTCATGATGCCGGCATAGCCCCACACCAGGTCGAACGACAGTGCGAACAGCGCGAGGATGATCACGCGCGTCGCGAACACCGTGAGATAGTCCTGCAACACCAGCGGCGCGACCAGCGCGGCGACGAGCACCACGCTCTCCACGATCGGCAAGACTTTTCGTCCGGAGCCGGCCTGTCCCGCCGCTGCGCTTTCAGCCATCGCACCGTCCGCCTCATCGCCGACGTCGGCGACGATGGCCTGCTTTACCACACTCATGGACTTCGGCATTCCGCCTCAGCATTCCTCGTTGGCATTGCTCTCTAGCATTGCTCTTCAGCATTCTTTGGGATCGACGAGCCCGTCGCTACGTCCGACGATCTCGTAGTTCCCGCCCTTGGCGACCGCGGTGTACATATTCATCTTGCAGTGCCGCTTGCCCGGCACCATCTCGGCCGGCCCGCCCGGGCCTTCCGCGATCTTGGCATGGTCGAGCGCGGCGGCGACCGACTCGCGGTCGATCTTGCCGGCTTCCTTGACGGCGGCTTCCCACAGCTTCAGGCCGCGATAGGTGCCGGTCGCCGCGCTGCCGGCGGCGAACAGGAAGTTGCCCGGAAAGTCCTTCTCATAGGCCGCCTGGATCTTCGCGTTGAACGCATCCTCCTTGGTCAGCACCTTGAAATAGTCGAGACAGCTGGCGAGCCCCTCGATCTCGGCGGCCTGATTGATGTTGAGGGTGTTCTCGTCATAGTAGACGCAAGCCAGGCGCCCGCCGTTCTTGAGGAAGCCCGCTTCATAGAGCTGCTTGAAGAACGGGCCTACGCCCGGCGGGATGACGGTGTTGAAGACGACGTCGACCTTGTTGGAGATGATGCGGTTGACGGTCGAGGAGAAGTCGACCTGGTCGAGCGGATAGTATTCCTCGAACACGACCTCGCCGCCGTTCGCCTCGATTACCTTGCGGGCATAGACGTTGAGCGTGTGCGGCCAGACATAGTTGGCGCTCGGCAGCGCGAACTTCTTGCCGCCGTTCTTGATCAGCCACGGAATGAACTCGTCGCATTGCTGCGCCGGGGTCGGCCCGGTGCAGAACAGATAGGGCGTGCACTCCTTGCCTTCGTAGAGCTGCGGATAGATGTAGAGCGTCTTGCCGCGCGCCACGATCGGGTCCTTGATCGCGTTGCGCATCGACGAGGTGATGCCGCCCAGCACCATGTCGACCTTGTCGCGCTGGATCAGTTTTCGCACGTTGCCGACGGCGACCGATTCGTTCGATGCGGTGTCCTCTATGTAGAGCTCGAGCGGACGGCCGAGCAGGCCGCCGGCATCGTTCATCTGCTTGACCAGCATCTTGGCGACGTTGGCGTCCGCCGTGCCGGCATAGGCGATCGGGCCGGTGAGGTCGGTGGCG
>Ga0137385_10006848_pt1 | contig 10029 bp, 8 predicted proteins | sample SagtaG_FD_104921 | JGI IMG/M metagenome (GOLD analysis project Ga0137385, IMG submission 104921) | Vadose zone soil microbial communities from Sagehorn Ranch, Mendocino, California, USA - Sage2_R_80_16 metaG | ecosystem: Environmental > Terrestrial > Soil > Vadose zone | place: USA: California... | reverse complement strand
TTGTCGAACAGAACGGCGCCCGCTATCGCGTCTGGGAGGCCGCGCCATCTTCGCGCGTGACGGACGGCACATGGAACTTTACGGCCGGCGTCAACACCACGCCGCAACTCAAAGATGGCAAGGCCAAATTGATCCTTGAGGTCACCTCGAACGGTTTGCTTCGGAAGACAGCACACTGGGAGCGCGAGGTAACGGTGGTGACGCGGCCGCCAATCATCAGTGTCGATTCCGACCAACATTATCTCTACCTTGGCATGGCGGACCTGGCCACCTTCAGCGTCTCTGGTAGTTGGACGGAAGCGGGCGTACGCGTTGGCGATCAGACCTTTCGGGCCTGGCCCATGCCCGGCGGCAAACCGGGTTTCTTTTCGCTCTTTGCCTTTGCTTGGAATATGCCGTCCGCCACAGCCCCGCTCGTCTACGCCTCCAATGGCGCTGGGAACGACGTGACCAGCCCGCTCGTATTCCAGTTTCCCAAGAAGGAGCAGCCGAAATACACCATGCACGACTTGCAGGTGAGCGACCAGTTCATGCAGAAGGTAATGGGTGAGCTTGATCCGAATGGCTCGGGCGACCCCGTGACGCGTTTTGTGAAGATCAATAGCGAAATGCGGCGTGCCAACAATAAGGTACTTTCGGATCTGCGCTTCAAGACCGCAGACAGGTTCCTATGGTCGCAGCCTTTCATACGGCAGTCTCATTCCCAGGCGGAAGCCTCGTTCGCGGACACAAGGAACTACATATACAAGGGAAACAAGATCGATCAGCAGGTGCACCTTGGGTACGATCTCGCGGTTACACAGCATATTGGCGTGGAGGCGTCCAATGATGGCCGGGTTGTATATGCGGCCCCGCTCGGTATCTACGGCAATTGCATTGTGGTCGACCATGGTTACGGGCTACAGACGATCTACGGCCACCTTAGCCAGATTAATGTGCACGAGGGCGATATGGTGAAACGAGGCCAAGTCATGGGCACGAGCGGCCAGACGGGGATGGCCGGAGGCGACCATATCCACTTCAGCATGCAGCTCGATGGCGTGCAGATTGACCCGAAGGAATGGTGGGACAGCCACTGGATTAATGATCACATTGCGAAACGCGTAGACTTGCCCGGGTTCAACAACTGAGGCAGGAGTCCCCTGTTTGTTCGACTCGCGAGAGAAGTGGAGCTGCTCACGGACGCGGATGGACCAAGTCACGGACTGGGATTTCTCGAACGACCATCTCAAAATCATGCGTTGAATAGAGCCGAGAACGTCAGCCCTGTCGGTATCGCCAACCGGAAGCTATCGCATCCGCTACCCCGGTAGGAAATCGTCTCAAGTGGTGCAAAATCGCCTCTCACAACCGGTCAACGAGTGAAATCGCCTGGTTTCGTAAACTATCCAGACCCGTCTCCCCGCCTGGCTTTTCGTTGTGGATTATTTCCGGTTTGTCATTTTTGGGCCTGCGGCCCGCGAAACCTTATGAAAATCCCTCAGAGGTAACATGGCGATAGGTTGGAGCGGCGAGGTCGAACGGGCAATGGATAAGTCGAGGCCGGCGGTTTGTCTGATCCGGAGCGTGCGTGATTGAGCGAATAATTGGGCATCGTTTCTTCGCCTGGGGGAGAGGCGATAGCCCGCGACCCTGGTTGATGTAAGTTGCGGCACGCTTTCCGCTCCCGCCAGGAGGAAGCTTATGGCTTACAGAATCGCGGGAGTTGACGTTCATAAAAAGATGTTGGCCGTGGTTGTGGCCGACGTCGAAGGCGAAAGCGAGTACCAGTTTGAGAGGCGCCAGTTTGGCACCACCCCTGAGCATCTGCGATTGTTATCGGAATGGTTCGTCGAGCTGCAGGTCGAGGAAGTAGTGATGGAGTCAACCGCGCAATATTGGAAACCGGTCTGGGGAGCACTGGAACGGTACTGGAAGCCGAACTGCCAAAAGTGGGAAGGTGTAGGCCCGATGTCAGGAGCGCTGCATCTGGCACAGGCGCAATCGAATCGCGGGCCGCGGGGGCGGAAGAAGGATTTCCCCGATGCAGAGCGACTGGTGAAGCGGCTCGTGTCTCAGGAGCTGACCTTGAGCTTTGTGCCCGATACCGAACAGCGACTGTGGCGCACCCGTGATGCGCAGAAAGTACCAGTTGGCCCGCGACCGGGTACAGTTGCAGAACCGATTGGAGAGTCTGCTGGAAGAGACCCATATTAAATTATCCAGTCTGGTCTCGGATCTGCTCGGTCTGAGTGCACGGCGTATGCTGCAGGCGCTGGCCGACGGGGAAACCAACCCCACGTCTCTGGCCGCTTTGGCCGATAAGAAGTTGCGTGCCACGCCGGCACAATTGTGCCACGCGCAGAGCGCCTGCACGGAACTCAACCCGGTGTACCGCCGGCTCCTGAAGATGGTACTGGAGGAATTGCAATTCCTCGAGCAGCAGATCGTCAAGCTGGAGCAAGAGATGGCGAGTCTTCTCATCCAGCACCAGGAGGCAGTGCAGCGGCTCGCCGAGGTGCCCGGTCTAGGAGTGGCTTCGGCGGAGCAGATCATTGCCGAAGTGGGTGCCAAAGCCGCGACGTTTGCTTCGCAGAAGCACTTGTCTTCCTGGGTGGGAGCGTGTCCTGGAGATGAAGAGAGCGCGGGAGTATCCACGAGCCACCGCTCCCCCAAGGGCAACCGCCAAATGCGGCGCATTCTGAATCAATGTGCCAACGCTGCGGTCAGGACGAAAGGAAGCATCTTCGAGATCGTGTATCGCCGCCTCGTACTACGTCTGGGACACAATCAGACCATTGGGGCAATTGCCCATCGGCTTTGTCGGCTGATCTGGATAATCTTGCATCGAGGGGTCCGCTACGAGGAACGCGGTCTGGCCGTCTGCGAAAGGTTGAAACGAATACGCACTGGGAGAATGATCCGGCAGCTCCGAAGCCTCGGCTACCGCGTCGAACCGTTGACTGTTCAACTCAACCCAGCATGAGGCCCGGGGCGGGCGGGATTTTCGACCCTGCCCATTATGCGGAAAGAGACGAGATCAAGATGGGGACGAGATCAAGATGGGGACGCGATCAGGAGAGCAATAGCGTCGTGCTACTTCAGTGATTTACATTTCGCCCCAGCGCCTAGTACCACTGTTTGCAGTTAGCGGCATTCCTCTCGGTGAAGTGCAAGGCACGACCAGGATTTCAAGGTACGCCACTGGAAACTAGAACGCAAAGATCAGTATGCCTCCTTCGCTCAAGAGGGTCCAAGCGCCTCCGTAATTATCGTCCCTATGCCCAAGGCGCCTGCGCCTACAGCCACATACTTTGCGGCATTCGACCCCTCTTCTCCTGAGGTCAAGCCTTCGGCAGGCGTCCAGTCCGACTCTTCGCTGGCTGCCGACTCTGGCTCTGGTCCACCTTCTCCTTCTGGCTCCTCCTCTGGCGACATCTTCCTCCGAACTTTTTCTGATTGCGTACCCCTTGCCTCCCCGGCCTTTGTGCTACGGACTATTACGGCCTTCTCAAGCACTATGAAGGTGCCGATCCCTTTCTTGAGATTGTTGAGCCACTCTACCAACCCGAGCCCCATGAGGTCGGCTACATTCAGCGGGTCGTTTCCCACATACGCGTAGAGGTTCACGAGATCTGGTACTGCCGCGGCGAGATACCCGCTTTCCATTGAGAGGCCCACAAGTGACGGATCTTGAGAGGTCCATCGACCGATAGACGCGTCGTACCATCTCCGACCGAAATTGATCAATCGAGTCCTTGAATCTCGGTAACCCTGACGATACCCATGGCATTCCCGCAGCGCCTGTTGACCGTCCGCGTTTGAGTTTCCCCAGGGATCATATTCCTCACTTCGTCTTGCTACGCCGTCTACATCTACGAGGCGACACACGCTCCGGAGACCGTCATGCAGAACGAATAGGGAGTGTGGATGGCTGCTGGGAGCGGGCCGGAGGCGCTCGGCGTCTCGGCGCCGCAATATGCGGCCTTCGTCATCCACGCTGTAAAGCGTGCGAACGGCGGCCCCATCACGGAGAATCATTACGATCTTGCCTCCTGCGCGTCGATACCGCTCAGTGGCGGTTACCGGACCGGCCGACTCGCTTCGCTCCAGCAGTCGACCGTCAATGTCGTAAAGATATTCCACCAGGTGCACGCCGTCATCAACACTTGCGAGGCGGTTTGCTCCATCGTATGTGAAGCGCCTGATCGTGCGGCCTCTCCGTCGTTCTGAAAGCAGATTGCCGTTGTTGTCCCCGCTGAGATCTGCTGAGGACTCGCGTAGGTACGTAAAGTATTCGCCAAGCATTCGCCCAGGTACAAAAGCAGCGAAGTGGTACAAAGCACCCATTTAGATGGCAAAGTGGGAAGCTCAGAGATCCAGGAGCACATTCACACAATAACAAAGTGTGATCTACGTTGAAAGCAAATGACTTGAACAGTATTGGCCAGGATCAGCGCTCAGATTTATCTGAGTAGTAAACACTGATCTGGATCGAGGGCAGGAAAGTGGGAGAACTGCTATCCGATCCCTGCGCTGTCCAGCGCTGCGCCGGAGATGCGCTGCCGAACTGAACAGAGCACCAGGCGCGAACGCAAAGCGTAGCTCAACACTGTAAGTGATGGGCAGAACTTACCCCAGGGGTACACCCCGACAAGGGAGGACCCATGTGGAAGCGGGGTTGGTTGTCTCCGAGTTTTCCTCCGCGTGCCCGAGGCTCATCCCGTGGCACCGGCACAGGGCAAATGCACAGCGTCCGCATAAAATTGCCTCGCGCCCGCGCAAGGGGCCCTTGACATCTGCTAAGTGCTGCCCGTTGACCGACCTGGGGCCATTTGGGCCTGCGTTGTGAAGGTCTGGACCCTGGGATTCGTTCTGGGGCTTCCTGGCGTCGAAAATCAGGCTCCTGCGTCGAATATCCCGTCTAATCTCCGCATGCCGTCGAAGACCGCGCCGGTCGAGCGCCGGGTACCGCGATCCCTAAGTTAACACCGGGCCACGGTCACCCACACTGGTGGGTCCTCATTGAAGTGCCTGCGCCGGAGCCATTGTTTTGTGTACACTGGTAGTTGGAGATTTCACCCGCTCTGCGGGTCTGCATTGAAGCCCAGGCATGATCCCCGCAGTCGGCCTGCACGTTTATAAACCAGAGGCTCCGCAGCAGACCGGTGTGATCTTCGCAATCTGGCCGTGTGCACCGCCGATCAGCTTTCGCATCGTCGCGGTGCTATGGGATGACGGCGCGATTTCGTTGTGCTCATCGTTGGACCTGCGCCGCGCTGCTTGATCCATAGAAAATTTTCAGAACTCGGGTGCAGGGCGCCCCTACTCCTTGGGTTCGGGTTCTTCTGTTCGATTTGTGATCCACGCAGTGTTCAGTTCTGCGATCTGTTTCCTCTTGTGCGCTTCCCCGAACTCCTCTACGTCAGCCACCACTTCAGCCCGTGGGTCTAACTCATAGCCGTCTGAGAAATCGAACTCATCAGCGTCAGCTTCGTACCCATGTACTTTTTTGTTTTCCTTGTTTGCTTTGATAATCCTGTGCACCTTTACTCGAAATGCTTTCTCTTTGTTCGATTCTCTGAAGTAGAGTGCATCCCAGCCCCAACTGCCACTCTCAAGCTCCTGTAGTTTAATCCCCTTGCCGTTTTTGGGTAAGCTCGGAAGAGCAGGCAGATATTTAATATTGCCAGGACTATCACCTTCTCTACCACCTTCTTCCCTTGAGATCATGAGAGCGGCACATTTCACATTGCACTCCATCCACTCTTGCCATAGCTTTTCAACTGTCTTACTCTCTGGCTTCAACTCCATCCAGGGTTCTCTGCCCTTGTTGTCGATACGTTCTGTTGTGGTGATCTCCTTGAAGATTTTCCTGGCTCGGGCTTTGCATGCATTAAAGGCTTCTTTGAAGCTCAAGGTCTTTCGTGCATTTCTAAAGAGACTGAGTATAGTGTTCCCCGCTTCCCTTGCTTCGTAGTTCAGGTGATATGGATCGCTGCACTCTACTGCACCCTTGCAATCTGGATTATCACACTCATGCCTCGCCTTGTTCGCCGCCCAGGATTTTGCTAGACGCCATGCGAAGGTCTTTTTTCCACCCTTGAGCGTGACAGGATCGGCATTGAGTGAACCGGTTGCTCGCCCGAAGGGATGACCTTCTATTGGCAGAGAATAACCAGGTGCTTCAAAGAATTTCGGCTGCGTGTATGAGACAGTGTACGTTTTCGCAGGAGCCTGTTGTTGCCCATTGCCTCGCGTGCGGCTGACAACGTAGTAGTCAAAAGCATCTATGTCGCGGGTGATTAGTTCTGTTCTTTTTCCTTCCTGTGATTCGAGGCAGTGTAGCCATAATGTTTTTACGACAGATGGATATTGGAACCTCTCTGAGGCCGCTGTACGGCATACGCTAGTTGACCTTGCAGTAGACCAACTACAAAGCGCCGAGAGGAACAGCGACGAGCCTGAACAGGGCTGTAGAAGCTCTGGAGCAGCTTAATGCCAGGCCGTCATAAAGCGTGAACCACGCGTGCCCACGCAGGAAGGCACCCACAAATACGCCCGTGCATCGGGCAGAAAAGAGAAAATCTATGAAGAATTGTTGGCTTGATATAGACAAAGAAGGTCTCCGTAAATCGCTTGGGCAGAAGGATAAGGTCTTCCTGCTCACCGAGATGGTCAGCAACGCATGGGACGAGGACATCACCAAGGTTGAGGTTACACTGAGTCGCCCAGATGAGAACAATCACAGTTGGCTCCGTGTCGTCGACAACAGTCCGACTGGATGGAGCGACCTGAGCCACTCGCACACGATGTTTGCCGAGAGTACCAAGAAGGACAAGTCGGAGAAGCGTGGCAGGTTCAACGCCGGGGAGAAGGACGTTCTGGCCCTCGCCATCGAAGCCAAGTTGACCACAGTCACGGGGCAGGTGCTGTTCAACGAAGATGGCACGCGCACTGAGGGAATGGAGACCCGTGAAATTGGCAGCGAGTTCGCCGGACGGTTCCACCTTACTCTGGAGGAGTATGAACACATCGTGCAGCAGGCGAAGCTGCTCATCCCGCCGAAGGGAATCGTCACGCTCTTCAACGGCGATGCGATTCCCTACAGGAAACCCATTGGCAGCTTCACAGAGACGCTTCCGATTCCTCTGGCCGACAAAGAGGGCGTGATGCGGAACACGGAGCGCAAGACGAGGGTCAATCTGTATGAAAGGCTTCCCGGCGAAGTCGCCATGATTTACGAGATGGGTATACCGATTGTCGAGTTGGGTGATGACAAGTGGCACGTCAATGTGATGCAAAAGGTGCCGCTCAGTCGTGACCGTGACAACGTTAACCCGGCGTACCTCCGCAAAATCCGTGTCGGCGTACTCAATGACAAGTTCGAAGACCTAGGCAAGGACGAGTCGACGGCAACGTGGGTCAAGGAAGCGATGGGAAGTCCGAAGAGTACCGACGATGCTGTCAAGCATGTCATCAAGGCACGCTTCGGAGTCAAGATAGCTGTTCCAGATGTCAACGATGTCGGCTCGACCAAAGAGGCAACATCCAAAGGCTACGACATCATTCATGGCGGTGCAATGTCGAAGGAAGAGTGGGCAAGGGCCAAAGCCGTCAAGAAGGAAGACGGGGAGCCGCTCATTCCGACGACAGCACAGGTCGCACCAACGAACTTCAAATCACACTTAGGGCCGTCTGACTTCATACCGCCGAAGGAATGGACATCTCCGATGCAAGCGTACGCCCGTGTCGTAGAAGCTCTGGCACCGAAACTCATCGGCAAACCCGTCGTCGTCAAGTTCATCGATGATGAAGAGTGCAACATTCAAGGCTGCTTCCATAAGGTTGACCGCAAGTTTAGCCGGAAGGTCGATCGAGAATTCGGAGTCATGATCGTCAATCTGGCGTATCACGATGCGGCGTCGTCGACAGACAACTACGAGTTGCTGTTACACGAACTGGCACACAACACGCTGGACAGCAACGACCACCTTGCTCAAGTCTTTTACGACACCGTGACCGAACTGGGAGCGAAGCTGGCAATAAGCGCACTGGCTGATCCGAAGCTGTTAGACACTGGAGCGCATCGCTGTGACCTTACCGATGTTCAGCCACTCTGGGATGCGGCGCCTGATGTCTATCCTGAACCCTACGGCGAGGGAATTGCTGTTGCTGCACATGCCGCGAAGGCGTCGAAGGCTCGCTAGTTGCGTTTGACAACTTGATTTGACCACCTGTGATCATTCATTTGGCCCACCCTGGAATCGTAAGTCCGAATTGGACACTACCCTGGGCATCGAACCCTGGGCTAGGGCCTGGGAGGTGCCTGTCACACCTCCCTGGCTCGAATCTTGATAGGAGAAAATGAACAACCAAAGCTATGAACCGCTTCTCAACGATGCACAAGCGGGCAAATTCCTCGGCGGTCTCCATCCTAAAACTGTTCAACGGATGGCACGGCGTGGAGAACTGCCTTCATATCGAATCGGAAAATACTGGCGCTATCGTGCCAGTGAACTAAACCACTGGCTTGTGCTACGCTCTCAGAGCCAGATTAGCCCGCCTGCTCAGACTCGAAAGGAGAGTATTCAATGAGCAGACGGTATCAACAGGGTTGTCTGTACCGTGAATCACGTAAGGCTGGCCCGGACGTATGGGCTTTCAGATTCCGTGACGGACAGAACAACCGAAAAGAGCAAATAGGCACCGTGGAACAGTTCCCAACCAAGACGAAAGCTCTCAAGGCTTGCGAACTGTTACGCGCAAACATCAACAAGGAAACCAGAGCACCGCGCACTGTGGCGGAACTGGCATCCCACTACCAGCAAAAGGAACTGTCAGCGGAAGGCCGGAAGGCTCACTCCACTCGGGAAGTGTATGGCTCGTACATCAAAACGTGGATTCTCCCGAAGTGGGGGCAGCAGTCGCTGTCAGACGTTCGCACGGTTGACGTTGAAGCATGGCTCGGAACGTTGTCTCTGGCGAACGGATCACGGGCGAAGATCCGCAATGTCATGTCCGCAATTTTCAGTCACGCGATGCGGTACGAATGGCTCAACCGAAACCCGATTGCACTGGTACGTCAGTCAGCCAAGAGGGAACGGTTGCCGGACGTGCTCACCGCTGAGGAAATCGGAGCACTGCTAGTCGAACTGCCGGAGCCGTGTCGGACGGCGATCCTGCTGGCGGCCTGTACAGGGTTGCGAGTCTCTGAACTGCTGGCACTGAAGTGGTCGGATGTCCACTTCGATGCTGGTGAGATTCGGCCAGTCCGGGCGATCGTTGACCAAGTGGTAGGGAGCCTGAAAACGGAAGCTAGTGGGAAGGCCGTACCGATGGACGCGGCACTCGCGGGTAGTGCTCGACTGGCGCGGTCGCTGTCCATATAACCAAGATGGGGACTACATCTTCGGCTCACCGAACAAGGAGGGCCAGCAACCCTACTGGCCTGACAGCTTGTTACGCAAGGTCATCCGGCCCGCTGCGAAGCGTGCTGGCGTGTCCAAGCATATCGGCTGGCACTCTTTCAGGCGAACGCTGGCGACGCTGCTGCAAGCCTCTGGCGCCTCAGTCAAGGCGACACAGGACATGCTGCGTCATGCGAGTAGCAGACTCACTCTCGATTTGTATGCGCAGTCCATTCCGGCAGATCGGCGGACGGCGCAATCAGGCGTTATTGGAGCGGTCTTGGCAGCTTCCGTTCCCAAACGTTCCCTGATAAACTCGTAAGTTGTTGTAGGCGCGTAGCTCAGTTGGTTAGAGCGCTACCTTGACACGGTAGAGGTCTGGGGTTCGAGTCCCCACGTGCCTACCATTTATCTCATTGAATCCGCTGCGAGGCGAGCGGCAGCTCTTCCGGCTTCTGATCCAAACTCCCCGAGTTTTGGCCTTTTCTGCCATCACTTGCCATCAAAACGGACAGCTTTTCGACCGTCGCCCGCTGCTGCTCGGGAATAGGTAGGGTGTAGATTTCGAGCGTGGTGGACATCTTGGAGTGGCCGAGCTGTGCCTGCGCATCCCGCAACGAACCGCCCGCCACTTGAAACA
>Ga0137385_10006846_pt1 | contig 10032 bp, 10 predicted proteins | sample SagtaG_FD_104921 | JGI IMG/M metagenome (GOLD analysis project Ga0137385, IMG submission 104921) | Vadose zone soil microbial communities from Sagehorn Ranch, Mendocino, California, USA - Sage2_R_80_16 metaG | ecosystem: Environmental > Terrestrial > Soil > Vadose zone | place: USA: California... | reverse complement strand
TGTGGTTCGGGGCCAAGGAACTCGAGGTCTGTGAGATCGACTTTCGCGTCGGTGGGAAGTACCACTTCGTGGGCTTCGTGATGGATGGTGACACCGCGACCTGCTCCTTCCGCGGCACCTACCTCGAGATCGAGCGGCCCGTACGGCTGGTGGGAACCTGGGTGTTCGATGGCAGGCCGGACGCCGACGCCGTGGAAACGGTAGAACTGCACGAAGAGGACGGCGTCACGACGATGACGGACCGCCTTGCCTTCAAGGACCAGGCGACCCGCGACTCGATGACCTGGGCCGCGGCAGATGGAGTGCACGCCGACGAGGGCGGCCAGGTGCCCTGGGACCGGCTCGAGGACTACCTCCCCACACTGGCGTAGCCGCGGACACCGCGATCAATTCCGGACATCGGTAGTGGGGTCATTTTCACGTTAAGAAGCGTGCTCTTCGAGCAGGCCGAAAATCCAACAGGAAAGGCATCATGAAGCTTCTTCTCACTTCCGCTGGCGTCAAGAACACGAGCATCCGCGACGCGCTGGTCGGCCTTTTGGGCAAACTGATTGCCGAGTCCAGCGCCCTCTGCATTCCCACCGCGGTGTACCCCATGGGCGGTCCTGCCATGGCATGGCGGCTGATCACCGGGCGGGCCTCCACCCCCTTGTGCGAATTGGGCTGGCTCTCCTCCACGGGTCGGCTGCCTCACGCTCCGGCAAGCAGCGGTGGCGAGTGTGCAACGTCAGATCGGGCTCCGGCAAGCCGGTGTTCGTTTCAACGGACGGATCTAGGAGGAATCCCGTCTCGCATCGCGAACCATGTGATCGCGGGCGGGAACCGGCTCAGCCTTGGCGGATCTTTATGCCCGGGCGCCAGCCGAGCAGGCGCGAGATCCCCAGGCCACTGGCAATGACCGAGGGCAGGGCCGCCTGTTGCTTCACCGAGCCGGACCGCACGATCACTGACAAAGCAGCGACGGCGCGGCCCTCCCCATCGACGATTCGCGCCGCCACGGAATCAGCGCCAGGGGTTAGCTCCTCATGGACGGTGGCCGTTCCAGTCCGGCGGCACTCCGCGAGCTCCCGTCGGAGCGCTTCAGGGTCGATGGTGGTCTGCGGCGTGTATCGCCGGAGCTGGCCGCACAGTACGCTCTCGACCAGCTCGTCTCCAGCGTGGCTGAGCAGCACCTTGCCTACTCCCGAGCAGTGCAGGGGCAGCCGTCCTCCGACCTGGGAGACCAGTCCCAGGGCTTTCGGTGCGGACAGCCTGTCGATGACGACCGCTTCCTGCCCCTCAAGGACCGCCAACTGGACATGCTGATGCAGCGCCGTGTAGAGGTCTTCCATGAATGGCTGGGCTGTCGTCCGCAGCGACTCAGTAAGCGGTGCGAGGGTCCCCAGCTGCCACAGACGCAGCCCGATCGTGAGACGCCCGTCGCTCCTGCGGTTCAGCGCCCCGGCGTTGGTGAGCTCCATGACCAGCCGACGGACGGTGGCATGCGGCAGGCCGGTCTTGCGTTCCAGTTCGGCGAGGCTGAGGTCGGACTCTTCGGGCTGGAACGCGAAGAGAACCTGGAGCAGACGCGAACTCACACTCCTACCCGGCTCGCTGGTCCGAGGCATGTCGCTTTTAGGTCCTTCTCGGTCGTAGGGTGCCCGTTGTCGTACCGATGATGTTCATAGGATGACCATGCTCCCCCGTTCGGCGTGCCGCCCCGGCAGCATGACGCTGGGCAGCCTGCGAACGGAGGAGGACCGCCGGGTGAGCAGCGTGCGGAGATGACCGGCCCGATGGCCGGGACGCCCCGGATCGCGATTGTCGGAGGCGGAATCGGCGGTCTCGCCGCCGCTGCCTTCCTCGGCCGAGCGGGTCTCCCGAGCACCGTCTACGAGCAGGCGGACGAGCTGAAGGAGGTCGGGGCGGGCCTGGTGGTGGCGCCCAACGCTGCCCGGCTTCTGCGCAGGCTCGGCGTGATGGAGGACTTCCTGGAGCGCGGGGTGCAACTGGACGTCGGGTGGGAGTTCCGGCGCTGGCGGGACGGAAGGGTGCTGTCCGCCGAGGACCTCGCCTCCTCCTGTGAGCGCCTTTACGGCGAGCAGACCTACACGGCGCATCGTGCCGACCTGCTGGACGTCATCCGGCTGGCCGTCCCGGAGGGGACGGTCCGGCTCGGCAAGCGCTGCATCGAGCTCGTAACCAGCAAGAATCGTCCGACGCTGCGGTTCAGCGACGGCGAGGCGGCTGAGGCCGACGTCGTGATCGGCGCAGATGGAGTCCACTCCGTCGTCCGCAGCTGGATCGGCGAGTCGTCGCCTCCGGTGTTCTCCGGACTCTGCGCCTTCCGCGCACTGGTGCCGGCGGACCAGGCACCTTCATTCGCCCGCCGGCGCGCGCAGACGCTGTGGATCGGGCCCGATCATCACCTGGTGCACTATCCGGTCGCCGCGGGGGAAATCGTCAACCTGGTTGCTTTCGCCCCGGCCGGGGACTACTCCGTCGAGTCGTGGACGGCGACCGCGACCGTCGGGGAGTTCCTCGCGGAGTTCGACGGGTGGGATGCCAGACTCGTGGACCTGATCCAGGCGGCAGGCACGCCGGGTCGGTGGGCGCTCCTGGACCGCGCCTCATTGCCAGGGTGGAGCCGAGGTCCCGTTACTCTGCTCGGGGACGCGGCCCACCCGATGTTCCCCTTCTTCGCCCAAGGAGCGGCGCAGGCTATCGAGGACGCTGCGGTACTCGCCCGATGTCTCGCCGAGGATGCCGCCAACCCCGTCAGGGCGCTGCAGCGCTACGACGTGCTCCGTATCCCCCGGACCGCGAGGCTGCAGCAGGTGAGCCACGCAAGGGCGCACCTTAACCACCTGCCGGACGGACCCGAGCAGCAGGCGCGCGACGAGGCGTTCGGGGACGATGATCCACTGGTCGCAAACGCCTGGATCTACGAGTACGACCCCGACATCGCGATGTGCGCCGCGCTGTAACCACACCGCGAACTTAGGTGCTGCCCGGCCACCGCCCGGAAGCGAACCCGACCCCGCAACCGCCACGCCCACCGTTCGTGGTCAGGCCCGCATACGCAGCGCAGCGCGGCCTAACCGCCCGCCGAGTGCCTCAGAGGAAGTTGTTCGGCCAGATCATCGTCCGCCACATGTGGGCGACAGGCGAGCCGTCGAACCCGAGCCCCTCGGCGGGCTGCCGGAAGTTCCGGCCTACGACGTCCTCGAACTCGCCGAAGTCCACGGTCACGGCGGGGTCGAAGGAGTAGACGTCGTTGATCGTGATCAGGCGCGACGTCATGTACCAGCGATGCCGCCGCGCCGCCTCGTGCTCGCGGTGGAGGTACTCGGGCGGCCGGTAGTCGGGCCCGAAGTAGTCAAGATAGGCCTGCGGGTAGGTGTACCCGACCGACTCGTCAGGGAAGTACCGGAGCGCCTCGTGCTTCTCTATGGCCCATGCGACTTCCTCGTCGACGTAGGGCGCGACCATCTGCGCGCCCCAGTACCCGTGGTTGGCCGACAGCAGCCCGGCGATCGCGATGTCGTGCAGCAGGCACGCCATGACCACCTTGTCGCCGAGCCCCTGATCGCGCGCGAGCCTGGCGCTCTGCAGCAGGTGCGTGTACGCGATCGGGCCGAAACGCAGCCGGAAGAAGTCTTCCAGGGCCGGGCGTTCGGGCATCCTCGGCAGCTCAGGGTTGTCGCCCATCATCATGATCGTGTCCGGGCGCTGCGCCTCGGCCAGCAGCGCTTTCTGGTAGCTGCTCAGCGGCGTTCCCATGGCCGCCGCGGCCGGGGGAACGATGACGCGGCGCCTGCGGTCGACGGCGTTGTCCAGCGGTTCGCGGATCCAGTTCGCCAGCGCGGGATCCGGCGCGGAATCCGGCGGGTCGGGCGATGGCTTCATAGCGCAGGCGCGGGTGTCGGTGTCCTCGGGCATCTGGCTGACGTCCTTCCAGCGGGATGGCGAGCGCCCGGCGATGCCGCGAGGCCCGCGGCGAACGTTGTCCCTGTGCTCGACTCTAGGCCCGCCTGCGACATTCCGCACTGCCGTACGGACCCTGGCAGCCCCGGTAGCACGCAGAGTACCGTCGAGAGAGCTGATGAAGGAGGCCGCGATCGCGCTCAAGATCATGCCCCATGGCCGGTTGCAGGAATGGGTCGCCGACGAGAAGGGCTACTTCACGGCCGAGGGCCTGAATTACAGCTTCGTAACAGGAGGCGACTACGGCATCCATTCCACCGTGCGCGACGGAGCCGGGGAGGTCAAGACCGGGGCGTTCGAGACCTTCGGCGCCGGGCGCGACGGCGCGGACGTGAGCTGCGCGTGCCACTGGGCCACCGGCGCCGCGGCGAGCGAGCGGGCAGGGCAGCTCGTGACGGCCGCGTACTCGGTGGCCCCGTGCGCCATCTTCGCGCCGCCGGAGTCGTCAGTCCGCCGCCCTGAGGATCTGGCCGGCGTGGCGGTGGGAGTCGGCTACCACTCGGGCAGCCACTTCGCCACCCTGCAGGCGCTCGAGGCCGTGCTCCCCGCGGACCAGATCACGCTGAGCTTCCAGGGCCCGCCGAACGAGCGGCTCGACGCGCTGCTGGACCGCCAGGTCCCCGCGGGAACCATGTGGGGCGTGCCGTACTACATCGCTGAGGCCTTCGGGTTCCGCAAGGTTCTCGACGCCACTTTCATGATCGGCTTCCTGGTGACCGGCACCGACACGAGCAAGGCCGACGTAGACAAGTACCTCTCCGGGCTCCGGCGGGCCCAGATGGAGATCGACCTGCACCCCGAGGCGTACAAGCATTACCACCTGCGCGCGGTCCCGGAGAAGTACCGCGAGCGGATTGACGTCCGTGCTTTCGGCATCGGGGAACGCATCGTCTTCCTGCCCTACACCGGGGAGGCGTTCGCCGCCACCCGGCACTGGGCCGGAATGCGCAACCTCCTCCCTGAGTCCATCGCCCCGGCCAGGTACGACGAAGTCAGCCTCGCCTGAGGGTCGGGCTGATCCCGCGGAGCGCCGGGCAGAGGGCGCTTCCTCGCGCCCGCGGCGTTACAGGCGAGCTGCGATGGGCCCGCCCATCGTGCGGCTGGCTTCGGAGGAGGCGGCCGGCGTCCATGCAGGAGGGTGTGGGCCTTGACGTCGTCACCGCGGGCGCAGCAGCGACCCCACGATGTCCGCGCGATACACGTCTGCCATGAGTGGACCTTCTTTCGCCTTCCTGACGTCACGGCCTTCCGTCTCCCCGGTACAGCAGCGCCTGGAGCGCCTGCCGGAGCGTGTCTTCTGGCGCGCCGGCCGCATCAGCGGCGCGCCATCCCACGAAGCCGTCCGGCCGCACGATCACGGCCCCGGACGGCGAGATCCCGTATGCCTCGAGGAAGCTGCCCCCGGCATCGGCCAGGTCGGCGCCGCCCACCACGTGGGCGTCGAGCGGCAGGCCAAGCCGGTCGGCGGTGGCGGGAGCCGCAGCATGCCAGGCCCGGCCCTCGGGTCCAGTAAGCAGAACGAGATTTTTGCCGAGCTGATCGAGCGTGGACAGCTGGGTGCCGTCGCGGTCGAGGAAGACGTGCGGTGCCCGTGCCCCCGGCCGGCCATCGAACCCGTGGAGATCATGCCGGACGCCGGGCTACCCAACCTGCGGCTCTTCGCCGACCGCTGGCTCTGCTGCGTCTGGGATGGCAACGCCGAGGTCGGTGATTGCATGACGATGGAGACCTACCTCCGCCTCGGGCACCTGGTCTATCCGCGCGCGCATCGCAGAGATCGCCGCCGAACTCGACCGGGCTGACCCCACCGCCTCTTAGCACTGTCATGCTGGACCTGGTCGTGATCACATGTCCCATGAAGTCCAGTTGAGTCTCGCTGCGTCCAATCCCCCGCCGCCAACGCTCACGCCCCGCCGCGGCGGCGCAGCTTACCGAGACGCCGGCCTGCCGCAACGGCAGGGGATGCTCGACTGGTCCTGAGCACCCGGTCGCCTGGACGCCCGCTGACCTGGACAGCGGGTAACCCGGGCACTGTGCGCCTGAGCACGGGCCCGCCGCCGGCACCCGGTCATTGCTGCCGCTGCCTGAGCCTGCGGTTCTTGATCCGGTTGCCGCAGGTGGCCATGTCGCACCAGGCACCTGCCCGGCTGTGGGAGCGGTCGTAGAAAGCCCACCGGCAGTCCGGGTTGCCGCACGCCTTCAGGCGCTGCCAGGTGCCATCACGCTGGGAGTCGCGGATCACCAGCAGCAGGGCGAGCAGCCCCGCCTCGGGCCGGTCGGCGGGCTCGGGGCCGAGGCTGACCTGCCCGCCCGGCCCGACCTGCAGCGCAGGCCGGGATGCCTGCGCGGCGGCCTGCAAGGGCTGCAGATCGCCGGGCGTTGGCCGGGGCCCGGCGTTGTTGGCCGCCAGCATCGCCCGGATGCCCTCGCGCACGCCGCGGGCGAGGTGCAGCTCGGCCGGCCCGGGGGCGCGCTGAGCGCTCCACAGGCCTGCCTCGGTCAGCCAGTCGCGGGCGGCTGCGGGATCCAGCAGCAGGTCGGAGCCGTGGTCGCCGTCCCAGGTGTTGACGAACGACTGCACCAGCAGCAGCGGCATCGGGGCCGGCTTGATCTCCTCGCCGGGCACCCACGACGGCACGGTCATGAGCAGGAGTCTACCAGACGTGACCATCTAAATGGTTTGACCGGTCTTTCAGTGACCTCTAAAATTGAGTTACTGGTCACCAAGGAAATGGGGTGCCGACGGCTCGCAGGCGGCCTGACCGATCGGAGGTGCACGTCATTGGTCATCCTCCTCGGACTCGCCGCCGCCGTGCTCTACGGCAGCGGTGACTTCCTGGGCGGCATGGCAACACGCAGGGCGCACGTGCTGGCGGTGCTCATGCTGGCCGACACGGCCGGACTGATCGTCGCGCTCGCCGCCGCGGCGACGTCGCCGGGCCCGGCCCGCCTGGCCTGCCTGGCCTGGGGGATCAGCGCCGGCCTGATCGGCGGCCTCGGCCTGATCGTCTTCTACATCGGCCTGGCGACCGGGCCGATGAGCCTGGTCGCGCCGCTGTCCGGGCTGGTATCCACGGTCCTGCCGGTCGCGGTAGCGCTGGGCGAGGGCGAGCGGCCCGGAGCCGGCGTGTACGCGGGCGCGCTGCTCTGCCTGGTCGCGATCGTGCTGGCCAGCTCGGCCCCCCACACCAGCGCAGCGCCGCGGCCTGCCCGGCCGGGGACGGGCCGGGCCATTGCCTACGGCATCGCGTCGGGCGCCGCGTTCGGCGTGTTCTTCCTTCTCATCCGCAACGCAGGGCAATCCGGGGAGCTCTGGCCCGTGGCCGCCGGGCGGATCGGCGAGCTGGCGGTCGTCCTGATCGCCGCCGCTGTGCTGCGGCGTGGCCTGCTACCGCGCGGCGCGAGCGGCCGGCTGCTGCTGGCGGCGGCGGGCGCGGGCGTGATCGACGTCGTCGCGAACATCTGCTACGTGGCGGCCACCAGGACCGGCATGTTCGGCCTGGCAGTCGTGCTGGCCTCGCTCTACCCCGGAGTCACCGTGCTGCTGGCCAGGGTGGTGCTCGGCGAGCGGCTGCGCTGGGTGCAGCGGACCGGCCTCGCGCTCGCCGCGATCGGCATCCTGCTCGTCGCAGCATGAGTCCCCGGCGGCGACAGAACAACAGATCTGGACGACCCTCCCTTGACCCGCACGGAGTTCGCCGCCCGCACCGAACGGCGGCTCGGCGAGCGCAGCCACATCTTTGCGCTCGGGCACACTATTCCTCGGCGAACTCCATCCCCCAGCTGATCACTTCGGTGGGATGCAGCCGGATGATGGGGCCGGCCGGCTCGCCGTCCGCTCCGGTCGCATCCTCGAGAGCCTCGGCCATGCCGCGGATCATTACGCACCGGGGCCGCCACGGTGGCAGCACGTCATCGACCACGAGGGCGACGTTCGGGTTGCGCTGCGCGTTGTGGAACTTCCGGGTCCGGGCGAAGTCCCGGCCGCCAATGTCGATCACGTCCAGCCCGGAGTTGTAGCGCCAGCCAAGGGGAACGACGTGCGGCATCCCGGCTCCATCGATGGTCGCGAGCCGGCCAAGCTTGCCCTTAGCCAGGTAGGTCAGCTCGGCATCAGAGAACACGCTCAATTCGCACTCACCCACCTGCCGCGAAGGGCCAATGGACCAGACGCTACACGCGCCGGGTTAGGACCATCGAGTCCGCGACTCGGGAGAGGTGTCCGGTTCTGCCGCCAAGGGCGGCGTGCTGGCCGGCTTCATGTCTCGCGGAAGGTGAACAGGGGCCCGGAGGGCAGGCCCACGGGTGCGGCATGGCCGAGCCGGCCGACTCCGACAGCCGCCAGCGTAGCGGTGTCCAGGGCGTCGAAGGCCAGTTCCCCGAACCCGGCGTTGGCGAACCAGGCGCGGATGCGCGGGGTCAGGTCCGGCGACCGGCGGTGCCGTGTCCAGATCACCGTCGCGCCCGGCGCGCACAAGGCCGGTGCCGCCGCTGCGGTGCGCTCGATGTCGGCGTCGCTGACGTTGCCGAAGATGCCGCACAGCAGCAGAATGCCGGCGGGCAGGGCATCGGCGAACGACTCCGGCCAGCTGGCGTCGGCCTGGCGCACCTGTACCTGCGCCAGGCCGGCCGCCGCGGCCCGGCAGCGGGCCACCTGCACGTTCCGCGGTTCGGCCTCGACCAGCACCGCGCTCACCTGGTCCCGGCGCGGATGAACGGCCAGCACGCCGACCACATCATCCCCCTGCCCGGCGCACAGGCTGACCAGCCGCACCGGGCCGGCCGCCGCCTGGTCGATGGCCCGTGACAGGTGCCGCCGAACACTGCGCAACCGGGCGCTCAGCCCCGACGCCGGATCCGCATAGGCCTGATGCCACTCGACCCAATCCCGCACGACTCCATCCTGGCCGCTGGCCAGGACGGCAACTGCTGTGTCACGTGTCGATTGTTACCTCGCCCCGAGAGCGTCAGCACCTTCAGCAGCCAAGCACCCGCACGCTCATGCATGACAGGGAAGCTGGAAGAGGTCAAACGTCGCAGTCGGTGACGTCCGGGAAGAGCTGAGCCACCTCGTGGGGTCAGTCGGCGAGTAATCCCTGGTTCCTTGGCGGAATTCCTCGCTTGAGACCAGTCCCGGTCCGCCTCTGCTGCTGGCCGGAGCGCCTTTCCAGGCCTCAGCGGGCCGGTGCACTCTCAACGAGCCTGAACACCGGATGCCGGCCGGCTTCCTCCGCGAACTTCTCAACCGGGTCGCCGGGCTTAGCGTCGAAAAACGGGGCCGTTACGCGCACGTTGCGCACGTAGTTCCGCAAGACGGGTGCGGCGGTTTCCGGGTCGATCTCCTCGGCCCGAAGCTCCTCGGTTCTCTTACCGCGCCGAAGCGACACCGCGGGCGTGGTGCGCACATTGTGGACCCACCCCACCATTCCGTACGGCGAGACGAGCCACCGTTCGCTACCGGTCTCCACCAGGATCACCGGCGTTGTTCTCTTCTGGCCCGTCTTGCGGCCGGTAGTCGTCAGCAGGTAGGCCGACTTGCCGCCGACGCCAAAGCGCAGCATCGCCGTCATCACCGTGTTGACGGCCCGGCGGGCCGGCCCGAGCCGGTAGCTCCTCGCCATGGCCACATCCTCCTCCTCGCGTGAAAGTGCGGTAGCCGGATCGCGAACTCAGACATCCAATCGCCCGCCGCCGTGCGGAGTCCGGGGCCCGGGGCGAAGTTCTGCTCCGAAGCCGGAGGACGAGCAGCGGTCACAGGGCTAGTGGGTCCCAGCCGCGCAGGTGCGTGACGGACTGGCGGTACTCCCACTCGATGGCGTCCTTCAGCAGGTGGGCCAGCCGCCCGCCGCTGGTGATGCCGGCGATGTCGGCGACCCCGCGGCGGGGCCCGACCGAGACGACGAACCCCTTGTCATGGAAGGTGAACGCCTCCAGCGGCCGGCCCTCTAGCTCCGCGTCCAGGTTGCGGGCCACGGTCTCGCCCTCCTCCAGCGCCACCTGCGCCAGCGGCGGCAGCACGTGCCCCGTGCGCGGATCGGTCACCGAGGCAAGGTCGCCGGCGACGTA
>Ga0137385_10006840_pt1 | contig 10036 bp, 10 predicted proteins | sample SagtaG_FD_104921 | JGI IMG/M metagenome (GOLD analysis project Ga0137385, IMG submission 104921) | Vadose zone soil microbial communities from Sagehorn Ranch, Mendocino, California, USA - Sage2_R_80_16 metaG | ecosystem: Environmental > Terrestrial > Soil > Vadose zone | place: USA: California... | reverse complement strand
GGAAGTGATGGGGATGCGCCGGACGCTGCTCTGAAGTCGTCGGGATTGAGTTCACCATGTCAGTCCCTGGTGTAATGTCCATGCTGTGTCTCTCCTTCTCTTTTTGTTCGTTGTCCGTTCAGGTGCTAGCACCCCAGGTGCTTGGCAATCACCATGCGCTGCACTTCACTGGTGCCTTCACCTATTTCGTTGACTTTGACACTCCGCCAGTAGCGCGAAACCGGAAATTCGTCCATGAAGCCGTAGCCGCCATGGATTTGTACTGCGTGATCTGCCGCCCGTTTTGCTGTTTCTGAAGCAAAGAGCTTGGCTATACTCGCTTCCCTGGTATAGGGTTTGCCCTCCATCTGAAGCCAGGCAGCCTTATAATACATTAAACGAGCCAATTCTATTTCTGTATCCATATCGGCGAGCATGAACTGGATCGCCTGGAACTTACTGATGGGTTGACCAAACTGCTTGCGCTCCTTTGCATATTTAAGAGCTTCATCCAGGCAGGCCTGGGCTAAGCCGACAGAGAGAGCCGCAATGGCAACACGCCCGGCATCGAGTATCTGCATAAATTGCTTGAAGCCGTCACCACGCTTGCCTAAAATGTTTTCTTCAGGGACTTTACAATCTTCAAAGGTGAGCGGGCGCGTATCTGAGGCTTTCCAACCCATCTTTTTGTAGGGTTTACCAATGATGTAGCCAGGAGTTCCCTTCGGGACGATGAGGTTGCTGATCTCGTTATGACCATCAGAGCGCTTGCCGGTGACGGAGGTGATGGTGACACCGCTGGTCACATCGGTCCCAGCGTTGGTGATAAAACTCTTGGAGCCGTTAATATGCCAGTATCCATCTTTGAGCACGGCTCGCGTCTGCGTCCCACCGGAGTCAGAGCCTGCCCCCGGTTCTGTCAGGCCAAAAGCCCACAGTTGTTCTCCCCTTGCCAGTGGGGGCAAAAAACGTTCCTTCTGCTCTTTGCTACCAAAGAGATAGAAGGGACTGGCTCCAAGGGAGGTATGCGCTTCCATGGTGATACCGATAGAGACATCACCACGAGAAATCTCTTCAATTGCGATACAGTAGGAGAGGAAGTCTGCCCCTGCACCACCATATTCTTCCGGGAATGGTAGGCCCAGCAGCCCTAATTCTCCCATCTTCCGCACAAGATCATAGGGGAATGCTCCCGTCGCGTCCATTTCCTCTGCGCGCGGCTTGATCTCTTGTTCCGCAAATTCACGACAGGTATCCCGAATTGCCAGTTGCTCCTCAGTGAGCGAGAAATCCATGCAACGTTGCTCTCTTTCTTTATTTGGCAAACCATTCTGAGACGGTCATCTCTGGCACTATTATACGAGGTGTTGGCAATATCAGGAAGAGAGGGGATATGTTATTGCATCTTTTCCCCTATCGCCGTAACCACAATCGGGCGTCCCTGCGTGACGACAATCGTGTGCTCGTAGTTCGCCACCAGGCTGTGATTGGCTGTTTTCAAAGTCCAACCATCCGTACTATCCACTATCCTGGTCGCTTTTACAGAAACATGGGGTTCCACAGCAATAACAAGACCATCGGTCAGGCGTTCATTGAACTGTGGTGAATAATAATGTGGGACCATACGTGGATCTTCATGAATAGCTCTGCCGACGCCATGACCGCAGAGTTCTCTCACAACGGAGAAACCGTGGCTAGAAACTTCTTTTTCCGCCGCCCTTCCAATTGCATTGATTGGACGACCGGCTCTGGCAGCAGCCAGGCTCTTCTGGAGGGCAGCTTTTGCACAATCACAGAGCCTGCGTTTGGCTGGAGAGACAGGTGGTACAGCGACGGTATAGGCAGCATCGGCAATATAGCCATCCAGTTCTGCCGTCACGTCGATTTTGACGAGATCGCCTGCACGGATAATACGATCACCAGGGATTCCATGGGCGGCTTCATCATTCAAAGAGAGGCAGGTTGCTCCTGGAAAACCGTAGATGAACTGCGGGGCAGAGCGAGCACCATGTTCCTGCATGACCCTGGCACCGATGCTATCAAGTTCGGCGGTAGTCATTCCCGGTCGTACTGCGCTCTGCATCTTTTGCAGCGTGAGAGCAACTATTTTTCCTATACGTAACAATCCTATAAGGTCTTGTTCTGATGCGATAGACATGGAATATAACTCCTGTTCTGGAGGTTAGAAGATAAGCGGAGACACCCCGCGCCCCGGCAGGGGGCTTCGCCCCCTGCACCCCCATTCCCGAGGCACTCTCTTGTTTTTCCATTATGAATGTGCCTGGCTCCCACTTTCCACATTGGCACCGACGCCCTTGTGTAGCATGGGAACTTTATCAAGGGCTTCCCAGGGAGCATCGATGTCTGTACGGCCAAAATGACCGAATGCAGCCGTGGGCTGGTAGATGGGACGACGCAGATTCAATGCCTGGATGATTCCGGCTGGCCTCAGATCGAAATGTTCGTTGATCAGGCGGATAATCTCCTCATCTGAGACATTACCAGTGCCGAAAGTTTCGACGAAGAGGGAGAGTGGCCGAGCTACCCCTATAGCATAGGAGATCTGTAACTCCAGGCGGTCGGCCAAACCTGCTGCTACCAGGTTCTTTGCAATATGACGGGCAGCGTAAGCGGCTGAGCGATCTACTTTGGTGGGGTCTTTTCCACTGAAGGCACCACCGCCATGGCGAGCTATGCCGCCGTAGGTATCCACGATAATCTTGCGGCCAGTCAGGCCCGCATCACCCATCGGGCCGCCAGTGACGAAACGGCCAGTCGGGTTGACAAAGAACTTTGTAGAAGCATCTAGCAGATGAGCAGGGATCACAGGTTTGATGATATGCTCGATCACGTCCTGGCGAATTTGTTCCTGATCGACATAGGAGGCATGCTGCGTTGAGACAACCACAGTATCAACACGCACCGGACGCCCATACTCATATTGGACGGTGACCTGGCTCTTGCCATCGGGACGCAGGTAGGCCATCGGGCCGCTGCCGCCCCAGGACCTACGACGTACCTGTGAGAGTTGACGAACGAGCTTGTGGGCTAGACTGATAGGCATAGGCATATATTCAGGCGTCTCGTTACAGGCAAAGCCAATCATCATGCCCTGATCCCCGGCACCAATGCGCTCCAGTTCATCATCGCTGAGCAGGGCTACACCCGCACCAGTCTTTGTCTCTAGCGAACGGCTGACCCCCAGATCGATGTCTGGCGATTGTTTGCCGATAGAAGTGACAATGCCACAGGTGCGATAGTCAAAGCCATAGTCGGCATTGATGTAGCCAACCTGCTCAATGGTTTGACGGACTACCGCTGGCATATCAATCCAGGCGGTTGTGGTAATTTCACCTGCTACGAGTACAAGGCCCGTTGTAGTGGCTGTTTCGCAGGCAACACGCGCCATGGGGTCTTGTGCAAAGATTGCGTCGAGTACAGCATCCGAAATCTGGTCGCAGAGTTTGTCGGGGTGCCCCTCGGTCACCGATTCGCTGGTGAAAAATGCCTTCGGGCTCTCCATAAAACTGCTCATAAATTGAACTCCTTTTTTAATAGAAGGGTGCGGGAAGTCCCACCCCTTTTAAGGGAGTGGGATGAAAGCGCCCATTCTCGCTTGGCATGCATCCAATTCTGCTGTAAAATGGATACATGAGTGATAAAGAAAAAGAAACGAAATCGCTCTCTATCCGCTTTCCTGTTCCTATCTTGGAACAGATGAAAGAGATTGCAAAACGACATCACCGCTCTCTTAGCGGAGAGGTTTTGACCGCCATGGAAGAGCATATCAAAAGAAATCAGAAAGGGAAGTAAGCAGCAATGAATACCGTGCGCGTGTATAGGCTGCACCCCACCCCAAAGCTGTTTGCTTACTTGAAAGCTGCTCAGGTGGAAGCCGCTAAGGTGTGGAACCTGTGTTGTGAGGTCCACAAACAAGCCAGAATGACTCACAGCAAGTGGCCTGGGCGCACTGAATTGCAAAAGGCCACCAAAGGACAATTTGCCCTGCATAGCCAGTCTGTCCAAATGGTGGTGCATGCCTTTCTTGCCAACATCGAGACGACACGTCAGCTTCGTCAGACTCATCCTCACATGAAAATGAAATACCCCTGGCGTACCAAGCGGTTCTATCCGGTCAAATGGCCCGCTCAAGCTGTGAGTCGTGAAAACGGACGTCTTGTCCTGCCCATGGGGAAGGGACGCAAATCCATCGTCTTGCCAATCGAGCTTCCTGAAAACAGCGGTGCCTGTAGCTTGGTTTGGAACAATGGCTTTGAACTGCATGTCTGTGTTGAACAGCCACAAGCTGAAGAAGTTCCTGGTGATGTTCATGCAACCGTAGACCTTGGCGAAATCCACCTCGCAACCGTCAGCACAAACACGGGAAAGGCCATCGTTGTCTCGGGTCGAGGCATCCGGTCTCTCAAGCGTCAACGAAGCAAACAATTGGGCAAGCTGGCTTCGAAGCAATCCGGATGCAAGAAGTACTCTCGCAGATGGAAGAAGTTGCAACGCGCCAAGAATAAAATCATCTCCAGAACAGAGCGGCGTATTCGGGACATGCGACACAAAGCCACACGAAAAGTCATCACCTTCTGCCAAGAACAAGAGGTTGGCAAGCTCTTTATTGGCAATCCCCATGGGGTCCGCAACAAGAAGACTGGTAGACACCACAATCAACGTATGGCTTTGTGGGAATACGGGAAAGATATCGACTATCTCACCCAGAAAGCGAAACAGGCTCACATCATGAGCTTCACTGGCTCCGAACGAGGAACAAGTAGCCAGTGTCCTGTATGTAGGCATAAACATAAACCCAAGAATAGAAATTGGGTATGTAGAGCTTGTGGCTTTACAGGACACCGCGATCTTGTTGGCAGTGTCAATATGCATCGACTTGCTTTTGATGAGCATGTAACGTTTCCTCGTTCCGTTACGTATCTACATCCTAGCCTGTCCAGGCGTAGTAGCAGGGCAGACGCGCCCCTGGTGTCTTCGGATACCTGTTGTCTGAGTCAGTCACCGGATCAACCACTGCTTGCATGAGCAGGTCCCTTTGGGGACAGGCCAAACCGTTGAAGTGGCTCAGAAGCTCATCCCCTTCTAGGGGATAGAGAGTCGTCACATTGAAATACATCAGCAGCATTTCTAACATTACCAGCAAAGTGCAGGCAGAATGTACAGAGTACAAAAAGACCCCTGACGTTCAGGGGTCTTAGCATTGTCGCTCATTCCCCTCATCTTGCGGAATGCTCCGCCGGAATTGGCACCTTTCCTGCAATATAGCAAGGGGTTGCCGGGCTTCATTGGGCCTGGTCCCTCCACCTCTCTTGATGAGAAGGGGCATCTCTTGTGGATACCCTATCTGCATAATATTCAATTGTACGAGTATCAACAAGCTTACTTACCGCATTCTATCCAAAAGCCTCTGGTAATGTCAAGGATTTAAGTGCCTGACTCCCAGGAATGCAGGTAGGTGTCCTGCTCAGCAGTGAGTATGTCAATCTGTACCCCCATGGCATGGAGCTTGAGACGTGCGATCTCCTTGTCGATTTCAGAGGGTAAGGTGTAGACACGAGGCTGCAATTCGCGGGCATGATTGAGCATATACTCAGCTCCTAGAGTCTGGTTGGCGAAGCTCATATCCATCACGCTCGCAGGGTGGCCCTCGGCTGCTGAGAGGTTGACGAGACGACCTTCGGCCAGCAGGTGGATATGGCGACCGTCAGCATAGGTGTATTCATCGACAAAGTCACGCACACGGCGTTTGCCACCCGTCGCCAGTTGCTCCAGAACTGGAATGTTGATCTCGTCGTTGAAATGACCGGAGTTCGCAAGCAGGACGCCATCTTTCATCTGTTCCAGGTGCTGGCGGTCAATGACGTTGACGTTCCCTGTCACTGTAATGAAAATATCGCCAACTTTGGCTGCCTCTACACCTGGCATGACACGATAACCATCCATCAGCGCTTCGAGAGCGCGGGTGGGATCAACCTCGGTCACAATCACGTTCGCCCCCAGTCCACGCGCACGTGAGGCCACACCACGACCACACCAGCCATAACCGCAGACGACAAAGGTACGGCCCGCCAGCAGAATATTCGTTGAGCGGATAATAGCATCAATCGTGCTCTGACCAGTCCCATAGCGGTTGTCAAACAGATGCTTGGTATCGGATTCGTTCACCGCCAGCACAGGGAAGCGTAGTACTCCCTTCAGCTCCATACTCCGCAATCGGATCACACCTGTTGTCGTTTCTTCCATACCACCAATGATGTCTGGAATGAGTTCCGTGCGTGTTGTATGCAAGGTCGATACCAGGTCGCAGCCATCATCCATGGTCATGTTGGGCTTATGATCAAGAGCGGCGTTGATGTGGCGATAGTAGGTTTGCTCGTCTTCTCCCTTGATAGCAAAGGTTGGGATGCCATACACGTTCACGAGTGCGGCAGCAACATCATCTTGCGTCGAGAGGGGATTTGAGGCACAAAGCACAAGGTCGGCCCCACCGGCCTTGAGTGTAATTGCAAGGTTCGCCGTCTCAGTCGTGATGTGGAGACAGCCTGACATGCGCACGCCCTTTAAGGGTTGGTCTTTGGCAAAACGCTCTCGAATGAGGCGTAAGACTGGCATCTCCTTTGCGGCCCATTCGATGCGGTCTTTCCCGCGTGGAACTAACGAGATGTCTTTGACATCTCCCGAAACTGAGGTGGTCATAAATTAGTTATTCCTTTCTTCGCATTTATCATTTACCTGATGCGCATTGGCAACCAGTGGGGATCAAAGTGTGAACAGGCCACAAGTGCCTGGTATCGTGCAGCAATATCGTCCATCGTCAGAGTACGCAACCGTTCAATGCTGAAGTCTTCACAGACAAACGAGCCAAGAATATTGCCATGCACCACTGCACGCTTGAGATCATCGATAGAGTAGCGACCGTCCGGCTCAGACTCGAGGGTTGAAAGGTAGCCGAGCATACCGCCGGCGAAGGCATCTCCTGCACCTGTAGGATCAATGACCTCCTCCAATGGATGCGCTGGAGCACTAAAATAGGTACCATCGGCACCGAAGAGCAGCGCTCCATAACTGCCCAGCTTGACGACCACAAACTCTGGCCCCAGGCTGAGGAGGTGACGTACACCCCCAAGGATGCTGGGCTGGTTGGTGTACTGCCGAACCTCTTCTTCACTCATCAGAAGCACGTCAACACGTTTGATCACCTCGGTCAACTGTGGACGTGTGGTTTTGATCCAGAGTTCCATGGTATCCAGTACGGTCAGGCACGTTCGGGGCATCTGCTCCAGCACTTCCATCTGTAATTCAGGTTGGATGTTTGCCAGGAACAGGAGCGGACAGGATCGATGTTCATCAGGGAGAACGGGGTGGAAGCCTGCATACACGCCTAATTGGGTATCCAGGGTGTCACGGGTGTTCATATCCATGTGGTACCGTGCAACCCAGCGGAAGGTTCTGCCTTCACGAATCTGCAGGCCAGCCAGGTTGATTGGGCGACTACGCCAGAAATCAAGATACTCACGGGGAAAGTCACTACCGACTACTGCCACCAAATTGACCTGGTTATAAAGCGAAGCAGCAGTTGAAAAATAAGATGCGGCCCCGCCAAGGGCTTCTTCTTTCCTGGCAAACGGTGTCTCAACCGTGTCCAGGGCAACAGAACCGACTACCAGAATCGACAAGCTATCAGCCTCCCTTACAAAAATAGGATATTCCTGAAAAATCTCTCTATTAGATTCCCAAGTTATATTGTACCAAATTCCCAAGTCACTCGACTCGTTTTATCAGACTGGCGTTGCATCGCTCAAATGCTCAATGACCCCATCCAGAAAAGCCAGAGTATTACCGAATTTCACCTGTGCCATCTCACGGGCTGGTGCCGTGTTCAATGATTGATAGAGTTCAACGAAGCGCTCCTCGATATGGCGAAGAACGGCGGCAAGAACATCACCTGTCATTGGGCGATTGGGATAGCGAGCACCAAGCTCGATGAGCGCGGTGACAACCGATAAACCACTCAACCGACCAAGTTTGTCAGCATCATAGAGAATACGCCCTTCCAGAGGTACTGACGCTCGTTGGGCCTCCTCTTGAACAGCTGTGGTATGTGTCAGGATTGCCTGCTCGACCTTTGCAATAAGCCCGGCTGGCAGATCGAGTTCATGCAAAAACTCTACGGCTATCTCCGCCGATTTGAGATGGTGGTTCTGCAAACCGTCGGCAACGATGGAGATGTCGTGCAAATAGCCAGCGATGACCAGCGCATCCGTATCCAGGGTACTTACGTCTTCCCCCTGTGCCTCCAGTTCCAGCGCCAGCATTTTGCAATTTGCCACCACGGCGCTGACATAACGGAACCGCTCTCTTCCCAGCACTTCTTCTGCATGCTGAGCAACGGCCTGCACAACTCCCTTCTCCATCTTGCACTTGCCTACTTCCCACTTGTATGAATAGAATGATATCCCAGACAGAGTTGACGCAAGGACTCTTCGTATGGTGGCCGAGCTATGCCCGCCTCGGTAATAATAGCGGTCACATAGCTATGAGGCGTGACATCGAAAGCAGGGTTCGCCACCTGTATCCCTTCCGGAGCAATAGCTGTACCACGTATCCTCGTTACCTCTTCAGGATTACGCTGCTCAATCGGAATATACTCACCAGATGGGAGTTTCAGGTCAATGGTGGAACGCGGTGCAACCACGTAGAACGGAATATGGTGAGCATCGGCCAGGACGGCAACGCTATAGGTGCCGATCTTGTTCGCGAAATCACCATTGGCGGCTATCCGGTCGGCCCCGACAAAAACAGCTTTGATTCCGCCATGATACATGAAGTGACCTGCCATATTATCAGTAATCAGGGTGAGTGGGATGCCTTCCTGCTGTAGCTCCCAGGTAGTCAAACGTGCTCCCTGGAGGACAGGGCGGGTTTCATCGACAAAGACATGGATCCTTTTGCCAGCTTTGTGCGCCACATACATTGGAGCCAGTGCTGTTCCCCAACCTGCGGTTGCCAGGGATCCGGCATTACAATGAGTCAGGAGCGTATCACCATCTGAGATCAACTCTGATCCATAAATGCCCATTTTCAGGCAGGCATCAAAGTCTTCATCAGCGATAGCCTGAGCCTCGTTCCGCAAGCGTTCTGCAAGGCGTTGCAGAGTATATTGTTCACGTATTGCTACGTCTGCACACTGAAGCATGCGCTCAATGGCCCAGGCGAGGTTTACAGCAGTTGGACGGGTGCGACGGAGCAGATCACCGACGGTCTGGAGATGTTCCTGCACTTCGGTAAGTGTCAGAGAATCACCACGTTCCTGCAACAAACGGTAGAGCGACAAAGCCAGGCCAAAAGCAGCTGCGACACCAATAGCGGGTGCACCACGCACTTTCAAGCTAGTGATTGCCTCGGCAACCTGTTGTTCATGGGTGAGCTTGAGGTAGACGACTTGCTGAGGGAGGAGTGATTGGTCAAGCATACCGACCGAAGCACCCGATGCACCTTCTTCCCACCAGACTGTCCGTACGCCGTGTTTTAGTTTCTCCTCAGCCATAGAGGAAGTACTCTCCTTGCTCATAAAGTGAACATCATTCATAACCCATTCATAACCATACATAGCGATTGTATGGTACCATAACGCGGCTTTGTTGAGCAAGCCGCGTTGGAATTAATTTGGCGATTATATACTTGACAAACCCACAGCAAGCAGACAACAAGTCATAAAACCACTTGCTTGCTTATTGCTTCGGACGTTTGAGACAACAAAGTATCCTAACGATAGGCACCACCGTAGGTGCATTTTCCCCAACATGGGTGATGGTGGTAGATACTAATTCCCATCCTTGCTCTCCGAGTTCTTTTAAAGCAGGGATTTCCCCTTTATCAGGGAATTCATATGACTGTTGACGATAACCGAAAAATGGGCTCTTCCTCGAATTTGGTGATTTTGGGATTGCAGAGCTATTTCTTCCCAACATGAAACGGCTTCTGAAGCAAAGACACCATCTGGAAATTTTCGCTTAAGCTCGTCTGTTCCCCAAAT
>Ga0137385_10006834_pt1 | contig 10040 bp, 10 predicted proteins | sample SagtaG_FD_104921 | JGI IMG/M metagenome (GOLD analysis project Ga0137385, IMG submission 104921) | Vadose zone soil microbial communities from Sagehorn Ranch, Mendocino, California, USA - Sage2_R_80_16 metaG | ecosystem: Environmental > Terrestrial > Soil > Vadose zone | place: USA: California... | reverse complement strand
TCGTCCACAAAGTCTGTGATGAAAGCAGTATCCTTCATTTGGGGCTTCATGACAACTCGATTAGCCATCTTGGTCCTTTTCTACTTTTGCATTACTTGGAGTCAATGGGACAAGCCATCGCCCTGGAGCCTGATGCCGGACTTTCACGATAACGCCATGATAAATGCAGCTAAATATTAGCTTGCACGCGCCCCATTAATAAGCGGTGCGAAGAACCGTTGGCGCGCCACTTGTGGCGCGAGTGAAGACTACAGAATCACCGGATGCTGTACTCGTGCCGCCTGTTATAGCCAGGCCGCTCGTTGCGGTGAACATGGCCTCGTTCAACTGTCCACCATTGGGGGCAGTCGCTACCACAAACACAGGATAGGCCTTGCCGTTTGAGAAAGAGGTCGAGATGTAATCGCCAACCATGTTACCTTGTGTGGTGCTTGCCAACCATGCCACGTTCATAGCCGAAGGCGTGAGAGTCGATTCAGCCGACCAGCTGGTACCTCCATCGGTTGATGAAACGAAGCCAACTTGTAGCTGGCAGGTCGAAGTTGTGCAGTTTGCGTTTGGGTAGTAGTAGAAGGCCAGGCCAAGGTGAGCGGTATTGCCGGACGTCGATGTATCGACTGCAAGGCCGGGGATGAAGTGGTCGACGCCACTGCCAGCAGCATCGGCAGGGATGCGCTGCGCTGCCGACCACGTCGTGCCATCCGTCGAGGTGCTCATGACGATATCGTTGGCGCTGCAGCCGCTTTCAAAACGACAGTCTTGCCAGGCGACATAGACTTTACCAGAGCCATCTATTTCGGCGGATGGAAGAGCTTCGCTGCGCAGATTTGCCACCGCGTGGTCGGTTTGAGAAGAAATCGTTACGCTGCTGTTCCAGCTTGTGCCGCCATCGGTCGAGGTGAAGGCAGAAATGCTCCCGTTCAAGCTCAGGAAGGGGACAACTACGGTGCCATTAGGTTGAACCAGGGGTTGTCCTCCCAGGCCGATGGCACTGTCGCCGGTCCCCTGGCCCGCACTCCAGGTGCTTCCACCATCACTCGAGGTGCTCATTTGAACCAGGTCGCCGCTGGATGCGATATCCCACTCGACATAACAATGTCCATAAAATGGGCTGGTCGAGGTATTATCACAGACGATCCACTCTTTGTCAAAGAAGCCCGCGCTTGTGCTGGCAGCTACTACTGGAGCTTGCCACGTGAGCCCGCCATCGGTGGAGAGGCTTACCAGTACTGCTACCCCAACCGGTGAACCGGCCACGCTTGAGATGGCGAGCGAGGAAATCATCCAGGCGTGATGAGATGCGTCATATGTTACGGATGGATCGCTGACGCGTTCATACTGGCCTGCCGGGGTTGCATAGACGGTTGTGCCAGGTAAGAACCCATTTTTCCAGGTCGTACCATTGTCAGTGGAGGTCGCCCAACCGATGTTGGAAGCTCCACCGTCGGTAAAACGTCCAACCTGGATTGCCGTAATAATGGTTGAACCATTGGAGTAGCTATCTGGTTCGACTTCTGTCTGGTGCTGGCTGGTCGTGTTCGTGTAGGGGTCGCTGCTCAACTGGAGAGGAGAACTGCCTGCAGCAAAAACAAATACGCTTGCTGTGAGTGCGAAAGAGAGAACAAGGCTCAGAATGAGAGCGGCGTAAGTGAGCCAGCGAGAGCGAGAGAAGACTGACATACAAAAAACTCCTTACAAAATTTCAGTACCCTCAAGCGGGTCGTGAAAGGACAATGCTCCCGCCGCCTCTTGAGGGGAAGTATATACACCAAACCCGAAAAGGTCAAATGCAAATGCATTAAGAACAATTTCGGCTCCGGGGCAGCTGGCAAATACGATACGAACAGCGCCCCTTTCAAACGTGTTTCTCTCAAAAGAACGATAGCTCTGAAAGTATTTGTTGCCAGCCTCCCGAATCATTTCTGCCCCTCGTCATACCAGGGCTTCTCAAAGGTCGCGTTCATGCAGAGGCTCTGCCTCTGCATGATTCTCTTTTGCAGTTTCTGCGCTTTTTGCCTTTCCTTCGGTGTAAATGTTAAAATTCCTTATTTGCCCTCACAGGAGTCGGTGAACTCGTTATCGCGCTCGATGTCCGTTGGAGTGCGGTACACATCGCGCTCGAGAGGCAGATGATCGGGATTGTTGCCATTGGTCTGGCTATTGTCTTCTTGTGGAGCAACTTCAATCAAGCGAATCCGTTAACATGGATCTTCATCGCGAGCATCCTCTTCCTCCTGGTGGTAAGCCCTCTCCTCTATATCTGGATGGAGATGCGGGGAAAAGTGATAAATAGAGCAGCGTAATCGCAAGCTCAGGGGTGTGTCATGAAAGTTTTACCAGCGACACTTGGCGCCAGCGAGTTGATGGCGCGTATCTGCGCTTTACGGGTGGGCTGAAGCTTGAGCATTATCATGCAGATCAGCTTGTCGAGTCAGAGCAGGACGAGGCCTTATGGGAGCTCATGTACTTCGGGCATGTCCCGCGCAAGTAACTCTTGCTTCCATCTCACCTGAATAGTTTCTCATCTGTGTGCTCTGCTTCTTGTGCGAGACCGAAGCTGGCGCGTGAGGGAAGGAGTGCGCCGAGTATGATAAGCGTAACGCTGGCCATTGCTACAGGCAGGAACGCCACGGCCGGGACGTGCAAGAGATCCCACAGCGCACCGCCAATGAAGGGACCTACGAAGGCAACGCCGTAGGTGAGCGAGAGCGTAGTACCGGTCAGGCGCGCTACCTGGTCGTGGCTCGCCAGTAATGGCGGTAGGGCAATGCCAAGAGTAAAGACAAGCGCTGAACTTCCGCCGAGCAGCGCCGCCCAGAAAGGTTCTAGCACGGCAGGCGTGAATACCCATCCAGCAATGGAGATGGCGCAGATAGTGCCGGAGGCGATAAAAGGCCAGCGGCGGCCCGCGAGTTGCTGCGCAAAGACTGTGATTGCCAGGCTGACCGGTAGTTGTGCTGCATTGAGTATTACCAGGGCCAGCGGTGTAAGATTCGCGTAGTGCATAGCCTGGTTATATGAGGCAATCCAGCCGTTCATGCCGAAATAGATGAGACTCCCTGCACCGAGCATGATACCTAAATGCAGGGCATTGACTCGTGTTCGCTTGATGGGTGGAGCGCTACTGCTCGCTGTTGTCGATGCTGCAATACTCTCCTGGGAGAATGGCTTACCGGGCGTTTTTGCCGGTGCGGGTGGAGCAAGCCAGAGCCAGAGTACAAGCAGCCCAACCACAGGGACTCCCCAGAACACGAAGCTGGCTGTCCAGGCGTCTCTACCCAGAAAACTTACCATAATGGGAAGAGTTATTCCGGCCGCTACCGCTTCACCGATGATCAATCCATCACTAAATAGCGCGGCAACAAGTCCAATCTGAGCCGGAAACCAGCGGCGTGCCAGAATAGGTACGGCAGTTTGGGTCACTGCTATGCCCAGGCTCAGGAGGAAAGTGAAGAGGAAGAGTGAGAGCGCTGTAGGCCAGAGGGCGCGCAGCAGTGCTCCTGTACCAAGCAGCGCCAGGCCGATTGACACGCAGGCTCGTGGGCCAATGCGCTCGGCAAGCAGTCCCGCAGGCAGGGCTGCACCTCCCAGCACCAGCACCGGCAATGCAGTCAGAAGCCCTGTCGCAGAGTAGGAGAGTCCCAGATCATGTTGAATAAGTGGCAGAACGGGAGGCACCCCCAGGATCACCGAACGTAAATTGAAGCCGACAACTGTGATCAAAGCGCAGACGATAACCTTGCGCCAGGTGACCGTAATTCTTCCATCCCCAGAAGTGACTGCGTTGTTTTTCACTGGGGCCTCCAATGCCAGAAAGTTACAACAAAAAAGGATTCTTCATCACTATATCATAGTCTCCTCTCGTCAATCACCGGTTGCACTTGCACTCTTGCACTCATCCAGCATTTTAATAAAAAGGGTAAATCTTCAGGCCTTCTCGCCGCCTGCGGCGGCTCGCTCATTAACGTGAGTTGCAGACCTGGCCGCCGCAGGCGGCCAGGTCTGCAACTCACACATAACCCTTGCGAACTGCCGGAGGCAGTGAGGAATCAAGAAAAAAGGTAACTTGAAGAGTTACTAAAAAGGAAAATAGTATCCGAATTGAAGGCTGTGTAATATGATGCTATCTCGATGTAAGAGAGTGCCGGGCGTACGCAGGATTGCAGTCCTGCGTGCCAATGTCCTTGGAGATTTTATCTTTGCCCTTCCTGCCCTCGAAGCCTTACGTGCAGCTTATCCGCAGGCTGAAATCGTGCTGCTCGCCAAAAAGTGGCACGCGACTTTCCTGCAAGGCAGACCGGGGCCGGTTGACCGCGTTGTCGCAGTACCCCCTTTTCGAATGACTCTGGCCCCCTTCACCTGGCCGCGGCAGTTGGGACGGCAACCGTCGGCATCTATATATGTTTCAACCTGCTTACGGCGGGCTTGCCCACCCGAGTGCACCATCGCCCGGTCGTTTCCTGGCGTGTTCAATGTCCTATCTGTGGCATTGACCGCAGTTGCACATCTTGTGAGCACCGTGCTTCGTTTGTTGCTGATATTCCTGCAGAGGACGTGATTGCCCCGGCACTTGATCTGTTCTCCGGATAGTGAGCATTTCTAAGGAAAGTTATCAGGCGATTGAGTCTGGTTGAGCTGTTCCGGAGTGATAAGAGCGCCTCTGAGGTTTGCCTCTCGGAGGAATGCTCCTTGCAGGTTAGCATCGCTCAGGTTGGCCTCGCTCAAATCGGCTCCAATAAGGTTGGCACCGATAAGGGTAGCCTTGCTAAGATCTGCATTACTGAGATCGGCCTCTTTGAGAACAGCTCCACTCAGGTCTGCTCCACTCAAGTTAGCCCTGCTCAGGTTGGCCCTACTCAGGTCTACACCTACTAGGCTGGACCAACTGAGGTCTGCCTGGCTGATGGTCGCACCGGTCAGTTTTGTACTGCTCAGATTGGCTCTACTCAAGTTAGCTCCTCTCAGATCAATATCGCTGAGGTCTGCATCATTCAGGTCAGGTTCCGTAACAGGATTGGCCTGCCTCCATGCATTCCAGGCATCTACCCCTTGCTTAAGCAGATCCAGCTGTTGCTGATTTGGCATAATCGTTTTCCTCCGTTGAGATATCCGAATGGACAGCTATTGCTGGTAACCTTGCTGATCCTGGCTCATTCGTGTTCCAAAGCGGTCTTTGTCGCTACCTTTCCGGCTTTCATCGCCCGGTTTGGCAAGCCTACCCTTCTCTTGTCTCACGATTCACTTCCATGGATGGTGACAGAGTGAACCCATAACCTTGTGAGACGATTTCTATTTCACTTTCGTGTTGAGGAAAGATAGCATGTAAAATGGTGGCTCAATGCTGCCTTGATTTCGTCTACGAAGGGTTCCTGACACCGGTTCCCGCGCTCGAAGAAATGCGCTAATGCGTTTTGTGCTATGATAAATGATAAGAAATAGTTAACCTTTTTTTGTAGAGTACAAAGGGGGCAACGATGCTCAGGGATACACTGTTGTATCTGGCTCAGAATGAGCGATTACACCAATTTGTCATCTCTAACGGGGCGACACGAAGCGTCTCACGCCGCTTTGTCGCAGGAGAAGTATCAGACGATGCCATCCAGACTACACGGGTACTAAACCAGCGTGGCATGCATGTCTCTCTCGATCACCTCGGCGAAAACGTTTCGGACGCACGGGAGGCCAGGTCTGCTGCCCGGGACTACATCACCATTCTTGATACCATCAAGGAGACGGGAGTTGATGCCAATATCTCCATTAAGCTGACCGCCGTGGGACTGGATATTTCCCAGGAGCTGTGCGAAGAGAATGTGTGCAATATCCTGGAGAACGCCCAGAAATACCAGATTTTTGTGCGTATCGATATGGAAGCCTCGGCCTATACCGAGCAGACGGTGGATATTACGCTGCGCATGCACCAGCAGTTTGAGCATGTTGGCACCGTGATACAGTCCTGTCTGTATCGTAGTAAGAAGGACGTGGAGCAGCTCATCGCGCAGGGCGTGCGGATACGCCTGGTGAAGGGAGCGTATAAAGAACCCAAATCGGTAGCATTTCAGAATAAGAGCGAGGTTGATCATAATTATGTGCAACTAATGATGATGCTCCTCTTGAAGGGTAATTATCCCGCCCTTGCTACACATGACGAAGCTATCATCAATGCGGCCTGCAAGTATGCTCGTGACCATGGCATCAGTAAAGAGGCCTTTGAATTTCAAATGCTGTACGGAATTCGTCGTGACCTGCAAGAAAAATTGGTGAGTCAGGGCTACAATATGCGCATCTATGTTCCTTATGGTTCGCAGTGGTATCCCTACCTGATGCGCCGCCTGGCAGAGCGCCCGGCAAATCTGATGTTTGTAATGAGTAACATGTTGCGATGAGCAGGTAAGCCCCCTTTTTCACGCCTGGCGATTTCTTTCCTATTTTTCGCCTCATATTTGCATTTTTATTCTCTGCTTGGTATATCTTCACTATTATCCTATTTCCAAGATTGGAAAAAGCAGATTTCCAAGGATGGAAAAAGCAGTAGATGGAGAAGCTCATACCCAAAAGAATAGTGTCGCGGCAAGCAGAAAAAGTGATCTTAGATCATAATGGAGAGATACGAGCGCATGATATTCTTCTCCGAAAGGTGTTGAAGGAAACGCCCGCACTCATCGAGGGAACGACCACAGTTGTCTTTACTAGCGGAAATGTCATCTGCTATACGAATGATGGAGTGGTCTGGCGTCCTCGCTAATATCTTTGATATACTTGTGTTCTTACAGTCTTCGTCCGCCGGTAGTGAGGCAAACGTACTCCATAATAATAGGGAGTAAGATTGTCACCGGGTGTGCGTAGGATTTTTGCAGCGAGCATGGTTACCTGTCCCCCGGACAGGGTCACCGCAAGGGATCGCTATACCTGTCCCCCGGACAGGGTTCTACTATATACGCTTGATGCCGTTCTGCGTGTATAGTAGTGATGACCCTTGCGGTTATCATGTAAAAAATCTTCGCGTGCCTGATAAATTTGAGGTAAAGAAATGAGTATTGATAACTAAAAGAGGGCGAAGCGATGAAATTTGGCGTCTTTCTTCCCATCTCCGGCCGTGCCGCGGGCCCGGATACGCTCATGGAGGCCGCACGTAGCGCCGAAGCTCAGGGCTTCGACGCGGTCTGGTCGGCCGATCGCGTGGTCACACCCTGGCAGATTCACACCTCTTACCCCTACAGCGAGAACCACGAATTCATCGTCCCGCCTGACCGGCCTTTCCTGGACTCGCTCACCTGCCTGTCCTTCCTGGCGGGCTGCACCGAGAAGATCACGCTCGGCATCAGCGTGCTGGTGCTGCCCTACCGCCATCCCCTGTACTGGACACGCGTGGCCGCCTCTATCGAGCAGCTCTCTAAAGGTCGCTTGATCATGGGTGTCGGCGTTGGCTGGATGGAAGAGGAGTTCGCGGCCCTGGGAGTCTCATTCAAGGATCGAGGTCGCATGACCGACGAGCAGCTCCAGATTCTCTCACGCCTGTGGACGGAAGAGCATGCCAGCTTCAACGGCCAGTTCTATCGCTTCCAGGACCTGGCCTTCTACCCCAAGCCGATCCAGCAGCCGCGCATCCCTATCTGGGTCGGAGGAGAAGGTGCCGCAGCCCAGCGTCGTGCGGCGAAGTATGGCGACGCCTGGTTCCCCTACTTCGTAGCGATCACGCCGGGAGAGTTGAGGGCCGGGTACGACAATGTCCTGCGCCTGGCCTCTGAAGCAGGACGCGACCCACAGCAGGTACGGCTGACCTGCTGCCGCCCAATCGAGGTGACGCGAGACCCTGTTCCCCAGGACGAGAGCCAGCTGCGCGGCAATCCCCAGCAACTACTGGAGGCCCTCAATGTGTACCGCCAGATCGGTGTCGACCACCTCGCCCTCCAGTTCATGGTCCCCCGCTGGCCCGAGCGGATAGAGCAGATCGAGCGCTTCGCACTGGAAGTGATGCCGCACCTGCAGGGGTGAGAGATAGGCTTAAGTGGAACGGATAAGCTGTAGGGGCCGATTTATCGGCCTACCGGCCTTGATTGTCGATATCCAGGTTCATTCGTTAAAGTTCATTATCGGCTCACGACAAATCCACCACATATCCAGGTTATTTTGTGAAAACTCATTACCGGCACGTCTCTCACCGATACTGCCTCTGAAAAAAGCTACCCGGCCAATCCGAGTTTTCCCAGAGCCCAGAAATGGCTGGTGCGAGAACATCTATGACACCATGACAAACGTCTTGCAGACTTGAAGATCCTCTGGTATCATCTTGCCAGCACTCACCTGCTTCATACCTGTGTGGGTGTCACCTCACGCCAGGGGGAACTCCTATGTCTAAACGTTTAACAGGGTATGACTACAGTCAACCCGGTTTCTATTCTGTCACCATATGTACGCAGCATCATCGCCTGATCTTTGGCAGGGTTGTGGATGGCCAGGTGTCTTTGAAGGGTCCAGGGCTGATGGCCGAGTCGGTGTGGGTCACGCTGCCTAGAAGATTTGCGCATGTCAAACTGCATGAATATGTCTTTATCCCGCACACCAACCAGTAAGTGAAGAACTACAGCGCATTTGCCAGAAGATCATCGATTTTGATATTGCGTAAGAAGGAGCTGAATATCTTCTCCATGAATTACGTTTGCATTGAGCCTCGAATAGCAAGCCATTTAGGACATATTATCTGATATTATAGAGGGAGTATCTGACGGGTAACACTACCGAAAGGAGAACATCACTATGAATTGTAGCGCTTGTGGACGTCCGCTTCCCGCCGAGGCAGTAGTATGCTCCAATTGTGGCACCTTTACTCCCTTATACTACAGCCGACTAGGATCATCGCCATACGATCCTACAGTTGCCGCCTCGTCTGAGGTAGCCAAGTCACCAATGCCACCACCGCACTACGGATCAGACCCCTCTAATGCGCCACCAGGAGACTATGCTAGAAACCCCTATGAGGCGACTCCACCTCCTCCACCACAAACTCCTGCTCCTAGGAAGGGGAACCGGAGGGGAGTTATCGTCGGCATGCTCGTGGGACTGGTGATCCTGCTGGCGCTTGCTGGAGTGATGGTGGCACTGCGGCTAGATACCAACCCATCTGGTCTCACGCAGGCCCAGCCAACCGCTGGTCCGAAACAGATCGCAGCGACCGCCACAGCGATGGCCTCGCGCAATCCCTACCCTCCCTACACAGGGACGCTGCTGCTAAACGACCCGCTGCGCGATAATTCCGCTGGCTATCAATGGAGTGAAGGGAAACAGACAGGCAATGCCATATGTGGTTTCTCGAAAGGAGCATATCATATAAGCCTTTCACAGCAAGGCTTTGACTACTGTGGACCCCAGGCAAGTGGCTTGGTATTCAGCAATCTTGCCTTTGAGGCGAATCTCACGATCCTGAAGGGAGATTATGCCGGTATCTGGTTTCGCTTTGATAAAACACAGAAAACACGCTATGTGTTCTCTATCATTTCTACAGACGGACGCAGCGTCCTTGTTACAGATAACAATGGTGCAATCACCTCCTTGAAGCAGGATCGGCCCGTTGCCCTCCGGCCAGGGCCGCAAACGAATCTGCTGGCCATCGTCGCCATTGGCGATACTATTACCCTGTACGTGAATAACCACTCCCTCGGGAGTGTAAAGGACGCATCGTATCAACAGGGCCAGATTGGTGCATTCGCTTCGGCGGACACCGGAGCCTTCGATGTGGTCATAAGCGATGTGAAGGTGTGGAAGTTGTGAGGTTGGGCAAGAACCAGGATATGAATAAAAGCGCCTGACGTTTGCTTTGCTCAACCAACCTTTAGCAACTTTGCCTTCCAGGTACAAATGACGAAACCTCGCCAAGACATCCGTTGCGTCTACTGGCTATGAGGTTGGCAGGAAAAATGAGCCTATTCCTGCAAGCAAGATAGCCAGGAGAGCCATACGAGCTGAGCTTAAAAAGTGAGTCTCGCCAGCATTCTTTGCCGAAAGTGCGGTTTGCCATGAAATCGCTGCCAAAAGATTTTTCCGTG
>Ga0137385_10006831_pt1 | contig 10045 bp, 7 predicted proteins | sample SagtaG_FD_104921 | JGI IMG/M metagenome (GOLD analysis project Ga0137385, IMG submission 104921) | Vadose zone soil microbial communities from Sagehorn Ranch, Mendocino, California, USA - Sage2_R_80_16 metaG | ecosystem: Environmental > Terrestrial > Soil > Vadose zone | place: USA: California... | reverse complement strand
TCCTACACGCTGGTGCGCAGCGGCATCTGGAGCAAGGACCGCTTTTACGACGACCTGGGCGAACAGATCACGGAACTCGAAGAGCGTCCAGCGAACCGCTGGCAGAGCGCGGAGCAGGCGAGCCTTGATGCGTGGCTAGAAAAATACCCCCTCTACAATCAGCCGGACGACAGCGTGTCGTATTACACCAAAGGCCAAGTGCTGGGCGATTTGCTGGACATCCTCATCCGGGACCGCACGAACAACTCAAAAAGCCTGGACGACGTGCTGCGGGCCATGAACCGCGACTTTGCCAAACAAGGAAAACTTTACCGGGACAGCCTGGACGTTCGTTTGGAGGCGGAAAAGGTTGCCGGGGGTTCCTTTGAGGAGTTTTTCGAGAAATACGTGGCGGGCACCGAACCTTTTCCCTATGAGCAAATTTTGGGGCTTGCGGGCTTGGCCTTGCGAACCACCGAGCACCGCCGGGCAGCGCTCGGCTTTACTGCCGAGCGCGATGCGAGCGGTTCCCTCGTCGTAAAGAGTGTCGAATCCGATGCCTTGGCCGCGCCGGCGGGACTCCATGTGGGCGACGTTATCCTCACCTGGAACGGTGGAGAACCGCCGCGTCGTATGGGGCGTTGGGTCTATGAACAAAAACCGGGAGATGTCCTAAGGCTCAAGGTTCGCCGCGATGAACACGAGATTTCGCTCGAATTCCCTCTCGGGGAGATGAAAGAAACCGTTTACGGGGTCTTTGAGGATCCCGGGGCAAGCGAAAAAGCGCGGAATATCCGGGAAGGCTTGTTACGGGGCGAGACCGCTTCTGCCCGTCGGCGCTAGAGTCGAAGCCGACTCCGCAGGCGCTTGACCTGTGGCGCGCGATTCGAGAAGGTCTTGCCTGGGCGTTACTCCTCGAAGGGCAGGCGAGGCTGTTCCCGTGGCTAACGGGCTTGGTCATGTTCCGAACGCTTTTCATCGCCGTCTTTTTGTCTCTGTATATCCTGCTGGTCGGGCCGCCGGTAATCCTCTACTCGCTGATCACCAAGGATCCCGATCCTGTGTATTGGGCCGGAATCAAGGGAGTGACGTTTTTCGTGCGCGTAGTTGGAGTTCGCGTGCGCGTGAAGGGCCTCGAGCGCATTCCCCAAGGCGTTTGCCTGTTTGCCGCGAATCACACCAGCGCCGCGGACGCGCCGGCAATTGTGGGAGCGATTCCACGCCGCGTGGCCGTGCTTTTGAAAGAATCGCTGTTCAAGTGGCCGATCGTGGGACAGGCCTTCCAAGCCGTGCACTTTATTCCTGTCAACCGCAGCGCCCGGAAGGCAGCCCTTGCCAGCATGGAGAAGGCCGCAGAAGCCCTGAAGGCGTGACAATCGTTTTTGATCTATCCCGAGGGAAGGCGCAGTCCGGACGGCCGCCTGCAGGAATTCAAGAAAGGCGCCGTGGTCATGGCCATCAAAGCAGGCGTGCCCATCGTACCGATGGTGTGTATCGGCGCGCACCACATCATGGAGAAACACTCGCTTGTCATTCGCGCCGGAGAGATCGTGGTCGAATTTTTGGAACCCATCGACGCATCAAAATACTCGTTGGAAGAACGAGACGTTCTGAACCAGAAAGTTCACGACGCGATGGCCCGTGCGCTTCCGCCCGGCCAGCAGCCAATCGAGGCGACGTGATCGGTCAGGAAGGCGACCGGCGCTCTGCGCGCACAGAAAACCGGGCTGCCCGGATCGTCGACCGGATGGTTGCAGCGAAGCGGGAATAAAGCGCCTTTCTGAACAACGAGATGGCAGGCCTTCAGCGTTTGAGCCGCTCGAGTTGGGACTCCAGTTCCCGCACCCGCTTTTGCAGCTCCGGGAGCTGATTCAGCGCGGCCATCATTTTGAGCCACTGGCGGTTCTCGACCGCGGGATAGCCGGAGTAGAAAGCATGCGCAGGCACGTCGTTCGGCACGCCGCTCTGCGCGGTAATGACCGTGCCGTCGCCAACGGTCAAGTGACCCGCGGTCCCTACTTGGCCCGCCAGAATACAGTTGTTCCCAATTTTAGTTGAGCCGGCGAGGCCGACCTGCCCGCAAAGCAGGGTGTTCGCGCCAACGCTCGAAGCATGGCCAACGAGGACCAGATCGTCGATCTTGGCGCCACGGCCGATGCGCGTCTCGCCTACCGTAGCGCGATCCACGCAGGCGTTAGATTGCACTTCCACATCATCCTCCAGCACTGCCGGACCGGACTGAGCCATTTTGTACCATGAGCCATCCGGCCGTTTGGCAAAACCGAAACCGTCTCCCCCAATAATGGCTCCGTTTTGCAAGATGACGCGGTTGCCAATACGGCAGTGCTCGCGCACCACCGAGTGCGCGTGCGCGACAAAATCATCGCCAATCTTCGCGCCACGATAGATGGTTACAAAGCTATGCAGAACGGCGTTGCGGCCGATCTCGACTTCCTCATCGATGCAACAATACGGTCCAATGTGCGCGCCTTCGCCGATTTTGGCCGCCCTTGCGATGATGGCGGTAGGGTGAATCCCAGAAGCATACCTCGGCGCGTCGTAGAACAGTTCGAGCGCATGGGCGAACGCCAGGTAAGGATTGGGCGAACGTAAAGCGGCAATTGGCGGCTGTGTTCTGTCGCGCTCGATGGCCACGCCCTCCTCGAGCAGGATCGCTGAGGCGCGGGTCGACTTGAGCAACGCAAAGTATTTGCGGTTGGCCAGAAAAGTAAGCTGGCCCGGTTCGGCGTGCTCCATGCCGGCGACGCCGGAAATATCCAGTTCCGGCGGCCCTTCAAGGCGACAGCGCAATTTCTGAGCGAGTTCAGCAAGTTTCATGGAAGGTGCTCCTCAAGCACGCAAAGAAATTCGTGGTTTCAGGTTCAATCGAACCAAGGTGACGTGCTCCCACGGCTGAAGCCGGAGGCTTCTAGAGTCTACATCAGCCTTCCCGTACCGCTGACAGCGGCTGAAGGCTCAGTCCGAGCCTTGGCACTTCGAGAGCCGAAGCCTGGTCGTGCGGTAACCAATCCGCAATGCAGGCCAACATGCTCACGATCCGAAAGCCATTTGATGTTTGGTGCTCCACCGAAGTCCTCTCGAACGCCTTTGATGTCTCCGGGCTGGCTCGCGTGCTATTCGTAGTGGATGCCCTTGCGGTGAGACGACCATGGCATCACGACGCTCTTGCCAGGCCGCGTTGAGCAGTTCTCGACACACGTCCGGCGGTGTCTGCAATTGTTTCTCGTCGGCAAGTTCAACCGTCAAAAAAGAAAAGCAAAGTAAGTAAACGATTGAACGGCAAGACGTTATTCGCTAAAGAGCCGGGACTGTGCGGCCGCAGCCACGGCCGCTGGTTTGCGCCGGGCGATGCCCACGACGCCAAGCACGGTTACTTCGGCAAGCGCGGTGCGCGGCACGAAAATCCGGTCGGTCGAGGAATTCAGATCAGGGGGAGTAATCTGCAAGCCGTTTTCTAGCAGTGAGAGTAGGTCATTGGGAATCACCCCTTCCAGGATGTCCCCGTCATGGAATTGCAACTTCACCCACAACCCGTCGAGCTTGGGCCGGCTTAGGAAAGCTTTACGCTGCGGTTCGAACTCATCGGAAAACTCGCGCACAAAATAAATCGAACGGATTTTGGCGACCGGGAACTGGATATGCTCGCCTTCCGGCGTGAGTACATCAATGGGATCGAGCTGGCCGAGGCGAGCAGGGTTCAGGTATCCGCGCAGGGATTTCCTGTCGGCAAGCACAAGAATGACTTTCTTGTGCGTCGAGGCTGGGGCTCTGGTTTTCAAAATCGGCAAATCCCAGTTTGGAAAATCGCAAATTTGCCAATCGGCAGAATGTATGTTATGTTAAGCACGCTCTTCCTGTCAAGTTGTTGTTTTTATTGGGGTTAGGGGTCGCCGGAGCACCGCCCTTTGACCGATAAGAAGCATATCCTAAAATCGGCCTCGATCATCTCTTTGGTCACCGTCGTCAGCCGCACCCTCGGCTACGTGCGCGACCAGCGCATCACTTTGCTCCTGGGAACCACGCTTTCCGCCGACGCCTACGTCCTAGCCTACCGCATTCCGAACCTCTTTCGTAGGCTGGTTGCCGAAGGCTCGATGACGGCCTCCTTTATCCCGGTCTTTTCCGGATACATGCAGGAAAAAAGCAGGGAGGAAGTCTGGGACTTCGCCAATCGCTTGTTTTGGACGCTCGCGCTGGTTGCGGCGGTGATCAGCATTTTGGGAATGGTGTTTTCTCCGGCGGTGGTCCAGGTCTTTTCCGGAGCGAACGTCGCCCGCGACCAGGCCGTAGACTTGAACCGGATTATTTTCCCTTACCTGTTTTTTATCGCCCTGGCGGCACTCGCGATGGGAATCCTCAATTGCTTCCACATCTTTGGATTGCCGGCGGCTACGCCGGTGATGCTGAACATTGCGACCATCCTCTTCTCCGTTGGAATCGTTTGGCATCACTTCAAAGATGCGGCCACCTCCCTGGCAGTAGGGGTGCTCGTCGGGGGTGTCCTGCAGTTTCTGATTCAGGTTCCCACCCTGGTGCGGAAGGGGATGAATTTCAATTTCGCCATCTCCTTTTCGCACCCTGCGATTCGCGAGGTGGCGCGCTTGATGCTTCCGCGTCTTTTCGGAATCGGCATAGGCCAAATCAATCTCCTGATCGACACCAAGTTTGCCACGGCGGCGAAGATGCCTGCCGGCAGCCTTGCGGCGCTGTATGTTGCCGACCGCGTGATGGAGCTGGTCCTGGGCGGCTACGCTATCGCCGTGGCCACGGCCATTCTTCCCATGATGTCGCATCAGGCGGCGGTGAAAGACTACGAATCGCTAAAGAAGACGCTGTCGTTCTCCGTGCGCATTGTGGCCTTCATCACCATTCCTGCGGCGCTGGGCCTGATGGTGCTCCGCGAACCGATTATTCGCGTGCTCTTTCAACACGGAGAGTTTGTGGCCTCATCGACGCGCCTGACGGCGCGAGCCCTGCTCTATTACGCCATAGGATTGCCTGCGCTGGCGACGGTGAAGCTGGTGGTGCCGGCTTTCTATTCCACAAAGGATACCAAGACACCGGTCGTCGTCGCTTCCATTTCCTTGGTCATCAACATCATCCTGAACATCCTTTTTCTGCAGGTATTTTTCAATCGGGTACAGAATGGCGGCCCGGCCCTAGCCACGGCGCTCGCGACGTTTTTTGATTTCTTCGCTTTGCTCATCATTTTTCGCTGGCGGCATGGTTCGATGGGAATGACGGAGGCCATGCGTTCGTTTGCAAAGATTTCTTTGTGCTCCGCCATCATGGCAGCGGCGTGCTGGGTTGGAAATCGCTACACCGCGTTTACCGTGCATTCTCGATTCCTAGTCCAGCTGGTTGTTTTTGCCGGGCTGCTCACCGGCGCAACCGCGCTGTACCTTGCGCTCGCGTGGATTTTCCGCTGCCATGAGATCGAGGAAGTCTACGGAATTGCGACCCGCCGCCGGACCGCCGGCGGGGAAGGCGGGTACGCGGAGGCATGATGGAAGTGACTGCGGCCATCTCATCGTTTTTGACGCACATCCGGGTCGAAAAAGGGCTGTCTGCAAACACCGTCTCGGCTTACCGCCGAGACCTGATGAAATTCAGCGACTTTGCGCAGAAGCGCAAACTCTCGCTCGTGGCCGTAAGCCGGGACGATTTGGTGGATTTTCTGGCCGGACTCTACCGGCAAAGGCTGGAAAGCAAGAGCGTGGCGCGGCATCTGGTGTCCTTGCGGAATTTCTTCCGCTTTGCCCAGATTCAGGAATTGATCCCCGAAGATCCTTCGGCGAACCTCGAATCTCCCAAGATCCGGCGGTCCTTGCCGGGGTATCTGCGTCTGGAGGAAGTTGAGCGCTTGCTGGCGCTGCCGGATGCGAAAACCCCCTTCGGCTTGCGCGACCGGGCGATGCTGGAAGTCCTGTACTCCGCGGGATTGCGCGTTTCCGAACTGGTTGGCCTGCGCGTCGGCGATCTGGACACGAAAGTCGGGTGCGTACGCTGCATTGGCAAAGGCGACAAGGAGCGGATCGTGCCTATCGGGAAGAAAGCCCTGGGCATGGTGGAACGCTATCTGCGGGACGGCCGGCCGAAGTTGCTTGGCAAGGCCACCAGCAGCCCAACGCTTTTCGTCAACCGTCGCGGTGGCGCCCTCAGCCGTGTTGGCGTGTGGAAGATTCTGTCCACTTACGGGAGGCGCGCCGCATTGCGTGTGGCGCTAACGCCGCACATGTTGCGGCACAGTTTTGCCACGCATTTGCTCGAGCGGGGCGCCGATTTGCGGTCGGTGCAATTGATGCTGGGCCATGCGGACATCTCCACAACCCAGATTTACACCCACGTGGTGGAAGAGCGGTTGAAGCAGATTTACAAGGCGCATCACCCGCGTGCATAGCGCGGCAGGTTGAGGGGCTCATTGCGGGTGGCTCCGCAAAGAATAGCGCGGACACCCTGAAGCAGAAGGAGCGCAATGCCAGATTACATGTTTTTGCTGGAAAGCCGGCTCTCACCGGAACAGCGAGCCGCGATGATGCGCGTGCAAGAGCTCTCCGCGGCGCTGGGATTCAACGTCTACCTGACGGGCGGAACCGTGCGCGACTTGATTACCGGGGCGTCGCTGCGCGATCTCGATTTTACCGTCGAAGGAAACCCCTCGCGCATCGCGCGCGAACTCGAAAAGGGCGGCGCAAAAGTCCTCCGCGAAGACGAAAGGTACCGCCACATCGAAGTCTTGTTTGCCGGAGATTGCGAGGGGAGCATTTCCGCGGCGCGCGATGACTATTATGTCCGGCCGGGAACGCGCCCGGAAATTCGCTGGTCCACGATCATGGAGGACTTGCGGCGGCGCGATTTTTCGCTGAACGCCATCGCCATCTCCTTGAATCCTGCGTCCCGCGGTTTGCTGCTGGATCCCACAAACGGCCTGTCGGACATCGAGCGCGCCGAAGTGAGAGCCCTGAGCATCCACAGTTTTACCAATCAGCCGGTGCGCCTGCTGCGCTTACTGCGTTTTGCGGCGCGCATGGGCTTCAAGGTCGAGCAGCGTACGCAGGAGTGGTTCGACTTGGCCATCGAGCGCAACCTGCACCACTCCATCGAGCCGGAGGACGCCGGGAGCGAACTCCAGGCCGTGGCGCGGGAAGAACGGCCCACCGTCGTTCTCAAGGCTTGGGAAGACGCCAAGTTGCTGGAGGTGGTCAACCCGGTTCTCGCCAAAAAACATCCCGACCACGACGCGATCAATCGTCTGACGAAGGTGCGCGAGGATTTGTTTACGGCGGGATTCCGCCCGCGGCTGTCCACGCCGATGCTCCTGGCCCTCCTGGGTCGCTTGAAGGATCGCGAGCGGTCGGGCGTGCTCTCGAAAGCGGGTTTCCGCGCAGCCGAGGCGGAATCCATCCTGAGGTTTGAAGAAAAAGCCCTCGCCACGCAAAAAGACCTGGTCGGCAAGAAAATGCAGGCCCCGGTGGAGGCCTACCGGTTTCTCGAGAGGCTTCCGCTCGAACAAATGGCCTATTTGCTTGCCGAGTCGAACCATAGCGGGGCGCTCTCCAAGATTCGCGCTTACCTGCACAAATGGCGGCCCATTCGCGGCGGGCTGACGCAGGTGGGGAATGAGCTGGGAGCGCTGGGAATGGCGCGCGGCGCGAAGTTCGACCAGATTGTCGAGCAGGTCTTTGCCCTGCAGCTCACCGGCCGAGGAAAGACGCCGGAGGAGCGCGAGAAAATCCTGCGCAAGCTGAGTGGAATTAAGGAACAAGCGAAAAAGAAGGAGAAAGAAAAGAAGTCCGCCAAGTCGCACGCCGCGGCGATTTCCGCGGCGGCGGGCCAGAAACACGCTGCCGAAAAGGCGGAAACGAAGCACGAGGCAAGCGCAAAGGCGGCGCGTGCGCGACCCGCGGCTGCCAAGGCTCATCCCAGGCACGTGGGCGCGGCCAAGAAGAAACATCACCGCTAAGAGGCGCCGCTTGCCGAATCCGACCCTGTGCAAAAGTCACATTGCGTAATGCAAATCTTTGAAGGGAGTTTTAGAATCGTTCCATGGGCCAACCGCAGTTCGTACATCTGCACGTACACACGGATTACAGCTTGCTCGACGGGGCTTGCGAGACTTCCGAATTGCTCGATGAAGCATCCCGTCAGAAGATGCCTGCGGTAGCCATCACCGACCACGGCAATCTCTTCGCGGCCGCGAATTTCTTCTATGAAGCCGGCAAGCGCGACGTCAAGCCCATCATTGGCTGCGAGGTCTACGTCGCCAAAGGCAGTCGCCACGACCGTGGCGAAAAGGCCAATGGCAACAGCGGGCCGGAGAAAGCAGAAGTAGAACCAGGGATGCGCGGCGCCAACCATCTGGTGCTGCTGTGCGAAACGCCGGAAGGCTACCACAATTTAGTCAAGCTCGTCTCCGCAGGTTTCCTCGAAGGCTTCTATTACAAGCCGCGCATTGACCACGAACTGCTCGCGAAACACAGCAAGGGATTGCTTGCTCTTTCTGCCTGCCTTCGCGGTGCGGTTACTGAAGCCGTGGCGGAGCAGAAGTACGAACAGGCGCGCGAGAACGCCTACCGCTTGCGGGATATTTTCGGCAAAGGCAATTTCTTTCTTGAGATTCAGGACCAGGGCATGGAGATCGAGAAGCGCGTGAACCCCGAACTCGTTCGCCTCTCGAAAGAAACCGGTATTCCGCTGGTCGCCACCAACGATTGCCATTACCTGCATCACGAAGATGCGCACGCTCAGGAAGTTCTGCTGTGCATTCAGACCGGCAAGACCATGGGCGACGCGAACCGCATGAAATTTGCGACGGACCAGTTCTATTTCAAGAGCGCTGCGGAGATGGCGCGGGTTTTTGGCGAGATTCCCGATGTTCTGAGCCGCACGGTAGACATCGCGGCGCGCTGCAACGTAAAGATCGAGCGAATCTCGAATCCGTTTCCGGAGTTTCAGGTTCCCAAGGGCTACGACTCCGCCAGCTATTTTGAAAAGGTCGTGCGCGAAGGCTTCGCGGCGCGCGTACCCCACCTCGAGCGCCTGGCGAAGGAAGGATTCCTGCGGAATCCGCTCGCGGAGTACGAACGGCGCCTGACTTCCGAAATCGAGATGATCAAGAAGATGCGCTATGAGGGGTACTTCCTGATCGTCTGGGATTTCATTCATTACGCACGTGCGCAGGGAGTGCCGGTGGGGCCGGGGCGCGGATCGGCGGCCGGCAGCTTGGTGAGCTACGCGCTGCACATTACCGACGTGGACCCGCTCGAATACAATCTGCTTTTTGAGCGCTTCCTGAACCCCGAGCGCGTGTCCATGCCCGATATCGACATTGATTTCTGCATGCGGCGTCGCGGCGAGCTGATTGACTACGTCACGCAGAAGTACGGCCGCGAGAACGTGGCGCAGATCATCACCTTTGGAACGATGGCGGCGAAGGCTGCGGTGAAAGACGTGGGCCGGGCAATGGACATTCCCTACGGCGAAGTCGACCGGCTCGCGAAACTGATTCCCAATACGCTGGGGATTGAACTGAAGGACGCCCTGGAGGAAGCGCCGCAGCTGAAGGCCGCGGTCAACGCGGATGAAAATCTGAAGGAGCTGATGGCCGTGGCGCTCCGGCTCGAGGGATTGTCGCGCCATGCATCCACGCATGCGGCGGGAGTGGTGATTTCTCCGCGCCCGCTCTCGGAAATCGTCCCGCTTTACAAGACCAATCGCGATGAAATCACCACGCAGTTCGACATGAATGCGCTGGAGCGTGTCGGCCTGCTAAAGATGGATTTTCTCGGCCTGACAACGCTCACCGTTCTGCACGATACCGTGCGCATGGTGGAGCAAAACCGCGGCGTCAAGCTGGATATCGACAACCTGACGCTGAAAGACGAGGAAACATACAAGCTTTTTTCGCGCGCCGACACCACCGCCATTTTCCAGTTTGAATCCCATGGGATGCGCGACATTCTCCGCCGCTACCAGCCCACGCGCATCGAAGACCTTACCGCGCTCAACGCGCTCTATCGCCCCGGCCCCATCCAGGGAGGCATGA
>Ga0137385_10006827_pt1 | contig 10049 bp, 7 predicted proteins | sample SagtaG_FD_104921 | JGI IMG/M metagenome (GOLD analysis project Ga0137385, IMG submission 104921) | Vadose zone soil microbial communities from Sagehorn Ranch, Mendocino, California, USA - Sage2_R_80_16 metaG | ecosystem: Environmental > Terrestrial > Soil > Vadose zone | place: USA: California... | reverse complement strand
ATGGGCGAACAGCAGGCCGCCGAAAAGCTGGTCGAGGCCGGCCGGATTCTCGCGCAGGAGCCGCAGGCGATGCAGCTACGTTACTTCGCGGCTCTGCACGACATCGCGGGCGAGCGGTCGTCGACCGTCGTGTTTCCGCTGCCAGTCGGCCTGCTCGATCACTTGATGCCGCGGCGTGAGACGACGTAATTTCTCTCGCACCATCGCGAGGGTGGCGGCGCGTCCGCCATCTGCACGATACCAACCAGGTGACCAGGGGCCCCGGGACGATAGCAAAGGGGTGAGATGATGGGTTTCGCAAGAGCTCTGCCCATCCTGCGTGCCCATCTTCGGCCCGATTGGCCGTATCGAATGTTGACGCCTACGCAAGCGGGAGGACAATTCGATGCCAAGGACGCCGTCAAATCAGCAGGCCGCCGGCACAGCCGGAGATTGATACTCGCCGTTCCGTTGCTCTCCCAGGCGCTTTGGTCAGGGGGCATCAGCGGAGCGGCGCAGGCCGCAGAGCCGGGAAAGGATACCGCGACGGCAAGTCTGCCGCGCATTCTCGTGCTTGCGACGGGAGGGACCATCGCAGGTCAGGCCGACCCGCGTGCGACGGGAGCGTACAAATCCGGCCAGATCACGGGCGAGCAATTGATGCAATCGGTGCCGGGCCTCGACAAGCTCGCAAAGGTGAACGCCGAGCAGATTTCGTCGATCGGATCCCAGGATATGAACGACAAGGTCTGGTTTGCGCTGGCCCGTCGCATTCAGGACGCCTTCGACAAGAACGAAGCTGATGCCGTCATCGTGACCCATGGCACGGACACGCTCGAGGAGACCGCGTTCTTTCTGGACAACGTGGTCCGCGGCGACAAGCCGGTGGTCATCGTCGGCTCGATGCGTCCGGCCACGGCGGTCAGCGCAGATGGCCCCGGCAATTTGTACGAAGCGGTCCAGGTGGCGGCCGATCCTCGGTCCCGCGGGCGTAGCGTCATGGCGGTGTTGAACGACAAGATTCAGGGGGCTCGCTCGGTCACCAAGACCAACACCACCAGCATCGAGACGTTCAATTCTCCCAATGACGGGCCGATCGGCTATGTCGACACCGCCGGCGGCATCCGTTTCATGGCCCAGACTCCCGCTCTCAAGCGCACGACATATCAACTCCCGGCAGGCGAGCAATTGCCCCGCGTCGAGATTGTATATTCGCACGCCAACATGGACGCCGTTCCGATCGAGGACGCCATTTCACACGTTGCCAAGGGCATTGTGCTGGCCGGTGTCGGCGATGGTAACTCGTCGAAACAGGCCATCGATGCGCTCGAGGCGGCGGCGAAGAAGGGTATCTTGATCGTGCGTTCCACGCGGGTTCGATCCGGTTTCGTGACCCGAAACGTCGAGGTTGACGATGATAAGAACGGATTCGTCGTGTCCGAGGACCTCAATCCCCAGAAGGCACGCGTTCTGACCCAACTGCTGATCGCGAGCGGCGTGACGGCTCCGGCCGAGCTCCAGCGGGCCTTCACTGCGACTTGGTAATCGGGGCGGATCCGTTCCTACGTTCCTAAAACGAAAAGGCGCCCGCGAGGGGCGCCTTTTGCTTGTTGCAACCTGATCGAGCGGCTTAGCCCGAATAGTACATGTCGAACTCGACCGGGTGCGGGGTCATTTCGAAGCGGGCGACTTCGGTCATCTTCAGCTCGATATAGGCGTCGATGAAGTCGTCGTCGAACACGCCGCCGGCCTTGAGGAAGGAGCGGTCCTTGTCGAGATTTTCAAGGGCTTCGCGCAAGCTGCCGCACACCGTCGGGATCTGCTTCAGCTCTTCCTTCGGCAGGTCGTAGAGGTCCTTGTCCATCGCCGGACCCGGGTCGATCTTGTTCTTGATGCCGTCGAGGCCGGCCATCAGCATCGCGGCGAAGCCGAGATAGGGATTGGCGAGAGGATCGGGGAAGCGCACCTCGACACGCTTGGCCTTCGGCGAAGCGGTGTAGGGGATGCGGCAGGAGGCCGAGCGGTTGCGCGCGGAGTAGGCGAGCAGCACGGGGGCCTCATAGCCGGGGACCAGACGCTTGTAGGAGTTGGTCGACGGGTTGGTGAAGGCGTTGATCGCCTTGGCGTGCTTGATGATGCCGCCGATGTAGTGGAGGCAGGTCTCCGAGAGGTCGGCATATTTGTTGCCGGCGAACACCGGCTTGCCGTCCTTCCAGATCGACTGATGCACGTGCATGCCCGAGCCGTTGTCGCCATAGACCGGCTTCGGCATGAAGGTGGCGGTCTTGCCGTAGATGTGCGCGACCTGATGGATGCAGTATTTGTATATCTGCAAATGGTCGGCCATCAGCGTCAGCGTGTCGAACTTCATGCCGAGCTCGTGCTGGGCGGAAGCGACCTCGTGGTGATGCTTCTCGACCTTGACGCCCATCTTGGCCATGGCGCCGAGCATCTCCGAGCGCATGTCCTGCACGGAGTCCTGCGGCGGGACGGGGAAGTAGCCGCTCTTGGTGCGAATGCGGTGGCCGAGATTGCCGCCTTCATACTCCGTGCCGGAGTTGGTCGGCAGCTCCGAGGAGTCGAGCCTGAAGCCGGTGTTGTAAGGGTCGGAGGAGAAGCGCACGTCGTCGAACACGAAGAACTCGGCCTCGGGGCCGACGAAGACGGTGTCGCCCACGCCCATCGACTTCACCATGGCTTCGGCCTTCTTGGCGATGCCGCGGGGGTCGCGGTTGTAGGGCTCGCCCGTGGTCGGCTCGAGCACGTCGCAGGTGATGACCATGGTGGTTTCGGCGAAGAACGGGTCGATCGTCGCGGTCACCGGATCGGGCATCAGGCACATGTCGGACTCGTTGATCGCCTTCCAGCCGGCGATCGAGGAGCCGTCGAACATCGTCCCTTCGGCGAAAATGTCGTCATCGATCATGCTGACGTCGAACGTCACATGCTGCCACTTGCCGCGCGGATCGGTGAAGCGCAGGTCGACGTATTTGACGTCGTTGTCCTTGATCGATTTCAGGACGTCTTTGGCGGTCTTCATGCATACCCCTTTTGGCTCTGCGGGTCGGTTTCCAGATGAGCAAAATTATTCTCGCTTTCGGCGAGTTTTGCGCGACCGCATAAACGAAATCAGGCCGCCGAAGCAGCCTTATTTCTTGTCAGAGTGTCGCAAAATGCGGGATAGCACCCGGCTCAGATAGCGTCCAGCCCGGATTCGCCGGTTCGGATGCGGATCGCCTCTTCGATATTGGAGACGAAAATCTTGCCATCGCCGATACGCCCGGTCTGCGCGGCGCGGCGGATCGCGTCGATTGCGCGCTCGACGAGGTCGTCGCCGATCACGATCTCGATCTTCACCTTGGGCAGGAAGTCGACGATGTATTCTGCGCCACGGTAGAGCTCGGCATGACCCTTCTGGCGGCCAAAACCCTTGGCTTCGGTCACGGTGATGCCTTGCAGGCCGACTTCCTGAAGCGCTTCCTTCACCTCGTCGAGCTTGAACGGCTTGATGATGGCTTCGATTTTCTTCACTGCGCGCCTCCCGGCCTTTCGATCAAATAGCAACGTCTTCGTCAGGATGCGCTTTTCTCACGCACGGACTTGTCTTCGCTGTCCCGGGTCGCCTGACCGGCCCGGCGACGGCCGGCCACACCTAGATAATGCCAGTGAGCACGACGAACCGAAGCGGCTTCCTCGAAAGCAGGGTCTATGCCAAGTTGCAAATGCCCTGATTATTGGAGCGTTATCAGCCTTTTAACGAGCATCTCTGATAGGTGGAGCCGACCGGCCCAAAATAGCGAAGACTGCGAAATAGGCAAACGGTCAATGTGTGTGCAGACATCTGTTCCGTGTATGGGATCGGCACGGAAGATGCCTGTTGAAGAGGCGTTTGTACCAGGGAAGTGGCATGGAAGTTCTGACCAACGCTGAAATGCAGCGGGCCGACCAGCTCTCGATCGCGGCCGGCACGCCCGGCTTCAAGCTGATGCTGAGCGCGGGCCAGGCGGTCGCGGAAGCTGCGAACGCGCTGGTGGAGGAGGGGCCGATCCTGATCGTGGCCGGTCCCGGCAATAATGGCGGCGACGGTTTTGTCGCAGCCGCCGAGCTTGCCGCCCAGGGGCGCGAGGTCTCGGTGATCCTGATGTGCGAGCGCGACCAGCTCCAGGGCGATGCGGCCTCCGCCGCGCGCGGCTGGAAGCATCCGGTGCTGCCATTCAATCCGCAGGCGATCGGCAGGCCCGCGCTGATCATCGATGCGCTGTTCGGCGCTGGCCTGAGCCGTCCCGTCGACGGTGAGACGCGCGCCGTGATCGAAGCGATCAACGCCACCGGCGCGCCGGTGCTTGCGGTCGACCTGCCGAGCGGCATCAACGGCACCAGCGCGGCCGTGCTCGGCGTGGCCGTGAATGCCACCGAGACCGTCACCTTCTTCCGCAAGAAGCCGGCGCATCTTCTGCTGCCGGGCCGGATGCATTGCGGCCACGTGCGCGTCGCCGATATCGGCATCGAGAGCCAAGTGCTCGACGAGATCAGGCCGCAGATCTTCGAAAATGATCCGGATTTCTGGGGCGCAGCCTTTCCGGTGCCGCGCATCGATGGCCATAAATACGCGCGGGGCCACGTATTGGCGGTTTCGGGCGATGCTGCTGCGACCGGCGCGGCTCGGCTTGCCGCGCGCGGTGCGCTGCGCGCCGGCGCAGGCCTGGTGACGCTGGCGAGCCCACGCGATGCGCTCGCGATCAATGCGGCTGCGCTGACTGCTGTGATGGTTCGTCCTGTCGACACCGCGGTCGAGTTCGCCGAGCTGCTCGGCGACAAGCGCTACAACACCTGCATGATCGGCCCCGGCGCAGGCATCGGCGATCGCACCTGCGACTTCGTCCACACCGCACTCACGGCGCAGCGGCATCTGGTGCTCGATGCGGATGCGCTGACGAGCTTTGCCGCGAACCCCGAGCGCTTGTTTGAATCGATCAAGTCGTCGCAGGACAATGCGGTAGTGCTGACACCGCACGAGGGCGAGTTCCCGCGCCTGTTCTCGGACCTCAGCAACAAACATCCGGGACGCTCGAAGCTCGAACGCGTGCGCGCCGCCGCCGAACGCTCCGGCGCTGTCGTGCTCCTGAAGGGCTCGGACACCACGATCGCAGCCCCCGACGGCCGCGCCACCATTGCCGCCAACGCGCCGCCCTGGCTGGCCACCGCTGGCGCCGGCGACGTGCTCACCGGCATCATCGCAGGCCTCTTGGCGCAAGGCGTGCCGGCATTTGAGGCCGCCAGCATCGGCGTCTGGATGCATGGCGAGGCGGCTAACGAAGCCGGCCCCGGGCTGATCGCGGAAGACCTGACCGAGACGCTGCCGGCCGTGCACCGACGGATTTATAATGCGCTGGACATCGAGTACTGAGCGCTCACTCCACCGCGTACCAGCGCACCAGCCGCGGCGCGGCCCAGTCGGTCACAACGGATTCGATCAGCCATCGTCCGGGTGAGGTTGCGGCGAACGCGATGCGTTGGGTCTGGCCGGGCTCGATCGCGAGCGTATCGAGCCAGTAGGGCTTCCAGCCATCGTCAAGGCGGTCGAGCAGCCGGAAATGGTGGCCGTGCAGATGGAAGACGTTGGTGACCGGCCCCGCGTTCTTGAGTGCCAGCACGATCGTGCGGCCGGTCTTGGCGCGGAAGGCGGGGGCGGAGGAGACGGAGAAACTTGCAGGCCGCGTCCAGCCAGCGTCGGCTCCGCCGAGCGCGACATCGAACCGCAGGGCGCCTTTCAGATCGAGCTGGTCAGGGAGGCCGTTCGACGGGAGTGGCTGTGGATCAAACAGCGGGACGCGCCGCTCCCGTCTGCCAGAGATCGTGAGGCTCCCGACCTGGTGCGCCTCCTTGCCGTCGTGCAGCAGGAACGGGGCCGATGTGGCCGTATCCACAAATGCGTCGACACGCGCGCCGGGGGCCAGCACCACAGCGCCGCTGCGGGCCGGGAACGGCTCGGCCGGCTGTCCGTCCATGGCCATCACGCGGACGTCGTGGCTTTCCAATTTGATCGCCAGGACAGTGCGTTGGGAGCCGTTGATAAAGCGCAGCCGCAGCCGCTCATTGGCTGCGGCTGAGAGTTCGAATGAAGTCCGCCCGTTGATTGTATAGAGCGGTGTCGTGTCCTTCGGGTCGCGGCCCGGGGGAAGCGCGGTCCCATCCGGCCGCAGCCGCCATTCCTCGATCAGCAGAATCTCGTCGCGATCGACGGCGACGCGGTTGGTCTCGTCGGCGATGATCGGAAGCGGGCGCGCGGGCTGCTTGAGGCCATCCTCGAAGAGACGGAAGTCGGCCAGCAGGGTTCCTGCGCTTGGTATTGAAATAATTGATGTTTCGGTCGCATCCGGCGCGGTGGGCGCGCGTCCCCGCAGCGGGTCGGCTGCGGCCGCGCCATTGAGGCCGTACCAGACTGGCGCAAGCGGCACAGGCAGGTCGTTCCGAAATACCACCTCGCAGCGGTCGCCGCGCTTGAGACGGACGTTCCCGATATGGCTTACGGCCGCCAGCTCCCAGATTGGTGTAGCCGGCTGAGCCGGCCTCAGAGCCAGGGTCGCGATGCGGGCTTGGAGCGCGACCTGGGCGGTCACGGGCGGGACTCCGCCGCCGCCAAGCACGCCCACGGCCGAGGCTCCAAGGCCGGCCAAAACCTCGCGTCGGGTCGGGGCAAAAAACCGTGTCGTCATGGGTCGATGCGGACCACGCCGCGCTGGATAAGTCCAGCCGCCATGCCTACTTCAGGTGGGCGTCCACACGGCCATTTTTTTGCTGCGAACAGGCGGGCACATGCTATAAGCCCGCCGCCCGCGGCATCGCGGCCGGTCTTGATGCAAATTTACGCGGGCGTGGCGGAACTGGTAGACGCGCTGGATTTAGGTTCCAGTGACGAAAGTTGTGGGGGTTCGAGTCCCTCCGCCCGCACCAAGCGCTTTCAGCGTTTGCACGGATTACCGACGGGCCTGCTCCTCGCGGATGTTTTCCGTCTTGGGGCCGGGTCCGATGAACCCACCGGCGCAGGGGCATTGGCCTCGCGCGCCGGATCGATTGATGACAGCGTCCCGACGCATGCGTGCCGGGACCGAACGAGAAGAAGATTGGACGCCATGCAGGTCACAGAAACCCTCTCGGAAGGATTGAAGCACGAGTTCAAGATCAGCGTTCCCGCGTCTGATCTCGACGCCAAGGCTGGCGCCAAGCTCGTCGACCTCAAGGACAAGGTCCGCATCAACGGCTTCCGTCCCGGCAAAGTGCCGGTTACTCATCTCAAGAAGGTCTATGGCCGTTCGGTGATGGCCGAGACCATCGACCAGACCATTCGCGACACCAACACGCAGCTGTTCTCCGAGCGCGGCTTCCGCCTCGCGACCGAGCCGAAGATCACGATGCCGACCGAGCAGGTCGAGGTCGAGGGGCTGCTTTCGGGCAAGTCCGACCTGACCTACACGGTCGCGATCGAGGTGGTGCCGGCGATTGCGCTCGCCGACTTCAAGGCCTTCCAGGTCGAGAAGCCGGTTGCCGACGTCTCCGACACCGATGTCGACGAGGCGATCAAGCGCATCGCCGATTCGAACCGCGGCTACGCCGCGAAGGCCGAGGGTTCGAAGGCAGAGTCCGCTGACCGCGTCACCATCAGCTTCAAGGGCACCATCAACGGCGAAGTCTTCGAGGGCGGCACCGGCGAAGGCATCCAGGTCGTGATCGGCTCCAACACCTTCATCCCCGGCTTCGAGGAGCAGCTCACTGGGATCGGCGCCAACGAGACCCGGACGCTGAAGGTGGCGTTCCCCAAGAACTACATGAACGACAAGCTCGCCGGCCAGCCGGCCGAGTTCGAGACCACCGCGACGCTGATCGAGGCGCCGCAGGACGTCGCGATCGACGACGAGTTCGCCAAGACGCTTGGCCTGGAATCGCTCGACAAGCTCAAGGAAGCCGCGCGCGAGCGGCTGGCCGCCGAGTTTGCCGGTGCGACGCGCCAGCGCGTCAAGCGCGCGCTGCTCGACCAGCTCGACGAGGCGCATCGCTTCGAGGCACCGCCGTCGCTCGTCGACGAGGAGTTCAATCTGATGTGGAACTCGGTCAAGGCCGAGATGGACTCCGCGGCCAAGACCTTTGCCGACGAGGGCACCACTGAGGACGCGGCCAAGGAAGAGTACCGCAAGATCGCCGACCGCCGCGTGCGCCTCGGCCTCGTGCTCTCCGAGATCGGCGAGAAGAACAAGATCACCGTGACCGACGACGAGGTCGGCCGCGCCGTGATCGAGCGCGCGCGCTCGATGCCGGGCCGCGAGAAGGAAGTCTGGGACTATTACCGCAGCAACGCCCAAGCGTTGGCCCAGCTTCGTGCACCGATCTATGAGGACAAGGTCGTCGACTTCATCCTCGAGCTCGCCAAAGTGACCGAGAAGAAGGTTTCGCGCGAGGAGCTCTACAAGGACGACGAAGCGGAAAAGACCGCAGCCTGAAGGCTTTGAGAAAGCCGTCTATTAAGGATGATCAGGAAAGGGGCCCAGCTAGCCAGGTGGCCGGCTGGGCCTCTTCGTACGAATCAGCTTCAACTGCCGCGTGGATTAAGCCTTAATTCGTTCCGCACTTGTCTGGCGCGAATTGGGCTATATCTGTCGCTCTATCCTCTACCCAAAGTCCTGCATCACGGGACGTCCATCGGCCTTCCGGCAAATCCGGCCAAAACTGGCGATGTTCGCGTCCGAAAAACTAGGTGACTCATGCGCGATCCGGTTGAAACCTACATGAACCTCGTGCCCATGGTGGTCGAGCAGACCAACCGTGGCGAGCGCGCCTACGACATCTTCTCGCGCCTCTTGAAGGAGCGCATCATCTTCCTGACCGGACCGGTCGAGGACGGCATGTCGACGCTGATCGTCGCGCAGCTCTTGTTCCTTGAGGCGGAAAATCCGAAGAAGGAAATCTCGATGTACATCAACTCGCCGGGCGGCGTGGTGACGTCGGGCCTTGCGATCTACGACACCATGCAGTTCATCCGCCCGCCGGTCTCGACGCTGTGCACGGGGCAGGCGGCCTCGATGGGCTCGCTGCTGCTCGCCGCTGGCGAGAAGGACATGCGCTTCTCGCTGCCGAACGCCCGCATCATGGTGCATCAGCCCTCAGGCGGCTTCCAGGGCCAGGCCACCGACATCATGCTGCACGCGCAGGAAATCCTGAACCTGAAGAAGCGGCTCAACGAGATCTACGTGAAGCACACCGGGCAGACCTACAAGGCGATCGAGGACGCACTGGAACGCGACAAGTTCCTCACTGCGTCCGACGCCAAGGAGTTCGGCCTGGTCGACAAGGTCATCGACAAGCGCGCCGAGGAACCGGCAGCGAAACCCCAGTAACGCGACCGGGGCAGGCAAGATCGACTCCTGGATTACCTCTTGGGGATTCCCTGGGGATCGTCAGGGCGACGTTGACGTTAACGGCGCACTTCGCACGGGCGCAAAAATGCAATTTTGCGCCCTGCGACAGGCAGAAAGTTCCGCTTTCGTGCTTGTTTTTCGTGGCAATCCAGCAACGCCGGGGTGATTTCGATCACTTCACCCGTGCCAAGACCTGAAATCACGGTATTGTCACGGGTAGCCGGCGGGCCCCCGATTAGCGAATTCTTGATAGTCGGGTGACAGCATGGTTGGCTACGATTGATCGGCTATGATCGCGGAGAATCGAGTGACCGTGATTCGCACGGGATGTAACGCGTAGGGTCTTTTTTGGTACGGAATTTGCTCTATTTGAAGGTCTATGCCGGCTGTCGTGCCGGAATAGAGCGATCGAGCGGACGGGATCGAACCGCGGACGGAGACATGAATGAGTAAGGTCGGCACGAGCGACTCCAAGAACACGCTATATTGCTCGTTCTGCGGCAAGAGCCAGCACGAAGTCCGCAAACTGATCGCGGGTCCCACGGTCTTCATCTGCGACGAGTGCGTTGAGCTCTGCATGGACATCATCCGCGAGGAGAACAAATCCTCGCTGGTGAAGTCGCGCGACGGGATTCCGACGCCGAAGGAAATCTGCAAGGT
>Ga0137385_10006823_pt1 | contig 10050 bp, 6 predicted proteins | sample SagtaG_FD_104921 | JGI IMG/M metagenome (GOLD analysis project Ga0137385, IMG submission 104921) | Vadose zone soil microbial communities from Sagehorn Ranch, Mendocino, California, USA - Sage2_R_80_16 metaG | ecosystem: Environmental > Terrestrial > Soil > Vadose zone | place: USA: California... | reverse complement strand
TGCGTTCCCCATACGCGCTCGGTGACAATAACGCTGCAATAGGGCGAGCCATAATTGGTGACTGCTGCTACGCCCTGCTCGTCCTGCGGCTCTACATAGTAGGAATGGGCGAAATAGAAATAGTCGTCGGGCGAAATGTTGTCAAAGATGGGCAACCCTGCATGCAGTGGCCTTACCTGGTTCCAACCCATGTGAGGAATCTTCGGCCCGTAAGCGATACGTCGCACATTCCCGCGAAAGAGGCCCAGGCCATTGACCTGACCCTCGGCGTGATGGTCTGCGAGCAGTTGCATGCCCAGACAGATGCCCAGGAACGGTTTGCCCTGCTCTGTCGCCTGTCGAATGGCGCCGTCTAATCCACGCTCTGTCATGCGCGCCATCGCCGTTCCACCCGACCCAACGCCGGGCAGCACTACTGCCTGTGCCGCAGCAACCATAGAAGGATCACCGGTCACCCGCACCTTCGCTCCAACGTGTTCCAGCGCCTTCTCAATACTTCGAATGTTCCCTGCACCGTAGTCAATAATAGCGATCATAGGTCAGCCCTCCAGGAGTGAACGCCGGTGTTACCCAGCTGCACCGCTTGTGATAGCCCCAGCCAGCTAATAGACGCGGGTAAACGCGCCCTGTCAAGGAGATTGATAGTTAATAGCGGACAACACATCAGCGCTAAGCGCATAATCTCTTTCCAATCGATCCAACCAGCGGCCAGCGCGTTTTGCGAGCGCAACTTCTCAATGAGAGGTATGAGGAGATATTGTATCTTTGCCTGCAATATGGCTTGCCGCACAGTATTGAGGGTATAGTTATGCTCAAGGATGATAGCTGTCTCATGTACTGAGACAGCTATGTGCAGATTTTGGGCGATGTCGTGTGGAAAGTACATCCAGGTGGCGAATACATTGTGAAAGAACGGCTTGATCACATCGAGCAGCGGCGTATGCCGACCTGCAAACGCTGGATCGAAGTAGAGATAGCTCCTTTGATTTTCCAGAAAGACATTGCCGAAGTGCGCATCGCCATGACCAATGATGGTCATAGCAGTGCGTGCCGGGTGGAGCACGACTTTAGCGCGTTCGACCAGCTCACCCAATGTGTGTTGTTGCTCGGCTCCATTGATGACCCAGCGATACGTCAGCAACGCATTGAAAGGTATATCTGCACGATGCTCACCTGGAAACGGAACATGTTTCCCCTCGTAAAAGCTCTTAAAGCGTTCGCCCGCCAGGCGATGCCAGAAGAGTTGATGAATGGGTGCATGGGCATGCTCCTCGGCTGTACTCAGAGCAAGTGTTGCTTGATAGATATCGAGCAAGCCTTTGCATTCCTCTCGCTCGGCAGATGCCAGTGCTTCAGTCGATGTAGGGACGCGATTTATCGCGTCCTCATCCTCATTATCCATCTCGAGCGCACGTACGAGGTCGAACATGACGGGCCGTTCAAATGGGTTCACCATCGGATTGCGATGATCCGTCTCGAGTGCACGTACGAGGTCGAACATGACGGGCCAGCGCACCACCGGATAGATGACCATCTGTCGCCCCTCCTCGTGCAGCGTGCGCAACGGCTTGACGACGTTGTAACCGGCCTGGTCTAGCAGTTCAGCGTGGTAGTATTCCTCCAGGACGCCCTGTTCCTCCACATGTGTTTTGAAGAAATATTCCACTCCATCACTGCGGTAAAAGCCATTGAACGAATTCAGCGACACAGCCTTAGGCGCCAAGGTAACGCTCTCGGTGCTTAAATGCATGTGGCGTGCGAACCAGCGTTGGAGCAATCGCTCTGCCTTCTCCCGGTCGGTGAATTGCAGGCGCTGGATGGTACTAAGACTATCGACAGGATTCCTCTTGCTCACGATGTCCTCTTTAATCGTTCGTGCAGAGCGCGCACACTAACAGACTCTTCAGCGAAACGGTAGGTCAACGGCGTAATGTTGATGGATGTTGCGCCAACGCTGCGCAGCACGGCAACGACCTCCAACAACTCAGAAGCAGGGCCTTTGGCGTTGACCACGCCGGAGATACTGTACCTGTAGGGGCCGTGCGAGGACGCGGCATATCGCGTCCCTACATCTGCTTGTCCGCTTGCCGTAGTTGAAAGGGATATCCCCATCCTTTCGCGCTCATTGGAACTCGAAGCCTGGAACTCCAGGCCCGAAACGAGTGATTGCAAACGCTGCTGGCAGCCCAGATAGATGCGCTGCATTTCCTCGGTGCTCTCAACTTGCAGGTGAGCGGTCAGCAGAGAGCGATTACGGGCCTGCATGTGGGCCTCAATAAGTTCCAGCATCATCGAGGTCAGGCGCAATGCCTGGTCATGCTGGCGCAGGAGGCGGGTGTTGGCGATCAGGCACGCCTGTGAGCGTAGTACGACGCCATCCTGCAACAACTTTAAGTGGTTTTCGCGTAGCGTTGTTCCCGTTTCGGTGAGGTCCACGATCAGATCAGCCGTATCGGTCAATGGAGCGGCCTCTAGCGCTCCATGTGGGGAGATGATCTTACAAAGCGTAATGCCTTGTCGGCGCAGAAATTGTCCTGTTAGTGTGGGGTACTTGGTTGCAATACGCAGAGCGCGCCTCTTATGCGTGGAGTAATAGCCTGCCAGGTGCCAGAGATCAGCGCAGGTACTCACGTCGATCCAGGTTTCTGGAACGGCTACGACGAGTTGGCAGTTCCCATACCCCAGGTCACGCTCAAGCACAATGAGGTCATCGTCGTAATGGTCTTCGTCACCGTCTTCGTTTCCATGACCACGGTGCTCTGCAAGGATATCGTAACCGGTAATGCCGAGTGCCGCGTCACCATCCTGTACGAGCGCGGGTATATCAGCAGCGCGTTGAAACACCACCTCCAGATCTGGTAGGCCATTTATGCGCGCCAGGTACTGGCGGGGATTGCTGCGGTTGACTTTCAAGCCACATTCGGTCAGAAACCCCAGCGTTGCTGACTCCAACGCCCCTTTTCCTGGCAATGCCAGGCGGGTTCCAGATTGTGCGTTCAAATCGTCCTCTCCTTCCCCAGAAGGCAATCAACCACTGATCCGATATCCAAAGTTCGCTCTTCTCTCGTTACAAGATTCCGCAGCGTGACCGTATTGGCCTGCCGTTCATCATCGCCAACGATGAGCGCGTGTCGCATCTGTCTCTTCGCTGCTACCTTCAGTCCTGCTCCAACACCATGGCCGGTTACATCAACCTCGGTTCGTACTCCACTTGCACGGATGGAACGAGCTATTTGCAAGGCGTACGGCATATCCTGGATGCTGACAGGAATGACCACTGCCTGCGCGGCTGCCATCGGAGGAATCTCGCTTTTGGGGAGCAGTGAAACGAGACGCTCAACGCCGAAAGCAAAGCCACAGGCATTTATATCATGCGTGCCACCGGTGGCTTTAACCAGGTGATCATAACGCCCTCCTCCACAGATCTGTGTGTCAAAACCATCTTCATCCTGGGCATGAATCTCAAAGACCAGGCCAGTATAGTAGCTGACACCGCGCCCAAGCGCCAGGTTGAGGAGAATCTGCTGGCGGGGAATGCTACACTGCTCGACAATTGCTACCAGCTGCTCCAGTTCGGTTAGTGGTTCTGGGTCGAGCTGATAGTGCCCTAAAAGGTCACGCAATGCTTCAAAGACCTCTGGCGGTGAACCTGAAGTAGCGTGAAGAGCGCGCAGGAACTCAAGCGCGTGCAGGATCTGCCGCCGTTGCTCACTGCGTCCCATTTTCCACAGAAAGCGCTCGACGACTTCGTGTTGAACATCATCGTCACCAAAGGCGATACTCATGCTATCCAGTAGCGATGCGATAAGCCGTCTCTCTACGTGTGACGCTTCACTTGTAGCGCCTTCCTTTATAGAGTGTTCACCAATGCCGTCGGCAGGATACAAGGCTTCCAGGCGCGCTTGAGCCATGCGCTCACCTTCATCGGAGCGGCTGATCTGCTCCATCAGGCTAAGCAGTAAACGCGCGGCCTGGTCATCGAGGTGCAGGCGATGAATGAAGCGGCTCGCAACCCCAATATGCCCCAATTCCAAACGATATGGAGCGATATGCAGTTCGTTCAGCGCATCGCATGCAAGTTGCAGGATTTCGCTATCGGCGGATATCGCGTGTCCACCCAGTAATTCGATGCCGAGCTGGGTATGTTGGCGATATCGTCCCCGCCCAGGCGCTTCATAGCGGAAGACCGGCCCCGCATATTGAAAGCGCAACGGCAAAGGGTGCTGCTGATAATGGTCGAGATAGAGGCGACAGATAGAAGCTGTGTATTCTGGGCGCAGGCAAAGATCGTGCTGATGTAAGCGAAAGGTATAGAGATTCTGCCACAGTTCTTGTCCGAAGCTGGACAGGAAGAGATCACTCCGCTCCAGTATTGGAGCATCGACCGCAGCGTAACCTGCGCCCAGCAGGAATGTACTCAGTCGATCAGTCACCCAACGCTGCTGCTGGTATGCCTCTGGCAGGAGATCATGCATGCCCCGCAATCGCTCGACGCGCTTCCTCATAAGAATACAAATCTCCTCATTGGTCTTTTTCCCCCCTTAGAAGGCCATCTTGTTGCGCCGGGCAATCAGCTCGTAGGGCAAGCCGCGTATATGCGCAGCAGGAGCACATTCCTTCTGATTGAAGCTGGCGCTCTTGATTGAGCGAATATCAGGAAAGAAAAGGCCACTGGCCGATGAACGCGAACGAATATCGATATTGCCTTTGTAGAGTTCGATCACATACTCGCCGCTCACGACCTTTTGCGTGCTAGCGATGAAGGCATCGATGGCTTCTTTGAGTGGGTGGAACCATTCACCGTGGTAAACAAGCTTCGCCCAATGCGCGTCGAGCTGGCGCTTCAGCTGGATTTCTTCCTTGGTCAGGCAGAACTGCTCCAGGTCGCGATGCACTTTCAGCAAGATGGTCGCAGCAGGAGCCTCATAGATCTCGCGAGATTTGAGACCCATAATGCCGTCCTCAAAGAGGTCGATTTTGCCGATGCCGTTGGCTCCGCCGATGAGGTTGAGTTGCTCGATGATCTGGTCGAGCGGCAATGGTGTGCCGTTCAATGCCACAGGAAGGCCGTTCTGCCATTGCAAGGTAATGGTGGTAGGCTTGTCAGGAGCTTTGGCAGGCGGCGTCAGCCACATCCAGATCGAGTCGGGCAGTTCTGTGGTGAGGTCAATACCGCCACTGGCAATAGAACGGCACCACATGGTCTTATCATCGCCACCCGCGATCACCTCCTCGACCGGTATGCCATAGTGTTCCATGAGCAGCTGTTCTTCGCTGCGGGTGAGGTCGAAGTCGCGTACCGGCACGAAAATGGAGGTGCCGGGAGCGAAGAGGCTGAAGACGTTGTGCATACGGTACTGATCGTTGCCCTTGCCTGTAGAGCCTTCCATCAAGGCATCACAGCCAAGCTCCAGGGCCGCCTGTGCCACGTGAGCAGCGATCAGCTGGCGGGTCATCGAAGTAGAGACGGGATAGCCGTTGTAGTCGGAGTTCGCCTGGATCGCCTTACTGAGCCATTGTTCGGTGAATTTCTGCTTCGCGTCGATGACGAGTGGTGAGATGCCCAACTGCTTTGCCCGTGCGCTGCTTTGTTGTATCTCGGCCTCACCCTGGCCGACATCAACGGTGATCGCGGTGAGGGCACGCACATGGTATTTCAGTTGGGAGAGTTTGACACATAGAGTCGAGTCGAGTCCGCCTGAGTAAGCGAGGGCGATGTGTTTGCCCTGCGGCACATCGACGGATGCGATTTTGTGCAGCGCCAGTTCAAGTGCGCCGTTACTCGTGGCCATAGTCTGAGTTGTGTGGGTCCGGTTGTTCATTGTTGCTTTCTCCTTCAACGAATTGAGCTTTGGGAGGAGCAAGGGCAATAAAAAACCCTCACCCCTTCCGTCAAACAACATTGAAGGGACGAGAGTAGTTTAGCAGGTTATCTCGGGCACAAAGCCCTATAGCCGTCCAGAATCCGCTGCATGCCTACACCCGCGGTGCCACCCCGATTGCCACTAACTGCTATATAGCATCCTCTCACACCTTTGTAGAGAAGTGTTTGTGACCACTTATTCTTGGTTATTGTGCTGCGTGGGAACCACCCACCTGTGCCTACTTGCCTGCGTCCTACCAGGTAGGGGCCCGATTACTTCCTTGCAGTTTGCTTGACCGTAGGTAGAGACCACCCTCTCCGGGGGAGAGGTAATCGTCTCGTTGGCAAGCTGCATGACAAACTAATCGCGCCCTGGTCAGGCTTTCTTCGGCCAGCCGCTCACGAGTGCGTTCTGAGAGGTGTGTCCGCTCCGAACTTCCACCGTACATCGGATCGCTGTGGGCCACCATTCTCATACTCTGCTCGCTCAACGCGGGTCAGACTGATTCTCTCTATTAACAATAACAGGAGGTGTGAGAAAAGTCAATCATTTGTCACTGCCGGAGTTTAAGGCTTCTTCAATAAACGGGGAACAGGCTATTTTCTTATAGCCTTATGACGATTTTGCCCTGGCCTGCCGGCTCTTTCTGGCGCAGCGTTTTTCCTCCAACGTGCAGAATGATCTCATATTCTTTGCGAGGTGGACGATACTTGTCGAAGTGTTCCTCGATCTCCACTGTGACAAAGTCCTGGAAGACACGACAGCTAATGTCGGTGTGTGCGAACGTACCTTTTTGATATGCCTGCGAGTTTCCATCGTCCTCGTAGAGCGTATAGGTAGCCAGACCATCGCTTGTCATATAGCAGGTCAGTGTGAGTGGATCAGTCGGATATTGACCTGTATATTGCATGAGCGGGCCTGTGGGAAGAATGCTATCGCCTCGAATGAGCAGGGGCCAGCGATCCAGGGGAGCTGGAATTTCGCTCCAACCGTCTCCTGGATATTCGTCCCCCGTCCAGTAGTCGATCCAGGTACCCGCAGGGAGATACACGGGACGGCTGGTTGCGCCCTGTTCGTAGATCGGCGCTGAAAGCAGGCTCTCGCCAACCAGGAAGGCATCCTCTATGTCACCGGCTTGCTCATCCTGGGGATAATGGTAGTAGAGCGGTCGCATGATGGGAGTCCCATTGCTGGCAGCTTCATGGAAGAGGGTGTATAAGTAGGGCATGAGGCGGTAACGCGCTTCGATAGCTTTGCGATAGGCGCTTTCAAACGGTTCGCCGAATGCCCATGGCTCCTGAAAGGGATTGTTCGCGGCATTGTGATTGCGGCAGAATGGCATCAGGGCCGCGAGCTGGGCAAAGCGTACCAGGAGTTCGCCGTTGCTGGTTCCCCAGAAACCGCCGATATCCACACCGACAAAGGCCACACCGCTCATGCCGAGATTCAGGCACATGGGCATCGCCATGAGGATATCGTACCATTGACTTGTATTATCTCCCGTCCACAGCCCCGCATAACGCTGCACACCAGCCGTACCGGAGCGTGTTAAAACGAAGGGACGTGAATTTGGACGCAGGCGCAGCAATCCCTCGTAGGTAGAACGCGCCATTTCCATGCCGTAGGCGTTATGGAAAAACTTGTGCAGTGTGGGTGGCCCATCTATTCCTGTACGCTGCTCACCGCCAGCGCGGTGCAATACCTCATCATCCATGGTGTTGAGTTCGGTGACATCAACGGGCTTCTCTTTCAGCATCATATTGGTCAAAGTTGGCTCGTTCATGTCGTTCCAGATGCCTGCGACGCCCTGTTCGAGCAATGATCCGTACAGGTTCCCCCACCAGGCGCGCACCTTGCTCTGGGAGTAATCGGGAAAGACACATGCTCCTGGCCAGACATTGCCAATGAAGAGTTTTCCGTCCTGGTAACGACAGAAGTAATCGTGCTCCAGGCCTTGTTGATACACCGTATAGTGTTCATCAATTTTCGTACCCGGATCAATGATCGTGACCAGTTGTATACCTTGCGCACGCAGGTCGTTGATCAGACGCTCTGGATCGGGAAATGTAGTGGGATTCCAGGTAAAGTTGCGATATCCGTCCATGTAGTCGATATCGAGCCAGATGGAATCGCAAGGATGATTGCGTTCACGCGTGATCGCAGCGACTTGTCGTACTTGCTCCTCTGAGAGATAGCTCCAGCGGCACTGGTGGTGCCCGATACTCCAACGCGGAGGCAGCGACATGCGCCCGGTGAGTTCCGTATATTGGCTCAATACCTGAGCCGCTGAGGGACCTGTAAAGAAGTAGGCAACCAGGCTATCCCCCCGTACGGTCATGCTTGAGGCTTTGGCGTTGCTCTGACCCATGTCTGCATCTATGCGACCTGTGTGGTCGACCAGCACTCCATAAGCCCTGCCGTCTGCCTGGGTTAGACCGAGGTAAAAGGGTATAGAGGTATACATGGTAACGGTTTGCGGGCCGTATCCCTGGGGAGGGTCGAGGTTCCAGATGGGAAAAGCCTGGCCGCGCTTGTTCATACTGCCAGTTCTCTCGCCTAAGCCGAAAATGCGTTCTTCGCTTGCCAGGGGACGTGTTAACCGCAGCATATCGGGGGCGATAGACCACCCGTGTAGATATGGTTCCAGGATAGAGTGTACTGCGTCCTCCTGAAGATGCCCGGCCGTGGGCCATTGTTCATCTCCTCTTGCAACGATCCAGGAGTGATAAGGGAGTGTCCCTGTTCCTCCATCCGGAATCTGGTACCTGGACTCATCTAGCTTTGCGCTGCGCACGAGACGTACGCGCAGCACCTGGCTGCCGAGTATGGCACCAGCGAGCAAGCAGGTTGAGTCTTCTACCGACTGCCAAATATATTCGCGTCCGAAAGTGCCATGATAACGCAGTTGCGAGATCTCTGTAAACACCTCTATTACCTCTCTAGATGAGTGTGCCGCCTGTCAGATGGACATTATACCCTATCAACGGAGAGTCTGGCACCAATTGAGAGGATGCTTCTTGTGGCAGAAACGATGCCAATAAAGAGAAATGGCCGTAAGGACGTTGTGTGCACTTGCAGGTAATGTATCACTGTGCCTAGCATTTCCATAATGATAAGGACAAGCAGGAGACCAGAGACAATCTCAATGATGCCTTGTGCTATATGCCCTGGCTGCTGATCCATTGAAAACATTGGTAGTTCTATTAGAGAAACGCTAAAGGCCCAGAAGGTATAGACGAGAGCCAGGATAGCTGCAAGCAGGAAGCACAGACACCGAGGCGCTGGGCCAGTTCCATTTGTGTCAGGCGGATGGCTGTGCGCAGCCTGAGCATGGCCTGACCGAAAGCGTAATCTCGCTTGACGTAGGTACGGGTTCTCATCAGCATGCACTCCTTGCGTGACCCACGAGAGGACGGAAATGTACAGCAGGTGAAGTGACATGTCGTATGATGTCTAGTGACTTCCCCAATAAATACCCGTACACTAGGGATTGGATGGAGTATCCCGCGCGGATCGATGTCTATTTGAGGTGGTATGGGGGTGACAAGATCACCTATACTACCTCGTCAACTTCCATGTGTCTATGATACCAGATGTGCTGGTAGAAGATCAATAAAACGTGTCACAAAACTATTTTAGGGGAATGAAGAGTCATGACATCCTCAGAAGATGCTGCCATCGAGGGGGCCCGCGCCCTGTTAGGCGAGTACGAGCAGTTTCTCTCAGGCAAAGCGCAGGGCACAATGGAGGCCTATCTGCGCACGGCGCGTCAGTCGATCGGATGGCTTGCCCAGCGCCCCGGCAACCAGGGACGGTTTCAGCCGTCGCAGTTGACGCAGACGGCGGTTGAGTCGTACCTGGCATACTTAGAGCAGGAGGGATTCAGCCTCAACCACCGCGCGCGCGTGAAATCGAGCATCAGCGCCTTTGCCAATTTTCTGATCGAGGAGAAAGGGCTGCTCCAACGCAACCCGACACGCAGCATCGAGCTTCCTCCGGTGCCGCTGCTCGCTCCTTCACTGCTCTCGCATGAGCAGCGCTCCATCCTGCGTTCTTTGGTCGATCAAGATCAAGATCGACGCGGGGCTGCCCTCTTCGCGCTGGGCTACTGGGCCGGCTGCCGGGTGAGCGAGCTCTCCTGGCTCGAGATGGCCCATACCTACGTGGGTCCACAGGAGGGATGGCT
>Ga0137385_10006818_pt1 | contig 10054 bp, 7 predicted proteins | sample SagtaG_FD_104921 | JGI IMG/M metagenome (GOLD analysis project Ga0137385, IMG submission 104921) | Vadose zone soil microbial communities from Sagehorn Ranch, Mendocino, California, USA - Sage2_R_80_16 metaG | ecosystem: Environmental > Terrestrial > Soil > Vadose zone | place: USA: California... | reverse complement strand
GCGGGAGAGATGCCTCTCATCGGCAACCTGCTCACTCGTTTGATGCGGGGCGGAGACACAATCGGCACGCTTACTCTCTCGCGATTCTATGTCGCGCATGTATTTCTCATTCCAGCCACGATATTTCTCTTTATCGGTGCGCATGTTCTGCTCTTTCGCAAGGCCGGTCCGGCCGGTCCGATGACTGAAGACCCCATATCTCCAAAGCTTGCGCCAGAGACTTTCTATCCTCGTCAGGTACTGCTTGACATGGGCTTTGCACTTTTGATCATTGCAGTGCTGGGAGGGCTCTCTTATCTTCGTCCGGTAACTCTGGGTCCACTCGCCGATCCGTCAGACACGCATTTTCTTCCTCGCCCGGAGTGGTACTACCTGCCAATGTTTGAGTGGCTCAAATATTGGGAAGGCTCCAAGGTGGTGGTGGGCATTGTCGTTATCCCGGGACTTCTCGCCATGGCTTTCTTCCTGATGCCGTTTCTCGATCGGCGGCTTGAGCGCAAACCATGGCGAAGGCCAATACCCGCTCTGGCCGTGGCGATCGTCATATTGGGTATGGTCTACCTCGGAGTGAAGAGTCGCATCGATGACAAGCATGGATCGGTTGCCGCACAACTGGCACTCCAGGAACAACAGGAAGCCGCGTATAGTGCCGCGGCCTTTCAGCCGTATGTCGAGTCAACTGGTGGCGCAGAGTCCGTCGCTGCGCCGGCGGGTCCTCAGAACCCACTCATTGCACAGGGTAAAGGAATGTTTACCGAGAGGGGTTGCGTCGGCTGCCACGGGCCATCAGGTGCGGGAACAGCGCTCGCGCCAAGCTTGGTCGGAGTCACTGGGAAGTTTCCTCAACAACAACTGATTGCATTGCTGCACAACCCGAATCTACGCATGAAAGCAGGAGGCATGCCCGCCTTGGATGCTTCCCCCAAGGATATGTCCGCCTTAGTTTCCTATCTGGGAGCCTTGGGGACTCGCGCAGCCAACGTGCCGGCAATCTATGAGGCGCCGTCGCAGCCGGCCTCAGCGGGTGCCGGAGTTCTGGGGCATTTGTCGCGCGTCAGCATGCCGATTGGCGTCACGGGTGACACTGCCAAATCCACCATCAAGTCTGCGTCTACGGCCGCAGGTAAAGATGTTTTCCAGGAGCGCGCCTGCTTCGCTTGCCATGGTGAGGCCGGCGCAGGAGGACGCGCGCCTGCTCTCGCTCCTGTGGTTAAGAAACTGTCCGATGTCCAGTTGAGGCAAGTTCTCGAATCCCCCACTGCCAAAATGAAAGCGGGAGGAATGCCTCCCCTTGTCGGAACACCGGATCAAATCAACTCTCTGGTCTCGTATCTGCGAATATTGCGTGCGCCGGAGCCTGCAAAGCAACCAGCCGTCGAATCCGCTGTGCAAGAGAAACATGATGCGCCTGTGACTCCTGCCTCTTTCATCAAGGCGGCACCCGCTCTACCTCCTGTCGTTGCTCCTTCAGGTGAAATTGCCCACATCGCGGCGGTAACGGAGCATGTGGCCGGCCGAGAGCTGTTCCACTCGCAAGGCTGCATTGCGTGCCACGGCATGAATGCCCAGGGAACGCAGTTAGCTCCCTCGCTGATGGGGGTTGCCACGAAGTTCCCCGGACAGAGGTTAGCTGCCTTGCTGCATCACCCCACTCTCAAGATGCAGACTGGCGGCATGCCCCCAGTTTCGCTGAATGATTCTCAGTTCGATGAATTAGTTTCTTATCTAGATAGCCTCGGAGCGACGCCAGCCCAGAATACGGCGGTGCCAAAGTCTGAACAAGCTACTACCGAACCTCACTTCGCTGCGGCTCAATCATCGCGCCAGTCGTCGGTAGCAAATCAGACCGCTGAACATGAAAAGAAGGACGTAGCGCTCGACCCACTGGTACTACGTGGTAAACACGTGTTCCAACGTAACGCATGTGCCGCTTGCCATGGTATAGAAGGGTTGCGAGGAACTGCGGCTGCACCCGGCTTGGCCGAGACTGCTTCGATGCTTCCCGAAAGTGAACTGGAGAAGTTGCTGCGGCACCACAGCGCGCGCATGCAAAGGGGCGGCATGCCTCTCACCGACTTTGCACCACAGGACATAAAAGCCATCGTGGCCTACATACGTTCCATGGCGCCAGCCGCCGAAGAGCGCCTAGCTATCGTCCATCGCAACTAGCTCAAGGAGAAATTTTGCTTCCCACCTGCCTTGGAACGGCAGGACTCTATGGATGCGGTCCCTGAATATGCCTCGGCCCGGAGAGAGCGATACTGAGATCTCGGCTCGGAGCCTGATGTGCGAAGGTGTTTTGATCTTCGGCGGCGGGCGTTCCGCTGGGCTTCTCCTTGCACGAGGCCAATGCAAATAAGAAACAAAGAAGGGGCGCGAGAATCATCGCCAGTTCGCGGCACACCCTAAGCCAGAGACTCATCGTATTCTCCCGGAGCAAGCATTTATCGGATTGTGCGCGGGACGCGATGGCCGTTTCAAAATTGATCTGGATTTTCTCTGACGTTGCGAGATTCCGCTGGCTGACTGGAAGTGTGGTTCAAATGCCGGCATAAATTTGGAACGGAGCCCAAAAAAATGGACGTCGGAACCTTCCATCAGTGTGAAGGAGCGTCAGCTTGGCTTTACGCAGCGCGGAGCTAGGTGACATGCCGTCTTCAATTCCCTGGTAGAGTGCGTCCATCAGGCGCGGGGTTGAATCGTCGCTTACCTCCCATAGCGCACCGATCACATTGTGTGCGCCGGCACGCAGGAACGCCCAGGAGAGCCCAACCAGCCCTTCTCCGGCATACGATCGCGAACCGCTCCCCGAACATGCCGAGATGGTAACCAGGCGAGCGTTGATTGGATGCTGAACGATCTCGCGCGCGTATAGCTTGAACGAATCTGCTGAACCCGATGACCGAGAGAGGATAATCGCGGAGTCCAGCGGATCAATACGGCTCGCAACTCCGTGAGCGACAAAATGAATATAAGAGTACTGTTGCAGCACACTACTGAAATATGTAGCGGATTGTGCCTGCTGGCGAGCGAAAACCGTTTTGTCCGCAGCGGCAAAGTGCCGCCCGATCTGCTGCATTTCGACATCGGCCATCGGTAATTCAGGATAGTCCGGGTCGGCGGAGATGGCATCGCCTAAAAGCAGCAGCTTGTGATCGGCACGAATCTGCGACTTCGCAGACGCAAGCAAGTAGAGCGATGGCGCGGAAATGGTCGTCGCGTCTTCGATCCAGTAATGCGGCACCGGTCCCGGAACAAGCAGGGTCTCAAAGTTAAGTGCGCTGAGTTCGCCATCATCCAGAATGACCACAGTTGAGCCGGGGTGTATGAGATGGCTCGCCGGCGCAACGAGGGTTCGATATAGAGCGAGGCCATCTTCGTTGGCGGAGTCGTTCCCGTTACCCGGCCCCAACAGAGACTTGCCGTATCGCTTTACGATGGTAGCGATCTCATCTCGCGGTGGGAGGGGGAACAATGCGGTCTTCTCTGGCGTAATTGCCCAGAGATAAGACTGTTTTTCACCAAGCCAATAGAAGAGAAGCGTCGCGTCCGTTTTGCGGGCAATCTGTCCGGCATTGAGTGCGGCGGCCTTAAAGGACAGATCATGCGTGGTCAGGCCAAGGCCTTGCGCGAGGGTGCGCGCGCGACTGCCGTCGGCAATTGCCAAGGCCTCATCGGTCTTTCCTTGATTCACCAGGAAATGGATGTAGTCATCATAGACATGCGTGGCGTTGGCGAGAAACGGCAGCTTGGAGTCTTCGTTTTTTATTTGAGCGCGTGCGGATTCAAAGGTCGTGAGCGCGGTGCGATACATGCGATCTGCGTTCGCGGCCTTGCCCTCCGACTGGTATAGCCTGGCAAGTTCATACTCTGCAGCGAGGCGCATCGAAGTCTGGTTGGCCGGATCATTTTCGACCGCGCGAAAAATGGTTTCGGCTTCTTGAGCCTTTCGCTGAGCGGCGGCGAGCCTGCCCCGGGCAAAAAGTACATTCAGTACATCGAGGCGATTCACGTCGGCGTCCACCAGAGGAGCAACCTGCTCTATGTATTGATGCGCTTCTTCCAGTTTTCCGGTTTCGATCGCGAGATGGGCTAGAACCTCCAGTGAAGTAATGATGTCTGCACGGCTATTGATTTCCTTGGCCAGTCCAAGGGCCTCACTGTAGGCCTGAGAGGCGCGCGCATAATCCCCGGTCGTTTGAAAGACATATCCCGCGGTAGTGATCCACTTCGACTCAAAAAGAGGATCCCCCAGTCTCGCGGCACTCTTTCGCGCTTCAAGAAAATTTTGTAGCGATCTCTCTCCGTCTCCGAGGCCGAAATAAGCCCATCCGAGATTTCCAAGAGATGTTTGTGCAAGATCTTCGCCGCCTAAATCAATCGCAGCGCGATGGGCCAAGGTTGACCATTCCGCGGCCTCATCGTAGTGCTCTTGCTGCAGTGACGATGCTCCTAGATTGAGCAGGGCAGTGGTTTCCAACCAACGATCATGATGAGAGCGCGCAAAACTCAAGCTTCGTGTGAAGAACTTCTGGGATTCAGCAGCGTCTCCCCGTTCCAGGGCGAGAACGCCCCGAGCTCTGGGTACATCACCACACGTCTCAAGGGTTTCGCTAGCGCACAGGTTCTCGGCCTGTGAAAGCGTTTTTTCGGCGATGGAGAATTGGTGCAGGCGGGTTAACGAAACACTCTTGAGAGTTAACCTTTTGATTGTTTCGTCGTGGTCGGCGATGACGATGGACGGAGTGTCCAGAAGGCGCAACGCATCGCCGTACAATCCGCGCCATACCATAGCCTCGGCTTCAAGAACGCGAAATTTCGCGGCCCACTCAGGACTGTAGACACTCAGACGCCTGCCTTCCCGCTCGGCTGCGAGTTGGCTTGCCCGGAGGTAACCCCGCAGAAAGAGCTGTCGGAGATGGATGTACTCGGTATTTGCGTCGACCGGTCGCGTGTCTTGAAGCGGGATAAGCAATAGAAGCAGGAGCGGCCATGCATATCCGAATTGTTTATGCCTCGCATCGGATCTGCGGACACTGGGAGTAGATTCTGATTCGAAACAAGAATAGGAGTAGGTAGATTGGACTACGGCCTTGTCCCGCCGTTGACAATCGTTTCCGCCATCTGCGTTTTCCCAGATGCGATGCAGCCCATCTCGAGTTTGATCATGCTGAGTTTGGCCAGCGTCTGCTTGGGGACGCCCTGATTGAAATTCGAATGTTCCAGGCGCAGCACCGCCAGATGGATCCGCCCGAAGTTGGGAACGTCGATGACGTGCCCAAAGCACCGGCCGGGATAGGAGCCATCCGCATGATTGACCAATGAACATTCAATAGACTCCAAATTCTGTGACGTCGATGGAAGTCGATTGTAACGTTCACGAAGATCGTCGGGAAGACCCTCCCGCGCGGTGATGCGCTGATGCTGGCTTGAAACCCTGCCAATGAACCCCGAATCGCGGGTATAGGCGCGGTCTCCTTCGGGCTTGGCGCCCAGAATGTGGGGATCGAGATCGAGCTTCACTGGATGACCGGCGATGCGAAGATTCTCAAATCGCGTCCCCAGCAGGGTGATGTGCGGAACGTATCCTTCAGGCGGATGATCTGCGGACAATTGCGCTACCACGCGGTCAGCGGTCACGACATCCATCACGTTGAGGTCTTCAATCACGGAGGTACTCAGTGTGTTCCAGCCATGTCCCGGCTTGGTGTCCGGATTTCCTCCCACCTGAGTGTATGCAGAGCGAAATGAAATGACCCCTTCCAGCCGGTAGTCATTCGCATGCTGCGACAAGTAGCCCCCCTCATCAGGGAGCTTGGCGTAGGCTTGAGGTTTGATTTCCTGTTCGAGCGGCAGGCTCAGAAGGCCAGAAAGTACCGTGGCCTCCGCATGATATTTGTGATCTCTCTTCGTTTCATCGGGCATGGGGATCAGATTCTCTTTCAAAAGTATGGCTACTATTTTTCGTCAAAGTGGAAATCCAGGATCCGCAGTTCGATCTTGGTGCGTTCACCCTGGGAAGTAACACCATAGATCGCTAGGGAGTAAGAACCTTGTCGCAGGCGGGAAGCGGGAATAAAGAGCGACAATGTTCCGTCGCCATTGACACTCTCTTCTGGTGCGGGCACTGTCCGAGTCCAGAACTTTCTGCCCTCAGGATCGTACAACTCAAACGCATAGGATGTATAGGCAAGATTTTGGGGCGTGTCGAAGACCACGACGGCGCCCTGTTTCGCGTCGGCCCGTACCGGGACGTGAGCTGCGCCCCGCGTGCCAGTGTGCATGGAAACCAAGGGAAGGATGCGCGGTTCGTCCGCGGACGAGCGCAACGACGGAATCGTTGCGATGTTCTGGTACGCAATTACGCCAAGCAGCAAAGCGAATGCAGGCATCGCGAAAGCGGGCTGCCAGAACGACCATTTGGGCTTCTTTAGAGCAGGTTTGGCAGGAGCAGCCCAAGGAGATGAGGCTTGAGACGTTTTCAAATCAGGAAGTTGGGCCTTGGCCCCAGCAACGAATGAAGCTCCCGCGCGAACATCAAGGGCGCACTCTTCACAATCAAAGAAGTGCTGTTCGAAGTCGTCGCGTAACTCTGGCGTCAACTCATCCAGGAGGTATCGTTCCGCCGCCATTTGTTCAACCGCTTGACTGTGATCCATTGGTCTGTTCCCCACGAAGTCCCATTTCTTAGATAGTGGACTCGGCTGCCAATTCGTTTCAGGCTTTGTCGGCATAATAGCCACTGCCGACGCGTTTCAAGTATTCCGTCTTGAACTCCTGCTTGGCCCGGAAGAGTAGAACGCGAAGGTACTCTCGATCCACCCCAAATTCGCGGCAGACCTCGTCCCGGTCGCGTTCGTCAAGAAAGACGGCCTTCAGCAGGGACCGATCGCGTTCTGGCAGATCCAGGAGAATCTCGCGAACCTTGGCATTGAGCTGCCGGGTAGCGATCGCGCCGAGAACATCAACTCCGGTTGCGGGGAATTCAGGCTGGCCCTCTTGGTCAATCGACTGATTGCGCGAGGAGGAGCGATAGTGCTCGAAGAGAACGTTATTGCAAACCGTGTTGACAAACGGCCCAAGCCGCTCCGGCTGGCGCAGTGCCCCTTCTTTGCGAAGGGAAGTCAGAACCCGCGCGAAGGTCTCCTGACGCACATCCTCGATCGCCTGCGGAGACTTGAGCCGCGAGCGTAATTTGAGGTGGAGCAGTTCCGTGAAGTACCCAACGAAGTGCTCCTGCGTGCGAAGGTCTCCGGCACGGAGACTTTCGATGTAACCTGCATCGAACGCGTGAAATTGCAAAGCGGTCTCCGCTTGTCCGTGTGGACGCAAGTATAGCATCGACACGGGTTGCGAAGAACGGGTTCTCCGATCACAGGGTGCCGGGCGCCCATTCCGCTGTCCGCCGGAGCCCTGTTTCAGAGCCGAATCGCGACTGGGCGCGAAAGTCATTGGACCTGCCTGAACATCCTGGTTTGCATCAGGGATGCGGCGTCGCGCGCATCAACATGCTGCACCGGGCTCGACTTTGGAAACTGATAGATACGGCCGGTTACCGAACCCCTGACTTGCACGGAGTATTGCCCGCGGTAGAGAAGTTTTATGGCCGTGGAATCTGGAGTGACCTCGGATTTCATTGCGCCTCGCTTTTGACCGCAACACATGCTGTTTCTCCTGCAAAAGGTGGGAGTGGGGGAAACGCCGGTTCCCGCCCGCGCGTGAGTTTCTCCATCAGGCAGGCTGCCCCAGAGAGCGCCTGCCAGTGGAGGAGCAACCCGACCCAGCCGCTGCTGAGCCAGATTGCCAGGGGAAGAGAGATCCAAAGGCTAAGACAAAAGAAACAATCCATGAGGCTTCCGAAGAATCCCGTGCCCAGTTTGGCGCGGAAGCGCACGATCAGGTCCCCCGGGCCATCCTCTTCTGCAAAGAGGTGGGTGACCCGCCAGACCGCCAGCGCGGCGAGGATGAATCGCCATATTGTTGTGCTTTCGCTCATCCCGATCCAGTTCTTCGATTCGCCGGGTTGTGACGGAGTTCGATGTTGGGGGCGAACTCCGTCGGGTTAAGGGGATACGGTTGGCTCACTTAGCCAGCGATTTGCAGGCAGAAGCCAACCGAACTCTGGAAGTAGTTGCTGGTTTGACCGCTGTTTACGTTGGTGCGGTCCCACACGCCGAGCGTGAGCGAATACCCGCAGGGGTCCATTCCGGTCGTGTCCAGATTGAAGCTCTCGTTCACCACGCCAGGGTCGCTAATGGCCCCGCCAAGTTTTACAGAGAGTCCCGACGGTGGCACGGGCAATACGCCGTGCGCTGGTCCCGGAGGCAGAATCGTGAATCCAAAGGAACCAAAATCCGTTGCCGTCGCGGTGAAGATGCCAGTTATGGGGTCTCCCGGAGCGAGCTTGCCGCATTCGCCAAAAGTAGGCATCAGCGTGGCAACTGGAGTTTCGTTGTTTACCAGTACCGTGACAACGTTGCTTTGAATGTCCGGTCCAGGCGCACCATAAAGATCCACCCGCAAGTCGTAGGCGTAGCTGCTGTCAGCGGCCGTGGTGTTCCATACTCCCAGCAGTTCGCCCTCGACAAAGTGATCGGCTGAGTAGTTCTGATAGCTGTAGTAGCCGTCAGCATCCGCATGGAACGTCTGGTCGGTCTGTGTCCACACGCCGCCGCTGAAGGTGTTGATGGTCAGGGTCAATCCAGCCGGTTCGTTCACCACCGGACTGAACGCCGATGAGCCGTGGGGCGCCTTCATAATGCGATACTTCAGGCCCGACGTTGGATTGGATATCTGCCCCGCAAGCGTGATCCTTCCGCCGAACGGAGCATTCACGTAGTGGGCCCCCGTCGTGACAGTCACGGCATTTGTGATGCGGCCATCGCTGCCAATCTTGCTCGTTTCCACATCTCCCACCGCGCTGAGCACTGGAACCTGCTGGCCCGTGCCGATGATGTCACCGGGCGGAATCAGGATCAGGCCTTCACGGCTGTTGCCCCAGACCACCGGCGCATAAGGGTCGGTAGTCGACGGCGGTGTCTGCCACGAAAGCACCGCGCGCACCTTGGCGGTATGCGGGCCTGTGTAACAGGGCTTGGCGTGCGAAAGCAGGTCGACCGGCAGAAACACGTTATATTCCAAGGTGTTCGGCGCAACGATACTGTAGTCGTGCACCACCACCGAGGTTGTTCCGGCGTACTCCCAACCGGAGCCCCAGTCTACCCAGAAGGCCACATATTCTCGGCTGCCGGCGGTGCAAGGTCCGCCCGAGTAGCCGCTCCCTTGCTTTACTTCCAGGATGCCGGTCAACTGGCTGGTATTCGGGTCAAGCCCAATGCAGTCGAGTTGCTCAAAGCTGGTGTTGCCATTGGTATTGAGCCACTGCTCCACGAGGCCTACCAGATCAATATCTGAGATTCCGCCAAATAGCGCTTTCTGCTTGATTGGGCCAGGGAAAGGCATGGGCGGTTTTACAACGCTCGCCAGCGCAGGAGTCCCCGCAGCCGAGGCAAGCACCGGGGCCAGATAGCGGTGCTGCGGAACCTTCGTATTCGCATAGAGCCGATGGAGTTCTACAGTGCTGAGAGCCTTGACTTTGGTCGCTTCGATGGGCTGTCCCAGGTCAATCGACTGGGCAATCTCGTCGGGCAACTGGATCTTGGCTTCTTCCAGCAGGCTGCTCAACAGGATGATTTCAAAGCCTTCGATCTGAATCTGCGCGTCTACTACATTGCCCCACACAGGCGGCCAGTTCGGTGATCCGGCAGGCGGCGGATAGTTCCACGAGAGAATCGCGCGCACCATGGGCAGATTCTGGATGAAGCAGAATTTCTCCATTGGGCTGATCTGCAACGAGACGGCGTATTCCAATGGCTTTGGGCCGGGTACGTCGAACACATTCACGGCCTTCATTCCCTGGTCCTGCCAAGTTGCGCCGCCATCGTAGGAGAGATAGAAGCGTACGTACTCCTCAGAGCCGCTTGAGCAGAGGCCGCCGGAGTAGCCGCCGGATTGCTTGATGTTAATAGTGGCGCGAAGCTGCTCGAGCTGAGGG
>Ga0137385_10006812_pt1 | contig 10056 bp, 9 predicted proteins | sample SagtaG_FD_104921 | JGI IMG/M metagenome (GOLD analysis project Ga0137385, IMG submission 104921) | Vadose zone soil microbial communities from Sagehorn Ranch, Mendocino, California, USA - Sage2_R_80_16 metaG | ecosystem: Environmental > Terrestrial > Soil > Vadose zone | place: USA: California... | reverse complement strand
CTTACTTTGTTGCGTTGAGCTGCTTCATCAGGCGCGATTTGCGGCGAGCAGCGTTGTTACGATGAATAACACCTTTTTTGGCGGCGCGGTCCAGTTCGCTGGCGGCAGCGCGTACAGCGGCTTCTGCGTCTTCACCAGAGGCAATGGCAGCGCGAGCTTTCGTTACCTGTGTTTTCACGATAGATTTAATGCTGCGATTATGTAAGCGACGCTTTTGCTCCTGGCGCATGCGCTTTTCAGCAGCGGCATTATTGGGCATGTGAGTTATGATCCTCCCCGAAACATCCGCCCCTTCACATGGGCGAGTTTACAAAAACCAATGGGAGGGCGACCGCGAGGGTCGCCCTTACAATGTCTGAACGAGTGCCTATGGATTATAGCAGAAGTCCGATAGAACTGTCAAACGGCGGGCGTTCCCGCTTTCACAACTAGTACACAATGACCGGCGCTCCGATGGGTATCTGTGTATACAACCAGGCCACGTCGTTGGGATCCATGTTGATACAGCCGTGACTGCCATTTTCATTAAATGTGGTGGTACCGGAAGGGTCGCTATGCGGGAAGTTCATGCCCGGACCATAGATGCCGCGCCACCAGCTATCATGGAAGAAGTAGCCACCGGAGTGGTATTCCATCGCGTACTGAATAGGTGTGGGTGGATACCAGAACGCAGAGCCAGGTGGCTCGCTCGATTTGAACTCAGTCGGGTGCTCACGCACAAAGATGTTCCAGAATCCCGGCGGCGATGGTTTCGCGTACTGCCCTGTAACAACGTGGAATGCTCGAACTAACTTCCCATTATTATAGTAGCGCACTGTCTGTTCAACGAGTGATACCACCAGTACCGGGCCGACAGTAGAGCTATAGACATTGTAGTGCTGCATCAAGCTGATATCTGTAGCATGCTGGTGGTACCATAGGGTGCTGTCATTCAAATCAGCTTCCATAGCACGCAGGTGCAAGAAGTCGTTGTTGATAAAGTCGATGGCCGACAGGTAATCATCCTGTGTTTGCGCTGACTGTATCGCTGCATCCGCATCCGAACCAATGCCCTGCTGGTCGTATTCATAGTCCAGGTTATAGGCGCCTCCATCGTAGGGATCATGGTACTGGTGCGACCTACCCCAGCTCGTCACTTCCTGGTGATACTGTTTCAGCAGGTAATTGGCCTGGCCCTGCACGAGTGGGAATTGGATAGATGCCGTATCGCTATCAATTTGTGCTGAAATCTTCAGGAAATCGCTGATGGTGTTAGCATTGGTGAGCGCCTGCTGGTCTGCTGTGAGCCGGGTTTGGAATGTGGACGACTTTGCTCCATACTTCTGGAGCAGGTTGATGTCTTCGCCGAACTGCTTGAGTTTGGCCGCGCCCACGAAGGGAATAGCCTGTATGGAGTAGACCGTCGTTTCTTGCAATTGTGTGTTAATTTGATCGATAAGCTGCGAGAAATCATCCGGCCCGCTAGCGCTGCGGAATGTTTGCAAATCATCCTGCGCCTGTTGACTGAGCGCCGTTGTATCAAGGTGAGATGCCTGCAACTGCTTGATGATCTGTTGCAGGGATACGAGATTGTTGTACGCGGGACCCATCAAATGGAGCGCCCGCGTTGCTTGTTTCGCCTCATAGCTGATTTGAATATAGTCTTTGGGATATTGGGCCTTCGCCAGTTGTGCCTGGTAATCGGTCAGTTGATTGGCAAATGTCTTTGCTTCGATAAAATTCTGGCTCTGCCGCAGGGCCAGGGCATTCTCCAGGCTCTGCAGGTCCTGGCTGGCCTGATAATCCAGTTGCTGCGTAGCCTGAATCTCCAGACCTCGCACCTCGAGAGTCAGCATCTGGTAGCGTTGTGAGAGATTCGAGTTATAATTCGTGACGGATTGATCGTTGAAGAGACCTAAAGGGGCACTTGTATTACCGAGCGCTTTGGCCTGATTGAGAATCGGTGCAAGCATTGTATCTGGCACGCCTATGCCCTGAGCATGCGCAACTTCATTACTAAAAGCGTCCTTGTTCTGCTTGGCCTGCTGCTGAGCCTGTGGATCACCATTACAGGCACTGAGCAGTAGCATTACCAGCAGCATGCTGGCCAGCGCAAGCGCGCCTCTACCAATACGCCGCCGGGGTACCGGGAAATGTGCCATGATAGCACGGCCTCCTAATAACATTAACATTGATACGTCTGGGAGAGCGACCCTTGCGATCGCCCCTGGTCTCATAATCCTTATATATATATAGACGCCAAAGACTCCATATCTTTCATATATTACATCGGTTAGTAGTTGTAAATGTAACAAAATGACACATTTGGGAGGGCGACCGCGAGGGCAGGAAAGGTCGCCCTGGATTTCATAATCCTTATGCCAATACGTGTTCCAGGTCCGCCAGAATATCTTCGATATCCTCGATGCCTACCGAAAGACGTAAAAGTGTATCGGTGAGGCCACGCGATTCGCGAATGTCCTTCGGGATGGAGCCATGGGTCATCGACGCGGGATGGCACACCAGTGATTCGACTCCACCAAGACTCTCTGCCAGGGTGAACACCTTGAAGCGGCGGACCATCTGCGCAACATCCTGGTAGGTTCCCTTGAATTGAAAGGACACCATGCCTCCAAAGCCGCTCATCTGGCGTTTGGCCAGCGCGTAATCGGGATGAGAGGGTAATCCAGGGTAATAGACTTTCTCAACACGTGGATGCTCTTGTAGAAAAGCTGCCACCGCCAGCGCATTTGCCTCGTGCTGCCGCATACGCACCGCCAGGGTTTTCAGCCCAAGCAGCGTGAGCCAGGCATCAAATGGCCCCGGTACGCCGCCTGCCGCATTCTGATAGAATTTGATGGCCTGGTACGCCTCCTCGTTGCTGGTAACGAGCGCGCCGCCGATGGTATCGCTATGACCATTGATATATTTGGTGGTGCTATGCACCACAATATCCGCGCCCAGCTTCAACGGTTGTTGAAAGTAGGGGCTGGCAAAGGTATTATCGACTACTACGAGCAGGTTCCTGCTATGGGCCAGCGCCGCGATAGCCTGGATATCGATCAATCGAAGCAGCGGATTCGTTGGAGTTTCCAGCCAGATCATTTTCGTGTTTGGACGAATAGCTTTCTCATAATTCGCTACCTTGCCCGCTGGCACATAGCTGAACTCGACGTTGTAGCGGCGCATCACCCGCTCAAAAATGCGGTAGGTGCCCCCATAGGTGTCATCGCATGAAACGACATGGTCGCCCGCGCTGAGCAAACTCAGGATAGCAGATTCCGCAGCCATACCGGAGGCAAACGCCAATCCGTATACGCCCTCTTCGAGAGCAGCGATACATGCTTCTAATGCAGCCCGTGTCGGGTTGCCTGTGCGTGAATACTCAAAACCTTTATGCTCTCCCAGCCCTGCCTGTGCATAGGTGGCTGTCTGATAGATGGGCGTCATTATTGAGCCTGTCGTCGGATCAGGCTCTTGCCCGGCATGAATGGCTTTTGTAGCGAATTTCATAGATGAACTCCTTTATTATCGTATAGAACGAATGCGACTATAGCACTTTTCCCAAAAAAGAGCAATGATCTTATAGCACAGAAGTCCAATAACACCAGGAAAACCTCTACATGTATGGTAATATACCTATCGGTATTTATACTGATAACAAGGAAGTATCTGGGCATCCTTCTAAAAAGGGGGGTCAAATGTTTAGACGTTCAACAATGTTTATACTTTGTATATGTTTGTTTGCGCTGAGTGCGAGCACCTGCGGTGGTCCAAGCGGCGGTACAGGCAATAGTTCTTCTACTCCAGCAGCTACTTCTTCTCCTTCGGCTAATGCAAGCATTTCCCCGTCTCTCTCACCTACGCCAACATTTACTGCGCCTTTGCAGGTCACGGGTATCACCATCTCTATAAATCCAGTAAGTCTTGCCACTATCCCGTGTGGGATGGCAATGAACATCGTATTTAGCGCGCAAATCAACGTGGCACCTGAAAGCGTCGGAGGTCAGGTTCCCTATTCCTGGAACATCAACCACGCGCCTATCACCGGCAACGCTACCTTTACTCCAGGGCAAAGGAGCCAGACGGTACAGTATACGCTGAATAACTTCGCAATCCAGATAAATTCCGCGTCTGCCGTAAGCGGCTCTATCAGCGTAGGCATATCAGGGAAGACACTTGTTTCCACAACCGTTGCTCCGACAGGCGTATGCAAACTTCCAGGGCCATTCCAGGTCGTCAATATCGCTATATCGACCAATCCGGCATCGGTGACAGGAGTAATCTGCGGCACAACCATCAACGTTACCTACATTGCTACGGTGACTATTGCTCCCAATAGCAACGCTGGCACTGTTTCGCTAGTGTGGAATGAGGGTTTTAGCACTCCTGGCGCGAGCATCAACTTTGCTCCTGCGCAAACCGTCGGTACTACAACATTAGTCATATCGGAGCGAGCGGCACACCGTACAGACTTTCCACGCCTGGTGTCGATTGCTTCAACCTCACCGAATGCAATCAATACCGGGCCAGTTGCCCCTTCGGGGCGTTGTAGTTAACCTGTTCTGCCGTCAGCCTGGGATGATCGCCCTCGTCCCAAAAATTGCCAAACCGTAACCCCTGAGCTAGTTAAAACGTAATAATAAAAAAGAAACATGCCAGGAGATACAGTCCATTTAGCCTCCAGAGGAAGTACACTATGGCAACATCCCAATTCGCGCACGACCAGGAAGCATCTACTCCCGCGGCAAAACCTGTGATAGGTGTACTGCTGGTGCATGGGTTGAATGGCAGCAGAAACGATTTTGCTGAAATGGAGACGCTGCTTCGTTCGTGCGGTATGATGGTGGTGAACACACTATTACCAGGGCATGGCGCGCACGTGAGAGACTTGCTGGCAATGGGATGGGAAGACTGGGCGAGGGCGGTACGTGAGGAATTACAGGCGCTCAAGCAGCAGTGCGATGTGGTCTTCCTGGTTGGTCATTCACTGGGTGGGGCGCTTTCTCTGCATATCGCAGCGCATGAAGAAATCGCGGGTATCGTGAGTATTTGCGCTCCCCTGCACATGTATCCCTGGTTAAAAGCGGCTGTTGGCATCGCCAAGTACATTACACCGTTACTGCCGACAGTGCGCGAAGATGTACGCGACCCGGAGGCGCGCCTGCGCTATTCACGTGATGTCTATCGCTGGACGCCAATGCGGCCAGTAGAGAGCCTGTTGCAATATTTGCCGCAATTACGGGAAGAACTGCCACGTATTACCGCGCCTGCCCTGATTATGACCTCCATTCACGATCACGTAGTTCCTGCGCGTAATGGCCGGGAAATTTATCGACGCATTGGTTCGCAAGACAAATACCTGGTCACCTTCCATCGCTCTTATCACGTCGTGATGAGGGATCACGACCGCGAGGAAGTGTTCGCGAAAACACTGGCTTTTATTTCGAGCCATGCAGGCAGGACAAAGCCACATACTAAATCTTCATCAATGAACCAGACGGCTTGAGACGATGAAACTATTTTCGAACGCAGGGATAGTATCCTTGCTTATTCTTATTGGTCTACTGCTACTGCTGTTTTCAGGTGAACTTGTCCTCAGTCTCGTGCAGGCGGCACAGAATAGTCCTGTCGGAGTAAAGCGGCAAACGTCCGTAACCCCGGTGGGCAGCCGGTTGTTGACACCCACTATTCCGCTCAGCCCGGAGTTAAGCGCCACCGCTACCTCTTCCATTACCGTTCTTAATCACCAGGATGCTCCGCCTTTGCAGTTAGCGAATGAACAGTATGTGATCTACATGCAGCATGATATGCTGTATCTTGTTTCCATTGTGGGCAACTACGCGCAAGTCATTCCGACCGAGGGATTTATCAGCAATACTGCAACGCCTCCTATCCTGTTGCCATCCGGCCAGATACTCTATAGCGGCGATGGTATCTGGATGACCAGCATCTCTGGCGGAACGCCGACGCAAATTGCTCCCCTGGACCACGGACAGGTGATTACATCGATGGCGTTGAGCGATGATGGCAAGATGATTGCGTGGAGTACAGAGCCAACCAGTGGCACTGGGACGATTGCTATTCACGCCGGACTGCTGGCGAACGCGGCGATTGTCTATGAACAATCCGCCCTGGACTGTCCTTGCTTCCGTATCTTCTCGTTTATGCATGGCTCCTCAGCACAGGCGGATCATACCTTGCTGCTGACCGATGATCGAGGCAGTCATGAGGCGGTACAATATGGATTATGGTCGCTCGATCTGAGCGGAACTCCGGCCACATTGCAGCCCATTTTAGACGAAAACCCGGAGCAACAAGGGCCACTCGCGCTTACGCCGTCTGGCAATACCCTGCTCTACGCATCGAGCGAGGGCGCAGTACCCGAGCCTACAGATAATAGTGTGCCTGCTGATATCGCCGCGCTCTCGTATGCCAACAGCCTCAATATAACCTCATTGAGTGGCTCCCCGCTCGCATTAGGGAAAACACAGGTTATCTTGCCGGAGCAAAATAACCTGAACAACAATGCGCAGTATCACTGGGTAACAACGCCCATCTTTTCGCCTGACGCGCATACACTGGCCTACGTAGAATTTTCGAGCGATGACCAGGACCCCTATGATCGTCACAGCGCGCTGTATACTGTGCAGGTTTCCGGTTCGGGTGCGCACCTGAGCATAGGGAAGCCTCAACTGCTGGCGACTACCTCAAGTCAACTGGTCGAACTGGGACCCTGGTTCAACAACCATACTCTGACCTTTTACGCGGATGGCATGCTTTATGCGATTGATACACAGAGTGGGTCATTTACCGCTTTCGCTCAACCTGGAGACTATGCACGCATCATAGCAGCGGTTGGTTCCCCTGGATCATGAACTTCGTTCTTTATTCCGGCTTTAACCTCACTACCATCACGCCAAACCACAATACCCACAGCGCAAACAGCAGAATTGCGGGGGTACTGAGTATAGCCTGGCCGGTGGTGGGGGCAAAGGCCACTTCAACCGCGCTGCCGCTCATCAACGCGGCGATGGCGAGGGCCACGTAGCCGAACGCGACCCACATAGTCGGCCAGAGATTACGCCCACTACGCGCAATCACCGCACCGAAAAACAGGCACGAAAGGGCAAGCAAACCGCCACCTACGGTGAAGGTGAGAATCGCAAAGAAACCGGTAAGAGGTGCCGCATTATCCGTGAGAGCGCTCTGGGGTGAAATGGAAGATGCGCTGCTGAGTAAATAAATAGCGCTTGCCAGCGTTCCCCCGGCAAAGAAAATCAGGCCGAGCAACCCTGTCCATGCCGCTATCACAGCGTAACCTTTGCCTCGCCATGCAAACGATGGCATACCATCCGCCTGGTCGCCTTCTTCTTCTTTCTCCTGTGCTGGCGTATCCTCTCCATCCTCTCCATCCTCATCAATCTCTTCTCCTTCGTCTTCCCCATCTTCTTCACGCCCCAGGATTTCCTGAGCAACGATGATACGGAAAAGGGCAAATGATAAACCGAGCATCAAGGCAAAACCAATGATCAACAGGGCGCGGTAGCCAAGAAAGAGCAGGCTATGGGTATTGATCCAGCGCAAGGTTGAATTGAGCGTGGTAAGCGCATCCCCGTACCCTGATGGAATGAGGACGAACAATTGATAGAGGGGCACGCCCAACACGAGTAAGAGCGCACCGATCAGACTATAGCGAGCGCTAATTTGCAGTTTTGCTAAGAATGTACGCTTCATCGCTGTGAATTTCCAGGGCTACATCAGTGGTTTCTGTCCCCACACAGTCAGATAATACCAGAGTCCACAAAAATCTTGCATTTTCATTTCTGCTAACATCTTCTGGTATTTCTGATCCACCTCTTCTTGACTGATGCCCGCTAGTTTGATAATAAAGGGTTGTACGAGCTTAAAAGCGATTTCGCAATTTTCATACATAGGTTCATATGCTGGGGTTCCATTAGAGAAATCAATGACATGAGACCTGGAGTTTATGTCCTGGAAGCCAGCTTCCAGGAGAAAGCGTCTCAGCAGAGGCGTAATGCCAAAATTCCTTCCATCAGGGGCAGCAGTGAGTCCAGCCTTCCGTGTTGTGCTAAAGGTGAGGGCCAGCCATTCTTCAAAGGCAGGGCTATTTGTGGTACCAGGTTCGTCAAATTCCGTCAGGCGGAGAACTCCACCAGGTCGTAAAATGCGCAGGCACTCTTGAAGTATCGTCGGCCACGCTTTTTGCGGCATAAATCCCACCAGGAAGCGAGCATTCACCAGGTCAAAGGAGTTATCGGGAAAGTCGAGCCGCTTCAGGACATCCATCACATAAAAGTCTGCATTCGTCAAACCTTGCACCTTCGCCTGCGTACGTGCATAGGTAATCATCATGCGACTGATATCTCCTCCCACTACATGAATATTGGGATAGCTATAGGCTACTTCGAGTACCCAGGCACCGGGGCCACAAGCAATATCGAGAATATCATGCATGACTGCGATATCATCTCTCTCAGAGAAAAGTCCACCCATGCCCTTTGTAATGAGACGATCTTGTTTCGACAAACGGGCCATTTCAGTTGCGCTTTCGGCATCCAGGATATATGTGTTTTCCTCTTCCTGCTGGAGTTCTTCTGGCATAACTGTAGTTCCTTTCTCTATGATGCTGCTCGCATGTATTATACAGAATTGGTTGTGGTACTACAATGCCGTATGCAGTCTAATAGACAGACTATCCATGCACCTCTGCACATTTTGGTTAGTATGCCCCTTGAATATGTACATTTTTTACACTATAGTAGCAATATGGGGGACAGAGCCTGGTCCGTACCCTACACGACTGCAACGATACTTCAGACTTGCAATCCACCAGGGAGGGAATCTTATTTATGTGTGGCATCGCCGGCATCCTTTTCAAACAACAAGAAGGCCCAATCGGTGAGATTCTGATCAAGATGCTCGCCGACCTCAACCGTCGCGGTCCTGACTCAACAGGGCTGGCATTGTATAGCAATCTTCCTAAAGGCAATCTTGTGATGCGTGTGAAGGTAGACGAAGATGCGCAGGATGAAACGCTCGACTGGGAAGCAATGATTGTGGAAACGGCCCAGGATTATGGCAAAGTGAGAGAGAGCAGCCGTGCCGGGCAGTATGTCCGATTGGTGATGGACTACGACGGCTCGTATGAAGCATTGACCGTCGCCATCGAAGCAATCGGTGAGGACGTTGAAGTGTTCAGCATGGGCCAGCACCTCGAAATCATCAAGCAGATGGGCAAGGCCAGAGCGGTCGATGCGACCTACAATATTTCCTCGTTGTATGGCACACATGGTATTTCCCACACTCGTATGGCAACCGAGAGCCGCGTCGATATCAGCCATTCCCATCCCTTCTGGGCGCGTCCATTCTCTGATATTGCAGTGGTACATAATGGGCATATCACCAATTATTACAAGCTGCGCCGCCGCCTGGAGATGAAAGGGCATCACTTCAATACCGAAAACGATTCTGAAGTCATCGCCGTCTACATTGCCGATATGATGCAGCAGGGCGCAACGCTCGACGAAGCGGTAAGCAGCACCGTCACCACGCTTGATGGCAGCTTCACCTATCTCGTCGCGACCGCCGATAGTATTGGCTTCGCGCGTGACCAGTTCGCTATGAAACCACTGATCATTACAGAAACCGACGAGTTCGTTGCCATGGCCTCAGAAGAAGCCGCGCTGCGTAAGGCTTTCCCATTTGAACTCGATATCCGCGAGGCAAGCGCACGTGAAGTCCGCACCTGGCATCTCAAACGAGAGAGCGGCGTAGTAACGCGAGAACCATCCCTAACAAGGTGACGAGCATTTGTAGGGACCGACATATCATACATGAGGAGCCGCCGGACCTGCCGTAGGGACAATGGGCGGCGTAGTGGAAGGGCGGGGGCCTTGTGCTTGTCCTCCCTGGGGAAGCGAGCAGGCGTATAGGACAAGCACAAGGCCCAATACATTTGACTTAAGGACAAAAGGGGGAAAGAGAAGACAAGAAAGCTCCAATCTGGCACACTACCAGAAAGTCTAACAACAAGGAGCTTTCTGATGTACAGAT
>Ga0137385_10006805_pt1 | contig 10060 bp, 11 predicted proteins | sample SagtaG_FD_104921 | JGI IMG/M metagenome (GOLD analysis project Ga0137385, IMG submission 104921) | Vadose zone soil microbial communities from Sagehorn Ranch, Mendocino, California, USA - Sage2_R_80_16 metaG | ecosystem: Environmental > Terrestrial > Soil > Vadose zone | place: USA: California... | reverse complement strand
AGCGTGGCCATAGAGCAGGGCAAGGATCGACCTTCGGCTTTGGCCGAAGAGGACTTTCGATAGCGAAAGGACCTGTGTACCCATTCCAGGTACAATTGTACCTATATTGGGTACGATTGCAACGTCTTTGGATTGAATAGAACAAAGCTGCCCTTTAGTTGGTTAGAATCCCGCACTGTCACGGCCAATTCCCTCCCCTGTTCGACAACACGCACGAGAATCAGCATATGTACCCATATAATGGATGCTTTTGGCGAGGGAAGCGAATCGCGTCAACCGGAGCCCAACCTTAGGGAACAGGCAGGTTACAGACAAGAGCCTAACTGACAGCGGGAACCGCTCCTGTCGGTCCTCCAGGTCCTCAAAGATTGGCATGCTGGCCGCTTGGATTTTGAGCTAAACTGAGGAACAGGAAAGAAAAATGGTGCTTGATTGGTCACAATGCCCCGCGGTCGAAAGCATCCCAGGAAAGGTAAGCGGTGCCTGGGTACTTCGCGGAACCCGCATGCCTGTCTCCATCATCTTTGAAAATTTGGAAGCGGGCGCCAACATCGATGACATTATGAATTGGTTCGAAGGGCTGGATCGTGACCAGATTAAGGCCGTTATCGAATTTGCCGCTCGTAGTCTGGATGAAACTCCTTCGTCTGCTGTTAGCCGCTGATGCTCGTTCTCTTTGACCAGGGTACCCCTGTTCCTATCCGTCCATTCCTCAAAGAACACACAGTCCAAACAACCGCGCAGCGAGGGTGGGACAAGCTCAAGAACGGCGAATTGCTAAAGGCCGCTGAGGACGCCGGATTTGATGTGTTGGTCACCCCCGACAAAAATATCCGCTACCAGCAGAATTTGACGGTTCGCACGATCGCGCTCGTCGTGCTGGGCAATCCGCAATGGCCAATACTGCGCCTGCATGTGGAGCGTGTCGTCACTGCCGTGAACGCGGCGAGGCCGGGCAGTTACACGGAAGTCGAAATACCCGAACGCTGATACTAGCCCAGAAAGGCGCCGCCGCTCCCTTCCTAGTTCGCCTCTTGCGGCGCTCTGCGTTAGGGTTTCACTCTAAGTTGTCGATTCCACGATTGCGACTGGTTCAGCTGGTTAGAATCCCACACTGTCACGGCACAGCCCTCTTACGACGCCCACCGCTCACTGGGTCCTGACTGCCGTTCACGGTCCCGCGACTCTCGATCGATTCGGTCCACATCACCTAATGATGCCGGTATGAGTGACCACTGGGGTGCGCGATGGGCACATCGTTAGGTGTATTTTGGAGCGACCGGGCGTCTCGCTTACAATTTAGCGTTTCTTCGTCGGGCGACCCGCCGATTGGCTTTCAAGGTAGAGTGCAATAGCCTTGCGGATGACCGCGGAGACAGGTACTCCAGTTTCTCCTGAAAGAACCTTGAGCTTTCTCATGTGGTCATCCTTGATCCAGACATTGGTACGTTTCATATGCACCTTTATACGCCTATCGGCGGATCTCCATCCAACCTGAAGATATCAGAGCTGCAACCCCAGAAGGAAACAGGAAAGCTTCAGAGACATTATCTCGCCCGTGTAATTCGACAGGTGTTCAACCTTGAACAGACTTAACAAGCCTATTCTGTCAAAAGCGACCGTTGAAACCCGTTTCGATGCCAAAAAGGAATTCCGCGCCAGCATCTGATGACACAAATTTGGAGGTGAGTTATGTTTCGCCACACAATTCCGATTGGGCGCGTCCTTGGAATACCTATCGATTTGGACTACTCCTGGTTCTTAATCGCCGTCCTAATTACGTGGGTCTTGGCCGTCAATTACTATCCGGTTGAATTCAAGGGTGGCACGAGTGCTGAATACTGGCTGATGGGCGCTGTCACAGCAGTTTTGTTTTTTGCCAGCATCGTTGTGCACGAGCTGGCCCATTCATGGGTGGCTATCCGCTATAAAATACCAGTAAGCCGAATCACCTTGTTCATCTTTGGGGGCGTGTCCCAGATCGCAGGTGAACCCCCGAACGCGAGCGCGGAATTCCTAATTGCTGTGGTCGGGCCGCTCACTAGCTTTGCGCTGGCGGCGCTCTTTTATCTTTCGGAGCCGTTGCTTGTGAACGTCGCGCCGGCTCTGGCAGTAGCCAAGTATCTCGCGCTCATTAACGGCATGCTCGGACTGTTCAACCTGATTCCAGGATTTCCGTTAGACGGCGGACGAGTTTTTCGGGCTATTGTCTGGGGAGTTTCGAAGAACTTTCGGCGAGCTACACTCATCGCCGCCAGCACAGGCCGATTCTTTGGATTTGTTTTTATCGTGGTGGGCGTATGGCAGGCACTGAGAGGGAATGTTGGCAATGGATTGTGGACGGCCTTCATCGGCTGGTTCCTCGAAAGCGCTGCCGGGGCCCAAGTCCAGCAGCAAATGGTGCAAGGTCTATTAGTCGGCCACAAAGTATCAGAGGTGATGGGAAATGCATGCATCCACGTACCGGGTGACACTTCACTCCAAAAGCTGGTAGATCAGGAGGTTCTTACACACGGTCGACGTTGCTTTCTCGTGGACCGGGGAGACCGCGTAGTCGGATTGCTAACACTTCACAACTTGAAGGAGATTCCTCGGCCCTCATGGGCGACGACCACTGCAGCCCAGGCCATGATACCCGTCGAGAAGCTAAGCACTATCGATCCCAACGCAGAACTCTGGACGGCAATGGAAAAGATGGGTCGGGACGGAATTAATCAAATGCCAGTCATGCTGGGAAACAACCTCGTCCGAATGCTTTCGAGAGGCGACATTGTGAAATATCTTCAAACCCTGCAGCAGGTAAGCGCATAACAGTCGGCAGGGGCCGAAGGTTTCTTGCCAACGGATTAAGAACGAGAGTTTTTTCGGTTCGACAGGCAAGGGTAAGCCATACGACGTTCTTGGATCGAGCTGGCCACGACAGACCAATCGCGGCGAGAAATTCTACTCAGACTCTTCGGCTAGGCAATGAGTGAATTTCCTGCGGGCCGAGACGACTGTTGTATCACGTCTAGAATCGACGGGCCACTGCCGCACAAGAGTATTCGAGGGAGAAGCACTCTATGCATGCGCTGCGGAGTGTTTTGGAACAAGCGCAACAAATGCGGGTCGCAGTAGGCCATTTCAATGTTGCTGATCTGGTTCTATTGAAGGCCGTCTTTGTCTCCGCGCAGGAGCTGAAGGTTCCAGTTTTGGTTGGTGTATCCGAGGGCGAGCGTGAGTTTATGGGAGTCCCTCAGATCTCGGTATTGGTGCGAAGTTTGCGGGAGGAATTCGATTTCCCCATTTTTCTTAATGCAGACCATACGCATTCCCTCGTGAAAGCGGTGGAAGCTGCAAAGGCTGGATTTGACGCGGTTGTCTTTGACCTTTCCGCGCTGCCGTTTGAACAAAATGTGCGTCAAACCAAGGAGGCCGTCGAGGCGCTCAAAGCAATAAACCCCTCTATTTTGGTAGAGGGAGAGATCGGCGATATCGGAACCGGGTCCGAAATACACACTGAGGCTCCGGACCTTTCAAAAAGTCTCACGACTCCTGAGGAAGCCAGACAATTCGTCGAGTCCACGGGTGTCGATATCCTCGCTCCCGCCGTGGGCAACAGGCACGGCATGCTCAAGAGCATGGTTCAGGGAGAAGCGAGGAAGCACTTGGATATCGAAAGAATCGCTCAGATCAAAAAAGCGGCGCGCATCCTGCTGACCCTGCATGGCGGCTCGGGAACCGATGACAACGACTTACGCATTGCGATCGCGGCAGGAATCAATATTGTCCACATCAATACGGAGGTGCGGGTTGCCTGGAGACGAGGCTTGGAAAGCGGCTTGGCAAAACAACCAGACGAAATTGCTCCATACAAGATCCTTCCGACGGCGGTTGATTCTGTGAAGCAGGTGGTTCTCTCCCGCTTAAAGCTGTTTAACAGTGAACAAAAACTCGGTAAGGGGTTATAGCGCCGTCCGCCAGAGCACAAGGAGAGGGCATTTGCGCCGTCACGATGGTGCTTGCTGTGCGGCAGGGTCAACCGAGCCTTCGAGTCGCTGGTGGAGTTTAGGCATCAGTTCGAAGTACGGCTGAATGACAGGCGAATTCGAATGACGGAAAGCCTCGTAAGTTCCGTCGAAGAGAATGCCTCCCGCATCCAGCATGATGATGCGTGGTTCCAGGCGGTAAAGCATGTCTTTGTCGTGAGTAATGAGGAGACTGGTTCGAGCCAAGCCAGATGAGGTTGTCCGTTGATGCACCGACCCTATCAAATCCTGGATCTGATCGGCGATCTGCGGATCAAGCCCTGTGGTCGGCTCATCGTAGAGAAGCAGAATCGGGTCCAGGGCTAACGCGCGGGCGATCGCGACTCGCTTTGCCATGCCACCCGAAAGCTGGTCGATCGTCAGATCCAGGTCCTTGTCGGGATCCAAGGCGACTTCACGAACGACTTCATACTGCTTGCTGTGAATCGTGGATTCGTCAAGACCTTGGACCTCACGTAGCGGCAAAGCGATGTTGTAGCCCACCGTCTGACCCAGCAGCAGCGCGTTGCCCTGGAACACGACCGCCCAGTGCCGCTGAAGTCTTGCCATGCCCACGGCATCGAGTGTGGCTAGCGATAACGATTGCATGAAGCGCACCGCCTGACCAGCCAAGGAGATCCTGCAAATCGATTCCTATGCCAAACGTGATATTGCGAGGCAGTGATCCCTTGCCTGATTCCCCCGTAAGGATTGGCAGCAAGCTCTTCATTCAGAAACGTGTGGAAGTAGATTCCTCTATTAGCCACTTTGTTGAAGAAGTTGGGAAGTTTGATGATCCCCTTACCCGGCTGAGGATCCGAGTGGATAAGCTGCGGTGTTTCAGGCGCAGGAGGCGTTTGTGAAGAAGGGTTGGATGATACCTGAGGGTCAGCTAGGGCGAAACCCATGGCAACCGTCTCGAGCAGTACTAGCGAGGTCAACTGCAATATCGACCGACGCCGAAGACATGTCATGGGAAATCTCCCGCGTCCGCTCCCAAAATCACCCTGTTGCTAGATCTTTCTGCGGAATCAAGTTCGCTCGTCACGAAGGGGATGCCGTGCCCGGACCGCGGTAGACGATACCGTCTTTCATTACAAAGTCGACACCCGCGGTAGCACGAACGTCCTCAATTGGATCCCCGGGCATGGCCACGATGTCAGCATACCTGCCGCACTCCAAGACGCCGATATCCTCTCGGCCCAGCAACTCAGCGGCTACACTGGTGGCAGCTTTGAGAGTACGAACAGGACTCAGCCCGCCGCTTACCATGGCTTGAAATTCAAGGATGCCATGAATTGAACGGGAACATCCCGCAATCTGTGCCAAATGCGATTTTCGCGCGGCTGTTTGCAATGAGGCGCTGCGAATCGCGAATGTGCTGATTGTCCCGGCTGAATTTCCAAACGGCCTGACAAGGGAGCGTCCCCGCATGCAGAGCGCTTAAGTCTTCCTGCGTCATCTGCATCGTGGGGACAATGTACGTATTCGCCTTCTGCGCCATTTCAAGCGCCTCGGCATCAATGAGATAGGCGTGTTCAAGACTGCGGGCGCCAAAACGAATGGCTTGCTTGCACCCCTCGGCAGCTCCAGTATGAACGGCCACCGGCATACCGAGCTGACGAGCGGTTGATACCAGCACCTCCATCTCGTCGTCGAACCACGTCACCCTCGCCGGATCATCGCCAGGGCTGAAGTACCCGCCAGTGTTCGTGGTCTTAATCCAATCTCCGCCGAAGGTGTGCTCGCGCCGGACCAGAGCCTTGATGCCGCCTTCGTCATCGGCAACCGCGGAGACAGGTAGTGACCAGCGGGAGCCGTAAAAACCCCGCAGATCCGCGTGTCCCGCACTCGCGCTCAGGATGTGCGCGGCCACGATGAGCCGTGGTCCCTCGACAAGCCCAGCGTTAATCGCATTCCGTAGATCCACGGTCGGCCAATCAGGATCTATGCACCCGAGGTCGCGAACTGTCGTAAATCCATAGCGCATGTACTCACGAGCGATGCTCAATCCCTTTAGAGCCTTGCTCGCGGACGAGAGCAGAGTCTGCTTGGCGAGATTGGAGGCGTCCATGGCCAGATGGACGTGAGTATCGATGAATCCAGGACTTACGGTTCGGTCCGAAAGGTCAATCACTTGCGCGCCAGGAGGCCGTTGCACCGACGAACCGACCGCTGTAATTCGTTTGTCTTGAACGAGTATTTCCGTCTTACTCTTCAACGAGTCGGAGACGCCGTCGAACACTCTGCCGCACATCAAAACAACTGCAGTCATAAGCTTTCCCTGTCATTTCGTGGTCTTCATCTTCCAAATGACGGACGAACCGAATCTCCTCTTTCAGCAAGACTCCGGACATCGCACCTATGTTGCTTTCTCCGGCCCTGCTTTGGGTACCGTGACAGAAATCGCGACCATCGCAACGGCGACCATAACAACGTTAAACAACAGGGCGACCGCAGCCGCGAAGCGGATATTTACGTTGTCGGTTCGACCCATCGCGATATCCGCCATCGGAGACAGACCCTGCATCCCACTGAGGCCAGTGAAAATCGCCGCAGAAATCGCGACGCCGATTGCCGCGCCGAGAGAAGAAGCCATCTTGTAGATGCCTGATGCGGATCCGACTGCGTCGTCGGGAACGTTCGATACGGCCGCGTCCGTCGAGGGCGTGGCGTAGAAACCCAACCCGAATCCGAAGAGTGTAAACCCCACGAAAGCGACAACGATGTACTCCTTCGTCAGCAGAAACGTCAAGGCAGTCAACAGAATCCCCGCACCAGTAATCGCACAGCCCAACAGCATCGGTTTGCGCGGTCCCCAGCGTTGCAGCAACTTCTCACCAACTCGGATGGTTGCAAGAATCGCAACAAGATAGCCGATCGTCATCAAACCAGATTGCAAAGACGACAGGCCCGCCGCCTGCTGTACCAGCGATAAGGCCACAAGTAAGGTCCCCGCAGCACCGTTGAGCAGAAAATTGGAAAGCGTGGCGCCGGAATAGGTTTTGTTCGTAAACAGTTTAAAATTGACAAAGGGGTTTTCACCTTTGGTTTCGACGCGGAAGAACATTCCGGCTGCGATCACCAACACCGCGAGAAGGAAAACCATTGGGGGACTTGTCCAGCCGAGGACGTTGCCCTGTCCGATGATCACATTCAATGCCACCATCGCGATGACAAACGCGGCCAGTCCGAACCAATCAAAGGGTTCAGCGCTGACTTCTCGAACTTTACTTTCCGGTGTCCCTCGGATCAGGAGGTAGCTAACCACCGACACGGCGATTGACATCCAGAAAATCCAGCGCCAACCTACTGTCGAGGCCACCAATCCACCGAACAGCGCACACACCCCCGAACCGCCCCAGGAGCCGATCGACCAGAAACTAAGCGCGCGCTGGCGTTCCTTGCCATCATAGTAGGCCTTCATGAGCGCAAGCGTGGCCGGCATGATGCAGGCGGCCGACAAACCTTGGATGATGCGCCCAGCCATTAGAAATACGGCAGTCCCTCTGGGCGAGCCGGCGATCAGCAGAGAGCCTAGGATGCTAAACGCCAAACCGGTGTAGGTTAGCTTCACACGGCCCAAGTGGTCTGCGAGTCCACCAGCGACTACTACAAATATTCCCGAGAACAAAGCGGCGATGCTCACCGCAATGTTGCTTATGCTGTTGCTGATTCCAAGGTCATCGCGCATCGCGGGTGCAACATTCAGAGTGGTTTGAGCGAACAGCCAGAACGTAATCACCGCCAGAACAATGCCAACCGTCAGTCGATTTGTACCTTGATAGTGATCGGCATCGGCGGTACTCGCCGGATGAATGGTGGCGACAGCCATGTTTGTCTCCTCACTCGGGTGTCATTGGCTCTCGATCGGCCTCGAAACGCCACCCAGCGACCATGCCCCGGCCGCAGTTACGAGCGCCTTTACGCCCGTCTCCAAGGTGGGGTGTATGACGGGTGCAAAGCGCGGGTTGTGATTGGTCGGGATCTCGCTGAGTTTTCCATTCAGCTTTGCGCTGGCGTACTGGTTGGCATCAATTCCGCCAATGAACCAATAAACGGACGGTGCCAAGCTGCTCCGAAGCATCCGAAATCCTCGCTGGCCATCGTAGGCTTCGATTCCTGGATCGAGCTCGGAGGAAACGCTGAACGAAAAGCGTCAACCACGCGCCCCGTCGCGGACGGGTCGTTCATCACCAACGAATAGCGATCCAGTGGCGTGATTTCCGGCGGCTTGGGAGACCCCGAAGCCACGGCTTCGGCGTTGACTATTCGCTCGATTGAAGAGAGCACTCGCTTGCGAACTCCTTCGTTGAACGTGCGCACATTCAGCTTGATAATCGCCTCATCAGGAATCACGTTTTCCTTTGTGCCCGCCTGGAGTGAACCGATCGTGACGACCGCCGCATCCGTCGGCGCCACCTCACGAGAGACAATTGTTTGAAGACGAAGCACCGTTGACGCAGCCATGACCACAGGATCGATGCTGGCTTCAGGCATCGACCCGTGCGCCCCGCGGCCAAACATTCGAATCTGCAGACTATCCGCTGCGGAAGTTACGACTCCCGCTCGCCAATCGATTGTGCCGGTCGGCAGGCTCATCACATGCTGACCGAGCACCACATCGGGCCTTGGAAATTTCTTCACGAGCCCGTCTTCGACCATCGCTTGTGCACCCTGAGCTGTCTCTTCTCCCGGCTGAAACACGGCGATGAGTGTGCCGCGCCAGCTGCCTCGTGCCTTTCCGAATAGGGTGGCTGCACCCACCAGACACGTCACATGCATGTCGTGCCCGCACGCGTGCGCGACGGGCACCACCTTCCCATCCGGACCGGTCGCGGTAACCGTGCTCGCATAAGGAAGGCCTGTCGCTTCCTTGATTGGCAACGCATCCATGTCAGCGCGCAACATTACGGTTGGCCCATCGCCGTTGTGAAGCACCCCCACCACCCCCGTCTTCCCTATCCCCGTAGTCACCTCGAAGCCAGCTGCCTTAAGACGGCCGGCCGCCACGCCGGCCGTGCGCGTCTCTTGCATCGACAGTTCCGGATGGCTGTGAATATCCTTGTACAGGGTCTCCAACGCTGGAACCAATTCCATCAAGCCCGCAAGTACGGGGTCGCTGGCTGAAGGTCTGTTGTTCGTCATGTGCGCCATCCTTTCACATCGAAGACTTGTACCCGCCGAGGTTACCAGACCTGGTCCGATCGGTTGCAGCCAAACCGCTGTCATCTGGGCTGCTCTATCTAACACGTTAATTTACCATAATCTATACAACGTTGAGCCCCCCTGGCAATTTACCGGCAAGGTCAGCCGTTGCGGCGCTTGCGGCAGAATCTGCTACAAAGTGCCTCGTACAATTGCCATTCCCTCGCTGGCGCGCCACGCGACTACGACGGGTTTGCCGCGCAGTTGCGGACCATCCCACTGCTCTACTGACGCATACAACGCGTCCATGTCGATGTGCACGATTTTGCGGCCCTGCATGACGAGAACATTCTATTCCTCAATTTCGAGTTAAGGGCGAGTGCTTACAGAAGGGCACGATGTCATAAAGGTTTTCCGCGCGGCCTTACTATTGCCAGTTGCTGTCTTGTGTGGCCGTGAAACTCTTCCAAAGATTCAACCGGCGCTTCGAGTGTACGACTACGATAAGACACAGGCCGGTCTGTGGAAGATAACCCCTCATCGACGCCAGTTCTCGGATTTCATTTTGTGGATATTCCAATCTCTGCTGCGCAACAAGCGCCGATTCGCTTTACTTTTTATTGGGCGGTCGAGAATTGCTGGGAAGGTCGAGATTACATGGTAGCAATTGAGTGAAACTCGAACTGGGGTTACGGAAAAAGACAGTAATGGGAGTCCATCGAAGAGCTTGGCATCAGCATGAAACAGGTGGATTCCGAACCATGACCCAGCCTAGGATTGTCACATGAAACGAGAAAAGTTCGTCAAACTCGTCGAAGAGGCCTTGGATACGTTGCCTATCAGATTTCACAAACGAATGCGGAACGTCTCCGTTCTAGTCGAGAACATACCTCCAGGGCAGCGCT
>Ga0137385_10006802_pt1 | contig 10061 bp, 6 predicted proteins | sample SagtaG_FD_104921 | JGI IMG/M metagenome (GOLD analysis project Ga0137385, IMG submission 104921) | Vadose zone soil microbial communities from Sagehorn Ranch, Mendocino, California, USA - Sage2_R_80_16 metaG | ecosystem: Environmental > Terrestrial > Soil > Vadose zone | place: USA: California... | reverse complement strand
TATTTGGCGGGCATTCGCCTTCGCGCTGCCGCCCGGAGGAGGGCGCCGTCATGGGATACAAGTTGGTTGGAGTGATCGGTTTCGCCGTGGCGTTTTCGTTGCTCGTCTCGTCGGTGAGCGCCGCGAGACCGGGTGGCACGACCTCGACGATCACGTTCTCGAACAGCGCGTTGCTGTTGAACAGTGGAAGTAGCGAACCCGCGGTGACGATCGGTCCGGACGGGACCACCGTCTTCACATCGCTCTCGTGGATCACGTTCGGGACGAACGTCTGGAAGACGTCGTTCGGCGGATCTCCGGCCTACCAGGGAATCCCCGACAACGGGATTGTATCCGGACAACTTGGGGGGGAGGACGCGGACGCGGACATCGGGTCGACCGGCACCCTTCATCTCACGAGCCTCGTCGCATTGATTAACCCGCCGTTCACCGCCGCCCGCCTTGGAGTCTCCGCGATTACATGCCGAAACGCGGACACCTCGAACAACTTCGCGAACTGCAAGGCGCAGATCATCGACACGACGCAGGCGGACCGCCAGTGGATCACCTCGGACGGTGCCACTGTCTACATTTCGTACCACGACAGCGGCTCGAGCACGCTGATTCACGTGCAGCGATCGGATGACGATGGGTTCACCTGGACCCGGGTCAGCGACCCGATTCCGGGCCACGACGGCCTCACCGGGATGTCCACGTTCAACAACGACCAAGGCCCGATCGTCGCGGATCCGACCACGCACTCCGTGTTCGTCGTTTACGCGGCGGGTCAGGGTGGGCTCCAGAAGGGCACGAACGCGAACTTCAACAACATTGTCGTGTCCCGGAGCACGGACAAGGGATTGACCTGGACCCCGTCGTTCGTGTACCATGCGCCGGTGAACACCGCGCTGAACAACGTGTTCCCGGCTCTCGCGGTCGACCCGGCGAATGGAAAGCTCTACGCCGCATGGTCCGACGCTCACACCGTCTGGTTAGCGGCATCCTCGGACCACGGGTCAAGCTGGAGTCCCGCCGTCACGGTGAACACCAGTCCCGCGACGACCGCCGTCTTCCCATGGGTCGCAGCGTTTGCCGGCAAGGTCGATGTCGTGTACTACGGTACTACGGCGACGAGCAAGGACGATCCCACGGCGGTCTGGAACACGTACATGGCCCAGACCACCGACGACGGTTCGCACTTCGTCCAGACGGCCGTGTCTGCGCACGCGAATCACGTCGGGGTGATTTGTACGTTCGGCACCGGCTGTGCCCGGGGCACCCGCAACCTGCTCGATCTGTTCGAGGTCGCGATCAATCCGCAGAGTGGCAAGGCAGCGATCATCTTCACGGATGACACGCTGACCACGTACACCCGGAGTGACGGGACCGTGGCCCCGTTGCCTCAGGTCGTCGTCGCGTGGGAGTCCTGAGCGCCGGAGCGGCGCCGCCTCACGGATCGCCGCCCGAAGCCGCCGACGTTGGCCGCGTGAACGAGGATTCGAGTCGCGAGAAGACGACCTGAAGGCCCGCCGCGAGGGCAAACGAAGGGAGGGTCGCGCCGACCGGAAGTGCGAATATCACGATCACAAAGTAGAGGGCGGCTCCCGGAATCCAGCTTGCGAACGCGGACCATCGCCAAAGTCGCGGGCCGTTAAAGAACTCCTCCGCCGCGTAGTTCCCTCGCCGCACGACGAACGAATCAGCGATGACGACTCCGAGAAGCGGGACGAACAAGCCGCCAATCAGTAGAAGGAACCACTCGTAGGAGCCTCCGATCCCTTCGCCCCGGTTCCAGAGGAATGCGGCCCCCGCCATCGCAATCAGGGTTGCGGCGACGATGAACCCAAGTTGACGTCGCTTCGGTGCCAGGTTCTGGATTGATACCGCCGTCGAGTAGACGTTGGCGAAGGCATTGTCCGTCTCGTCGACGAGGATGATCAACAATGGGAACGCGCCGAGGCCGAGCAGGCCGATGACCGCGAGAAAATTCGGTTGACCGAAGACGATTCCCAGCGCCAGGAGCCCCGCGCCGAGCATATAGAACACGGTGTTCGCGATCGTGTAACCGGCCGTGGTCCCGACCCATGAGTCCTTCGAGGACCGCGCGAACCGGTTGTAGTCCGAGATCAGCGGCCACCAGGAAATCGGCATCGCGATCACGATGTCGAGCGCCAACAGGAGGGACGTCGTCCCCGAGAAATATTGCGGCGCGTACCGCAGGCCGAGGTCGGGGCTTTTCAAGATGAGCGCGATTCCGATCGCCGCCGTCGACGCATAGACGAGCCAGATCGCGAACTTTTCAAGCCAAGCCCGGATGACCGCGAGCGGACCTCCGAGGGCCAGGGCCGCGACGATCGCCCCGAAGACCGGGACGAACACGAGCGCCGTGGACGGTCCGAACACGTTCCCGGTGAGGGTCGCCGCCGCAATTCCCATCACGAGCAGTTCGAACGTCGCCCATCCAAGGAGTTGGAACACATTCAGGGCCGTCGGGATGTAGGAGCCCCGTCGACCGAGGATGGGACGGAGGCTCACCATCGTCGGGACTCCGGCGCGACTCCCGTGGTGGGCGGCGGCCGCGAGCATCAGGCTCCCCAAGACGGAACCGACGAGGGCCACGATCGCGGACTCGGCAAGCGTCAGCCCGAGTCCGATGAGCAGCGTCCCGGCAGCGAGGACGAGGAGCCCGATCCCGAGGCTCGACCAGAGGACAAACAGATCGAAAGTCCGGAGGACCCGCAACCCATGCGGGACCGGTTCGACGCCCCATTCCGGCGGCCTTCGCACCCGGAACATCGAGAAGCCAAGCCCTCCGCGTATATATCGGATTGGCGGCGACGCGCGGCCGTTCACTTGTTCGTCTTCGCGAACTTCTTGTACGAGTGCTTCAACGCGGTGACGAGCGGGAGTTCCTTTCCCGCCAGGAAATTGATGAGGGCGCCCCCTCCGGTGCTCACGTGATCGATACGGTCCGAGAGCCCGAGTTGTTCGACCGCCGCGACCGTGTGTCCACCACCGACGATCGAGAAGCCGTCCGCTTCGGCGATCGCGGTGAGCAACTCGCGCGTGCCGACCGAGAAGGGCTCGAGTTCGAAGACGCCCGCGGGACCGTTGAAGAAAATCGTCTTCGCGCGGCGGATCTCCTCGACGTAGTGGGCGATTGTGTCCAGTCCGATATCGTACACCGGCCACTTCGCCGGGAGCGCGGACACCGGGACGGGCCTCCGTGTGCCCTCGTCGTCGAGGACGACATCCGTCGGCCGAAAGATCCGCCCGGGGAAACGCGCGAGGAGTTCTTTGCACATGGCGCGGTGGGCCTCGTAGTCCTCGACCTCGCGTCGCATGAAGTCGGTCGTCGGCTTGCCCGGGTCGATTCCGGCGGCGTCGAGGAACAGGTTCGCCACGCCGCCCGAGGTGAGCACGCTGTCGACCAGATCCTTCTCGAGCATGTGGCGGGCGACCGCGATCGAGTCGTCCGCCTTCACGCCGCCGAGGAGCGCGATCTTCGGCCGCTCGGGCTGCTGGACCGCCTGGGCGAGCATCGTGAGCTCCCGCTCCATCACCCGGCCGGCGAGGGAGGGGAGGACCACGCAAAACCCAACGAGGCTCGGTTGCGCCCGGTGGGCCGCGGCGAACGCGTCGAGGACGAAGTAGTCCGCGTGCGGCGCGAGCCGGCTCACGATGTGGGTCTTCGCCATCTTCTCGAGCTTGGCGTCCGCGAGCGCGTCTTCCTCCGAGTAGAAACGCGTGTTCTCGAGGACGATCACGTCCCCGAGGTGCATCGCGTCGATCGCATCGATCGCGGGTCGACCGAAGAGGCTCGGCACATACTGCACGGGACGTCCGAGGAGCGCCCCGATTCGATCCGCATGGACCTCGAGCGTCGTGAAGTCGTCTTTCCCCGGTCGCGACTGGTGCGCGAGCAACACGACCTTCGAACCCCGCAGCTCGCGGATCGTCGTCAGGTGCTCCCGGATTCGCGCGTCGTTCAACAGCTCGCCGGTCGCGGGGTCGATCGGAGAGTTGATGTCCACTCGCAGGAGGACCGTACGACCCGAGAGGTCAAAATCATCCATCGTGAAGAAGTCCCGGGCCATCAGCATACGACGCAGAATACCGGAGCATAATAGTCCTTTCGCATCGCGAGGGCGCGTCCTCCGCCGCGCCGCATGCCTCCCGTTCTCAAACGAGGAAACTGGGTTGGAACCTTTTTAGAGGGACCTCGGGAATGGGCCGAGGCCACCGAGGGAGCCTCACGCCTCAGGACCTCCTCCTGCCAGAGGGAAAACTCATCCGCACCACGCGGGGCGGTCCTAATGCGCTCAAGCAACTCCTCCTCGACCTGAAGAAATATTCATTCTCCGGCTACGTCCGGACGGTTCGGAGCGGGGCCGGCAGGCGGGCCGAAGGGATCGTGCTCCTGCGCGGCGGAAACCCGGAGGCCAGCCTCTACCATCGGGACGGCAGCCAGGACCGCGGCCGGAGCGCCCTGAAGAAGGTGTGGCAGGACTCGTACGACGAGTCGTGCGTCTTGGAGCTCCACGCCCGCGTCGACATGGACGGCCTCGTTCGGGAATACGCGAATGCGATCCTCGAGCGGCCCGCGAAAGTCGTCAAGAAGACGAAGATCCCGCAGACGATGGAACGATCCGAGATCGAGAGGCAGATCCGGTCGTGGAAGGACCGTGGGTACGATGTGTCCTCCGTCGACTCGAACCTCGATGCCGAGCCGTCCATCCTCGCGGCGTCCGTCGTCGCGATGCGCGACGGGGTGAAGAAGGCCGAGGCGGTGGGCGAGATCCTCTCCGGTCTCGATGTGTCCGGGTTCGAGTCGCGCGCCGCGATCCTCCGAGAGAAACTCAAGGATCCCGTGCGACACCCGGACATCGACACGGAGGTCGAGAGCCTCCGCGATGCCGTGGAAAGCCTGCGCCAGATCGAGGCGCGTCGCCAGGCCGAGATGGAGCGAGGCCGGGATTCCCAGGCGCGGACGCGAAAGGTCCTGGACCTCGTGATGAAACAGCAGCAGGCGCTGCGCCCCGAGGGTGGTCCGTATTCCACGGAGGACGTCGCGCGGAAGGTGCTCGAAGAATCGATGCCGGCCCGGGATGCGGCGACGAACCTCGTCCAGATGTGCACGTTCGAGTCGTTCATTGTCGGCGAGAGCAACCGGTTCGCGCACGGCGCGGCGGTCGCGGTCGCGAAGCAACCCGCGAAGGAATACAATCCGCTCCTCATCACCTCGGGTCCGGGCCTCGGGAAGACGCATCTCCTGCACGCGATCGGGAACTACATCCTGGCCCATTCGAACGAAGCGAAGGTGCTGTACCTGACCTGCGAATCGTTCGCCTCAAGCTATACGAGCGCGAAGGAAGTGGGGACCCTCTCCGCGTTCCGGGACCGCATCCGTGGCATGGATTGCCTGATGATCGATGACATCCAGTTCCTGAGCGGCATGCCGGAGATTCACGAGGAACTGTTCCACACGTTCAACGATCTGCATGACAAGGAGAAGCAGATCGTCCTGGCAAGCGATCGGCCCCCCAAGGCGATCCCGAACCTCGACGACCGCCTCGTCTCCCGGTTCGAATCGGGCCTCGTGGCAGGCATCGAACCTCCGGACCTCTTGATGCGGGTCACGATCCTCGAACGCCGCGCCCGCGACGAGAACGTCTCCATCGAAGGCGAAGTCTTGACATGCATCGCGAATCTCGTCGACAACAATGTCCGAGAGCTCGGCGGGGCGTTCAACCGAGTCGTCGCGTTCTCCTCCTTGATGAATCGCCCGATCACGCAGGATCTCGCCCGAGAAGTCTTGTCCGGGGCGACCGTCGAGCCGTCGGCGGAACCGATCCCGTCGCCGGTCTCTGGGCGGACCGCGCCGGAGGAGAGAGTCCGGCAGGAAGTTCCCACGACGGCGAACCACGAACTCACACCAGGCCGCAGCTACCTGATAGAGGAGGAACGACCCGCGAAGGCGTTCCGGCTCTTGACGGATTTCCTCGGTGGCGGGGGCGGCGGCCTGGTCATCAGCCGGACGAACCCGAAGCGCGTCCGGCAGGCGCACGACCTCCCGACGGAGCGCGTCCTGTGGCTCACGGACCGCGAGGGATCGGCGGAAGAGACGATCGCGCCGACCCTGGAGCGGATCGTCTACGAGATCGAGGACTTCATGGGCAAGCAGCCCCGGGGCGCGATCCTCCTGGACGGGATCGAGTACCTTGTTTCGAACAATTCCTTCGACGCGGTCCTGATGTTCGTCCGGCGGCTGCTCGACGCGATCTCCGAGAGCCGATACGCGTTCATCATCTCCCTCGGCCCTGCGACGCTGAAAGACCAGGAGCTCAAGGTGCTCGAGCGGGAGATGGAAGTGATCCGCTATCCGTAATCGCGACTGGGCTACCCGAGGCCCTGAACGGCCTTGTGGAAGTCGCGGATCTGCCGGAGCGCGTCGCCCCACGCCTCGCGCTTCACGAACGCGCTCGCCTCTTTGAGGATGCCGATGGGTCGGGAGAGGTCGTTGCCGCGCACCTTCAGGTCCAACAGTTCGTTCCGGGCCTTCCGCATCTGGTCCTGGACGAACGCCGGGACGTCCCGGTTCATCCGTTCCTGCGCCTGCTGCCCGAGCCGGAGGGCGCCTGCGACATCCCGACGGTCGAGCGACTCACGCCCTTGCCGGAGGAGTCGCTCCGGATCGCGGAGGTCCATGCCCATCGACCGGACCTCGCGCGCGAGCCGATCGCCATCGTCGATGATCTTGCGGGCCTCGTGGAAGTCTTTCGCCTCCGTGTGGAACGTCCCGAGCGCCCCTTGGAACCGGTCCCACGCGGCATCGTAGTCGCCGGCCTCCAGCCGGCCGACCGCCTCTTGGAGTTTCGGCGTGGCCGCCTGGACGCCCGCGTCCCCTTTGGCGGCTCGGAGCTCCTGCATGACAGTGTCGATCTGTCCGCCGATGAAGTCGACAAACGCGACGTCCAACGTTCGACGGGCGTTCGCAATGAGCGTGACGGCGCGTTCGATGTCGCGTCCCTTGCCGGCCTGGATCGCGTCGTTGATGATCCGCTTCCCCTCCTCGATCTCGAGCCCGATGCGCTTCGCGGAGACCAGGAGGGGCTTCACCTCGTTCACCAATTTGGGGAGTTCGCGGTAGAGGAGCTTTCGGTCTCCCGTCGGGATCCGACGTTCCGCTTCCCGTCGGGTCCGGCGGAGTTGGTCGATCCGGTTTTGGAGGGGAGACCGAGCAGGCTTGCCGCCGGCCGCGGGCGCGGCGAACGACCGGATGGGAGGGGCTTCCGCCTGGACGGCCGCGACGATCGGCGGCGGTTCTCGGATCTTCCCCATCCGCGCGGTCGCCGTCTGCGGGTCTTCGGCGAAGCGGACCCCGCAGCTCGGGCAACGATCCGCGTCGGCCGGGACCGAGCTCTTACAGACCGGGCACTCGTACTCGGTCGCCTCGCCCTCGGAGAATTCCGCGCCACAACCCGGACAGACGGTCGCGTCCGCGGAGACGAGCGTCTCGCAGACCGGACACAGGAATTGCTCGCCGAGATCGGCCGCGGCCTCCGTCACAGCGCGGGGTTTCGCGGCGGCATCGACGTCGGCCGACTCCGGCGTTTCCCGAGCGACGTTCTTCAGCGTTTCGAAGATTTCCCGATGGTCCTCCTTGCCCTCCATGATCGAAGCGAGGATCTCGTCGATGCTCCGCCCGTCTTTCACGGGCGTGTCGATCGGGTCGACGCCTCCGCCGATGTCGAACAAGGTGAGGTCCGTCTGGCACGAAGGGCACACCCGCGCGTTCGCGTCGATCGGTGTGTCACAGACGGGACAGACTTTCGTTTCCTTCGCTGGCGTAAGCCGACACCTCGAATTCGTCGACGCGTTTCTATCTTGAATGAGCGTACAAAGACTTTCCGGACTCAGTTCAGAGAATGATAAGTCCTCAGCCCAGATAATCAGCGCAAAACGATTAAGTGAGCCCTGCCCCCGTGTGATGCGTATCCGGCGCGGCCATGGCATTTCGCAGTGCAATCGAGGGTCTGGACAAAGTGATTCGGAGCGACATCCTCCCACCGAAGGTCATCCTCGTCACGGGCCCGCCCGGGTCGATGAAGACGTCCTTCTGCTACACGCTCATGTCGCGCTACCTGAAGGACACCGGCGAGTTTGGTCTGTACACCACGCTCGAGGAGACGGTCCAGTCGCACCTGCGGAACATGGAGTCCCTCGGGGTCGAGCTCTCGATGAACATGCAGATCAGCGACTTCACGGATCTGCGGGAGATCGATGCAGTCGTCGGCCCAGAGGACCAGACGGACTACCTGGCGTTCATCGAGCGGATGATCGGCCACTATCGCAAAGTGCACGGTCAGAAGTTCAAGCTGTTCGCCCTCGATTCGCTCGGAGCGCTCTACTCGCTCATGGAGAACACGAGCAACATGCGAAAGCGGATGTTCTACTTCTTCAAGATGCTCCGCGACAACGAACTCACCTCCCTCGTCGTCATGGAACGCGCGCCGAACGGCGAGAGCCAGCTCCTCGGGAACGAGGGGTTTCTCGTCGATGGCATCGTGATGTTGGGCCTCGACCGATCCCGCGGCAAGCTCGTACGATATCTCCAGGTGGAGAAGATGCGATCGGTCGATCACTCGATGGAGAAGCACGCGATCGAGGTTCGGAAAGGCGGGCTGACCGTCCTCGGACCGATCTTCGAGACGGGAGGGAATTCATGAAACACGTTTGCACGCCGACGCCTGGGAGGCTCGGCGCCATGCACCGACATCGGAGGGCACCGTAGATGGCCGAAGGATCGATCCCTGACGCACTGGACGCACTGAAAAAGCTGGAAGAAAACCTGACGTCCCGGGACGCGGAGTTCCGAGAGCGCGAGTCCACGCTCCAGGAACAGGGGTCCAAGATCGAGGAAGACCGGCGGGTCCTCGAACAGGAGCGGACCTCCCTCGCGGACGAGCGGGATTCGCTCGTCGGTCGGGAGAAAGGAATGCGCGCCCGCGAGAAGGAGCTCGAGCAGAGTGAACGGAGCATCGCGGACCGGGAGCAGGAATTCGACGCGACGAGACAACAGGTGCTCGCCAAAGAGAACTCGCTCGTTGCCCGCGAGCAGGAACTCGCGAAGCGCCTCGACTCCCTCGTGAGGCGGGAAGAGGAATTCGCGCGGCGCGACACGGAGGCGGTCACGCACGCGAAGGACATCGCAGCGCGCAAGACCGAGATTGCCTCGCGGCAAGAACAGATTGTCAAGCTCCTCGAAGACCAGAAGGCGACGCTCGATGCGCAGATCGGTCGGAACCGGGAGCTCATGGAGCGCGAGAGGAAGCTCGCCTCCGAGGAGGAGGACTTCGCCGCAGCCCGCGCGAAAATCGCGGAAGAGGGGAAGCGACTCCTCGATCGCGAGAAGGCGCTGCTCGCGCAGGAACAGTCGATCAAGTCCATGGCGGCGGCACCCGCCTCGATGCCCGCCGTTTCCGTCAAAGCGGTCCCGACGACGCCCGCACCCCAGGTGGTACTTCGGCCCCAGCCTGTTCCGTCCAACCCGGCACCCGTTGCGGCGAAGCCCGCCGCCCAGATGCCGGTCGCGGTCGCGCAGGTAGCGAAGCCCGTCGTGAAGGTCGCGGTCCAAGCCGAGCCCGCTGCGGGCAGCGAGTCCGAGATTCCCTGTCCCGCCTGCGGAACGATGATCTCTTCCGATGCGATCATGTGCTACGCGTGTGGCCACCGGATGGCGTCCGATGACGACAAGGGAAAGAAGGTCCCGGTGAGCGTGAAGAAGGTCATGAAGAAGAAAGTGATCTGAGCCGGCGGTCGGAGCGAGGCGAGCGTGCGCGGAGCCTCCGTCCACCCGGCTTCTCATGCATTTTTCGGGCCATTTTCATCGACGTTTGCTCATTTCTATATCCGCGAAATGATAAAATGTTTTCCTCCATATTCCGGCCTTATTCTTTCGCGTGAGAACAGGTGCGTATCGGGATAGATAATCGCGCGGTAACCTATTTATAAAGAGGCCCCGGATGGCCCGCGCAACATGCCCACCGGTCGTAGTCCTCCGGATGCGTTCGGCCGACTCG
>Ga0137385_10006796_pt1 | contig 10063 bp, 5 predicted proteins | sample SagtaG_FD_104921 | JGI IMG/M metagenome (GOLD analysis project Ga0137385, IMG submission 104921) | Vadose zone soil microbial communities from Sagehorn Ranch, Mendocino, California, USA - Sage2_R_80_16 metaG | ecosystem: Environmental > Terrestrial > Soil > Vadose zone | place: USA: California... | reverse complement strand
GCGCGCCGAACTGGCCGCCTACGAACTCGCCGAGGCCCAGGAGGTCACCGACGGCGAGGAATCCGACGACGCCGGCCTGCTCGAACGCCACCAGCAGGCCGTCCACGCCGGTGAAACGGCCGCCGCCAGGGTCGACGAACTGGCCAAGGCCGAACGCCAGGCGGAGAAGGACATCGCGTCCTGGCAGGCCAGGGTGGACGCCCTGTCGCTCGGCCTGACCCGCCGCGACGGCGCGGGCGCGCTGCTGGCCGCCGGCGACCGGCTGCCCGGCCTGCTGGGCTCGGTCGCCGCGCTGCTGACCGTGCGGCCCGGCGCCGAGGTGGCCTTGGCGGCCGCGCTCGGCCCGGTCGCCGACGCGGTCGCGGTGGCCGGCGGTGACGACGCCGTCGCCGCACTGGAACTGTTGCGCGGCAACGACGCCGGCCGTGCCGGCCTGCTGATCGGCGGCCTCGCCGGCACCAACGGTCGCCACGACTGGCCGACCCTGCCCACCGGCGCCGACTGGGCGATCGACCTGGTCACCGCCCCGGAACCGTTGCGCCCGGCGTTGGCCCGCGCCCTGGATCAACTCGCGGTCGTGGACTGCCTGGCCACGGCGCGGACGCTGGTCGCGGCGCACCCCGGCGTGCGGGCCGTGACCACGGACGGCGACCTGCTCGGCGCCGACTGGGCGGTCGGCGGTTCCGGTCGCAGCCAGAGCGTGATCGAGGTCCAAGCCGCCGTCGACGAGGCCAACACCAAGCTGGGCACCGCGCAACAGGCCCTCCAGCAGGCCGGAGCCGCGCTGACCGGCGCACGGGCCGAGCAGCAGTCCCGCCGCGACGAGGTCAGCCAGGCCAAGGACCTGCTCACCGAGGCCAAGGTACGCAACGCACGCTCCACCGAGCGGCTCTCGCGCCTGAAGCAGGCCGCCGCGTCCGCGCAGGCCGAGTCCGACCGGGCGCGGGCACAGCGCGAGAAGGTCGAGCAGTCCCGCGAGGAAGCCATCGGCCGCCTGGCCGAGCTCGAGGAACGGTTCGTGGCCGCACAGGCCGAATCCGTCGACACCGAACCGGACACCACCGAACGCGACCAGGCCGCCGCCGCACTGGGCATGGCCAGGCAGTACGAGGTCGAAGCCCGGCTGGCCCTGCGCACCGCAGAGGAACGGGCCCGGTCGCTGCAAGGCAAGGCGGATTCGCTACGCCGCGCCGCCCGCGCCGAACGCGAGGCAAGGGAGCGCGCCACCCGGGCCAGGGCCGCACGCACCCGGGGCGCCGCCGTGGCCAACGCCGTGGTCAGCGCCGGCGAGATCGCACTGGAGCGAATCGCCCTGTCGCTACGACTGGCCGCCCAGGCCCGCGACGTCGCCCAGGAGGCGCGAACGGCCCGCGAGACCGCGCTCACGCACGTGCGCAACCGGGTCCGGGAACTGGGCAACGAGTTGGAGAAGCTGACCGACGCGGTCCACCGCGACGAGGTACTGCGCGCCGAACAACGCCTGCGGCTGGAGCAGTTGGAGGCCAGGATCGCCGAGGACTTCGGCATCGGCCTCGACGATCTGGTCGCCGAGTACGGCCCGGACTGTCCCGTGCCCCCCAGCCCACTGGAACTGACCGAGTACGAGGCGGCGAAGGAGCGCGGCGAGCTGGTCACCCAGCCGCAGCCCTCGCCGTTCGACCGGGACACTCAGGCGCGGCGCGCCAAGCGGGCCGAGCGCGACCTGGCCACGCTGGGCAAGGTGAACCCGCTGGCGCTGGAGGAATTCGCCGCGCTGGAGGAGCGCTACAAATTCCTGTCCACACAGCTCGAGGATTTGAAGGCGACCCGCCGTGACCTGCTGACCGTGGTCAAGGAGGTGGACGAGAAGATCCTGGAGGTCTTCGCGGCCGCCTACACGGATGTGGCCCGCGAGTTCGAGATCGTGTTCAGCACGCTGTTCCCCGGCGGCGAAGGTCGAATGGTGCTCACCGAGCCCGACGACATGCTGACCACCGGGGTGGATGTCGAGGCCCGTCCGCCGGGCAAGAAGGTGAAGCGGCTGTCGTTGTTGTCCGGTGGTGAGAAGTCACTGGTCGCGGTTGCGATGCTGGTCGCGATCTTCCGGGCTCGCCCGTCTCCGTTCTACGTGATGGATGAGGTTGAGGCGGCGCTGGACGATACGAACCTGCATCGTCTGATCGGCCTGCTCGATCAGTTGCGGATGTCGTCGCAGCTGATCATCATCACGCACCAGAAACCGACCATGGAGATCGCTGATGCGCTGTACGGCGTCAGCATGCGTGGTGATGGGATCAGTCAGGTGATCTCGCAGCGCCTTCGCCGTCGTGACGAGCCGATCGAGGCCCCGCACGACGATCAGGTGCCAGCAGCAGAAGTCGGCTGAGTGCCGCGGCGGTTGATCGCCCCGCCGCGGCACCCATGAAAATGGTCAGTATTTGTTGGGCTTTGCTACCGCTTGGACAGCTGCCGCGCTGTCCGCGTTCGCTGTGGCCGCGTCGGTGGCCGGGGCCACGACCGCCGGGCACACGGTCCGGAAGACCGCGTTGACCACCACACCCGCCTTGTTCGTGACCAGCTTGACCGGGTTGCCGACATTGATCACGTCGCCGCAGGCCAGGTTGGTCAGCGACCCACTCCAACGTGACGCCAGGAACGTGTACAGGCTGTTCGCCGCGCCCGGATCCGGTGACGGTGCCTTGACGAAGAAGTTCCTGTCCTGCTGGATGCGCTTCGCGCCGACGGTCAGCAGGTTGGAGCAGTACGTGGTCGGCGTCGGCACGTCGGACTTGGTACCGGTGATCGCCGGCTGGTCCACGCCGGACCGGTAGAGGCTGGTCTTGACGAGGTTCTGCTTGTCGTTGAGCAGCGCCATCGGGTCGTTGGCGGGCACCAAGGCGATCGGGGCCTGCTGGTTCGCCGCCGCGAACAGCTCGTTCAGCGCCAGGGAGGACACCTGCTGGCCCGGGTTGGTCAGGTCGGGCACGGTCCACGGCTTGCAGCCGAGGGCTGGGTCGACGAAGCCGTCGAGCAGCAGGTTGTCACTGCCGTTGACCAGCGTGGTCGCGTCGCGCAGCCGGGCCGCGTTGGTCGCGTTGTTCTGGGCCACCCTGCCGTTGGGGCGCACCAGGTAGCTGCTGATGACGTTGTCGCTCTGGTCCTGGTCGATCAGGCCGTAGTCACGGGTGGTCATGCAGGGCAGTCCATCTTTGCCCTTGGTGAGCGCCGGGATCTTGATCTGGCCCTTCGTGATCGCCGCGTTCGCTGCGGTGAAGAACGTCTGCGCGTTGCAGAATGCGAACTGGCCGAATATCGAGTTGTGGGCACCGTTGGTGCAATTGCCGTGGCGCAGGCTGTTGCCGTGTGAGCGCAGTGTGAGATTGCCGCCGTTGAATCCGAACCAGATGCCGACTACTGCATTTGCCGGCAGGGTCGGTACTACTTGTGGCGCCGCTGGATCCGCGCCCTGGTCCACCACGAGCGGCCGGTAGACCGACAGCGCGCCAGTGGCCGGATTGAGGATGGTCGCCTCGACGAACGCCGATTGAGCCGTGTCGGCCTCGTCACACTTGCCGCCCGCCGCGTCGGTGGCGACGAGTTGGTACGGGGTTGCCAGGCCGCTCGCGCTGAGCGGATTGGCCGGTACCACCAGGGAACAGTCGGGGTTGGGGGCCGCCGGTGCCGGTGCGGCGGTCGGCGCCGCGTTGGACGCGCCCGAGAAGAGGGTGAATGCCGTCGCGGACGCGGCCAGCACGAACACCGGCACGATCACGGCGACGCGGAATCTGACGGACGACCACAATGATCCATGGGTGTGCTCTCGCGGAGGTCGATGTAAACCGCGATGGTGTTGCTGACGCAACCCATGCTCCTTTCGTTGTCCGTGCCTGTTTGAGGGCAGGGAGAATGGCCAGTTGTTACTGAACAAACGCGCGGTCAAGTGGCGGCTTTCGGTGCCTGCCGTGCGCTGAAACCGTTTGAGGAGCACATCCTCTGGCCAGCGTCGACACCTAAAACCGCAGGTCACAGCCTTATATCGGGGTTGTCACTGTTAGATCACGGGGAAGTTAGCGCAACCCGATCGGAGTAGCGACCCGAAATGTCCGATTCATGGTGATGGGCCTTCAGCGGGCTCTCAGGGTCGCCGGACGGTCGGTGTTGATTCCGCTCACGCGCTCAGCGTGTCGAGGATCTGTTGCCCGTACTTGGCCAGCTTGTTCTCGCCGACGCCGGACACCTTGCCCAGTTCGGCCAGCGTCGTCGGCGCGTCGGTCGCGATCTGGCGCAGGGTCGAGTCGTGGAAGATTATGTAGGCCGGCAAGCTCTGTTCCTTCGCGGTGGCCGCCCGCCACGCGCGCAACAACTCGAACACCGGCACCGCCTCCGCCGGCAGTTCCGTGGGTACGGCCTGCTTGGTTTTGCTGGCAGTGGCCGGTTTCGACTTCGCCACCTGCACCGTTTCGCGGCGCATCGGCACATCGCGCCGCCGGCCGAGCACGTCGGCGCTGGCCTCGGTGAGTAGCAGCGTCCCGTGGTCGCCCTCCACCGCCAGCAGTCCTTGCGCCAGCAACTGTCGGACCACGCCGCGCCACTCGATCTCGCGCAGGTCTTCGCCGATGCCGAACACGGTTAGCGTGTCGTGGTCGTGCTGGATGACCTTGGCGGTCTTCTTGCCCAGCAGGATGTCGATCAGGTGGCCGGCGCCGAACTGCTGCCGCCGCTCGTTCTTGAGCCGGAACACCGCGGACAGCAGTTTCTGCGCGGCGATCGTGCCGTCCCACGACTCCGGCGGCGTCAGGCAGGTGTCACAGTTGCCGCACGGTTCGCCTTTCTGGCCGAAGTAGTCCAGCAACCGGACCCGCCGGCAGTCCACCGTTTCGCACAGCGCGAGCATCGCGTCCAAGTGGCTGCCCAGCTTGCGGCGGTGCGTGTCGTCGCCTTCTGAGCCGTCGATCAGCTTGCGCTGCTGCACCACGTCCTGCAGCCCGTACGCCAGCCACGCCGTCGACGGCTGCCCGTCCCGGCCGGCCCGCCCGGTCTCCTGGTAGTAGCCTTCGACCGACTTCGGCAGGTCGAGGTGCGCGACGAAACGGACGTCCGGCTTGTCGATGCCCATGCCGAACGCGATCGTCGCGACCATGACCAGGCCGTCCTCGCGCAGGAACCGGGACTGGTGGTGCGCGCGGGTCCGCGCGTCCAGCCCCGCGTGGTAGGGCAGCGCCGGAATATCGTTGTCCACCAGGAACTCCGCGGTCTTCTCCACCGACGCGCGGGACAGGCAGTAGACGATCCCCGCCTCACCCGCGTGCTCGCCGCGCAGCAGGTCCAGCAACTGCCGCTTCGGTTCCGCCTTCGGCACGATCCGGTACTGGATGTTCGGCCGGTCGAAGCTGGCCACCACGTGCCGGGCGTCGGCCAGGTTCAGCCGGGACGCGATCTCGGCGTGGGTGGCCTCGGTCGCGGTCGCCGTCAACGCGATCCTGGGCACGGTCGGCCAGCGCTCGTGCAGCGCGGACAGCGCGAGGTAGTCGGGCCGGAAGTCGTGGCCCCACTGGGCAACGCAGTGCGCCTCGTCGATCGCGAACAGCGAAATCGTGCCCCGGTCCAGCAATCGCAGTGTCTGCTCGCCGCGCAACCGTTCCGGCGCCAGGTAGAGCAGATCCAGTTCGCCGCTGACGAACGCGGACTCGACGAGGCGCTGCGACTCGTAGTCCTGTGTGGAGTTCAGGAATCCGGCCCGCACGCCCAACGCGCGCAAGGCGTCCACCTGGTCCTGCATCAACGCGATCAGCGGCGAGATCACCACGCCGACACCGTCGCGCACCAGCGCGGGAATCTGGTAGCACAGCGACTTGCCGCCACCTGTGGGCATCAGCACCAACGCGTCGCCGCCGGCGATCACGTGCTCGATGACCTCCTGCTGGGGGCCACGAAACGAGTCGTAACCGAACACCCGACGCAGCACCTGAAGCGCATCGGTTTCGGTCTCGGTCACGGGGGACGCCATCGGCCCATCCTACGAGGGAGCCCGACACCCCATCGGCAGTTATCCACAGTGACATTGGCTCGCTCCGCTCGGCGGCCGGGCCGTTGGCATTTGCGCTGTTGGACTCCGTGCGAGGATTGACCGCGTGTCCACAACGACCGTGATCGTCATCATCGTCGCCGTTGTCGTCGTGCTGCTCATCGTGCTCGGCACCAGTCTCGTACTGGCCCGCCGGCGCCGGATCAGCCTGGCCGACAAGGGCAAGGACGAGACGCCGAAGGCGACCGGCTACCAGGCGGGCGCCGGAATCTCGCTCGCCCCGGGCGGCGCGGACGCCGGCCTGCCGCGACCGGACGACACGATCACCGAACCCGTCCCGATCCAGCAAGAGCCGCCGACCGACTCGCTGGCCATCCAGGACGTGCTGGACGAAACGACGCGCGCCGAGGTCGACGAGATCGCGCCACCGGCCGGCCGGTTGGAGCGGCTGCGTGGCCGGCTGGCCCGTTCGCAGTCGGCGTTCGGCCAGAGCCTGCTGGGCATCCTCGGCGCCGGTGACCTGGACGAGGACTCCTGGACCGACATCGAGGACACGCTGCTGATGGCCGACCTCGGCGCGGCCACCACCACCGAGATCGTGGCCACCCTGCGCGCCGAACTGGTCGCCCGCGGCGTGCGCACGCCGGACGCGGCCCGCGCCCTGCTGCGGGAGGTGCTGATCGACGCGCTGCACCCGGACATGGACCGCGCGGTCCGGGCACTGCCGCACCCGGACGGGCCGGCGGTCGTGCTGGTGGCGGGTGTGAACGGCACCGGGAAGACCACCACCACCGGCAAGCTGGCCAGGGTGCTGGTCGCGGACGGCCGCCGGGTGCTGCTCGGCGCCGCCGACACGTTCCGCGCCGCCGCCGCCGACCAACTGGAGACGTGGGCGCATCGCGTCGGCGCCGAAGTGGTGCGCGGCAAGGAGGGCGCCGACCCGGCCGCGGTCGCGTTCGACGCGGTGAAACGCGGCATCGAGGCGAAGGTGGACACCGTCGTCGTGGACACCGCGGGCCGCCTGCACACCAAGACCGGCCTGATGGACGAGCTCAGCAAGGTCAAGCGGGTGGTGGAGAAGCAGGCCAAGGTGGACGAGGTGCTGCTCGTGCTGGACGCCACGACCGGCCAGAACGGCCTCACCCAGGCACGCGTGTTCGCCGATCTCGTCGACGTCACCGGTATCGCGCTGACCAAGTTGGACGGCACGGCCAAGGGCGGCATCGTGTTCCAGGTGCAGCGCGAACTCGGCGTGCCGGTCAAACTGGTCGGCCTCGGCGAGGGCCCGGACGATCTGGCCCCGTTCGAGCCGGCCGCGTTCGTGGACGCGCTGCTGGGCTGAATGGCCAGCCGATAGGTTGGGTACTTCTGACGGGTCCGGTTCAGATGAGGAGCGCCCGATGGTGCACAGGCTTGCTCGGCTGCTACTGGCGGCGATTTTCGTCTCCAGCGGGGTGGACATACTGCGCCACCCGCAGAAGCGAGTCGAGACGGCGACGCCCTTCCTGGAATCGCTCGCCAAGAAGGTCGGCGACTCACTACCCGAACAGGTGCCGACCGACCCGGACACGCTGGTCAAGCTGGACGCCGGGGTGAAGCTCGTCGCCGGACTCGGCCTCGCGCTCGGCCGGTTCCCCCGGCTGTCCGCGCTGATCCTGGCCGCCGACCTCATCCCGACCACGCTGGCCGCGCATTCGTTCTGGGAGATCGACGACCCGACAGCCCGCAACGGTCAGCGCACCCAGTTCATGAAGAACCTGGGCCTGATGGGCGGCCTGGTGATCGCGGCCACCCACAGCAAGAAGAAGCCCTAACTCGGCCGGTAAGCCGACACCTGGAACGACGCCGTGACCTCGCGGCCTTCGTCGAGCCCGACGGGATCGTGGTGCGCGGCCGGGCCCATGCCGATCACCCGCCGCACGTCCGCCGCGGTCAGCGTCATCGGATAGCTGAGGGTCTCATTGCGCACCCGCTCGAACCGGGCCAGCGTCTCGGCCAGCCGGGCGGGTTTGCGTGGATCGACGCTCAGCAATCCGGCCGCCGTGCCCAGTTCGGCCAGGTGCGCTTCGGTTGGCGTGACCACCAGCAGGGTGCCGTCCGGCCGTAGCACCCGGTGGAACTCGGGGCCGTTGCGCGGCGCGAACACGTTCAACACCACCGCCGCCGCACCGTCCCGCACCGGCCACGGCCGCCACACGTCCCACACCGCCGCGCCGATCCGCTCGTGCGCCCTGGCGGCCCGACGCAGCGCCACCGGCGACGCGTCCAAAGCCAACCCGAACCCGCCGCGCGCCAGGACCGCGTCCAGGTAGTAGCCGGTGCCCGCCCCCGCGTCCACCACCCGCCCGGGCGCGCGATCGGCGGCCCATTCGGCCAGTTTCCGGGCCAACGGCGCATAGTGCCCGGCGGCCAGGAACGCCACGCGGTCGGCCACCATCGCGGCCGTGTCCCCGTCGGCCCGGCCGAGCAGGTTCACGTAGCCCTGCCGTGCGATGTCGAACGCGTGCCCGGCGGGACATCGCAGCGCGCCATCGGATCGGGTGAGTCCGTCCCGGCATACAGGACACAACAACACGTCCACCACCGGGTCCGGCGGGCTGACCTGGGTCATTGTCGAATACCATCCTGATCGCGCAACGTGGTCGACCGATCACGGAAACTTGGTCGTAACACGAGGCACCCCACAGTTCACGCCGATGAAACTTCTCACGCATTCGAGTGAAACAGCGTGTCCCGATGCTTGCCGCCAACCTGGTCTTGACAGGAGGACACTTGTGAACCCTGGAGATACCGCCTGGGTGCTGGCCAGTGCCGCGCTGGTCATGCTGATGACCCCCGGGCTCGCGTTCTTCTACGGCGGCATGGTGAGTTCCAAGAGCGTGCTCAACATGCTCATGATGAACTTCATCACGCTCGGCGTGGTGGGCGTGCTGTGGCTGCTGTACGGCTACAGCGAGTCGTTCGGCAATGACGCGTTCGGCCGGTTCGTCGGCGGACTGCACAACGCGTTGCTCTCCCATACCCAGGGCACGCTGGCCGGCCCCAAGGGCGACCAGATCCCGACACTGGCCTTCGTGATGTTCCAGCTCATGTTCGCGGTCATCACGCCGGCCCTGATCTCCGGTTCCATCGCCGACCGGACCAAATTCTGGGCGTGGGTGCTGTTCGTGGTCTTCTGGGTCACGATCGTGTACTTCCCGGTCGCCCACTGGGTGTTCTCCTTCGATGGTTTCACCAACCCCGGCAGCCTCGGCGGCTGGATCGCCAACAAGCTGAAAGCCTTCGACTTCGCGGGCGGCACAGCGGTCCATATCAACGCCGGCGCCGCCGGCCTGGCATTGGCGATCGTGCTCGGCAGGCGCAAGGGCTGGCCGCGTACCGTGTCCCGGCCGCACAACGTGCCACACGTGCTGCTCGGTGCCGCACTGCTGTGGTTCGGCTGGTACGGCTTCAACGCCGGCTCCGCGCTGGCCGCGGGTGACCTGGCATCGGTCGCCTTCACGACCACCACCATCGCCACCGGCTCCGCGCTGCTGGGCTGGATCATCGTCGAGCAGTTCCGCGACGGAAAGCCGACAACACTGGGCGCCGCGTCCGGTGCGATCGCCGGCCTGGTCGCGATCACCCCGGCCTGTGGCTACGTGGATCCGATGGGCGCGCTGGTGATCGGCATCGCGGCCGGCGTGATCTGCTCGATCGCGGTCGGCCTGAAGTACAAGCTCGGCTTCGACGACTCGCTCGACGTGGTCGGCGTGCACCTGTTCGGTGGCATCGTCGGCACCCTGCTGATCGGCTTCTTCGCCGACGCGTCCGTCAACTCCGCTGGCGGGAACGGGTTGTTCCACGGTGGCGGATGGAACCAGATGTGGCGGCAGGCGGTCGCCGCGGGCGCGGTGCTGGGGTATTCGTTCGTCGGTGCGTTCGTGATCGGGTGGATCATCAACAAGACCATCGGATTCCGGGTCAGCGCGGAAGCGGAGGCCGTTGGCATCGACGAGTCGGAGCACGCGGAGACCGCCTACGAGTTCGCCGGTCCGACCGGCACCAGGACCGCGTTCG
>Ga0137385_10006791_pt1 | contig 10069 bp, 9 predicted proteins | sample SagtaG_FD_104921 | JGI IMG/M metagenome (GOLD analysis project Ga0137385, IMG submission 104921) | Vadose zone soil microbial communities from Sagehorn Ranch, Mendocino, California, USA - Sage2_R_80_16 metaG | ecosystem: Environmental > Terrestrial > Soil > Vadose zone | place: USA: California... | reverse complement strand
GGCACCCAGACGTCGATGTGGATCCGGTTGCGCTGCGGGCGCGGCGCGTCCATCTGCTGGAACCAGAACGACGCCCCGCGGCCGTGCGGGTCGATCAGGTCCTCGGGGCTGTCGCCGCGGTCCCTGTAGCCGAGCACGGCACGCCAGAACGGCATCACCTCGGCGCCGACGAGCGCGTCGATCGTAACTTGGACGGTCTGCACGGCGGATGGGTCGGCGGGGACGCCCAGCTCGCGCGCCACCGCCGAGATCTGCCGGGCCAGCTCGACGTCGCGCTCGCTCAGCCCGCAGTAGTCGTGCGTGATCGTGATCAGCCGCACGGTCACGCTCCTCGTCGAAGGGCCGACGGTCAGGCTCTGAGCGCCAGGTTCCGGCGTTGCCAGGGCATGTGCACCGGCGTTTGGGCCGTGGCCGCCAGGCGTGGCAAGCAACTGGAAGACCGACCAGCAAGCCTCTCGACGACCGGGCGCGGGGTGAATTGCTCCGACGATGACTACGAGCGCCCAGCGGCGCGCGGCGGCGCCTCCAGTAGCTCCCAGGTCACGCCCACCGTTGCCCGCACCTCAGCCTCGCCCAACTCCACCGCCGGGCCGGCGGACTGCGCCTGGTAGCGCCCCACCAGCGGCAGCACGTGTCGCGCGCCGGCCGGCTCCTCGATCCGCAGGACCCGGCCGAGCGCGACACCCGCCAACGCGGCATACTGCTCGGCCCGACCGCACGACCCTCAATCCCGCACAACCGCACGGCCAGCCGGTGGCGCAGCACGAATTGAGACAATCCAATCATCATGCTCAGCCCCTCTCCCGGGGATCTGTCTCCGGGGATCACGCCGGCGGCATGATCGGCGATGAGATACTAGACGAGCCGCTACTTCTCGTCTAGTATGATCTCATGGCTCCACCGATGATCACCAGACGGCAGGTCCTGGCGGCCCTGGCCGCCGCCAGGGACGCCAGGCACAGCGACGGCGAGGACGGCGACCGCCTGGCCGGCCTCTCCATGGACGAGCTGGCCGCCGCCGCCGGGGTCTCCCGCGCCACCCTGTACCGGCTCTTCGGCAGCCAGCAGACCCTGCTCAGCGAGCTCGGCCTCGAATCGCCCCCGACGGTGCGCAGCCGCATCCTCGACACCGCCGTGGACCTGGTCGGCCGCCAGGGCCTTGCCGAGCTGTCCATGGACGAGCTGGCCGCCGCCGCCGGGGTCTCCCGCGCCACCCTGTACCGGCTGTTTCCCGGCAAGGTGGTGCTGTTCGCCGAGCTGGTGCGGACCTTCTCCCCCTTCGAGCCGATCGCCGCCGTGCTCGACACCATGGGTGACCGGCCCCCAGCCGAGGTTACCCCCACGGTCGCCCACGCGATGGCCGCCGCCATGGACGGCCGCATGGGACTGCTGCTGCAGCTGCTGTTCGCCTACTACCGCGCCAATCCGGACAGCTTGGACGGGGATCGTGGGACGAGCGAGGCAGCGGTCCAGGGGCAGGGGATGCGGACGCTGCCGCTGATGGGGCGCTACCTGGCCGCGCAGATGGCCGCCGGCCGGCTCCGCCGGATGGACCCGGTCCTGGCGGTCCAGGCGCTGGTGGGCCCAATCGTGCTGCACCTGCTCTCCCGGCCCGGCGCCGCGTCCCTGCCCGGCTCCGGGATGCCCCTCGAAAAGGTCGTCGACGAGCTCGTCAAGGTGTGGCTGCGGGCTATGGCCACCGACGAGCCAGCAACACCCGACCGGGCAACATCCGACCCGGCAGCGTCACGCTCACGGTCGGCAAGGCCAAGGAGGAAGCATGATGGCCGATCAGACCCAGGCACCGGGCAAGCCGCAAGAGGTCGACCGTGACAGTGGCATGATCCCCAGCCCAAGCCCAGCGGTGGTCACCCTCGCCGAGGCCGCCGGCCTCGACCTCGACCCCGCCCGGGCGCAAGCCCTGCTGGGAACCAAGGCGGCCAACCTCGCGCGTCTGCTCCGGGCCGGCTTCCCCGTGCCCGCCGGGGTCGTGGTGACCCCGGCCGCCACGGCCGACTGGGACCAGGCGTGCACGCAGCTGCGCACCGCCGCCGCCGAGCTTGATGGCGAGCAGGGCCAGGGGCATGGCCAGCGGTTCGCGGTGCGCTCGTCCGCCGCCGCCGAGGATCTTGCGGGCGCGTCGTTTGCTGGGCAGTACGAGACCATCCTGGACATCGGTCTCGACCAGCTGCCCGAAGCGGTCCAGCGCGTCTTCGCCTCGGTCGCCTCATCGCGCGTGGCCGCGTACCGCCACCGGCAGGCGCACCCCCAGGCCGCCGCCGACAAGGCCAGCCAGGCTGCCGCTGCAACGACCACCGATGAAACCGCAGCGCTAGACGCCTCCGAATCCGGGATGGCGGTCCTCGTCCAGGTCATGGTGGCAGCCGATGCGGCCGGGGTTGCCCTCACCGCCAACCCGCTGACCGGCGACCGCGGCGAGGTCGTCATCACCGCCGTGCGCGGGCTCGGCGAGCGGCTGGTGGCAGGCGAGGCCGTCGGCGACCAGTGGGTCATCCACGGCGAAGCCGATGGCGACGGCGGCGAGGCCACCTGCCAGGATGGTCGTGCGGCCGCGATCACCGCCGAGCAGGCGCTCGCCATCGCTGCGCTGGCACGGCGGGTCGAGGCGCATTTCGCCGCCGAGGGCGAGGCCAGGGCCCCGCAGGATATCGAGTGGGCGATCGCCTCTGGCCAACTTTACCTGCTCCAGGCCCGCCCAATGACCGCGGTCCCCGAACCTGGGCCGGCGGTGTGGACGCCGCCTCACAGGGGCTGGTGGCTGCGCAACTTCCGGCTTGGTGAGTGGCTGCCGGACGCGGTCACGCCGCTGTTTGCCGACTGGCTGGTCCCACGGATCGAGGCCGGCCTCGCGGTGGCCACCCAGCGGGAGGTCGGGGTGCAGTTTCGACCCGACTCGGCGATCATCAACGGCTGGTACTACACCACCGTGCGCGGCAGGACGCCGCTGCCGCTGGCGGTCCTTGAACTGCTTGGGCACCCACGGGCGCTGCGGTGGGCACGCGCGTTCCTGATCGACGTCAGCTCCCGTCCCGAGCGGGCCGCGCCAGCGCTGCAACAAGCCACCGCCGCATGGCGGGAGGAGCTGCTGCCGCGCTACCAGCGCGTGGTCGAGGCGGGTCAGCGCACCCTCACACAGGCGCAGGTCGCCCCCGGCCCTGATCCCGACGAGCTGCTCGGGCTGGTCGATGAGGTCGGCGAGCTCGCCGGGGAGGTCTTGTGGTCGCTGTCGTCGCTTGGCGGCTCGGCCTGGAAGATCGAGGGGGTGCTGGCCCGCTTCCACCAGAGCTACCTCGCCGACCGGGTGGACGTCAGCCATCAGGTGCTGCTGGCCGGCCTGCCCGGGACCGAGCCGGGCACCGAAGCGGGAGCGGAGCTGGCGGTGTATGCGGCGCCCAGTGCGGACTGGTATTGGCCGACTGCGGGCGAGGCCGAAACGGCAGGAGCCGACCCGCAGGCCGCCGAGCGACACCGGTCCCTGGCTGCCCGGCGGCAAGCCGCCGAGCAGGCCTGCCGTGCTGCGCTGGAGGGGACGGGCGAGCCAGCGTTGCTGCGCCGCTGGCGCCGGCTGCTGGAGCTGGCCCAGCGCTACGCGGTGGTCCGCGAGCAGCAGGCGCGGTTGTTCACCCTGGGCTGGCCGCTGCTGCGCGGCTGCGTGCTGCGGCTTGGCCAGCGACTGGTCGAGCGCGGTGCCATCAGCGAGCAGGCCGACGTGTTCTTCCTGACCAGGCGCGAGCTGGAAGCGGGGCTGCGGGATCGCGGCGAGGGCCAAGCCCACGAGCCCGGCACGACCGTGCAGGCTCGCCGCGCCGCATGGCAACGGCAGCGAAGGCTGGCAGCGCCGCTGGAGCTCGGCTCGCCACCGTGGCTGGCCAAGTGGCAACTGCACAGGACCCTCGATGCAGCGCGGGCTGGCGCTGGCCGGCAACGGCCGCAGGCAGCGTGGACGATCGTGGGCCATGCGGCCAGCCCCGGACGTGCCAGCGGCCGGGTCCGCATCGTGGTCGACCCGACCGACTTCGCGCGCTTCCAGCCAGGCGAGGTGCTGGTGGCGCGCGCCACCACCCCGGCATGGACGCCGTTGTTCGCCCGCGCGGCCGCCGTCGTGACCGACGGTGGCTCCCTGGCCGCACACGCCTCGCTGGTCGCCCGCGAGTACGGCATCCCAGCCGTGGTCGCGACCGGCGACGCGACCCGCCGGCTGCACGACGGCCAGCGGGTGACCGTCGACGGCAGCGCCGGCGTCGTCGAACCCGCCCAGTGACAGTGACAAGGCACCCGTTCCAGTTTGACCCGACCCGCCTCCCAGGAGCCGCCATGACCCCAGTGGCCGATCCACCGCCCGCCACCAGCCCGGGCGCGTCCACGTCCCAGCCGCGCGAGCTTCGCACGGTTCGGCAGACCACCTGCTGTGTGGTCGGCGCCGGCCCGGCCGGGGCGATGCTCGCCCTGCTGCTGGCCCGCCAGGCTGTCCCCGTGACGCTGCTGGAGGCCCACGGGGACTTCGACCGGGACTTTCGTGGTGACTCGCTGCACCCGGCCATCATGCGGGTCCTGGACGAGCTCGGCCTGGCCGACCAACTGCTGGAGCTGCCGCACCGCAAACTCCGCCAGGCGACCCTGCCGGCCAACCCACCGATCACCGTCGACCTGTCACGCCTGCCCGGCCGCTTCCCCTACATCACCCTGATGCCCCAGGCGCGGTTCCTGGAATTCCTCACAGGGCACGCCGCCCGCTACCCCAGCTTCGAGGTGCTCATGCGCGCCAACGTCCGCGAGCTCGTCGAGCAGGACGGGATCGTGCGTGGCGTGCGCTACCACACGCCCGACGGCTGGCACGAGGTCCGCGCGGCGCTCACCGTCGGCGCCGACGGCCGCTTCTCCCAGATCCGCCGCCTCTCCGGCCTGCAGCCCGTCATCACCGCCGCCACGATCGACGTGCTGTGGTTCCGCCTGCCGCGGCTGGCCGGCGACCCCGAAGGCGCCACCGGCGGCATCGGCGGCGGCCGCATGCTGCTGCTGGTCGACCGGGGCGAGGTGTGGCAGGTGGGCATGCTCATCCACAAAGGAAGCTGGCCCCAGCTCCGCGCCGCCGGGCTGGGGGCGCTACGCCGCACCATCGTCGAGCTCGTCCCCTGGCTCGCCGACCGCATCGACGAGCTCGCCGACTGGACCCAGGTCTCGCTGCTGTCGGTCACCAGCGATTACCTGCCCAGGTGGTACCGCCCCGGGCTGCTGCTGATCGGGGATGCCGCCCACGTCATGTCCCCTGTGGCCGGGAACGGCATCAACTACGCCATCGCCGACGCCGTCGCCGCGGCCAACCTGCTCGCTCGCCCACTCGCCACCGGCCAGCTGACCGAGCACGACCTCGCCGCCGTGCAACGCCGCCGCCAGTGGCCGACCCGCATCACCCAGAAGGTCGTCGGGGTGCTCCAGGACCGCCTGCTCGCCCGCGCGCTCCGCTCGGCCACCGGGCCACCAAAGCTGGTCCGGGCGCTACTTCGGGTCCCGCTGCTCCGCGACGTGGCGCCCAGACTGGCGGCCTTCGGCGCCCGCCCCGAGCACGTCCTCCCCCCACCCGCCGGCAACCAGAGTCGCTGAGACCGCTGTGTGTGACCGTGCCTGGCGGGCTACTGGGCTGCTGTATCGGGACGGGCTGGTGCTCGTTTCGGCTGGCTGTACGGCCCGTCCAACGCCCCCGGAGCAGGACCCGGATGAGGCCGCCAGGTTGCAGGTGGGCCACCGGGTGGGCTGTGCCGACCGGTAAGGCGTGCGACGGTGGCTGGTAGGGTTGCCAGCGGTAAGGCGTGATGGACCGCGGCCGAGGAGCGATATGGCCACACAGCAGGAGCTCGTGGATACGGCGGTAAAGGTCGCCGACGGTTGGCGCCTGCGCGGCCGTTGGGCGGACGGGGTGGCGCTCCTGCACGGCGTGCAGCCTGCCGCACGCGAGCTTGGCGCCACCGCAGGGGCGCGTGTGCTGGTCGCGCTGGCACGCATGCTCAACGACCAGAGCATGTTCGCCGGCGTGCGGCAGGTCCAAGAGCGGGCCGCGGTGTTGGACGAGGCGCTGGCGCTGGCCCAGCAGGCCGACGACCCGGCGCTGCTCGGCGAGGCCTGGGCCGTGCGCGGCATGGCCTTGCACACCGACTTCCTGGCCGAACGCGGCACGGAGCCGGCCGGTGAGCTCGACTGCTTCCAGCGTGGCCTGCAACTGCGCCGGAAGGCAGGCGACGAGCGTGGCGTGGCCGAGTCGCTGTTCCAGGTCGGCCTCGTCCACCAGGTGATCCGCGACGACAGCGCCGCGGCACTGCCGTGGTTCGAGGAGGCCTGCGCGCGCCCGCAAGGCTGTGGACCCGGTGCTGATGTCGTATGCGATTCGCCATATCGCCTTTTGCCGGCTGCACGCGGGCGACCGGGCCGGCGCCCGCGATGGCCTGGAGGAGTCGCTGCGGTTGCGTGAGCAGGCTGGGTTCTTACCAGGATGGTGACGCCCTCGGCGACGAGGTCGCGGATGAGCTGCCACATGGTGTGGCGGCTGCGCGGGTCCAGGCCGGTGGTGGGCTCGTCGAGGAAGATCAGCCGTGGCCGCCCCATCAGGGTCATCGCGATGTCGAGGCGGCGCTTCATGCCGCCGGAGTAGGTGGCCGGGGTCCGCCTCGCCGCCTCGACGAGGTCGAAGCGCTCCAGCAGCCGGGCGGTCCGCGCCCGCCGCTCGGCCGCCGGCAGATGCAGCAGGCGGCCCATGAGGAGCAGGTTCTCCTCGCCGGTGAGCAGGTTGTCGACCGCGGAGAACTGCCCGGTGACTCCGATCACGGCGCGCACCGCGCCGGCCTCGCCGCGCAGGTCGTGCCCCATGACGCTGGCCGTGCCAGCGTCCGCCGGGATCAGGGTGGACAGGATCTGGACGCTGGTGGTCTTGCCCGCGCCGTTCGGCCCGAGCAGTGCGAAGACCTCGCCCTCGCCGATGCTGAGGTCGACGCTGTCGAGGACGACCTTCTCCCCGTACGCCTTGCGCAGGCCGTTCGCGGAAACCGCGGTGCGCGTCGCGTGCTTGGTCAGTGCGTTCATGCCACACATGCTCGAACCCTGACCCAGGGTCAAGGTCAAGCCCTTGTCGCGACTTTTCCTCGCGCGAGTTGCATCCGGTACCCACGTACAGGCTTACCGCCGAGGCAACGCACCACGCGAGGAGCGAGCAATGCCATTTCAGGTACCGGACGCCTGCACGCTGCCGAGAGGAGTCGTCAACCGCACAGCCGCAGGTCAATGACCTGCGGCTGTGGTGGACATGACATCCCAGAACGCGAACCCCCCGATCATCGTCGAAGGGCCCACAGTCCAGCTCTGACCAATCTGTCAGCAGGTCGTTGTGCCAGCGTATCGCCGAGGTAGGAGCTGAGAATCTTGGCCTCGGGTCGCAGCCGCTCGGCTCGTTCGAGCCGGCCCGCGTCCTCGTAGTCACGCGGGACCGCCTGCCGATCGGTCACCTCCGCACGGACGATCGTTTCCGACTGCGCCCCCGTGAGGGTTCGCCGCTCGACCTCAGTGACGCAAAGACCGACCACCGCCCGCGCTGTGGATCCGGACGGTCATTCCGACCAAGTCCAACCAGCCCCTCAGCGCAACTCACAAGGCGACCAATGACTACTCGGCGTCCCCAGGACCGCTGACCTCCCCGTTTGGACCTGCGTGGCCGCAAATATGTATGCTGATGCGCCATGGACGCAGTCGACGAGGGGATCAATGTGTATGGAATCGACAAAGGCGGATCAATCTGGCGGAAGAGCAGTTACTGCAACAACAGCGCCTGTGTCGAAGTAGCATGCGTCAGGACTATGTCCTGGTCCGCGATTCCAAGGATCTGAGTGGGCCGATTCTCAAGTTCAGCGTTCCTGAGTGGAGGGCCTTCGTGGCGGGCGTCCACCACGGAGAGCTCGATCCCCTCTAGCTTTGTGCGGAGACGCTACAGCTCCTTAACCAGATCGACCAGGAAGGCAGTCGACTCGTCAGGAGTACATGCCAAGGCTTGCAGGTGCTGGAATTTCGCGCGGTATCGGTCGACCTGGTCAGCGCGGTCGAGATGGACCTCCCCTGTGGAATGCTCAAGGTGGACCACGCCTGGGTCGGTTGGATCGACAAAGCTCAGGATGGTGAACGGACCAGCCATGCCGTCGTGCGGCCCGATCCTGTAGGCAAGCAACTGGAAGGCCACGTTTGGCATGCCTACGGCCTCGATCAGGCGGTGGAGTTGTCGCTCCCTGACTCGACGATCACTGACCGGGCAGTGGAGTGCGGCCTCGTCCAGAACGACCTCGAGCGTTGGGGGGTCGTCCACCTTGAGCAGCGATTGCCGCGTCATGCGCAGCTCGACGAGACGCTCGATCCTCTCGTGAGGGAGGTTCGGAAAGATGGCACGGAGAATCAGCCGCGTCTCCTTCTGCCGAGCCTCGTGCGCGAGCCGCAGGAAGTCCTCGCGCTGCTGACCATTCGCCCCATAGAGCTCCAGCAGATCCCTGACGTCGCGTGGACTCGCGGTGACCCGGCCTGTCTCGATGCGCGAGATCTTCGAGGGCGTGCAGAACAGGTGGTCCGAAGCTTGCTTGCTGGTGAGGCCAGCAGCATCGCGTAGGCGGCGCAGCTCGCTCGCCAGTTGCCGACGGAGCATAGTCGGAGTGCGCTGACGGCCTTCATTGGTTGGAGACATTAGCACCCCCCGACCAGTCGCCAGATAATCGTCAGGGTCAGGATCAGCGCGATCCTGTCCAGGGGATCCTTGGGCGGATCCGCCGGCCAAGGCGATTCGAACCGAACCAAGCGAGCCATGGCGATCCCTTCTTCCCGACTGCCGGAATGTGGGTCTCGCAGAATGGATGATAGCGCTCACTCTCATTCCAGTCCAGTTTCACCGGAGAGTTACTTAAATCAGATAAGATCACTTTGCACGCGTATCAGGTAATTGTAGCTCGCATGTGCATTTGGCAATTGCAGAGGTGAGAGCAGCTCATTCCAAGGCCCGGTGGTCGACCTGGCCGAAACCATCCTCACCTTGCGCCGGGCAACCTCGCCGGCGCCTCTTTGCGGGCCGGTTCAGCCGACTCCCGGTCCTCCGCTGCGGATCGCCTCAACCATCAGTACGGCGGGAGGCCTTTCGAGGAGCTTCGTGTCGCCGATGGGAAGAAGCCAACAGCTCGCCAACACATGATCTGTTGGGTGAAGCTGTTGACGACAGTTGGTCGGCAAGAGTGGACGTGACATCCTGGCGATCCCAGAACGCGAACCAGCCAGTCCTGTTCTAGCCGGACACAAGCCCGCGCCACCAACCGAGGCGATGGACGGCGCCGTCACAGCGGTGGATCGCACAGACCTCGCCTGTACGCCCACGACGAGGCACGGCCGCCATGCGTCCTCCCGCGTGTGCGCCAAACCCTCCTGTCCGGCCGACCCCTCCGGCTGTCCCTGCGATACAGGGTCAGGGGCAAGCGTTGCTGCCTTACCGGGACCGGCAGCTCAGGGTGGAAGCGTGGCAAGCGCCATGGAAATGAGTCTGCTGCTCGGCGGATCTAAGGCAACAGCCCAAGGTGGGTCTGTCCGTCTTAGACCTATCGTGGTGTCAGTGAAGATAGCGAAGGAGGACACCATGGCCACGATGCCCTTGGGCTACGGCGCCGCTCTGGCGGAGCTGCACATCGAGGATCTACGCCGCGAGGCCGAGGCCGCCCGCAAGGTGCAGGCCGCCCGGGCGGCTCGGCGCCAGAGGGGAGTCTGACATGATAGTGCTGCTGTTCCTGGTCGCCGTTGTGGTGCTCGCGGTCATTGCTGGTTCTGCCGGCCCCGACTCTCGTGACGGGAACGACTGGTCGCATAGTCCGCGGCCGTGATCATGAGGGGGTTGCGAAGTTACGGGCGAGATTCTGGTGGGCCGCTTAGGGTCCCCGCATGACTATTTTGTCCGATAGTAGCGATTGAGCAGCACCTTGCGCGCGTAGGGCGCCGCCCGCTCGCGCTGCCGGACCCGGCCCCAGGCTGCATAGGTCCTCGCCATCGC
>Ga0137385_10006788_pt1 | contig 10071 bp, 6 predicted proteins | sample SagtaG_FD_104921 | JGI IMG/M metagenome (GOLD analysis project Ga0137385, IMG submission 104921) | Vadose zone soil microbial communities from Sagehorn Ranch, Mendocino, California, USA - Sage2_R_80_16 metaG | ecosystem: Environmental > Terrestrial > Soil > Vadose zone | place: USA: California... | reverse complement strand
GCCCGGGTGCTGTTTGGAATCGACCGCCAGACGGCGGGCACCATGAAGCTGGACGGTCGGGTGGTCACGCTGCACTCGCCCGGCGACGCGCTGTCGCGGGGCATCGCCTACGTCTCCGAGGACCGCCGCGGCCAGAGTCTTGTCGAGGACTTCAGCATCCTGGACAACGCGACGCTGCCGGTGATCAAGAAGGCCACCCGGTTCGGTCTGGTGCTCAAGCGCGCCGAGATGGCCTTGGTGTCCAGCTCCCTGCAACGGATGAGCCTCAGGTTCCGCAGCTACGACCAGCCGGTGGGAACGCTGTCCGGGGGAAACCAGCAGAAGGTCGTGCTGGCTAAGTGGCTGGCCACGAACCCGCGGCTGCTGATCCTCGACGAACCGACCCAAGGCATCGATGTCGCCGCCAAGGCCGAGGTGCACCGCATCGTGTCGGATCTGGCCGAACACGGGCTGGCCATCCTGCTGATCTCCTCCGACATGCCAGAAGTGCTGGGCATGTCCGATCGTGTGCTGGTGATGCGCCGCGGCCAGCTCGTCGCCGAATTCAGCGGTACGGGGGCAACCCAGGAGGCGATCGCATCCGCGGCGACCGGCGCCAGAATGGACGCCGCCGAACCCGCCGCCGAGCACCAAGCCTTGCTGCCCAGGACGACCGCCGGCACCGAGAACGCGGCAGCCGCGGTAACGGCCGCCAGCGGAGCGAGCGCGGCGGGGGCACTTTCCCAGTGGCTCCGCGTGCTGGGCGCCCGCCGCGAGGTGGGGCTGATCGGCGCGCTGCTCGCCATGATCATTCCCATAAGTATCGTGAACTCGCGGTTCCTGAGCTCGACGAACCTGTCGAGCGTGTCCGCCGAAGCCGCGCTCGTGGGATTCGTGGCGGCGGGGCAGCTGCTGGTGGTGCTGACCCGCAACATCGACGTGTCGGTCGGCTCGGTGATCGGCCTCGGCGCCTACCTGTTCGGTTCCTACGCCAAGGACCATGCCGGCACGCCGATCATCGTCGCGTTCCTCGTCGCCGCCGCAGTCGGTCTCGGCTGCGGGCTGATCAACGGCCTGGTAGTCGGCTACGGGAGGGTGCCCTCCATCGTGGTCACCCTCGGCACTCTCTACGTCTATCGAGGCATCGACAGCATCCTGTCCAACGGCAAGGAGATCGCGCCGGGCGACATTCCCCAGTCGGTCCAGGACGTGCTGTCACACAAGGTGTTGGGCGTGTCCACGCTGGTCTGGGTCGCTGTCGCCGTGTTCGTCATCGTGGGTGTGGCGCTGCGATGGACGTTGCGCGGTCGCGAGATGTATCAGGTCGGGTCCAACCCCGAGGGCGCCCAGCTGATCGGCGTAGCGATCAACCGCAGGGTGCTGGCCGCCTTCGCCACATCCGGCTTGCTGGCCGGACTCGGCGGTGCCCTGTGGGCCTCGCACTACGGGATCGTCGACGGCCAGAGCGCCTACGGCCTGGAACTGACCGTGGTTGCAGCCGTGGTCGTCGGCGGCGTCGCCTTGCGCGGTGGCTACGGCAGCGCGCTGGGCGTCGCGCTCGGCACGGTCGCGCTGTTCACCATCCAGAACGTCCTGGAACTCGCGAAGGTCAACTCGGAGGACCTGCAAGCCTTCTACGGTGCGGCGATCCTCGTCGCCGTCACGCTCGACATGGTGATTGCGCGGCGCAGCCGCCGGGTCCGGGCGGTGCTGTGATGCCGGCCGCCATTCGGGGTTGGCTCGCCCGTTGGGAGACCGTGCTCGCCGGGTGCGTCATCGCGCTGCTGCTCGTGGCCTCGGCCACCACGCCCGGGTTCACCGACGGACTTAACGTCGCGAACTCCATCTCGCTGATGTCCGAGAAATCGTTGATGATCCTCCCGCTGGCGTTGCTGATCATCGCGCGTGAGATCGACATCTCGGTAGCCAGCATCGCCGGGCTCTCGGCGGTATCTGCCGGCATCATGCTCCGCGACGGGCACTCGGTTGCCATCGCGGTGGGCGTGGCCGTCGCGGTCGGGCTGTGTTGCGGCGCGTTCAACGGCTTCTGCGTCACGGTGTTGGGATTGCCGTCACTGGTCGTCACGTTGGGCACCCTGGCCCTGTTCCGCGGTCTGTGCTACGTGCTGTTAGGCGGCACACCGGTCACCGCGATTCCGAGTTCGCTGATCGACTTCAGCAGCAACAATATCGCGGGCACCTATGTCCCATTGGATATCGTGCCGTTCCTCGTGCTCGCCCCGCTGTTCGCACTCACGCTGCACCGCCTGCCGACCGGTCGAAGGATCTACGCGATCGGCGGCAATCCCGCCGCCGCTCGCTACGCCGGCGTCAATCAGAAAAAGATCAAGTTCGGGCTCTTCGTCGTCTCCGGCGTGGCCTGCTCCATCGCCGGGGTCATCAACATCGGCCGCACCAGTCAAGCATCTCCGGACGGGTTGCTCGGCTATGAACTTGATGCGATCACCGTGGTCTTCCTCGGCGGCGTCAGTTTCCTCGGCGGCAAGGGCCGGATGAGCGGTGTCGTCTGGGCGCTCGTGCTGCTGATCGCGCTGCGTAGCGCGCTGCAGCTTCACAACGCCAGCGCCTACGCGCAGGGCACCGCGGTCGGCGTATTGCTGATCGTCTCCCTGCTGCTGTCCAACCTTGCCCAACGCATCGCCGACAAGATCGGCGTCCGAAGCCGGCGCCGAACAGCGCACACCGATACCGGCCCAACGCTCGCCGGCGTCGGCGCCCCCGATTGACACCAAGCTCAGTCAACGGCTCCGACCCGCCACACCCGATCCGCGGCGCACCAAACGACGCGTAAGCCCACCCTGCTCACGGCATGGGTGAACCGACCGAAGGAGAAGCTCGATGAAGCACTCAAGGATCACACTGATCGCCGCAGCGGCGCTTGCCGTTGCCGCCTCGGTCAGCGGGTGCGCGGCCAGCGGCACCAGCTCGAAGCCCGGGGATAGCTCAGCTTGCAAGAGCGGGAAGGGAACCATCGGCTATATCCCCAAGCTGGGGACCGACCCGTACATGGTTACTGTCCGCCAGGCGGCCGAGGCGGCGGCCGCCAAGATCGGCGGCAAGGTCATCTACACCTCGCCCAGCGATGCGACCGGCGCTGCGCAGATCCCGTTCGTGAACCAGCTGATCTCCCAGAATGTGTGCGTGATCGCCATCTCCGGCAGTGACCTGAACTCGACTGCGGCCGCGCTGGCGAAGGCCAAGGCCGCCGGCATCAAGGTGCTGTCGTGGGACTCGGACATCGCGGCGGCCTCACGCTCGGTGTTCATCAACCAGGCCAAGACCGCAGAACTGGGCTCGAAGATGCTCGACAGCATGAGCTCGCTGCTGGGCCCCAGCGGAGGCGACTTCGCGGTGCTGTCCTCCACGCAGACCGCGGTCAACCAGAACGCGTGGATCGCCAACATGAGGTCGCGCCTCAAGACTGACCCGAACTTCAAGAACCTGCAGCTTGTCGCGGTTGCGTACGGCCAGGAGAAGGCCGACGTCAACGCCCAGCAGGCCAAGTCGCTCGTGCAGGCCTACCCGAACCTCAAGGGCATCATCGTGCCGGCCGGTATTGGCCTTCCGGCAGCCGCGCAGGCGCTGTCCCAGATCGGCGCGCTCGGCAAGGTGAAACTTACCGGGCTTGCACCCGCGTCGCTGATCAAGAACTACATCATGACCGGCAACGTGCAAGACATCTGGTGGAACGTGTCTGATCTCGGCACGCTTTCCTACTACGCCGCCCAGGCACTGGCTGAAGGCAAGATCACCGGAGCGCAGGGTCAAACCTTCACCGCGGGCGACCTGGGTAGCTTCACCATCGGCGCCAACGGCGAGGTGATTCTCGGCGCGGCGCAGGTCGTGACTCCTGCCGACGTCGATCAATTCAAGTTCTGACACAGACGCATACCTCGGGCACGGGAGCAGAGGTCCCGCCGCCGGCTACCCGAGGTACGCGGGTGTTACCCGTAAAGATCAATTCGGACTCGGAGGGGCCAACGTGCCGGCAGACAACGACGCTCACCATGCCGCGACGGTCGCCGGTCGACGCCCACACGACCACGCGCCAGGAGCTACTGGGGTGGACGACATCGAGCCGCGCATCAGCGATCTGGTCGACCGGGCCTGCAACCTCCTCGCCGCCGATCGCCGGGTGATCCTTGGTATCACCGGTCCACCCGGAGTCGGCAAGTCCACCATCGCGCAGGCATTGCACGAGCAGCTCGGTGCGGAGGCGGTTGTCGTCGGCATGGACGGCTTTCACCTCGCTCAGGCCGAACTGCGCCGACTGGGGCGCGAGGGCCGCAAGGGTGCTCCGGACACCTTCGATTCCTACGGTTACGCGGAACTGTTGCGCCGCCTGCACGACAACGTCATTCCCGTCGTGTACGCCCCCGGCTTCCGCCGCGACCTGGAGGAACCCATCGGCAGCTGCATTCCGGTCAGCCGATCCATCCCCCTTGTCATAACCGAAGGCAACTACCTGCTCCTCGACAGCGACGGCTGGGGTCGGGCAAGGCGCTACCTCGACCAGGTCTGGTACCTCGATCGTCCAGACGAGGTACGCCTCAATCGACTCATCCTGCGGCACCAGAGATTCGGTAAGGATGCAGCCGCGGCGCGCGCCTGGGCCATGGAAATCGACGAAGCCAACGCCGACCTCGTGCGCGCCCGAAGGAATACGGCGGATCTCATCTTCACCATGACCGACACCTGACCGTGGCCGGGCCGGCGACCGCAGGCAGCTACCGCGTTTCGTCATCATCCGCCGAGGCGCCAGAACGATCGATCTGGCTGGATAACGCGCGCGCTGTGAGCGAGGACCGCGCGGACCAGATCGACGGTTACCGCGCGGACTGCATGACCTCAGTGCGTCCCACGGCGAGCCGTTTGCTGGAACTTGATTTCTGCGACCCATCCGGCATCGACGGTGCCGCGGGGGCCAGACGCCGACGATCATGATCTTGTCTCATCGCCTGCTCCTTGACGCTCGTTTGGCGATGCCGAGTGCGTGCTTGGCTTGCCCGGCTGAATGGCCGGGTAGCGGAGTGACGCCGACGGCCCTGGAGGCCCTCACGCCGTCCTCGCTGATGCCTCTTTTGTCAGTTAGGGCGTCGTCTTCGCTTGCCGCCGCGGCGGCCGTTGCGCAGCCATGGTGAGCAGCAGCTCGGCGACTTCTTGTAGCTCGTCGACGAGGTTGCCGAGTCGGATATCTGCCGGCAGCCGGATGCGGCCGCCGAACATGCACACGCCGCGCTTGGTTGCCTCTCGGTGGCCGAAGCCGTACCCGAGGCCGAGGGGCGCGCCGATGTGGTGCCAGGCCGCCCGGTCGTGCTCGGCCGGAAGGCCTGGCCGGGTGGCCATCCAGTCGTTGCCGGACGAGCGCATCAGCGGCCATAAGGCGGCGAGGTAGTCCCAGTTGAAGCCTTCGGAGCCGTCGACGCCGTGCTGCCGGAGCCCCACCCACACCCGCGGCCCGGTCACCGGGTTCGGGCCGTCCGGTTCGAACCGCGCAGGCCAGGACCGCGCCGAAGCGTCCTCGATCTCGGCGGCGACCACGTATCCCGCTGCGGGGGCAGGCATCTGGATGCGGGCGACCCAAGCTTTGCTGCCGCCGCTGGCCATGAAGTCGGCAACGAGCGGCGCTGGAGGCTTGAGTCGGCTATAGACCCAGGACATGCGTGCCCGCATGACGAGCGGAATCGAGTCTCCAGGGCGCAACCTGTTCCATCGCGTGTGTGCGTTGACGTTAGGTAGGACCGTGGACAGGTGATCGAGCCACGCAGCGCTCGTTTCGGCGACCCAGGGGTTCGGGCTTCTAGTGAAGGGGGCCAGCAGCACCTCCCAGCTGATCGCTCGCCAGTCCGATCCCGCGCCTGGGTCGATGACAAGCCGGGCCGGGTGGACGACCAGGTAGGTGCCTGCGCCGGGATAGGCGGTGCCGTAGCGGGCGAGCTGGCTAGGCCCGAGCCCGGAGAGCACTTTCGCTTCAAGGACGGTACGCAGCCGCCCGTCTACAAAGACCTCAAGGTCGACCCGCGCGCCTGCACCGGCGCGGACCTCGCGTGCGACGGTCACCTGCCGGCCGGTGATGTTCCCGAGCCGGAGTGGCCGAGCGGCGGGGACGGGGTCGGTCGCGATGAGGACGGCGAGCAGGTCGGTTCAGCGGTTCTCGTTCTCGAGCGGGACCAGAAACCGCAGCTCACGGACCACCGGGGCAGTGTGCCACCGCGAGGCGCGTCGGTGCTCGGTCCCAGCGACGACGGTGATCGCGTCGCCGGCAACGGGCCTTCAAAAAGCCCTCGTTTGTCGTCGCGGCGGCCCGGCTGCCGACCGAATGGCGAGCGCTGACTTGGGCCTCATCTGTCCGCGGCGATCGCGGGTGCGATGAGTGGTGACATCGTGCGACGCTCACATGGTCCGATCGAACTACACCGATCGTCGACACCATCGGAAAGGATCGATCTATGAAGCCCGGGGTATCTCCGCTCTTGATGCCGAGGCGCCGCCTGTCCGATCCGACAGCTGCCGGGCTCCAGCGGGGACTCCCCGAGGTATTCGACCAACTCCGTGGCGTCGGCGTTCCCCTGGACGATCAGGCATTCGACGAGGCGACTAAGACGTGTTCGCCGGTACCGCTGGGCGATCTATTTCGCCCCACCGTCGGCCCAGGCCTTGTCGGGCCAGCGTGGCGGCGCATCATGGACGACGCCAGGTATCCGCTGCTCAGCGTCGCTGTCGTTGTCGAGCTCTTGGAACGCTCGCCTGCCGCCAGTTCGAGGAGTCTCTCGTCCGTCAACATCTACTACGACAGGACCCTCGCCTATGCGAGAGCGATGTATGGCATCCGGCTGTATGAACACGCTCGCGAGATGTACAAGCAGCAGCTTGACTACGGCCTCCGTGGCTACGTAATCGCTCGACGGCAGTTTGACCTCGCCCTGACGACGGAGAATCTGCTGAGTGCCGAAACGTGCCGCCGCGTAAACGGCATGTACGGGGTCGCCTCGTTAATACTTGCCCGCTCGCGCGCGACTGGACTTGCTGACCTCGCGCTAGCTCGCGACCGACTAGCCAAGTCGATGGAGTTCGGCAACACCGGTCCCGAAGCATCCGCGTATCTGGCGGATCTTTACGTCTTGCTCTTCGATGTGTCAGGCGACATCAGTCACCTGGAACGTGGGATTGCAATCGTCGCTTCTGAAGCTGACGGTCTCAACGACCCTGCCCAGTTGCGACTAACTGCAGGCGAGCTTTACCTGCGCTTGTTGGCGCACCGAGATGGTGTCGCGTTTGCTGCGGCATGCAAAGCGTTTCGTGCGCAGCTGGGTGCCGCGCGTCGCCTTAGAACGAGCAACGAAGTCGATGACATGCGCGCGGCGATGCTGGAGATGTTCCTCAACGCATACGAGGACGCGTCAGGCTCGGTCCTGCGTGCGTTGCCAGTCCGCGGACTTGCGCTGCCGTTCGGTTGGCGACTTCGCCTAGCGCAAATGCATCGGCGACGCGACGAAGCATTGCCGTCCGTTGTGAAGGAGGTGGTCCAGTGCCTGAAGGATCTCATTCCGTCGCAACCGAGCCCAAAGCTGACCCTTGAGCTGATTTCAGATTTGCTTGCGCTCGAAGCCAGGGTCATGCACACCGGCGATCCCCAAGATGCTGCTGCCGCGCTACGTGAAGGTATCGAGGCGCGATCCCGTGTAGTTGCGCTCGATACCAATGGTCGGATGACGCGGTGGCTTCTCGGGTCGCAATACCGCGAACTGTTCGCTTTGACCGGTGAGCCCCGCGCTGCTGCTCAGGCGGCCACGCATCTTGCCGCGGCGGCCGAGCTCGATGACGCATGGCCCGTGCCCGTCGCCGCACTCGCCGACATGGCCACGGATAGCCGCGTCGCGCGCTCGCTAGGCTCGCCCTCGTCGGACCTGCTCGCACTGGTGTCCGCCGGCGACTCCGAAGCGCTGTACGAACTTGCAACCGCGCGGTCCCTACGTAATCACGAGTTCGAGCACCGCGTTCTCGGCGGGCGCAGCGATGTGTTTGTAGTGGACGATGCCCGAGGTTTGCTCGCAGGTGCCCTCGTATTCAAGCGGATGGGTGCTGCTGCTGCGGAGCGAGAGCGAGCCACCGCGGAGGTGTTGCGAGCTGCCGTCGACGTGCGCGGCCTTGGGGCAAGGTTCACCACCTTTCGTTCACTCGCGATCGTGCCACTGCCGGAAGGCGACCCTCGCCGTAGTAGCCAAGTCAACAGCGTGCACGTCATGCGGCGAGAAAACGGTCGACTTCTGAGCGAAATGGCGTCTCGATCCATGGCGGTCGGAGCTAGCGTCGATCTCTCCGTTCTCCGGGAAGTCCTTCTGTTTCTCGCGCTCTTCCATTCCAGTAGTGGATTGAGCGGCGCCGACGAAGGAAGATTCGCCCGCAAGGCCCAGCGAAACAACCTCAAAATGTGGCTCACTGCCGTACTGGGCCGCGAAGAGGCACTTGAAATGCGTGACCGATGGGAAGGCTCGATACCGGAGGGTGCCCCCGTGGTCGCGAAGCGCGATGCGCATCCCGGGAACTGGCTCGTTACCCCGGCCGGCCGTGTCGTAGCCCTGGATCTGGAGAGCGTGGGCCATCTCCCCGTGCTTATGGAGGTTGCACAGCTGATTGAAGACGGGCCGTGTATCCCAGTCGATGATTCAGGTTGGGCGATTCGAGACGATCTCGTCAAGCAGTACTGGGGTCACCTACGCGCCCTCGGATTGGCGCTGACCGATGCACCGAGCGCTCAGTCGTACCAGGCGTACGCGGCCTACCGTGCTGTGATGCTCGTGAGTCGGCCCCGCAAGTGGTCGCCTCTCCAGGTAAGGCACGCGCGTGCGCTGCTTACTTACTTGGCGACCAACGCCGAGGCCGAAAGCTTGCAGGAGTTCGCACGACGGGTGTTGCAAGGAGCTGAAGATACAGTCGACGAGCCGCCTACAGTCCCCAGCGCTGGGATGATGCAACTTGACGATAGGCGGCGCACACGATTGAGCCGGGCAACAGCTTTCTTCCTCCGGCATGGCGGCGCGGAGTCTGCACTTGCTCGCGACGGAGAGGGCTGGGTCGCAGTCGACGATCTTGTTGGAGCCCTCCGCACTGCTCACAGATGGGTCGATGCGCGCGCAGTTGAGAGCATGGCGCTGTCGCCGGACGAGAAACGTTTCGAGTTGCGGCACGGCAAGATCCGGGCGCTGTACGGGCATTCTGTCGCGGTCCAGCTGCCCCCAGAGTCAATCGACCTTCCCGAGGTGCTCTACCACGGAACGTCTTGGGAGAACCTGGGCCGCATCTTGGCCAGCGGTGGTGGCCTGTTGCCGATGGGCCGCAATGCGGTTCACCTGAGCACCGACATTCCCTCAGCACATGCCGTCGGAAGTCGGCATGGAAAACCCGTGGTCTTCGGGGTTCGCACTGAGGATCTTCTGCAAGCTGGGATCGCCGTGCGTGCCGCAGGCGTCGGAGTCTGGCTCACGTCGGAGGTTCCGGCGCCACTCCTCTTCATTGCGCAGGAACGACCCGCCGACGCGTGAGGATTCAGCGCGAGTGGCACTCGCAGCGGTTGTCCTCATCGAGTCGTGTGGACGCCACATAGCCTTCGTTTGCGAGAACGTCGCCGCTCGGAACGTCCCATCTGCGCAAGCTGAGTCCGACACCGATGGCGCGCCGAACGACAGATATCGAGCGGCGGCTGACGAGAACGCTGGCGTCCTGGCGCGGCCCGGCCGCCCGAGGCGGCGCCGACTCCGCCGGCCGCTGCTGGACACGGCAGTTATTGCCGGGTGGTTAACGCAGTCCGAGTTGGCGAAGCCAGGCACTGCCGAGCGCAACGAACGACGCGGCTGGCGGTGGCTCGGACAGCAGTCTCGACTCTCGAAGCGGCTGGGCCGACTCGGCGTGAACGGGGCGCGATCGCCGAGTACGGGCGCCGATTTGGCGGCATCGCGCCGGCGCGGGTTCGTCGATATGGGCGTGTCACAGCGGTCGGGACTGGTGTCCAGCCGGCGTGACACGATGCGATGAGTTTTGTTGCGGTAGGACGTCCACACACATACAGCGGGC
>Ga0137385_10006784_pt1 | contig 10074 bp, 9 predicted proteins | sample SagtaG_FD_104921 | JGI IMG/M metagenome (GOLD analysis project Ga0137385, IMG submission 104921) | Vadose zone soil microbial communities from Sagehorn Ranch, Mendocino, California, USA - Sage2_R_80_16 metaG | ecosystem: Environmental > Terrestrial > Soil > Vadose zone | place: USA: California... | reverse complement strand
TGAGCAGCGTAGCGGAGAAACCTGCTTCTCTACCCATACCGCTTCCCAGCCCATACTGTTGTTTGCCTTTGCCGTTGCCTGTTCTCTCCTACCCAACCAAAACGAACGTCATCTCGACCGGAGCAACGGACGGTCTTATCGCCCGTTGCGCAGTGGAGAGATCCCCGTATTTCGTCTTTATTCTTGCCCTTGTATCGAGCTACGCCAAGGCTTTCCCTTTGGGTCTCCCCGAGGGGATTTCCCTGTACTCCCTCTAGGAGGCAGCCATCTCGATTCGTCAGAGAGAATTCACCCACACTGCATCTACAGCTGGACGTCCCGTTAGCGCCCCTTCTTCTTCGGAGGGATACCCTTCACGGCTTTCTTCGCAGCAGCCTTCTTCACCGGCGCAGCTTTTGCAGGGGCCCTCTTCGCCGGGGCTTTCTTGGCAACAGCCTTAGCCGCAACCTTCTTGGCCGGAGCCTTGGCAACTGCCTTCTTCACCGGAGCCTTCGCAACGGTCTTCTTCACCGCAACGGCCTTCTTCGCGGGAGCCTTGACCGCCGCCTTCTTGGCCGGAGCCTTCGCCGCAACTTTCTTGGCAACAGCCTTCACCGGCGCAGCGGCCTTTTTCGCCGGAGCAGCCTTCTTCACCGGAGCCGCAGCTCTCTTGGCAACAACCTTGGCCGGAGCCGCGGTCTTCGCAACCGGAGCCGGCTTCGCCTCAACCGGAGCCGTAACCTCGGCCGAGACCCCCGCCGCAACCGTCTCGTCTCCAGTCGCCTCGGCGGCAGCAGCCTTCTTGCGGCTCTTCGCGGGCTTCGCCTCCCTCTTGGCCACACGCGGACGTCGCAGGTGAACCGGAGGAGGCGGAGCCGGCGGCGAGTAGGGCTCAAGATACGCCCGCATCTCCTCCACGGTGCCCAGCGTCTCATCCAGCAACTCGAAGAACCGCTTGTGCAACAACTCGTCGTAGACCGGCAGCTCGGGAACGATCCGCATCTCCTGCATCAACGTGTACGGTATCTTCTGTCGTGCCTGCGGCCACTCGGTGTAGAAGCCCTTGAACTTCGCCTGGATCGGCGCGCTCTTGGTTGTATGCGCCACCCACAACACCGACTCCGGCTTGGCCGTGTGCAGCAGCTTCCACGCCTGCGAGGGCGTCGCCGCTCCCTTGCCCGCAAGCTGCGCCGCAAACTCCTTCGCCTCGCCCTCGAGCCCTTCGATCTCGGCCACAAACCCCGGCCGCGCGAAGCTCTTCTTCAGTGCGGCCACCTCCTTGGGAGCCATCTTCGCCGTCAGCAGCGGAAAGTTAGCCGCCGAGACCTCGGGATGAATCCCCTGCAGCTGCAGCTGCGTCTGGCTGTCTCGCAGCCTCTCCAGCTCCGCCACATTCGCCTTTGCCGAGGAGAGCGCCGGGAACAGGTACTTGATCCACCCCTCCGCCTCCAGCCGCTTCAGCACCCGCAGAGGGTCTTCCTCGTGGAAGATCTCCTCCGTCTCGTACCCGCGATGAAAGTCGTCCATCGCCGAGATGTACCCTTCCTGCTTGCCCGTCTCATACCGGGCTTGGGTCTTCTCGTCCATCTGCCAGCCCAGCCGCGCCGAAAACCGGACCGCCCGGATCATCCGCGACGGCTCCTCGATGAACCCATAGTTGCTCACCAGCCGCAGCTCGCGGTTCTCGATGTCGGCCACGCCATTCAGCGGGTCCATCAACAACCCATACGACCCCTGGTTCAGGGAGAGCGCCATCGCGTTCGCGGTAAAGTCACGCCGTCGCAGATCCTCCAGAATGTTCGCTGGCTTAGCCATAGGCTTACCCGGCTTCGGATAAGTGACCGACAAAGTGCTGCCAATCTCCATCCGCACACCACCAGGAAACCGCACAAACAGCGACTGCAGCGGCTCCCACTCCCCGATGATCACGCCACCGGCTTTCTCTATATCTTTCTTTAACTTGAGAGCATTTCCCTGAACCGCCAGATCCAGATCGCGCACGGGCGACCCGCTGGTCAGGTCACGCACAGCTCCGCCCACCAGGAACACGGTAAGTCCTTTAGCACGAGCCACTTCGCGCACTTTGAGCAGCGCTGCCTGTTGCGCCTTCGACAGCCTGTTTTCAAGTAGATAGATATAATCGGCCATATCTGCTGCGTTCACTCCAAGCCGGTCTTAAACGGGATGCCCTGTTCGCATAAACTGCGACGAATCAACCGTTTAGAAAGATCTGTCAAGCAAGACACAAAATGTGAATGTAACACAGCATTAGCGAATTGACTACTCTCCGCTCAGCTTTTTCGCGTCCCGCACCTCCGCTATGCGACAATCCGCCAGACCCATGTCCTCCGCCCACAAAAAGGTCCTCGTGCGCCGCTTCACGGGAGACATCCTCCCCGGATACCTTCCCCTCTCGACCTTCGTCCGCAACAAAACCATAGACCTCCTCGACCTCAGCGGCCGGGTCATCTCCCTCTCCCTCAACGACATCAAGCACATCTGCTACGTCCGCGACTTCAACCTCACCGATCCCGTCAACCCCGAGCGCCTCACCCGCCGCACCTTCCTCGCGCGCCCCCGCACCGAAGGCCTCTGGCTCCGCCTCACCTTCCGCACCGAAGACCAGCTCGAAGGCCTGGCTCCCATCGACATCACCCTCCTCGACGACACCTTCAACGACGCCGGCCTCTTCCTCACCCCACCGGACACCCGCTCCAACACCCAGCGCATCTACGTCCCCCGCGCCGCCATCACCGACCTCCAGCTCATCGCCGTCATCACCACCCCTTCCCGCCGCAAGCCCCTCCCCGCAGCCTCCGTCCCCACCATGCAGGAGGACCTCTTCAACATCCCTCTGCCCCCAAACACCCGCCCCAACTGAATCTAGCTTTCGCCTGTTCTCCTATACCCACCCCAACCGCTCTGGTGCCCCATCCATCACGCAGTCTCATCGCGTGCTGGCTGGGAATATATAACCTCACCCAGCCAGCTCTTGCCTTGCTGTTGATTGCTATTCCCTGCGCCCTAGTGTCGATCGGCTTTCTTTTGAGCCGGCCTCTTCTCCGGAACCACCGCGACAGCCTCTACTTCAATCAGATAGTCATCCTGAAACAACGACTGCACCCCCACGAGGGTACTGGTGGGCGACTTCGCGCTGTTCACATACCTATTCCGCACCTCACGCAGCGTGGGCAGATACTCCGGCTTGAACTCCTTGACGTACCAGCCGATCTTGACGACATCGTCGAAGCTCGCTCCAGCCGACGCCAACGCCGTCTTCAGGTTCTCGAACACCTGAACCGTCTGGGCCTTCAAATCGCCTTTGCCGACCAGCTTCCCCTCCCGATTGTTTGCCACTTGGCCTGCGACAAAGACCAGCCTCCCCGGCCTGGCTACAGCCACGTGCGAGTACCCATTAGCTGGAGAGAGCCCATCGGGCTTCAGAAATTCTGTCTGTGCAGAGATCCGGCCACACCCGAGGAGCGCAAACGTGAGAACGACAAGAGTTTTCATAGAGGCGAATTATAAAGACGCGCAATCACGGTTGCGAAAATCCCACACAGCAACGCCCCTGCCTTTACTTGCTACTCCCTATTCCCAACTCCCTACACCCTGTCTTATACAATCCCCACCATGAAGCTCGCCGACCTAGCCCACCATCTAGGAGCCACCCTCCAGGGCGACCCCTCCGCCCAGATCACTGGAGTAGCCGCCATCGACACTGCAGCCCCCGGCGACCTCACCTTCGTAGCCAACCCCAAATACGCCTCCCTCGCCCGCACCACCAAAGCTACCGCCGTCTTGGTCGAACCTGCCTTCGCTGAGATCCCCACCGCCACACTCCGGATCGAAAATCCCTACCTCGCCTTCGCCCGGGCCATCGAGCTCTTCTACCAGCCCCCCGCCTACGCTCCCGGCATCCACCCCACCGCCGTCATCGCCCCCACGGCCAAAATAGGAGCCAACGCCCACATCGGAGCCTATGTCGTCGTCTCCGACCACGTTACCCTCGGCGACAACGCCGTCCTCCTCCCCCACGTCGTCCTCTACCCGCACGTCCGCGCCGGTAACAACCTCTTCGCCCACGCCCACGCCGTAGTCCGCGAGCACTGCCAGCTTGGCGACAACGTCGTCCTCCAGAACGGAGCCATCATCGGAGCCGACGGCTTCGGCTTCGCCCGCCAATCCGATGGCAGCTGGTACAAGATCCTGCAATCCGGCCCAGCAGTCCTGGAAGACGCCGTCGAGATCCAGGCCAACGCCTGCATCGACCGCGCCTCCATCGGCGAAACCCGCATCCACGCCGGGGCCAAGGTCGACAACCTCGTTCAGGTGGGCCACGGCTCCACCGTCGGCAAGGACACCCTCCTCTGCGCCCAGGTAGGCCTCGCTGGCTCCACCACCATCGGCAAGGGAGTCATCCTCGCCGGACAGGTCGGCGTCGCCGGCCACTGCACCGTCGGCGACGGGGCCATAGCCACCGCCCAGAGCGGAATCCCCAGCGATGTCGCAGCCGGCAAGGTTGTCAGCGGCTACCCCGCCATCGACAACCGGCAGTGGCTCCGCTCCGTAGCCCTGGTCAACCGCCTTCCCGAACTCCTCCGCAGCCTGAAGCCGACATCAAAATAACCGCTTCCAAGGTGACCATAAACAGTCGTTCGGCATCCAAACCTCAAGCGATGCCTGATCCACCAGACCTCCGCAGTGGTGTGTCACCCAACCACTCGCCCGTTCGCGTCCTTCTGCTCGACGACGAACCCGCCAATCTGCATCTCCGCACCGCCATCCTCCGCCAGAACGGTTACCAGTGCATCCCCGCCTCTACCATTGAGGAGGCGACCGAACTCTTCAACAGCATCGACATCGCCGTCCTCGACTACCACCTCGGAGCCGGCCAGTTCGGCACCGAGGTCGCCGCGCTCCTGCGCCGCCGCCGCCCCCACGTCCCCATCATCATCCTCTCCGCCACGCTCGAGCGCTACTTCGGCGGAGCCGAGGACATGCACCTGCTCAAGGGCTACAGCTCCGTCGAAGACCTCCTCGCCGCCCTCAACTCGCTCGAGGCCAAGCGCCGCGGCTCCCCCGTCGTCGTCGACGCACGCGACTTCTTCTACTCCCGCATCTCGCTCGCCATCGGCTCCGACGTCCTCGTCCAGATCTTCGACGAAAAGGGCGTCTGGCTTTACTGCAACGATGCCGCCGCCGACTACCTCGGCCAGTCCCGCGACTGGTTCCCCGGCCGCTGCGTCTTCGACGAGATGCCGGCCCTCATGCGCGACTGGCGCGACGTTCTGCAGGCCGTCTCCCTCACCCGCGAGACCTACATCGACCGCACCCGCCGCGGCCTCCTCAGCGTCCCCAAGCCCGACGAGCTGAACGTCACCTGGAGCGTCCTCGCCTTCCCCATCACCCTCCACGACAGCCGCAGCGGAGTCGTCCTCACCGCCCGCATCCTCGACCGCTCCCCAGCCTTCTACGTCTAAGCTCCGGAACCCGCACTCCTCGCCCTGATACCCTTAAGCCTTATGCGTCATCTCCGCCTCCTCGCTCTCCTCCCCCTCCTCATCCTCTTCACCGGCTGCCGCTCCCCCTACATCGAAGCCACGGTAAGCACCCGCACCACCCCGCCCCTCGGCCTCATCGAGGTCGCCTACCCCAGCGCCAGCTTCGGCACCCAGGGCCTCGCCCCCGGCGCAGACTTCCACTACCGCTTCAAGGTCCTCGGCTCCGGCGACATGAAGCTCACCTACACCGACAGCGCCCACCACGAACAAAAATCCCAGGGCCCCTTCCTCAAAGAGGGCGCCGAAGGCAAAATCACCATCACCATCTCCCCCGAAGGCACCCGCTGGCAACCCGCCTTCACCTCCAAACCATAAGCTCATAGAGCCACAAAATCAGGTGTCCCGTCGGCCCCGGAACCGGGTGCCCCATCTTCGCCGCGCTTTTTACGGCTAAGGTGGGCATTCGCGCGAAGCGCGAACCGCACTCCTTCCCCAGAAACCAATCCAGCAACAAGAACTCAACCCAACACTGCGATAAACTCCACCCATGCACCGCGGATACTTCATCACCTTCGAAGGCTTGGACGGCTCCGGCAAGACCACTCAACTCCGCCGCCTGGCCACCCACCTCGAGTCCGAGGGCCACAAGGTCGTCACCCTCCGCCAGCCCGGCGGCACCGTCCTCGGCGATCGCATCCGCAGCGTCCTCCTCGACTCAAAGTCCGGGGCCACCCTCGGCGCCATCGCCCCCGCCGCCGAGATGGCCCTCATGTTCGCCGACCGCGCCCAATCCATCGCCGAGATCATCCTCCCCGCCCTCAACGCCGGCAGCATCGTCCTCTGCGACCGCTACACCGACTCCTCCGAGGCCTACCAGGGGGGTGGCCGCCAACTCGGCAGCGCGCGCATCCTCGCCATGCACGCCGCAGCCTGTGACAACCTCCAGCCCGACCTCACCATCCTCCTCCTGCCCTCGCTCGAAGCCTCCCTAAGAAGAGCCCGCCGCCGCAACCATCGCCACACCCAGCAGCAAGGCGCCGACGAGAACCGCTTCGAGCGCGAGTCCGACGACTTCTACCTCCGCATCTACCGGAAGTACGAAGAGATCGCCGCCCGCGAACCCCACCGCGTCATTGCCATTCGCGATGACGCCTCCATCGACCAGATTCAGATCATCATCCGTGAGATCGTAGCCCTCCGCATCCCTTCCCCAGTTCCTGCACCATGACCACTCCTCCTCCAACACTCGAACCCCCATCCAGAACCGGGTGCCCCATGTCCGGACCTTCGGACATGGGTTCCTCCGCGCCGGAAAAACCCAATCCCATCGAAGCTTCCTGGCACATGCCTCCCGGCCTCAAACACCCCCTCCCCTTCTACGCCTTCAAGTCCTGGGTCAAACTCGGTCACCCCATCCGCCTCTTCGAGCATCTCCTCAGGACCTACGGCAACATCGCCCACTATCGCCTGTTCGGCACGCCCATCGTCTTCATCAACGACCCCGACTACATCCGCGAGATCCTCATCAACCAGGCCTCCTCCTTCGTCAAGGAGCGCACTGTCCGCCGCATGAAGGTCCTCCTCGGCGAAGGCCTCATCACCTCCGACGACCCCATCCACATGCGTCAGCGCCGCATCGCCGCGCCAGCCTTCCACCGCCAGCGCATCAACGCCTACGCCGGCCAGATCGTCGCCTGCGCCGCCACCCAGCGAGACACATGGAAACCCGGCCAGCAGCTCGACATCTCCGCCGCCAGCATGGCCCTGTCTCTTGAAATAGTGGCTCGCACCCTCTTCAACACCGAGGTCACCGACGACATCCGCCGCATCAACGACGAGGTCAACACCATCATGGACCTCTATAACTTCATCGTCGCCTTCCCCAGACTCGAGTCCTTCATCCACCTCCCCATCCCCGGCCTCATCAAGTTCCGCAAGTCCAAGGCCCGCCTCGACGCCGTAGTCAACCGCCTCATAAGCGAGCGCCGCGCAGAACAATCAGCCCACCGCGAATCCTCCGCCCGTGGACAGCCAGACAAAGGCGACCTCCTCCCCATGCTCCTTAGCTCACGCGACGAAGAAGATGCTCAACTCGCCGGCATGTCCGACGAGCAGGTCCGCGACGAGGTCCTCACCATCTTCCTCGCCGGCTACGAGACCGTAGCCAACGGCCTGGCCTGGACCTGGTATCTCCTCAGCCGGAATCCTGACGTCGAAGCAAAGCTCCACGCCGAACTAGACGCCGTCCTCGGCACCGGCTCCCAACAACGCCTCCCCACCCTGACCGACTACCCCGCCCTCCGCTACACCGAGCAGGTCTTCGCCGAATCCATGCGCCTCTACCCACCCGCCTGGGCCATGGGCCGCATGTCCACCAAACCCGTCACCCTCGGCCCCTACCGCATCCCACCCGGAGCCCACTTCTTCTTCAGCCAATACATCATGAGCCGCACCCCGCAGTACTTCACCGACCCTCTCCGCTTCGACCCCGACCGCTTCACCCCCGAGAACAAAGCCGCTCGCCCCAAATTCACCTACTTCCCCTTCGGCGGCGGCAACCGCCAGTGCATCGGCGAAAGCTTCGCGTGGATGGAGGGCGTCTTCTCCATCGCCACCATAGCCCAGCGCTGGCGCATGTCCTACCTCGGCGCCACGCCACCCATCCCCCAGGCCAAGATCACCCTCCGCCCCCGCGATCCCCTCATAATGCAATTAACTCCTCGCTAGGATCAGGCAGTGGCTGATGAATCAGCATCTTGCATCTAGGTACCCCAAGGCTGGTAGCCTAGGGCTTTAGCCCTGGGTCTCCTTGGGTCTCACTTTTATCCGCAAGAAGATTGGGCTTCAGCCCCTGGGGTATGCCCTCTTGTCCGCCGCCACTCCTGTCAGAGAGGCCAACTGATTCTTCTGCCACTACCTAACTCCCCAGGCATTTAGGATCGTCATGTGAAACTCCAGCGCGCTCTCCTAGCTACGACCCTCCTAGCCTCCACCCTTCACTCCCAGCAGCCCGCGCTCGATCCCGCCACGCAACAACTCTCCCACGACATCTTCAAGCAGCTCATCGAGATCAACACCACCGACTCCGTCGGCAGCGTAACCGCCGCAGCTACCGCCATGCGCCAGCGCCTCCTCGACGCCGGCTTCCCCGCCGCCGATCTCGTCCTCGCCGGACCCGATTCTGATGCTCGCAAGCAAAATCTAGTAGCCCGCTACCATTCCGCACCCGGCTCCACGCTCAAGCCCATCCTCATCATCGGCCACCTCGACGTAGTCGAAGCCCCCCAAGCCGAGTGGGCCACCAACCCCTTCCAGTTCGTCGAGAAGGACGGCTACTTCTACGGCCGCGGCACCCAGGACATGAAGGACGGCGACGCCATCCTCGTCACCGACTTCATCCGCCTCAAGCGTCAGGGCTTCGTCCCCAACCGCGACCTCATCCTCGCCCTCACCGCCGACGAAGAGGGCGGCAAGTCCAACGGCGTCGACTGGCTCCTCCAGCACCGCCCCGAGCTCGTCAGAGCCGAAGTAGCCATCAACCCCGACTCCGGCGGCATCGACGCCGAGCACGGCAAGCCCGTCGTCATGGTCGTCGAAGCCACCGAAAAACTCTACGGCGACTTCCAGCTCTCCGCAAAGAACCCCGGCGGCCACAGCTCTCTCCCCACCAAAGACAACGCCATCTACCACGTCACCGACGCACTCTCCCGCCTCGAGAAGTACCAGTTCCCCTTCGAGCTCAACGCCGTCACCCGGGCCTACTTCGAAAAACTGGCCACCCTCGAAACCGGCCAGCGGGCAGCCGACATGCGCGCCATCCTCAAGACCCCGCACGACCCACAGGCCGTAGCCCGCCTCTCCGACATCCCACGCTTCAACTCCATCCTCCGCACCACCTGCGTCGCCACCATGCTCTCCGCCGGCCAGGCCCCCAACGCTCTCCCGCAGTTCGCCAACGCCAACGTCAACTGCCGCATCCTCCCCGGCTACACGCAAGAGCAGATCCGTCAGCAGCTCATCAAAGTCTTCGCCGACCCCGCCATCACCGTGAAGTACAAAGACGACGCCGGCAACCTCCACGACAAAGGCACCGAGCGCGTCTCCGCCCCGCCCCCGCCCCTCCGCCCCGACATCTTCGGCCCTCTCAACAAGGTCGTCGCCGAGATGCACCCCAGCCTCCCCATCCTCCCCCAGATGGAGGTCGGAGCCTCCGACAGCGTCTACACCATGGCCGCCGGAATCCCCAGCTACGGCATCAGCGGCGTCTCCATCGACACCGACGACCAGCGCATGCACGGCCGCGACGAGCGCCTCCGCGTCTCCTCCTTCGACGAAGGCGTCGAGTTCTTCTACCGCTTCCTCCAGGCCCTCACAAAGAACTAACCCCAACCTCGCCCTCGTTGTCGCCTGCTGACGTTGCTTTTGTTTGTCCTTTTGGTTGTCATCCCGTAGGGATCTGCTGTTCTCTCACACCCCCACAAAAGCCCGGGTGCCCCATCCATCGCGCTTTTTGCGATGGTGGGAAGTAAACACTCCCCCAGCCCGCCTTTTGTCTCTACTATCCACTCGCAACCCAACCGGCGTATCCTCT
>Ga0137385_10006782_pt1 | contig 10076 bp, 10 predicted proteins | sample SagtaG_FD_104921 | JGI IMG/M metagenome (GOLD analysis project Ga0137385, IMG submission 104921) | Vadose zone soil microbial communities from Sagehorn Ranch, Mendocino, California, USA - Sage2_R_80_16 metaG | ecosystem: Environmental > Terrestrial > Soil > Vadose zone | place: USA: California... | reverse complement strand
GTCAGCCAGGTGACCAGGCGGCGCTTCGTGGAGCTTTCCGCGGTCAGCGCCGGGGTCAAGGACGTGCGCGCCGCGGTCGACGCCGCCCGCCGGACGATGGGCATGAGCGGCGCCCAGACGGTGCTGTTCATCGACGAGGTGCACCGGTTCTCCAAGACCCAGCAGGACGCCCTGCTGCCCGCGGTGGAGAACCGCTGGGTGTCGTTCATCGGCGCGACCACCGAGAACCCCTTCTTCTCCGTGGTGTCCCCGCTGCTGTCCAGGTCGCTGCTGCTCACCCTGCAGCCGCTGTCCGACGACGACGTGCGGGAGGTGATCCGCCGCGCGCTGGCCGAGCCGGGGCCGCGCGGACTCGGCGGTGCGGTCTCCATTGACGAGGAGGCCGCCGAGCATCTCATCAGGCTGGCCGGCGGCGACGCGCGGCGCGCGCTGACCTACCTCGAGGCCGCCGCGCTGGGCCTGCCCGAAGGCGGCCGCATCGATACCGCCACGCTGGAGCGCGCGGTGGACCGGGCCGCGGTCCGCTACGACCGGGACGGCGACCAGCACTACGACGTGATCAGCGCGTTCATCAAGTCCATGCGGGGCAGCGACGTGGACGCCGCGCTGCACTACCTGGCCCGGATGATCGCGGCCGGGGAGGACCCGCGCTTCATCGCCAGGCGGCTCATTGTGCACGCCAGCGAGGACGTCGGGATGGCCGACCCGACCGCGCTGCAGACCGCCGTGGCCGCGGCCCAGGCGGTCGAGTTCGTCGGGCTGCCCGAGGCGAGGATCAACCTGGCCCAGGCGGTCATCCACATCTCGATGGCACCCAAGTCCAACGCGGTGATCAAGGCCATCGGCGCCGCCGAGGCCGATGTGCGGAACGGCCTAATTGGCGCGGTGCCCGCACACCTGCGCGACGCGCACTATCCTGGGGCGGGCAAGGTCGGCCACGGCGAGGGCTACCTGTACCCGCACGACTTCGACGGCGGCATTGTCCCGCAGCGTTACGCTCCCGATCCGGTGGCGGACAGCAGGTATTACCAGCCGTCGCGGCACGGTCTGGAAGCTCGCGTCGCCGAACGCGCCGAGCGCATCCAGGCCATCCTCGACCAGGCCGGCCAGACCGACAGAGCCGAGAAGGCAGGCAGGGCCGCCGAGGCAGGCCAGACCGGGAAGGAGCAGCCATGACACGGACGGATCCGGCATGAGCATGAACGCGGCCGAACTCGCCGCGCTGATCGCCGCCGTGTTCTGGGCGCTGCTGGTCTGCGTCGGCGTGTTCGTGCTGATCCGGATGGGGCGGCTGATGTCCGAGAGCAGCAAGCTGGTCGCCGACGTGCGCGAGCGCGGGGACGTGCTGCTCACCCGGGCACAGGCGGCGGTGGACGGAGCGCAGCAGGCGGTGGACCGGGCCGGGCGCCAGCTCGACCAGGCCGAATCCGTCACGGCCAGCATGGACGAACTCGGCGCCGGGATGAGCGAACTCGCCGGCCAGGTCACGGCGCTGACCGGGCTCGGCCGCGCCATCGCGGGCGGCCCGGTCGGCCGCGCGGGTGCGCTCGCCTACGGGGTGCGGCATGCCGTGAGCCTGCGCCGGGCATCGAGGCGCACGCTGCCCGGCCGTGTTGTGGAACGCGGCGAGCTAGCGAGAAGCGAGGCACAACGATGATCCGCCGGGGCTTCTGGCTCACCGCCGGGGCGGTGACCGGCATCTGGGGTTACCGGCGTGTCGCCGCCGCCGGGCGGCGCGTGTCTGCCAGCCTTACCCCCGGGGGGACGCTGAAGCTCGCGGACACCCGGGCGGGTACCCGGATAGCCAGCCGGCGAGCCCGCCGCGGTGCGGTCGTGCTGGCCAGGGAGACCTACCGGTTCACCCGCGACGTGCGCGAGGGCATGGAGCTATACGTGGCGAGGCATCCGCCCGCAGGCCCTACCCTCTCAACAGACCAAACCACAGACCACGACGCACAACCTGAGGATGGCCACTGATGGAGTCGGCCGAGATCGCCCGCCGCTTCCTTGCGTACTTCGAGCAGCAAGGGCACACCATCGTGCCTTCGGCCTCCCTGGTAGCCGACGACCCCACCGTGCTCTTCGTCATCGCGGGTATGCAGCCGTTCAAGCCGTATCTGCTCGGCCAGCGGACGCCACCGTACAAGCGGGCCGCGGACGTGCAGAAATGCGTCCGCACGCTGGACATCGAAGAGGTGGGCAAGACCACCAGGCACGCCACGTTCTTTCAGATGCTGGGCAACTGGTCGTTCGGCGACTACTTCAAGGAAGGCGCGATCAGGTACGCCTGGGAGCTGCTGACCAAGTCCGAGGCGGACGGCGGGTTCGGCTTCCCGGAGAGCAAGCTGTGGGCCACCGTCCTGCACGGGGACGACGAGGCGTACGCGATCTGGCAGAACGAGATCGGCCTGCCGCCCGAGCGGATCCAGCACCGCGGCCTGGCCGACAACTACTGGCACATGGGCGTGCCCGGACCCGGCGGCCCGTGCTCGGAGATCTACTACGACCGCGGCCCCGAATACGGACGCGATGGCGGTCCGGCCGCAGACGAGGACCGCTTCCTCGAGGTCTGGAACCTGGTCTTCATGCAGGACCAGCTGAGCAAGGTCCGGGCCAAGGACGACTTCGACATCGAGGGCCTGCTGCCGTCGAAGAACGTCGACACCGGCATGGGGCTCGAGCGGATGGCGTCCATCCTGCAGGGCGTCGACAACCTCTACGAGATCGACACCACCTGGAAGATCCTGGACCGGGCGGCCGAGCTCACCGAGCAGAGCTACGGCCGCGACCACCGTGCCGACGTGGCCCTGCGGGTCATCGCGGATCACGTGCGCAGCGCGGTGATGCTGATCGGGGACGGCGTCCTGCCGGGCAACGAAGGCCGCGGCTACGTGCTGCGCCGCATCGTCCGGCGCAGCATCAGGAACCTGCGCGTGCTGGCGGGCGGTCACCGCGGCGGGGCCGGCGCGACCCCGGCGACGGGTGAGCGGTTCATGCACGAGCTCACCTCGGTCGCGCTGGAGGCGATGGAAGGGCTGTACCCCGAGCTCAGGAGCGTCGCGGCCAACATCCACACGGTCATCGACGCGGAGGAGACAGCGTTCGCCAGCACCCTGCGCACCGGCACCGCGATCTTCGACGCTTCGGTCGAGGAGAACCGGCGCCGCGGCACGGAAACGCTGTCCGGCGCCCAGGCGTTCCAGCTGCACGACACCTACGGCTTCCCGATCGACCTGACCCTGGAGATGGCGGCCGAGCAGGGTCTGAACGTCGACGAGGACGGTTTCCGGCGGCTCATGTCCGAGCAGCGGGAACGCGCCAAGCGGGACGCGGCGGAGAAGAAGACCGGCAACGCAGACATCACTGCGTTCGCGGAGCTGCTCGAGCGGTCCGGCGCGGTCACCTTCACCGGCTACGACCAGATCTCTGGTGAGGCGACCGTCCTCGGCCTGCTGGTCAACGGCGTGCCGGTACCCTCGGCGGGCGCTGGCACCGAGGTCGACCTGGTCCTGGACCGCAGCCCGTTCTACGCCGAGGGTGGCGGCCAGCTCGCCGACGCGGGCACGATCCGGGTGACCGGCGGCGAGTTCGCGGTCCGTGACGTGCAGACACCGCTGCCCGGCCTCATCGTGCACCGCGGCCAGGTCAGCTCCGGCGAGATCACGGTAGGCGCGCCCGCGTTCGCCGAGATCGATGTCGAGCGTCGGCGGGCGCTGTCCAGGTCGCATACTGCGACGCACCTGGTGCACCGGGCGCTGCGCAGTGCGCTGGGCGAGTCGGCGGCGCAGGCGGGTTCGGAGAACTCTCCCGGTCGGTTGCGCTTCGACTTCACCGCGCAGACGGCCGTGCCGGTCTCGGTGCTGCGCGACACCGAGGACGAGGTCAACGATGTCCTGGTCAACGACCTGGACGTGCACGCGTTCTACACCTCCCAGGAGGAGGCGCGCCAGCTGGGCGCGCTGGCCCTGTTCGGGGAGAAGTACGGCGACCAGGTCCGGGTGGTCGAGGTCGGCGACTACTCGCGCGAGCTGTGCGGCGGCACGCACGTGGCCAGGTCCGGCCAGCTTGGCCTCATCAAGGTGCTCGGCGAGTCGTCCATCGGCTCGGGCGTGCGCCGGATCGAGGCGCTGGTGGGCATGGACGCGTTCCGCTTCCTGGCCCGGGAAAGCACGCTGGTCAGCCAGCTCAGCGAGCAGTTCAAGACACCGCGCGAGCAGCTGCCGGAGCGGATCTCGGCCGTGGTGACCAGGCTGAGGGACGCCGAGCGCGAGCTGCAGCGGCTGCGCGCGGCCCGCCTGCTCGAGTCGGCGGGGGAGATCGCGGCCAGCGCCGAGGACATCAGCGGGCTGGCCCTGGTCGCGCACCGTGTGCCGGATGGCACCGAACCCGACGACATCCGCAGGCTCGCGCTCGACGTGCGCGGCCGGGTGCCGCGCGGGCGGCCCGCGGTGGTGGCGGTCATCGGCATGCCCGCGGACAAGCCGGTCGTAGTCATCGCGGTCAATGAGGCGGGCCGGGGGTTCGGCCTGTCGGCGGGTTCCCTGGTGGGTACCGCGGCGCGGGCCCTCGGCGGGAATGGCGGCGGGAAGCCGGACGTGGCCCAGGGTGGCGGCGCCCCGATCGCGCCAAGCAACTCCGGTGTTATAGATGAGGCATTTGACGCGGTTCGTCAGGCTTTGCGGGACATCGCGGGACAGAGCCAGGTCCGGTAGGTAACGTATTGACATGCTCTTGCGACCTTCCGGGGTCCTCGGTTCCGGGTCGCGTCCAGCCCGGGCCTGTCCCGGGGCCATCTCGGTGAGTCAGCTTCCGTTCAGGCAGGGGGTGCGGCTCGCGGTGGACGTGGGTTCGGTCCGCGTCGGAGTCGCTCGCAGCGACCCGGGTGGCATTCTGGCTTCCCCGCTGGCGGTGCTGGCGTGGGGTCCCGGCGCGAAGGCCGCCCAAGCCCGGGCCGAACTGGCCAGGCTGGCCGCAAGCGAAGGCGCGATTGAGGTCATCGTCGGGCTGCCCACGTCGCTGTCCGGCCGCGAGGGTACGGCCGCGGCCGGGGCCAGGGAGTTCGCGGCGGACCTGGCCGGACGGCTCGCGCCGGTCCCGGTCCGGCTGGTCGACGAGCGGTTCACCACTACCGAGGCGCACGACGCACTGCGCCGCGGCGGCAAGGACGCCCGCGCCCGCCGCCAGGTGGTCGACGCCGCCGCTGCGGCCGTCTTGCTGCAAGCCGCCCTGAACGCCGAACGTGCCACCGGCCGCCCGCCCGGCCAGCTCGTCCGCGCTGGCGATGGAGCGGGCGCGTGAGCGAGAACGGAGGCGGATGGCCGCAGAGCCCGCGGCCACCGCGGCATTCACGCGGGTCCACCGATCCCCTCGGACCACAGGATCCCGGCAGTTTCCAGGACCCTCGGGCGTTCCAGAACCCGCGGAACGTCCCGGATCCCCGGGCCCGGCGGGATCCCCGGAGCCTGCCGAATCCTCGCACACCCCAGGCGCCGCGCGTACCCCAGGCGCCGCGAGTGCCCCAGAGGCCGCGGGTGCCCCAGAGGCCGCAGGGGTCATCGCGACCTCCCGGCGGCGGCGCCTGGCACCCGGATGAGCACCCGCTGCCGCCCGGATACGAACCGGTGCACCACGAGCCCAGGTCCGGCGAGACCCGGCCGGCCAGGCCGCAGGACCCGCGCCGCCCCGAGGACTGGCGCCGGCCCCAGCGGCCTTCCCGCCCCGAAGCTCTGCAGCCGAACCTTGGTCCGCCCGCGCAAGCCAGCTACGACCCCGGCGATTTCCGCCCGCGGGACCAGTACGGCGACCGCGGCGAGTACAGCGACCGCGGCGAGTACGGCGGCCGGGACCGGTACGGCGAGGCCAGCCCGTACTCCGGGCCGGGCCAGTACCCGGGCGGCCCTGGCGGTCCGGGCGGTCCGGGCGGCGATTACGAGGACGAGTACGCCGACGCAGGCGACAGGTTCGTCCCCGGCTTCGGTGACGAGGGCGACGACGAGCAGGAGCGCGGCCGGTCCGGCCGCGGTTCCCGCCGGGCCCGCCGCGACAACGATGACGGCGGGCGCCGCAGGCGCAGGTTCCGCTGGATCGCGCCGCTGGTCGCGTTGCTGGTCATCGTGGTCCCGCTGGCGGTGGGCGGCGTATACGTCTACGGCCTCTACATGAACAAGTACCACCCGGCCGACTACTCAGGCGCCGGCACCGGCTCTGTTGCGGTCCAGGTCACCTCGGGCGATTCGCCGACCAGCATCGCGCCGAAGCTGGTGAAGCTCGGCGTCGTGGCCAGCTCGCGCGCGTTCATCCTGGCCGCCGAGCACAGCACGAGCTCGACCGGCCTGCTGCCCGGCTTCTACGGGATGCACAGGCACATGAAGGCGTCCCTGGCCTACGCGATCTTGATCGACCCGAAGAACATGGTCCAGATCAAGGTCACGATCCCGGAGGGCTGGCGGCTGAGCCAGATCATGTCCTTCCTCGGCGCCAAGTCCGGCATCCCGCTGAGCGCGTACGCCAAGGTGCTCAAGGACCCGGCGCAGCTGCACCTGCCTGGTTTTGCCAACGGCAAGCCCGAGGGGTACCTGTTCCCGGCGACCTACAGCGTGCAGCCGCACGAGACCGCGCTCGGCGTCCTGACCGGCATGGTAAAGCGCTTCGAGCAGGAGGCCGCTAGCGTCGACCTGCCCGCCGCGGCCAAGCAGGTGCACCTGACCCAGGCGCAGGTGGTGGTCATGGCCAGCCTGGTGCAGGCCGAAGGAGGCAAGCTCTCCGACTACCCGAAGATCGCCCGGGTGATCTACAACCGGCTGGCGCGCGGCATGCCGCAGCAACTGGACAGCACAGTGCTTTACGGGCTGAACAAATTCGGCATCCTCGCCAGCGACAAGGACCTCACCAGCCCGTCGCCGTATAACACCTACAAGCACAAGGGCCTGCCGCCTGGCCCGATCGACAGCCCGGGCGCCGCCGCCATCCAGGCCGTGCTGCACCCGGTGGCCGGCAACTGGCTGTACTTCGTGACGGTGAACCCGAAGACCGGCGAGACCCGCTACACCTCGAGCCCGGCCCAGTTCCAGCAGTTCCGGCAGGAGCTCGCGCACAACCTGGCGAAGGGCTGACCGTGCCCGGCCCCCGCCGGGCCGCGGTGCTCGGATCGCCGATCGAGCACTCCCTGTCGCCGGTGTTGCACACGGCCGCGTACGCCGCGCTCGGCCTGGCCCACTGGAGCTATACGGCGATCGAGTGCGACGAGGCCGGGCTGCCCGCCCTGATCGCCGCCTGCGACAGTCAGTGGGCCGGGCTGTCGCTGACCATGCCGCTGAAGCGGGCGGTGCTGCCGCTGCTTGACCGCACCGAGCCGGTCGCCGTCGAGGCGGGCGGGGCCAACACGGTGGTGTTCGCGGGCGGCGAGCGGCACGGCTACAACACCGACGTTCCCGGCATGGTCGCGGCCCTGGCCGAAGCCGGCGTGACCGCGCCGCCCGGCGCCACCATCCTCGGCGCGGGCGCGACCGCCTGCGCCACCCTCGCCGCCCTCCGCGATACCGGCCTGGCGTCCGCGGCGGTCCTCGTCCGTGACTCGGCCAGGGCCGGCGACCTGCTGGCTGCCGCGGGCCGGCTGGGCATGGAGGTGGACCTGCGGCCGTTCGGCGCCGAGGTCCGGGACGGTGACCTGCTCGTTTCCACCGTGCCGGCCGGTGCCGCCGACTTTTACGCCGAACGGGCCTGGGATTCCCGCCCCGGTCCCGCGGCCGTGCTCGACGTGGTGTACGCCCCCTGGCCCACCCCCCTCGCCCAGGTCGCCGCCAAATCCGGTGCCATCGTCGTCAGCGGCTTCGACCTGCTCCTGCACCAGGCTGCCCGCCAGGTCGAGCTGATGACCGGCCACGAGCCCGCCCCGCTGACCCGCATGCGCGCCGCGGGCGAAGCCGAACTTGCCCGCCGCGCCGCCCTCCCCCCGCACTAGACGGATGAGCGAGCCTGCCATCGGGTGGATCTCCGAAGTGGTGATCGACGGCCCCGACCCCTGGGTGCTCGCGCGCTTCTGGGCCGGCCTGCTCGGGGGCACGCCGGTGGAGTGGTATCCCGGATGGGTCAGGCTCGAGCCGCCGCCGAACGGTCAGCGGCTCTCCTTCCAGGCGACGGCCACGCCGCTGGCCCCGGACACGGCCCGGGTCCACTTCGACATCCAGGCGGATCACCCGGCCCGCGCGCAGGGCCACCCGGAGTAGCACGTGGAGGGCGTCGCTGGCCGACTGGTTGTGCTGTCCCAGCGCCGGGCCGGCTGAATCAGACCGGGCGGCCGTCCTCCAGGTAGACCAGGGCCAGACCCTTGGTGGCCGCCCGCACCCGGCGCCTGATCGGCCCCCTGAGCAGGGTGAGCGCGTCAGGCAGCGGAGCCAGGCGGGACTCGGAGATCTCCTCGAGCTGGAGCTTGAGGCCGGCCAGCGCCTTATCGCTCACCTGCCCGCAGTCGAACAGGAACCTGATGCCACCCGGCCGTCCCTCCCGCGGCCGGCGGAAGTCCATGGCAGCCAGCCGCCCGTGGCTCACCTCGAGGCCGGTCTCCTCTCGCACCTCACGCTGGCACGCCTCCCACGGCGACTCGCCGTCAGCCTCCATGACGCCACCGGGGATCGTCCAGCCGCTCTTGTAGGTCGGCTTGAGGATCAGCAGCCGTCCCGCCCGGTCGTAGATGAGCGCCCCCGCGGATACGGGTATACCCGGGCCGGGTATCGTTTCCTGGGTCACGTCACGAAATCTCCCCCGGCCACGCGATCCAAACCATCGCGGCGTCTCGTCAAGGACGGTCTTTCTTCGGCAGTTTGCTGACCACGGCCGAGTAAGAGGTGTCGATCGCCTCGACCAGCTCGTCGTCGGGGATCCCGCCGCCGATCCGCAGCGTGTTCCATCCGGAGCGGCCGATGTATGCCATCACGGACGCGTCCTCCGGATAACGCAGCAGCCACTCGTCGGCTGCCTCCCGGCTGGCTCCGCACTTCAGGCCCACGGAAGGGGTGTCACCCGATCCGAAGAACGCGAAGATCTTGCCGCCGACCTTGGCCACCACGTCGCCTTCCCACGGCTCGTCCGGCCAGGCCCCCGGCTTGGCCAGGCAGTAGGCGAGCAGAGTTCTCCATGTCATGACGGCACACTAACGCGCCGCCGACCGTAGAATTCACGGGAGCGACCGGATGACGGGGGAGGCATGGGCGGATCGGGGCCGGTCGGGTTCGACCTCGACATGACGCTCATCAACTCGCGTCCGGCCATCCTGGCCTCGTTCGCGGAAACCGCCAGGGAGACCGGCACCGCCATCGACCTGGACGCGGTGGACCGGCGGCTCGGCGTCAAGCTGGACGATGAGCTCGCGTTCTGGTTCCCGCCGGGCCGGGTCGCCGCGGCGGCCGGCATCTACCGGCGGCACTACCTCCGGCTGGCGGACCAGATGACGACCGTGCTGCCCGGCGCGCACGAGGCGCTCGCCACGGTCCGGGCGGCGGGACAGCGGGCAGTCATCATCACGGCCAAGCACCCGGTGTCGGCCGGGCCGAGCCTGCGGGCCGCCGGACTGGCCCCCGACGAGCTGTTCACCCTGGTACACGGGCCGGAGAAGGCGGCGGTGCTGCGCCGCCTGAAGGCGGTCGCCTATGTCGGCGACACTCCGCCCGACATGGCCGCCGCGGTGCAGGCCGGCGTACGGGCGGTGGGGGTCGCGACCGGTTCGTTCACCGGCGCGGACCTGGTCGGCGCGGGCGCCGAGGTAGTGCTCGACTCGCTGGCCGCCTTCCCCGCCTGGTTCCGTTCGGCTTAGACACTCTGCTCTCAGACACGGGGCTCTCAGACACGGGGCTCTCAGACACGGGCCGCGACGGCCGCCACGACCTCGTACGGCAGGTGCCGCGGGTGCACGAGCAGCGCCCTGGCTACCTCGCGGATCCGCGGCCGGAGCGGGGTCAGCGCCTGCTCGCACTGCCGCCAGGCGGCCGTCTCATCGCGGCCGAACCCGGCCGCGATGTCGCGCCGGAACCGGCGCGCGTCACCGCCGTCCGCCCGCCAGGCCGGCAGCCATGCGCGCAGCT
>Ga0137385_10006770_pt1 | contig 10088 bp, 10 predicted proteins | sample SagtaG_FD_104921 | JGI IMG/M metagenome (GOLD analysis project Ga0137385, IMG submission 104921) | Vadose zone soil microbial communities from Sagehorn Ranch, Mendocino, California, USA - Sage2_R_80_16 metaG | ecosystem: Environmental > Terrestrial > Soil > Vadose zone | place: USA: California... | reverse complement strand
ATACGCAAATCGCCGTGACGAGGCACAGGATCGCGACATGCCGCACGCGGCCCAGATTGGAGAACGAACGGTGCCAGCGGTTCATGGACATCTCCCAGGCGGTCGAGCGACCGCGAAGATTGTCGGCCTTGCAGCGGCGAAAGTCGCATGTCGGCGGATTTCCGGCATCACCACTGAGCAATTCGCATACCGCGACGCGCTCGATTCATGCGACGGAATACGCCGCGTCGCGCGTTAAATACGCACGTACGTCACATCACGAGGCATTCGATATGTTTTCGGAACCGGCACGCCGCTCGTTGCTCGCCGCGGCATGGATCGCTCTGGCATTGACGGCGGCAAACTGCGCGCAGGCCGCCGCAAACACCGCATCGTCGCGACAGAATGCGCCCGTCGCGCATGTCGCCGATCAGACCATGCGTGTCGTTACGCCCGACGGCGACGGCACTTTGCCACTCTACGCCGATCGCAACATCGACGCGGCAGAACCCCACGTCACACGCGTATTCATCATCGTTCACGGCACGCTGCGCAACGCCGACAAGTACTTCGCCACCGGGCAGCAAGTACTCGCCGCTGCCGGTGCGGATGCAACACGAAGCATGATCGTCGCGCCGCAGTTTCTGACGACGCGCGATCTGCGCGCGTTCCAGATGCCTGACAGCACGCTCGCGTGGTCCGAAGCCGGATGGAAAGAAGGCGCGCCCGCGCGCCGCCCCACGTCGGTGAGTTCCTTCGCGGCGCTCGATGCGCTGCTCGAACACTTCGACGACCGGCAGCGCTATCCCGCGTTATCTTCTGTGACGGTGATTGGGCACTCGGCGGGGGCGCAGGTCGTGCAGCGTTATGCCGTGGCCGGACGTGCCGAGGAAGCGCTGGCGCGCGACGGAATCCGCGTGCGGTACGTGGTCGCGAATCCGTCGAGCTATCTGTACTTCGACGATGAACGTCCCGTGTCGCGCGGTGTTTTCGAGCACGTCGATACGCAGGCTTGTCCACGCGCTGTCGAATGGAAATACGGCATGGTCGACCCGCCTCCTTATGTTGCCTCGCAGGACGCGGCGCAGATCGAGGCCCGCTACGCGAAGCGCGATGTCGTGTATCTGCTCGGAATGGATGACGTGGACCCGCGCACGCACTTTATCGACCGCTCCTGCGCGGCGATGGCACAGGGTCCGTTCCGACTCGCGCGTGGGCTTGCTTACTTCGATTACCTGCAAAGCCGATATCCCGTCGGGCTGAATCAGCGCGTGGTCGAAGTGCCCGGCGCGGGACACGACGCGCGACGCATGTTGACATCGGACTGCGGGATGGCGGTGCTGTTCGACGGGCGGATGCCGTCGTCATGTCCTGGCGAGAGTGACATGCCGTCGCGGTGACGCAACTCGTGCTCCTCGTGCTCCGACTGGATCACGATATGCGTCACCGTATGAGCCGCTTATCGCGCGGCTTGCGATTGCGAGAACCACGCGTCGAAGTTCAACGCGCCGAGACGCGGATTCGCACCGGGTACGAGCGTGTCGTCGTTCAGCTCCGCGCCGAAGTAGCGTGCGCCCGTGTCCGCGACAACCTTGCGCGAATCGTGCGTTGCGTCGAGGAAGCGTTGCACCATGTCAGCAAGCCGCACGCGATCCGGGCCCGCGATCTCGACGATGCCGTTACGCGGCGCTTCGACGGCATAGTCGGCGACGGCGGCCCCGACGTCATCCGATGCGATGGGCTGGAAGTACGCGGGCGACAGGCGGATGGTCTGTCCGTCGCCACCCGACTGCGCGATGCCGCCGAGAAACTCGAAGAACTGCGTCGAGTGAATGATCGTATAAGGCACGCCCGATTCGCGGATCAACTTCTCCTGCGCGATCTTGCCGCGGAAATAACCGCTTTGCGCGAGCCGGTCCGTACCGACGACGGATAGCGCCACGTGATGCTGGACGCCTGCCGCCCTTTCCGCAGCAAACAGATTCTTGCCTGCCGTCGTGAAGAATTCGAGCACGGCTGCATCTTCGAATGAAGGCGAGTTGGCGAGATCCACCACGACGTTCGCGCCTGCCAATGCTTCGCTTAGCCCCTCGCCCGTGATCGTGTTGACGCCTGATGCAGGTGAAGCAGCAATGACATCATGACCACGCCCGCGCAGATTCTTGACCACTTTGCTGCCTATCAGTCCCGTGCCGCCTATCACAACGATCTTCATGATTTTCTCCAAGGTCTTGCGCGGCGCACTCGCCGCTTCCGGGCTTTCGAAGCCGGCAGAACGCGTCATTGCCGGTTGCTTGCCGGACTTGCCGTGATGCGCGGCGTCCGTACAGGAAGCATCGTAGGTGTGTGCGCTTCGATGCAGTAGACCTTCAAAGGTATCCATCGTGTTGCCCTGCGGACACCAATCGACACGTCGCCACGTTCAGTCGACCGTTGACATTGCATCCATCGTGGTCAGGCAATGCAGGTCGAGCGCTCGCGTGTGCTCCGTCATGTAATCGACGAACACGCGGATGCGCGCCGGAAGATGCTTGCGGCTCAGATAGCAGATGTAGTGGCCGCTATCGTCGGGTGCGTACCGGGTCAGACAGGTGACGAGACGCCCGTCGCCGAGCAGATCGCACACCTGATAACCGGGCAGTTGCGCGATGCCCTGTCCATCCAGCACGGACTGAAGAATCAGATCCGGGTCGTTGAACGTATGCGGCGCATGCAACTGGCGGCGCATCGGCAGGCCGTCGACCTTGAACTCCCATTCCCTGACGCGCCCCGATGCCGTACGCAGGTTGATGCAGCGATGGTCGGCCAGTTCACCGACATGGCGCGGCAAGCCGTGAGCGGCCGCATACGCGGGCGACGCGCAGACGATCATCTGCATGGGTATCAGTTGACGCGCGACGATCTCGCTGTCTTCCATGCGTCCGTCGCGAAACGACACGTCGATGCGATCGGCCGTGAAGTCGGCGGGATGGTCGTTGAGCAGCAGCTCCAGCGAGATATCCGGGTACTGCGCGTGAAAACCGCGCAACAATGGCGCGACGATCCTGCGCCCGAAGCCCGGCGTCGAGTAGATGCGCAACCGCCCTCGCGGCGGCCCGCTGCGCAGCTCGCGCATCTCTTCGAGCGCCTGGACGATGCGCTCGACGCCTGCCTGACAGTTCTCGAAGAAAAGTTCGCCTTCGCGCGTCAGCGACGTGCTGCGGGTCGTGCGCAGAAAGAGGCGCGTATCCAACTGGGCCTCCAGCTTCTGCACGTTCCGGCTGACGGACGAGCGGCCGATGCCGAGGCGATCGCCCGCTCTGGCGAAACTGCCTTCGTTGGCAACGGCAAGAAAGGAAACGACGCCGGCGAAACTCGTTGCAAACGTGCTTGCAATCGGATCGTCGGCGCCCGTAACGGAGCGGCGCGGTGCGTAGTCTGACATGGAAGCGCGAAGAGTGGAGGTCCTTATCCAACTAGACGTTTCAGTGCTTCCGTTTGTGACATCGTCCGCCGATTTTCTTTTGCGGCCACGCGTGAGGCCGCTGCCGCGCGTTACTTCTCCGGCACCAGAACGGGTGCGCCCTTGTCCTTCAGCAGCAGCACGAGGAACTTCGCCGGCTTCGTCTGGCTCGCGTTGTGGCCCACCGTGTGGACATCGTTCGGGCCTTCATAGAAGGACTGGCCCGGCGTCAGCGTGACTTCCTTGCCGCCTCTGACCTGCATCACGATCGATCCTTCCAGCACGTAGATGAACCCGTGCGCATGATGCCGATGCACCGGGTCCACGGCGCCAGGCGGATATTCGACCACGATCATCAACGCTTCCTTGCCGGGATAGTCGTCGAGCGGCTTTGTCATGACGGGTGTCACGATGGCCGCCGGCGGCTCGGCGTGGGCCTGGTGGGTCAACGCGCCCGCCATGACGAGCAGGGCTGCGATAGTTCTCTTCGAGCGAAACATGATGCGCTCCTCACATGGACGCGGCCCGCACAGGCCGAGGTTGAACAAGAACGGCGCCCCGGCTCAGGCGAGGTTCGCCTTGTCGAGGCCGAATGCCTTGTCGGACGATCCCGGCACGAACTTGAACGCCACGTTCGCGCGGTTCCAGGCGTTGATGGCCATGACTTCGAACGTCAGGTCCGACAGTTCCTTTTCCGAAAACTGGCCACGCACGCGCTCGTAGATATCGTCGGGCACGCCGTGCTCGGGCAAGGTGGTCAGCACTTCCGTCCACGCGAGCGCGGCACGTTCGCGCGGCGAGAACAGCGTCGACTCGCGCCAGATCGCCACATGGTGGACGCGCAGCGCGCGCTCGCCGTGAATGGTCGCTTCCTTCACGTGCATGTCGAGGCAAAAGCCGCAACCGTTGATCTGCGATGCGCGGATGTTGACGAGATCGCGGATCGGTTCTTCGATCGCGCAGTCTTTCAGCAGGTTGCTGAACTCGATGAACTTCTTCGATAGTTCGGGCGATTGGTGAAAGTAGTTGATACGCTGAGTCATGACTTCTCCTGGCGACGATGAAGGACGCATCCGTGCCGGACGGATGCTGTTCGCGGTGGTGAACCGCACGTCGCCATGGTAGGTTCGTGACGCGCGCCGCGGTAGACCTGCGGACGGGCTCACGGTGTTGCCCATCCGGCACCAATCCCGCCATCAGGCGCTGGCGGGCGGAGTCATTGCAGCGGCGCGCAGCGCGCTCAGAGTTCGCCGTATGCGGCGGCGATGCGCGCCAGCTTGTCGGGATTGCGTTGAACGTGAATGCTGACGATGCGCTCACCGTCCGTTTCGAAAGACATCGCCGATTCGAGCTTGCCTTCGATATAGCGCAACAGCGCGCTCTGACCGTTGAGCGTCACGAGCTTGACATGAACCTCGCCCGGAAAACGCCGCAATGCCGCGTAGAAAAGCTGTGCGATGCGCCGGCCGCCCACCATCGGCTTCGGGAAGCTCGTCACCTTGCCGCCGCCGTCGCCGATCAGGGTGGCCTCTTCGGCGAGGAATGCGTTGATGGCGTGGAAGTCCGCGCTCGCGAGCGCCTGCGCAAAGCTCTGCAACAACTGGCGATGCTTCTCGCGCGGCACTGCATAGCGCGGGCGCTCGTCGCGCAGTTGCGCCTTCGCGCGGCTCACCAGCTGACGGCATGCGGACTCCGTCTTGCCGATTGCATCGGCAACCTCGTCATAGTCCGCGTCGAAGACTTCGCGCAGCAGGAACGCGGCGCGCGCTTCGGGCGTGAGCCGTTCGAGCAGCATCAGGAACGCGACGGAAACGTCGTCGGCGCGCTCGGTCATCTCCTCCGGCGTCGCGGGCGAGTCGCTGATCTCAGGCTCGGGCAACCAGATGCCCGTGTAGTGCTCGCGCTGGATCTTGGCGGCACGCAGACGGTCGATGGACATCCGCGTCGTGACGGAGACGAGCCACGCTTCGGCGTTGTCGATGCTCGCGTGGTCGGCTGCATGCCAGCGCAGCCAGACGTCCTGCACGATGTCCTCGGCTTCGGCGACAGAACTGAGCATCCGGTAGGCGATTTTCTGCAGGCGCGGGCGAATCTGGTTGAAGGCGTGGGCGTCGGCGTCCATAGAGTGTGTGTCCTGCCCCTTCGCGGCAAGCGGAAGGGGCGAGGCGTGACAGAGCAGAGATGGCAAAGCTGGAGTTTGCCACGGATGCGCTACGAGGATGGTAGATGGGGCGCGGTTGATATGAAGAATCGGGCAGACAACTCAAGCCGCCGCGTCTTCCAGGAAGTCCGTGATCGCATCGCGGCTCGGCGTGAGGCCTCTCAGTTGGAGAAGCGCGCCCGCGTTGCCGCGATGATAGGTGCCATGCAGAACGATCTCGCCTCGCCGCATGCGCGCGGGCTTTCCGCTGGTGAAGACGAAATCGACAGGCTGTTCGAAGTCGTGCTCCGTCATCGCGTCCACGTATGACGCGTACCAGTCGTCGGCTTCTCTGATGCCGTCTACAAGCGCGCTGAGTTCCGGCATGTGTGCCGATCGCGGCGCCTGAAACGCGTGCGGCACGCCCTGCAGATGATGCTGAAAAATCCTGTCGACCGCATGGATATGGTCGAGGATGCGAAGCATGATGAAAGCGTCTTCCTTGCTTAACTTATCGAAGTCGCGGCTCACGACATCGCAGAGTCCGCGATCGGCCCATCGTTTGATTGCAACGAGTTGCGAGTATGACTGACACGCCATGTGACCTCTCCTTTTTTGCGTTGATCCTGGTTGGTTTCGACATTGCGATTCGAATCACAAGATGCATAATACGAGCGACTGCTCGTATTACCTACTCGCATTAGGAGCGCGGAAAATGGCACGAAAACCGCTCACAAAACCCAGAAAACACGCGTCTCAGCAGCGGTCGCGCGTGACGGTCGATGCCTTGATCGAAGCAACCGCTCGCATTCTCGTGAAGGACGGCTTCGACAAGGCCAGCACCAACCGTATCGCCGAAAAGGCGGGCGTGAGCGTCGGCTCGCTGTATCAGTACTTTCCCAGCAAAGAGGCGCTTGTCGCGGCCGTCGTGCAGCGTCACGGCGAGGAACTCATGCAGGTTGTCCGTGAGACGCTGGCTGAAGTCGCCGCGCTACCGATGGAACAGGCAGTGCGCAAGCTCGTGCTCGCCGCGATCGAGGCGCACCGTATCGATCCGGAATTGCACCGCGTACTCGCCGAGCAGATTCCGCGCACGGGCGGAACGGAGGAATCGGCGCTATTAGGTGGAGAAACGTATGCACTGTTTAGAGGCTATCTCGATGCTCATCGCGACGAGTTCCGCACAATGGACCTTGGGCTTGCGACGTTCGTGTGCGTGACGTCGATCGAGGCACTAACGCATACGGCCGTCGTGCATCATGCGGATCGTCTCACTGACGAAGCGTTTGGCGCGCTCGTCGACGAGACTACACGGCTTGTTGTTCGATATCTTCAATAGGCGTCCCTAACCTCTCCGGCATATATCGCTTCCGCCGCAGATACGTTTTCTTTAACTGCCGTTGCTTTAGAAAATGCACGGCACGCATTGAAGTGCCAGTCCGCTCTGCCTTGCGACAAATTTTTTGCCATCCGTTATATTCCCGTGGACATATCGAACAGAGATCGATCGAGCGATCAATCGCTGAACTCTTTTAATGACTGGAATTGGGATGTTAAAAAGAACTGTTGCCACTGCGGCATTGAGCCTGGTCGGTTCCGTCGCGCACGCGCAAAGCAGCGTGACGCTCTATGGTTTGATCGATACGGGCATCACCGATGCGAACCATGTCGCCACGCCTACCGGACATAGCTCTCTCGTCCGATATGCCGACGGCGTCGCGCAAGGCAGCCGCTGGGGCATTCGCGGCAAGGAAGATCTCGGCGACGGCCTCTCGGCCATCTTCACACTCGAAGGCGGTTTCAATTCCGGCGATGGCACGATCTCGCAAGGCGGCGCGCTATTCGGACGACAAGCCTGGGTCGGATTGAACAAGAACGGCGTTGGCTCGCTGACGTTCGGCCGGCAGTACTCGCTGTCCAGAGACTACATCCACAACTACGCGATGGGCCACGAAACGCCGGCCGGCAACTACGCTTATCACATCAATGATCTGGATCAACTGACATCGAGCCGCATCAACAACTCGGTCAAGTTCAGCAGCGCGAATTTCAGCGGCCTGACGTTCGGCGTGCTCTATGGCTTTTCGAATCAGGCTGGCGCGTTCTCAGGTTCGCCCACCACGACCACGGGCACCACGACGACTCAAGGTTCGTCGAGAACATTTAGCGCCGGCGTCAACTACACGCCGGGTCCGTTCGCGATCGGCGCCGCCTACACCGATATCCGCTTTCCCGGCAGCGCGACACCGGCATTCACGGCCAACATCGCGAACATCAATACGGGGCCGCTGCGCGATCTGCGCACCTTCGGCATCGGCAGCAGCTATCTGATTGGGCGCGGCAAGGTCTGGGGCAACTGGACGCATACGCAACTCACGCAGATCGCGTCACATGAATCGACCGTGAACAACTATGAAGTGGGCGGAAAGTATGCGTTCACGAACGCAGTCAGCGGCGGACTCGGCTACACGTTCTCCGATCTGAGCGGCGAGTTCAGCGGCGAATGGCATCAGGTGAACAGCTTCGTCGGCTATGCACTGTCGAAACGAACCGACGTCTATGCACTTGCCATCTATCAGAAGGCATCGGGCAGCAACGTCGTCAATGGGCACGAGGTGCCCGTTCAGGCGGAGATCGGTGCGAGTTCGAGCTTTATCGGCAATTCGGGAACGGGCGCCAATTCGCAGCTTGCCGTGCGCGTTGGCTTGCGGCATCTGTTCTGACGCCCGTCCGCTAAGTCACACGGATCAGAACGCGTGACGCAGGCCAACCGTCACGGCAACCTGCGTATCCGTCGACGACGGCGACAGCGTGTTGATCATCGCGTGCGAGAGCACCGAACCCGTCGGTGCGCCGTGCACGCTCTGATAGACGCCTTCAAGGTAGAAGTCGGTACGCTTGCTGAGCGCGTAGTCTGTTTGCAGCATCGCCGTATTCCATCCCGGCGACGAGCCGTTGTACGCGCCGTGCGTGTACGTGTATGCGCCCGACACGCTCAACGCCGGTGTCAGCGCGTATTTCGCGTTCACCTCGTAGTTGTCGAGTCGCAACGAACCGGCCAGCGTTCCCGCCGACGAATCGTTTGCACCGAGATAGGTGCCTGTACCGAACGAGAACACGCCCGCCGCGTTGTCGATCTGCGAATGACTCCACACGAGACCGACCGTCGCCGGGCCAAACGTGTAATTGCCGCCAACCGACCAGATGCGTTGCCGTTCCGCGATGAAGTTCGCGCTCGTATCCGACGAGGTGGTCGCGCCGCTGCCGTTGCCCGCATTGTTGAACTGCAGGTATCCCGCGGCGAGATTCACGGGGCCCATCGCATACGACACGCCGAAGCCATACGAGCGATTGTTCGCGAAGTCGCCTGCCTTGTTGCTGAAGCTATACATCGTTTCGAGCGTGACGCCGCTCCACGTCGGACTGGTGTACTTGACCGAGTTGTTGATGACGACGGAGTTCGCAGCGAGGTTGTCGTTCTCGAACGGATGCGCGGCCATACTGCCGCCCCACGTGTTGAACTCGGCTGTCAGCGGCCCGACGAGGTCGTTCATCGCGTCGAACTGCCGGCCGAACGTCAAGGTGCCGTACGGATCACTTTGCAGGCCGACCCACGCCTGCGAACCGAAGGCACTACCCGAAAATGCCTGCGCGCCGTTGTTCAGCAAGAAACCCTGCTCGAGCTTGAACACGGCATGCAAGCCGCCGCCGAGATCTTCCGAGCCCTTGAGCCCGAAGACCGTATTCTGCGTCGAGCTGCTCACCATCTGCCAATTGCTGTGGCCCTGCTGGTTATTGGTGTACACCAGGCCGGTGTCGATAAGACCATAGAGCGTCACGCTGCTTTGCGCATGCGCGGAAGCGGTAAAAACACCGAGTGTTGCGAGGGCGAGTAAAGATTTCTTCATGTTGGTTTGGCTCCGTGATGTAGCTGTGAAGAGTTTTTGGCGCGCGATCATAAAAGAACGGACGATGGTTTGGCAACCTCGCACGCGCCAGACTCAGCAGCGTCTTCATCATAGGAGTGTCAAAAATATCCGGCGCTGAACGGCGCAGTCGTGCAACGCAAAAGCAACGCATGCCGATGCCGGACTACTTTCAGACAGATAAAAGTGCTTTTGTGATTGGCTGACAAGAAGAGCACAGACGCGTGCTCAAAGGCGAAAAAAGCGTATTGCAAGCTAACCACGCATTGCACGTGATTAGCACAGACTGGCTATCCGTTCTTCGGCGCGGTAGAAATGTTTCGTCTGCGCCGTCCATCGGCGGCACGTTCGAGCAACAGCCGGTCCATTGCCGACAGCAGATCCGTAGGTTCGAGCGGCTTGCGTAAAAAGCCGTCGTAATAGACGAACGCGGGCGGGCTCGGCTCGCCCGATACGAGAATGAACACGATCTCCGCCAGGTTCTGCTCGTGGCGCACGTGATGGCACAGCACGCTGCCCGACATCACCGGCATTCGCCAGTCCGCGACGACGACATCCACATCGCGCTCGCGCAGCATATCCAGCGCGGTGCGCCCATCTT
>Ga0137385_10006766_pt1 | contig 10092 bp, 8 predicted proteins | sample SagtaG_FD_104921 | JGI IMG/M metagenome (GOLD analysis project Ga0137385, IMG submission 104921) | Vadose zone soil microbial communities from Sagehorn Ranch, Mendocino, California, USA - Sage2_R_80_16 metaG | ecosystem: Environmental > Terrestrial > Soil > Vadose zone | place: USA: California... | reverse complement strand
TCCAGATCGATCAGCATCAAGGCCATCCGATGCCCGGAGCGCTGAGCGATCTTCGCTTCCTGTTCGAGACGGTTCTGGAACATCTGGCGGTTCGGCAGTTGCGTCAGCGTGTCGAAGTTGGCCTGCTTCCAGATGGCGGCTTCGAACGCCATCCGGTCCGACAGATCGCGGCCGACAGCCAGCACCGAATTGACCTGACCCGACGGATCGATTTCCGGCGTGAGGCGAATATGCGAGCACTGCTCCTGTCCGTCCTTGCTGACCCAGCGCAGCTCGAATTGCCCGCTTTTTCCCGTCGAAATCGCTTCGCTGATCTTGCGCTCGTAGATCAGCGCGTTCGATCCGCCGGGTATTTCCGAAGGCCGCTTGCCGAGCGCTTCGCCAAGGGTGCGTCCCGCCGACGTGCAAAAAGCCGGGTTCGCATACGTGCGGCGCAGATCGCGGTCGTAGCGCGTGATCGTGTCGGGCGAATTCTCGATCAGCGTGCGCGATTCCAGTTCCCGGCTGACCAGCTCCGCCGTGCGTTCGACGACGGTCTGCTCCAGCGACGCATTGATCTCGTTGATCTTCTGGATCTTCTGCCTGATCGCCCCGCGCATTCGTTCGAAGCGGTGCGCGAGTCTGCCCAGTTCGTCCTGTCCGTCGGCATCGACGTGAGCTTCGGCAAGCGCCTGCTCTTCGGCGCCCGCATCGCTGCCCGTGTCGTGCATTTTCCGCACGAGATCTTTCAGCGGCGACGAAATGCTGTGCGAGATGAAGTAGGCGAAGAAGATCGACAGCAGAAAGCCTGAAATGCCGACCAGCACGATCTGGTTGCGCACGGATTGCGCCTCGACCGTCAGCTTCTTTTCAGGAATCGTGCTGACGACGAACCATGTCGTGCCGGGAATTCGTGTGTAGGCCGCGAAGTAGCCCGCGTGGTTCTTGCCTTCGAAGCTGACGAAGCCATTAGGTTGGCCGAGCATCTCGGTGTTGTGCGCGATTCCGTCTATCAGACCGGGTTCGGCCGTCGCGTTCGTGCTGGCGGGCATGTCGTCGCCGCGCACGATCAGCTTGTTGTTGCTGCTGTCGAGCACGTAGATTTCCGTTCCCGTGCCTAGGGCGACGTCGTTGAAGATCGTCGAGAAATGCTCGGGGCGAATCACCAGCACCAGATTGCCGAGACGCCGGTTGTTGCTCTTGCCGATGACCGCGCGCACCATCCCGAGGTTCAGCTGTCCGACGCCGTTGTCGTAACTGCCCCAGTACGGACGTCCGTTGCGATCGGGCGCCTGCTTGACGAAGCGCATCACGCCGCGCGTCAGTTGCGCGAACGCCTGCGTGTCCATCACCCGGTCGTGCGTGTCGAGCAGATACTTCTCGTTGATGAAATCGACGGACCCGTAATGATCGAGCAGCAGACGCGTCATGTCGAGGCGCGCCTCGTTCTGTTCCTTTGCGTTGCCGTTCGCGACCTTCATCAACGCAGACTGAACCTGATCGGAGAGCACGAGTAGGCTGCTTTCCGTTTCGATCTGCTCCATGCGCAACACGATGTTCCGCGACACCTGCTTGACGACCTCTTTCGAGAATATCTCCGCCTTCTCCTTGATGGCCGCCGTCGACTCCGCATACGATATGTAGCCCGAAATGAGTACGGGCAACAGCGACAGCAGGATAAACGCGGTGATCAGCCGGTAACGTATTTCGACACGGCGCAGCAGATCCTGCGACAGGTATTCAAGAACGCGTTGCAGTGAACCGATGATCGAGCTCATTTGTAATGCATCTTCGCTTCATTCTTGACGGACGCATCCAGCAGCTGGGCCGCCTGCCTGGGCGTGATCCTGTTCAACAGGACATCCTGCATCAACCGGTGCAAGCGCTCGATGGAGTTGGACGGAAGCACCGAATAGTACGGGCTTGCGGTGACGGGATAGCGACTAACTTCATTAGTGTATTCGACGATCTTCGGGTCGCCCGCCATCGCGCCCGTGCTCTGTCTGAACGGCGAAATGTTCTGGCGCTTCGCCTGGAGAATGGCGAAACCCTTTGCAGCGATGAACTCGAGAAAGCGCATGGCGGCCACCTTGTTCGGCGTTTCGCACACGGCAAAGCCCGTTTCGCTGCCGACAATGGGCACGACCCGCTTGCCGGGCGCGTTCCATGGCGGAATGAAAACGCCTGTTTCGAAGGGATTGCCGTGCAGCAACAGACCGGCTGCCCAGCTGCCGTGAATCGCCATCGCGACCTTGCCTTCCTTGAACAGCCGGATGCCGCCGTCGTAGTCCGTCGCCATGAATCCGTCCTGCACGTAGCCGCGTTCCGGCATCAGCGCCATTTTGGCAAAGATATCGGCGACGGCCGGCGTGTTCAGATTCAGCGTGCCGTCGTCGATTTTCTTCTTCCACGCGGGGTCGCGCGCCACCACGTTGTTCGCGAAGCCGGAGCCGAACAGACCGTTGCCCAGCATATTGGGAAACCCGCCGTTCCACATGATTGGCGTGAAGCCCGCGCGCTTGAGCTGCTCGCAGACCGCGAGGAACTCGCGAAAGTTGGTCGGCAGTGTCTTGATTCCCGCCTTCGCAAACATATCCTGGTTGTAGTACATCAGCACCGTCGCGACGCCGCCGGAAATGCCGAACGCTTTCGACTGACGGCTCGTCCAGTCGCCCTTCAACGGATCGATCATGTTGTTCCACGCTGCCGTCTGACTGACGTCGGCGAGGATGTGCTGGTCTGCCAGTTCTGCCGAGTACGCATTCGGATTCACGCTGACGAGATCCGGCAGATTTCCCGACGCGACCCGGGGCTTGTTGTTCGCCTCGACGGAATTGCCGACCATGAACTGCACGTTCACGCCGATGTCCGGATTTTCCTTGCTGAATTCGGCGGCGATCTGGAGCATCTCTTCCGGCCAGTCAGGCGCCCAGATCAGCGCGGTAATGATCGTCTTCGCCGGCGCGGACGCGCCCGGCGAAGCAGAATCCTTCTGGTGACAACCGTACAACGACAAAAAAATCAGAGTCACCAGGCCAGATAGCAGGGAGGCAAGCGCAAGTCGTCGCACGTGAGAATCGCTTTCAGTTTCGGAGTGGATCGGGCGGCACTTAGCAGCGAGCGGTCGCGCACCGGGCGCAATGCCATCGCAATCTGCTTCGCGAGAAAACCGGTCGCGTCGCCATGAACGCGTGCGCATCCGCTTCGCAGCAAACGCAAACGCAAGCGGCTCTTCGGATCGAAGAGCATGGCTGTTTGAGCGACGGAATGGGCGAAGCGGCGAACGGCAAACGATTGCCGTGAAACAAGGGCCCGATTACATGACGTGACGTTGCGGTCGAAACCTGTAAAGAAACGCTTGCGGCGAGTGCGACACGCATATCGGGCCCTGACGGCGGCTAGGAAATCGGGCGAGGCAGTACCTCAATTGCATATCGGCAAGTCAGGTCATTACTTGAGGCGACCACGCGTCGGTGCGTGGTGCGCCTGCGGCGCCTAGCCTCGGGCGTGGCGGGACGAGATTTCCTGCAGGTCGAGATCGTGTTCTATCTCGTGCAGCAGGTCGTCGTGAATCAGGCCGCCTCGATGCAGGCGCAACAGTTCCGCGCGGCCTGCGGCGATTGCGGCGAGGATGACGTCGTAGTGCGCTCTGCGCGCCTCCAGCGGAAAGCTCGGCGCATGCTGGAACTCGTCCGTGAGACGCGCTCGATAGCTGTACTGTTCGAGCAGCCGCGGATGCAGGACGCTGCCGTCCGGCCCATAGACGAGCGGCTTGATCGCTTCCAGCTGTGCTGCCTCCAGCCGCGCCCATGCCTGCATCTCGTTCAGATAGGCCGATGCGTGTGCATCGCTTGCCGGTTTGACGAGCCGGATCACCATGCCGATCGTCGTGCCTTGCAGCAGCACCGTAAAAAGAATGACGACGAACGCGGAGAACAGAATCAGATCGCGGCCCGGCATTGTTTCAGGCAGCGAAAGAGCGATCGCCAGTGTTACGACGCCGCGCATGCCCGCCCAACTCACGACGGCAGCGGAGCGCCAGTCGGCGGGCGGCGCGGCGCGGCGCGAGATGCGGTGCAGTACCGCGTTGATCGATTCGAGCGCGAAGGTCCACACACAGCGCGAAACGACGACCGTGACCACGGTCGCCATCGCGGCGGGACCGAGCAGCGCGAGCGCATTGTCGAGGCCGCCAAGCCGCTGCATCACGCCGCGCAGCGACAGCCCGATCAGCACGAACACGAGCGCCTCGAAAACGAACACGACGACATGCCAGAACGCGCTGCCACGCGTTCGCACGGTGGCGGAGAAGACTTCGTGCTGATGCCAGCCGAGCAGCATGCCGCACGTCACAGTCGAGATGACGCTCGATACGCCGAGCATTTCGCCCGCGATGTAGCTGATCCACGCGGAGATCACTGAAGTCGTGATGATCAGATAGTCGTCGTCGAGCAGGCGCAGCAGGCACACGACGCCATAGCCGACCACGCATCCGACCACCACACCGCCTACCGCGAGCCCCGCGAAGCTCAGCACGGCATGCGACGCGCTGAACGCGCCCGTGAGCGCGGCGGCGACGGCGAAGCGGAACAGCACGAGGCCGGCGGCGTCGTTCAGCAGGCTTTCGCCTTCGAGCAGCACCATCAGGCGGCGCGGCAGCGCGAGCCGTTCGAGCACCGCTTTCGCCGCGACGGCATCCGGCGGCGAGACGACGGCGCCGAGCGCGAAGCAGGCCGCCCACGGCAGTGACGGCACAACGAAATGCACGACGACGCCGACTATCCATGTCGTGAACGCGACCGCGCCGATCGCGAATAACAGAATCGGCTTCAGATGCCGCTTGAAGTCGGTCCAGACGAAGAAGTACGCGCCATCCATCAGCAATGGCGGCAGGAAGACGATCAGCACGAGGTCGGGATCGAGCACGACGGGCGGCAGGCCGGGCGCGAACGCCATCGCGGCGCCGCCGACCAGCAACGCGGCCGCGGGCGGCAGCCGCAGACGCTTCGCGATCAGTTCGAGCGCGATGATCGCAATCAGCGAAAGCAGCACCAGCTTGAATGCCGACACAGCCGACATGACTTCTCCTGTTGAGCGTTTGTGGCGGGACGTTAAAGCGTGAACATCCGGAAATCGAGCGGCGACATATCGAATGCGCGGCGGAACGCGCGATTGAAATCGGACGCGCTGTTGAAGCCGAGTCCATACGCGATTTCGACCACCGCCTTGTTCGGATAGCGGCGCAGTTCGTCCGCTGCCTGGCTCAGCCGGCGGTTGCGAATATACGTTGCAAGGCCGCCTTCGCTCTCGAACAGCCGGTAGAGCGTCGGGCGGGACAACTGCGACGCGAGCAGTACGCTTTCGGGCGAAAGATCGGGTTCATGCAGATTGGCTTCGATGTAGCGCCGGAGGGTGCCGAACACGGCGGCGCGCGCGACCGCGCGTGCACCGCCCGCGCGGCCCGTCCGCTTGCCGAACGCGGCCGCAATCAACATGGCGCAGGTTTTCAGCGTGTCGTGGAAGTCGGCGGGATTTATCGACTGACCGGTTTGGGACAGCGCGGCAAGATACCCCGGAATCAGGCGCGCGAGCGGCGAGTCGTACTCGATGACATTACCGTGAATCGACTCAGGCTCGGGTAGCAAGGGCGCGAGCCATTCGCGCGGCAGGAAGATCGCCAGCAAACGGCAGTCGGTGCGTTCCATGCGCATCGGCTGCCCCATGTCCAGCGCGAGAATGCCGGGCTTGATCTGCGTGGAAACGCGCTTGGGATACATGCCCGTCGTCGTCTCGATCTGGCCATCGACGAGCACATGGAACACGAACTGGCGCGCGCTATCCGTGGAGATTCGTGCGGCGGTGCGCGTTTGCAGGATCGCGTCGGTGCGGCAGTCCATGAAGGCGAGATCCGCGGAGCGATAGCTGTCAATGGTCCCTCGAAAGCCGCTTTCCCGCTGACTCTTTGCGACGGGCACATCCAGGATATGACCGATGCGATTTCTCCAGGCGAGCAATTGCTGCTGCGGCGACTCGCTGGCGGTGCTGAAGTAGTCGTGTACGTATGGGAGCCGCGTCGGGCCGTCGGTCGGATGCTCGATCTTCAAGGCTGTGAGTGAATCCGGATGAGGTGATTCCGATTGCAGGGAAGACCGCCTGGACCGCGCTTGGATCATAGCGTCGATGTCAGACAAAATTCTACCTGAGGTTAAAACTACATTACGATCTTGTAATGAGACATGAGTCTCACTAGAATGAATTGGCAAACGGTGCGAATGCAATCGCGAGGAGCCAATCATGACGCTGACGCCTGTGCAGATGGACGGGAAGATCGAAGAGCACTTCGGTTTCGAGAGACGCGACGATGTCGAAGGCGTGCTCGCCACGCTCGCGCCGGACGTCGAGCATGACGTTGTCGGCTGGCCTGTGGGGCCGGTGCGTGGCCGTGGCGAAGTGCGGCCGTTCTACGAGGCGTTATTCGCGGATTTGTCGGAGAGCCGGGTCGAGTGCTTGCGCCGCCTGTATGGCGACGGTTTCGTCGTCGACGAATCGCTGTGGCGCGGCAAGGCGCCGGGGCGGCCATTCGGACTCGAAGGGCGAGGGCGCCCGCTGGAATTCCGAATGTTGCATGTGCTCGAGTTCGCGGAAAGCGGGCAGATCACGCGTGAGAACGTATGGGTCGATCTCGCGGCGATCATGCAGCAGTTGCCGCAGGCCTGATATGGCGGACGTCACGACCAACGGGCGCGAGAACCAGAAGCGGCGCACGCGCAAGGACTTGTTGCTGGCGGCTTCGCGTTTGATGAAGCAGGGGCGCAAGCCGAGTCTTGAGGAGATCGCGGAGGAAGCGATGGTGTCCCGCGCCACCGCATATCGCCATTTTCCGAGCATGGATGCGCTGCTGCTGGAAGCGTCACTCGATGTCGCGACGCCGGATGCGTCGACGCTGTTCGGCCCGCGTGCGTCGGATGATCCCGTGGCGCGGCTCACGCGCGTCGATACGGCGCTTCACGACATGATCCTCGCCAACGAAGCGCCGCTGCGGATGATGCTCGCGCATTCGCTGGAGCGCGTGGCGAAGGGCGATACCGACAGTGAAGTTCCGCTGCGGCAGAATCGGCGGACTGCGCTGATCGAGGCGGCGCTGGAACCTGTGCAGGATCAGTTCAAGCCCGCCGCGTTCGAAACATTGACGCAAGCGCTCGCGCTCGTGATCGGCACCGAGGCGATGGTGGTGTTCAAAGACGTGCTGCAACTCGACGACGCGCGGGCCCGGAAAGTGAAGCGCTGGGCGATCCGCGCGCTGGTCGATGCGGCGAGGCGGAGTCGCGTAGAGGGGGAGTGACGACTCCCCGCTCAGCCCTCTATCTACGCAACGGCCTCAATCCCGCCCGCACTTCTTCGGCAAACAGTTGCGGCTGTTCCCACGCCGCAAAATGCCCGCCCTTGTCGAGCCGGTTGTAGTAAATGAGGTTGTGATACGCGCGCTCGGTCCAGCTACGCGGCGCCTGATAGTTCTCGCGAGGAAAGACGCTGACGGCGGCGGGGACGGACACATCGGCGGCGGCGAGGAAGTTGAAATGGGACTCCCAATAGAAGCGCGCCGCAGAGATACCCGTGTTCGTCAGCCAGTAAAGCGTGATGTCGTCGAGCACGTCGTCGAGCGTCAGCGCGCCTGACGATTCTCCATTGACGGCCCGGCCGAATACAGCGGAAGTGAGCGCCGCTGCCGGCTGCTCGTAGCCGTCGCCGTGATCGAGCAGCCAGCCGGCCAACCCGATCGGCGAGTCCGAAATGCCATAGAGCGTTTGCGGGCGCGTTCCCATCTCCAGCGCGTAGGCGCGCCGCTTTTTGGCCGCGCTGCTCAACTGGTCGTATGCATGCTTTTCGTCCTCCGAAAGGCTGGATGGAGGCGGGTCGCCCGCCTGAAGCGCCTTGGCGATCTCGGGCGGAATTGTCGCCGGGAAGTTGACGTGGATGCCCAGCAACTCGGGCGGCGCTTGCTTGCCCATCACGTTCGCGACGACACCGCCGAGGTCGCCGCCTTGCGCCGCGAATTTGTCGTATCCGAGACGCTTCATCAGCACGACCCACGCGCGCGCCGTGCGCTCCGGGCCCCAGCCCGTCGTGGTGGGCTTGCCGGAAAAGCCATAGCCCGGCAACGACGGGATGACCAGATGAAACGCATCCGATGCGTTCGCGCCATGCGCCGTCGGGTTGACCAGCGGATCGATGATCTTGAACTGCTCGATCACCGAGCCGGGCCAGCCGTGCGTGACGATCAGCGGCATCGCGTTGGCATGCTTCGAGCGCACGTGAATGAAATGAATATCCAGTCCGTCGATCTCGGTCACGAAGTTCGGCAGCGCATTCAGCTTTGCCTCGCATTTGCGCCAGTCGTAGCCGGTGGACCAATGGCGCGCGAGTTCCTGCATCATCGCAAGCTGAACACCCTGCGTGTTGTCGGCAACCGTCTCGCGCTCGGGCCATCGCGTCGCCTTGATGCGTCGACGCAAGTCGATCAGTTGCGCGTCGGGCACATGCACACGAAGCGGACGAATCGCCGTCTTGTCGCCGCCCGTTGGCTGTGCGACTGAGGTTATCGCCTGATCTGTTTGTGCAAATGCAAGCTGGCTCAACGAACCTGCGGCGACGGTGGCCGCGGCGACACCGACAAAGCGTCGACGCGACGGCGATTGAGGAGGAAGGTGGTCTGACATAAGAACTCCGATTGGCTTTGCGCCAATGATTCCAGGTAATGGCCGCGTAGTTGCGCGAGCCATTGGACGCACGATCCGGACGCGGCGCGCGTCCGGCGAGAGCGCATTGGAACGCGCGGATGTATCGCGCGTGTTTTCTGAAACGATGCCTTTGTAGGCGCAAGTACCGGCTGGCACACAGCGGATACTTTGCGCTACGCGGACCGAACGTGCTACGTGTTGCACATACAACATCAACAACAGAAAAAATCAGCTGATTCGAGTCGGCAGGTCGCCCGCGATGCCCATCAGCGCGTTTGCGCCCGCTTCGCCAAGCAGCGACTGAGCTTTCGATTGCGCCGCCGACCACGCGGACGCGGCGTCGTGCAACAGGGCTTTGCCTTGCTTCGTGAGCGAAAGAGGGCGGCTGCGGCCGTCGTCGCCTGGCATGCCTTCGACGACCCATCCCTGCGCGACTAACGGCTGAAGATTTCGCGTCAGCGTCGAGCGATCGTGATGATTTTTGCGCCCGAGCGTGGCGCGGCTAAGCGGTCCAAATTCCATGATCAGCACCAGCAGCGTGAATTGCGACGCGTTGACGCCAAACGGCCTCAATGCTTCATCGTAGATCGCGGTCAGCACTCTTGAGATCTGCCGCGTGCGCGTGAGCAAACAGCTTTGCGCGATCTTCCGGCTGACGTTGGCACAGGTGTCGTGCCGATGGTCTGAACTCATCGTCGAGGCTCGTGTTGCATATGCAATATCGTGGCAAGGGCAGTGGTCGCACTGCCCTTCTTCATACGGCTTAAACGAGCGTGAGCGTGACGCCGATGTTGCCGCGCGTTGCCTTCGAGTACGGGCAGGTTTGATGCGCGCGGTCGACCACTTCCTGGGCCACATCGCGCGGCAGGCCGGGCAGGCTCACGTTCAGGCGTGCCTGAATGAAATACGCGTTGTCGGTGGTGCCGAGATCGATTTCGGTATCGACGCTGGTGTCAGCCGGCAGCGAGATCTTCAGCGCGCGCGCAGCGCCGCCCATCGCGCCAATGAAACATGCCGACCAGCCGGCGCCGAGCAGTTGCTCGGGGTTCGTGCCCGCGCCATTGCCGCCCGGCGTCGATAGCTTGATATCGAGGCGTCCGTCTGAACTAAGTGCGGCACCTTCGCGGCCGCCCGTCGTGTGAACCTTGCCTGTGTACAGTACGTTGTCGATACGCGTCATGGTGCGTGCTCCGTTGAGTAGTTGAGGGGCAAACAATCGATGACCGTATTGAAGCGTGCGGATGTATCTCGCTTGTGTCGTGGAAACGGACGTGTGTATGCGTATGTATCCGCTGCTGCGGTGGATACATTGCGCTACAAATTGGCGGGTCGGGTCGGCATGGCGCCGCGTCCGGCCTTGCGCGCTTCGTCGAGC
>Ga0137385_10006760_pt1 | contig 10097 bp, 9 predicted proteins | sample SagtaG_FD_104921 | JGI IMG/M metagenome (GOLD analysis project Ga0137385, IMG submission 104921) | Vadose zone soil microbial communities from Sagehorn Ranch, Mendocino, California, USA - Sage2_R_80_16 metaG | ecosystem: Environmental > Terrestrial > Soil > Vadose zone | place: USA: California... | reverse complement strand
TAGCAGACTTGGATGAGGATCTCAAGACCGAGCGCGCACGTCTGCGGGATCTCACAGTTCAGCAGGGCCGCGCCGAGCGGGAGAAGGAGGATGTCCTGCTCCAATTAAGGAGGACTGAGTCCGACATGGAGGACGTAAAGCATCAACTGCAACGTGTTAAGCGCGATAAAGATGACTTAGAAGGCGAATTGCGAGGTATGTGTTACCATGGATTTCACCTATCCCTAATAGACCGAACATCGTATTGGCAGTCACTGCCACTGCGGAGCAGAAGGCGCGCCTACTCGAAGTGAAGGCTGGAGAAAATGCGGAAACAATCGAACATCTAAGACACGAGCGCTCTCTCCTCGTAGCAGAACATAAGAAACTGCAGCAACGCTTCAAAAACGCCTCAGAGGTGAGTAGCGCTCACACATGCGCCGCAAAAGTCGAGAGTACTGAACTCAACCCGTGTAGCAAATGGACAAGCTCAGGGAAGAGCACAGAGCGTCTCAGAGATCTCACGACAGCAGACGTCATGCGCTTGACTTGCAAAGGATCGAGATCGAAGAGCTGAAAAAGGCGCTCGCAGATCAAGCCGGTGCACTGCAAGCCACCGAAGCAGCGCATATTCGCGCAGCAGCCGCTCAAGTCCGGGAGCGCGAGCAAGACGTCGTAGTAGCGTCACTCGAGGCCGACCTTGCACGTGTAAGGCGCAGTGCGGAGAGTCTCGGACGGGACCTGCGCAGCGAGCGGAAGCGACGAGAGGACGAGAGCGCTCGGCGCGATGCGGAACGCAAGGCGGAGAGAAGTCGGGCTCGCAAAGAGGTCGAGGGTACGAGGAAGGAGCTCGAGACGGTCCTGCGCGAGCGGAAGCAGGCAGGGGCTGAGCTGAGGCTTTTACACGAGCAACTCAGCCTGCTTGAAGGAGAGAAGAGAAACTGGAATGGACATAAATGCGCCCTGTGAGTCCTCCCACCGTCATTCACGCGGCCTGACTGAACGCGGGATAACGCAACGCAGCGACTCACAGCTCTCGGCCCTCCGCGACCAGCACAAACTTGAGAGCAAGGGCCTCATCGTCCAAATACATTATCTGAAGGCCAAGTTTACGAGGGAGAACACGTTGAGAATGGACCTGAGCTACCAGAAGCGGTACCTTTTGGTCCTCTTAAGTCGACGAGAGCGCAGGTGAGTTTCAGCCAGGCCATGCACAGCAGAGGGTGATCGTGAACTGCCTCTGATTACAGCGAGGAGCACATTCTTGCCATGATTGCAAAGATCACCTCTCCGATTCCCGGACTGCCACCCAAACCACGGCGAATGACCCTTCGGACCGTCGCACGGGGAGTGGTGTTTCTCCAACGCATCAGGTAAGATCCCCTTGCCGTTCGCCAACCTGTGATGTTCCTCATGTGTGGTAGGCGGGCAAGCGAAATTTGGCGTGCCCAATGCGCACCGAAACCGGCCATCAAAGCTGCGCTCGAAGACGTACGACGTCGAAGACAGCAGCGAACAAGACCTCCACACTAGATCACTTTTCTTGCCTCCATCACCACGTTACCTCCATGATGTCCGGCCTACCTATATTATTAAGTTCGTTTCTGTATCATGTACACCCTACGCTACCCTATGTTGGACCTGCATCTACCTCGCAATGTAATAACAAACTTTACGCGATCCATCAAAGTCACTTTGCAAGGGACGCACTCCCAGTTAGCGATGTTACTGTAAAGTAAGGAGCAACCGTGATGATATTCAGCGATGAATCGCAGGCCTTAAAAATATACTAGTGGGCATCACTTGCTGCACCAGAGGAGGGGGTGTGTCTACTGACTCTAAATCTGACTCCCCCTCGTGGTGGGCTCCGGGTGTAGATGGTAGCTGCGAGGTAACACAGCGTCCCGAAGGGAAGACACAGGCGGATCACGAGTCGGATAGAAGTGCGATAAGGCGCCGACGTTCTGAGGTAGCACGCGTAGCCGGTAGCTTATTGATAACGCAACAAAGCAAATCCTACAAAGAGGAGAGACTAGAGAGAGAGAACGCGAGAACAGTTGGGCCGGAGCCGCTGTATGAGGGAAATTGTAAGGTATCTTAATGGGCACCGGAGTGCGCAGGAGTTAGTGCTGTTAACTGCTCAAGTGCCTCGTGGGGTGGCGCGCCTGGCTCGCGGGCGTGCTCGACATCGTCGCTTTCGCCCGGCGCTGAACGAAGCAGGCACGGCGGCGGCGGCCGGCAGTGAAGCAGTCTGAGACTCCTGTCGTGGGACGGTGTGCCCACGTCAGTTTTCAAATGCACAAGGATCTGTCGTTCTCGATGTCGATGGCAGTAGCGTTCTCCCGACCACACGCTATGTGGATGACTACTTGTCCCCATCTTGGAATGACTCCATAGTATTACTCTGCAAGATGCTCGACGCTGCTCTCAACAAGAGACCCAAGCAGCCAGTATTCGCAGACACTATCGAAGCTGAGATAGACACAGCTACCCAAGTGCGCAGAGGTTCCCGCGTCACTGCCAGGTACGCTCATCAGCCCGCAGTGGGTCGAGGGGAAGGTTGAGACTCCTCACTCACATTTCCCCACTCTACTCGAGTTTATACATATTTGACCGCCGTATTTGTATCGCGTAATAGGACGGTATATACAGAAGATGAGAAAAAGTGTTGAATAGTATCAGTATGGTGATATAGAGAAACCAACAGGAATATATACCCAATCGCACACGCACTCCAAGAGATTGGAGGACGCGTTACACGATATCATACTGGCCATGTGATGGGTGCGGGAGATGATCCCCCTGTATGCTCGGCACCAAGAGAGCGCTTTGAAGGACCCGCGATGGGTGCCCTCAGCGCATCGAGACTGGCAGGGGGAAGGAGCAGCGCAGCGCTATCATGCAGGACAGTGGAATTAAAAATTGTCGAGGCAGAATCGTATATGGGTCTCGGGTCCGGATGATGACCAAGGACGTTGCAAAGAGGGTATGGGGATGGCAACCAAAGCACATGATCTTGGTCGCCTGTGGACGAAGAAATCGCGGAATTCGTGTCTTCGTGCAACGGAACGTAAACAGTGCGAACAACGGAGAGGATGCGCGCTACATTCGATTGAGCCATCCTAGACGCCTGCCGCCGGCCCTGAGCTACAGAGGCGAGCTCATTCCATAGTGCGCAGAACTCGTGCTGGAGCTCAGGCGCGGCTTTCATAACCTCGAACTTCCGAACCTCGGTTAAAACATTACGCCATACTCCTTCCTGCTCGAATTGGTCGCTGTCCTTAAGTCGGGAGGCTATCAACCGTCGTGTGAGATACATGAGGTTACAGAGTCGTATGTTGTCACCCTCCCACTGGTATTGGGAGTGCTGGGAGTCCAGATAGTGCCGAATGATGTCAATCCATGCATCGTCGTCGGGTTGTACGCGATTGATAGCAACGGCCACTATGCATTGTGCGTAATCCTTAACCCAAGGATCTGAATCCGGGTCATCGCTGCGCAAGTGTTGCAGGGCAAAGCTAACAAAGTCAATGCGTCTGAAAATGTCAGAATTTAGGGTTTGGAGGGTCTGTCGGAGGGTACATTGAAGGAGTAAGGGATCCGCGTCTATTGCCCTCAAACAAATCGTGACACGCTCCTGCTTTTGGGGTTCGGTGAGCAGATCAGACGACAGGGAGTGGTCCATGAAAGTTGCAATCGCGGGTCCAAGTCTCTTGCCGTTCAGCTTCTCTAAAACCGGTACATCCCTTTTCACCCGGCTTGAATTATAGAACCCCGGAATGGCAGACAAAAATTGTTCCATATCTTGATGCCCGTCCAGTGAATCGAACACTCGCAAGACCACCGAAGTGTCGAGGAATGAAGAGCGCTTGCGAGCTAGGTCCTCCATGTCCACCCCCGGATCCCTGAGTGCCCGGCCGAGATGCGACCGGGCCGATTCAAAGAGGTGAAGGCGGGTGCGAATCCCGATAAAACGTAGCCTTATAGAGGAATTATAAAGCATCTTGTACGTCAACCAAAAGACGCGTGACGACCAGGACCAAGCAAAGGAAGAGAGTGGAGTGTGACATATGCTGCCAAAAGGGAAGTATGAGAGGATGCTGGCGAATAAATAAAGTCCTAAACAAATCAAAGCACTCGAGAGAACGACCAAATCAACGACGTTGTTGTTGGAATAATGAAAGAGTCCATAGAGGAATAACAAGACCGAGAGGTGGAAGAGCCCGGGTAAGACCAAGGACATCCACTGGAGTTGAAGCCTCTCGACTCCCTGCGCTGTGAGTTCACGGATCCTTGCACGCTTGCCTGGACCACGTGGTTTCTGAGTGAGGTGAAGATATCGCCGTGCCCACTGTCGTAGTAGCGTTGCGATAACCATACCAGCGAGACTGATTACTAGGCTCAGCGACCAGAGGGCGCTGGCCCGCACAGAGGATGGGTCCGGTGAGAATGTAGATGGAGCGGGAATCTCGAAGGGAAGTGGGGTGGAGGTGCCATTCAGGCCTGCAGATAGCTGATAAATCCGAGAAAGATAAAACGCAGAGGCATCCTGCGAGTTGAGCTTTAAGCCGTCGTATGACCTCGTGAGTAGTATGGCAACCGTGACTGAAAAAAAACCATTCTAGAGTGATTGGGTACAACAATAACTGTGTGAAAGGGGAAAGTGGCGACGCACGACAATGATAGCGCTGTCCGCATCACTTTCCCAGCTTTTAGTCACTATTCGATCATCTCTTGCTGTTGCCTCATTGTACATGGAAAACAATTGGTTCGATCCGTCAATAATAGTGGCCTCCACTTGGCTTGGCGGACCTATTGGCTGAGAAGGGACATCCCGGCCCGAGTCAATATCTGAACCTTGTCGTAAACAGGCTCGTGGTCGAGTGTCAGCGAAAATGCTTACTCAATTCTGGGCTTTTTTCTTGGGCCTTGGTCTTAGTGAACCTCATAAATCCCTTCGCTCTCGATTCTGGGGTTTTTTCTACGGCCGTGGTCTTAATGCTCCTGATACCTCCCTGAGCTCCACCTGCTGGTTTTTGGATAATCCCCATGAATAGGTAACAGGTGGTCCAGTAAGGGGGCTGCCAGCGGAGATTGGTTTTATAGCTGGCGAGGAAACGATAGACCCTAAGTTACTCAGGCGCCACACCTTTTTCTTACTTTTGGAGTGGGGGACCTGGAGTGGGGGAAATGTGTGTATCACATGCTGCTTGTGTACCTGTGCCATTCCGGTTTACACTGGTAGTCGACCAGCACGGTGCTCGTGGTACTCATGGTGCTGCATACGGTACTGACACCCGCCCCTACGTGCAGATGTCAACTGCATCCGAGTCCAGAATCCAGATTACAGTGATTCACTTTCAAATGCTAAGGGGGAGTGGATCTCGTCAATCGTGATAGTCATCATTATCATACTAAGCTTCAGTACCAGTGATCACCCTTTACAGTCTCAACACACTGCTGTACTAGTATGTCTAAACTACAAGTACCCTAGTCCCAGTACAGTATGTTATCGACCCATATCAAGACGTGTCAGTGCGGTCTTGGCAGCCGATGATGGACAGTGTTTGTATTCGGCATATCATCCCACAGCTGTGGGAACTTGAGTCTGACCAAAACGAAAAGCTGGCTCGTTGAATGATTCCAGTGTCCGCAATTCCCCATATCTTCCCAACTGTGGTGAAGTAGTGAAGAATGGGTTCAAAAAAAAAATAGTGAAGCCTTGAAGAAGGGTCAACGAAACCTCAGAGAAATCCCACTGTTTCAAAACGATGACTTTTTCGCTTTGCTACCTACAAGATCTCACTGGCACAATCTCGCCCTTGCTGCCTTGTCTTGTGCCAGTGATCTCCATCGCCGCCACTTGAGCTTCCCTCCAACAGTACTTTGGTTGACGAAATGCTGAGCCTGCACGGTACTGGTGACCTTGTGCAATTAGTCATATAACGAGATGTAAAGAAATACTGGCCCGTGCCTCAGGCTCACGACGATCGCAGGCTGAATAGCCGTTTCCACAATGGCCGAGAGGGTATACTAATAGGGGTTACCATGAGGGTATGAGACCCACGGTTAGCTGGCACATCGAAATATGTTGCGCCTTGCGCATCTTCTTCATCTCTCGCACCCCTCACTAACGTGAGCTTGACAGAACGCTTGTCGTCGTTGCGTTTGGCCGTAACTGACTGCCACAACCGCTGAATGAAGATCTGAGAGAGAGAATAACAGCGCCTTACAATGATGGCTCCCGTATTCACTATCTCTTGGAAGCTCCTACATGTCTCGGGAAGATGGGAAGGTATTAGGGAGGGACTGTATTTATCAAGGATGTACCCTTTCTGGTGAATAAATGTCGCGCAGCATTTCCACCACCTCTTCACGACTTTCTTATCTTTCTTGGAGAGTTGAGACATGCCGAGAGGATGGGAGAATCTCAGGGGTGGAGAAGACTCAGAAGTAGAAGAGATGTTTATGCGTGCTAGTGTTGAGAAATTTGAAGAGAAGAGCCACGAGAGAAACCTTGACTATAGAACTACAGCCTGAGACTGGACTGTTGGCTGCGTGCTCTAAGTAGAACTAAAGCGGTTGGCAGGGGGTTCTTTAGTTCCCATATGCACGCCGTCAGCTGACAACCGACATGGTCTGAAATAAATAAATAAAAACTGACATTGATCAACTGCTTTTGGATAGATTGACATGCTCATGGGGGCTGTGCTAATGTTAGACCGCTTGAACACTGGAACAATGGGAGAAGTGACCGCCGTATTTTCACATATATTTTCACTGAAATGTTCGTAAGGACAACAGGAAAAAGCAACTCGTTCGAGTTCTTTCAATGTGTTGTTATGTTTATTTGCCGTATTAATGTAAAAGAACCGATCTATGTGACATACGAATCTGGCCGGACCTAACAGGCAACTAACAGGCCTTCAGTAACCTCTTGACTTAGACCTCCTATACCTTCGCCTTCGTGAATATACTCCTTCCCATTGCAATGGCCGAAGGAGAAGGAGTTGATACTGGTGGGTCTTCTTCCTACCTCTGGGATCTCCCGAGGCATCAATCTGATGAGAACCTCCAGACCTTCGCAGCCGGCCCAAGCTTGCCGACAGCTCTGATTCGCTGTTTTCTATGTACAATGAAAGGGCGAAGGTGCATAATGAGAAGATGGCTGAGAGCTGGAAAGGTGATGCTGAGGGTATTCTCGTCTTCGTGCGTGAACAACAAGCTTGCCTCTCCACTGGACATTGACCCCCATTTGGATGTTGTAGACTGGTCTGTTTTCAGCGGCCGTGGCGCAGCTCCTTGTAGGGTCGCTTCAGAACCTTCAGCCAAACTCTCAAGATGCCTCAGCTTTCTACCTTGCCCACATATATCAGCTCACCCCCGGTTCGAATGCATCGTCCATTCACTTTCCTTCCGACCCAGCTGCCTTTGTGGCCCCGACGCCCGCCATATGGGTCAGCACGCTCTGGTCCCTTAGTCTTGTCATCAGTCTTACCTGTGCGTTGTTGGCCACGCTGTTGCAACAGTGGGCTCGTCGATACCTGCGTACCACTCAGAAAGGCGATGACCCACAGAAACGTGCCCGGATACATGAGCTCATGCTACAAGGACTAAAGAGGCTAATACGTCTACGGTGGATGGCTGAGCTCTTACCCACCCTCCTCCACATCTCCGTTTTTCTGTTCCTCGCAGGTTTTGTCGTATATTTATCCACATTTAACCACTTCGTGGCAAAGATGGTGGGCGCATGCGCTGGGGCCAGCGCCCTTCTGTATCTATACGTCAGCTTTGCGCCGATCATTTCCCGTGACAGCCCGTACTACACTCCACTTACCAGACTCATCTGGGTATTCTCGATGAGCTTTATCTCACTGGTATTCGGTTTCCGATATTTCACTACCTTATGTTACTCGGGTCCTGAAGTTGCGGAGGGCATTCGGAAATCGTTCCGGAGTTACTACCAGCGGATATCGAGAGACATGACGGAGGAAGCAGAGAACCTTGCTTACGCTCATTCTTCGTACCTCGATACTTCCATCCTCTTGCGGACCTTTAACTCTCTGGATGGTGATCGTGACATGGCGCAGTTCCTTGCCGGCATTCCCGGGTTCTACACCTCATCTAGGGTGAAGAGAGATGAACACACTTTCGAACAACTCAATTCCAAGCAACTCCCTAGCTCAATAGTGCCATTCATGGACCACATTCTGTCGTCCAATCTGCTCGACGAAACCGCAAAACATAAGCAGATCGAGAATTGCCTGAGGGCGATAACTGCAGATCCCTTACTTCTTCAATGCACTTTCCAACGGGCCCTCCTGGCCACTTCAGATTCTAACATGTTCGAATGCGCCGATTTTGTTCGCCTCGCCCTCGCACAATCGCAATCCAATAACACCGATGCGTGGGTCAAGGACTACGCACAATGCATAGTGGCCATCGCTATCAATCGCGTTCGCAACTACGACAACGATTGGACTGACATCGTTCGGCACTATCTGGGCATAGAGGCGAACCAACGCCCGGGTAACAGCATACGACTCCGTAACCTCACATACCTCACCCGGCACTTGAAAGAGTCCCGGCTCAAGGACAGCGACCAGTTTGAGCGTGGAAGAGTTTGGCATAATGCCTTAATTGAGGCCCGAAAGCTGCAAGTCGCGGATATTGCACCCGAACTGCGGAACGAATTCTGCACTTTGTGGAATGAACTCGTTGGTGTGGCGCACGATCAAGTACAGGCATCTCGGATGAAACAATCGAATGCAACTCGTATACTCTCCCTCCTTCGCACCGTCTACATTCCCTTACACACGCGCACGAATTCTGCACTCCACCTTACTGCGTCCACAGACGACCATTCCCTTACTCTTCAGATGGGATATATGTATTGCCTATGCTCCGAACCGAGTCACCAGTAGACTCTAGTGTACATACCTTTCAATGTGCTATACTACTTGAAATCGAAATATCGGAACCGGGAGTAGCTTGCCCTTCGTGTTATCTGGACCTACTATGTGGCCGAGTAGTCCACACAGCTGGCAGGCAGAGTGACAACTGTCATTTTGCTGAGGTTCTTCCGTGATTTTGTTACCTCGCTCGCGGACTCGGATGAGCGCATTTTGGGCCAGCTGTCGAGACCTCGTCCAAGGGATGTCTCCACCCTTTCTGTTGCTTATGTCTTAGTTTACTAAACCACTTATACGGTCCCCTGATTAGTACTTACGAACGGAAATGGGGTGTTGGTTGGGTGTTGGAGACTCGGGGTAAGTTACCAGGCGCCGGGAACCAGTCCTTTTAGGAAAAGCACAAGACACGAAAACCTTTCTCGTGAAGAAGAGCTGACACGTTGACGGGGCGACTCGGAGTCCAGACGTTGAGTATTTCCTCCGTACATCACACTCTTGTTTCTCTAGCCGGGCAGAAGACAGTGGAATTTTAAGACTTTACCAGCTTACAGTACCACCCCTTATAAATAATTTAGATATTTTTATGAAATTCCGCTATTGTGACCCAGCAAAACGACATGGATTGCTTTTATATGTTGTATTGATGCCGGTCAGCAGCTAAGCACAGTCCAGTATGTAGAGGTAAGTAGGAAAAGTAGAGAGTATCGTGGCGGAAAGCATCGATCGTGGGAGAACATGAGCGGCGAACGCCAAGGGGAAACAGTAGAAGCATCATGAGAGAGAGAAAGTATAAGTGAAACACCAGGGAAACAGGTAGTATCGATGTAATACGAGATCGCGGAGGGAGACGAAAGAAAATAATATAGGCACAAAGGAATATTAAGCGAGAGAAAATACCCCAAAGATGAAGTACTGTACCGAGACCGGCATCGAGAACGACGACCTGCACTGCTACGGGACAGGCAGTAAGCACGAAGGTCGTATCAACAAACCCGAATACTGACTCACAGATAGTAACCCCGGGTCATGCGCCATAATGAACGAAATTTACCCATCGCTCCAGGGTGATCCGTTTCTTCCTCTGCAACTTCTTCACCGCGAACCGGAGTGCTTTCGCGGATCTTTCGTGATATGGTGTCCCTTGTTCTCGTCTCGAAGTGGTAGAGAACAGTGCTTTGTAAAAATGTTCCGCCAGGTCCCGTCCAT
>Ga0137385_10006759_pt1 | contig 10097 bp, 8 predicted proteins | sample SagtaG_FD_104921 | JGI IMG/M metagenome (GOLD analysis project Ga0137385, IMG submission 104921) | Vadose zone soil microbial communities from Sagehorn Ranch, Mendocino, California, USA - Sage2_R_80_16 metaG | ecosystem: Environmental > Terrestrial > Soil > Vadose zone | place: USA: California... | reverse complement strand
GCGAGGCGAGTTCGTGGGCGGCGCGCTCGCCCCCGGCATCGAGATCTCGGTCGACGCGCTGTCCCGCCGGGCGGCGCAGCTGCTCAAGGTGGAGCTGACCCGGCCCAGCCGGGTGATCGGCAAGAACACCGTCGAGGCGCTGCAATCCGGGATCATCTTCGGGTTCGCCGGCCAGGTCGAGGGCATCGCCAGGCGGATCGCCAGCGAGCTTGCCCCCGGCGACCCGGACTCGGTGACGGTCATCGCGACCGGCGGTCTCGCGCCGCTGGTCATCGACGAGGTCAGCGTGATCGACGCGTATGAGCCCTGGCTGACCCTGATCGGCCTGCGCCTCGTCTACGAGCGCAACACCGACGCCAGCTAATGCTCTGGGCGGCCGCGACCCAGCCGATTTCATGATCCCGGACCGAAACCCGCGCATATCTCGGGTTTCGGTCCGGGATCATGAAATGCACCTGGCCAGTCCCCCAGCAGAGTTGCTGCAGGGGTTGGTGTGATTGAACGGGAGAGTGGCGCGGCGGCGAGAACTCCTTCGCCGCGCAACAGGCCGGGCCGGTAACCTCGGGCAGGTGACGGACGACGATCAGGCCCCGGGTGGGGTGGCGGGCGGCGCCGACCTGCCCGAGCAGATGCGGGTGCGCCTGGACAAGCTGGACCGGCTCCGGGCCTCGGGCATTGACCCGTACCCCGTCGGCTTCCCCAGGACCGCCACGATCGCCGATGTCCGAGCGGCCCACCCGGACCTGGCGCCGGATTCCGCGACCGGGCAGCGGGTGGGCGTCGCCGGGCGGGTCATGCTCTCCCGCGTCGGCGGGAAGCTCTGCTTCGCCACGATCAGGGACGGCACCGGTGACATCCAGGTGATGATCTCGCAGGACCGGGTGGGCGCCGACGCGCTCGCCGCCTGGAAGCGCGACGTCGACCTCGGTGACCACATCGGGGTCGAGGGCGAGGTGATCACCTCACGCAGCGGCGAGCTCTCGGTGCTGGCGGATTCCTTCGCGGTCACCGCCAAGTCGCTGCGGCCGCTGCCGGACAAGCACGCCGGGCTGAGCGATCCCGAGGCGCGGGTGCGGCAGCGCTACATCGACCTGATCATCAACCCGGCCGCGCGCCGGATGGCGGAGATGCGCGCTGCCGTCACCAGGTCGCTGCGGGAGGAACTGCACGCGCGCGGCTATCTCGAGGCCGAGACACCGGTGCTGCAGATCCTGCACGGCGGCGCTAACGCCAGGCCGTTTGTCACCCGCAGCAACGCCTACGACCTCGAGCTCTACCTCCGGATCGCGCTCGAGCTCTATCTGAAGCGGCTGGTGGTCGGCGGCATCGAGAAGGTCTACGAGATCGGCCGCATCTTCCGCAACGAGGGCGCCGACGCGACCCACAATCCCGAGTTCACCATGCTTGAGGCCTACGAGGCCTACGGCGACTACACCACGATCGGAACGCTGACCCGGGAGCTGATTCAGGCCGCAGCGCGGGCTGCCATCGGGGGGACCATCGTGCGCAGGCCAGACGGCAGCGAGCACGACATCGGCGGCGAGTGGCCGCGCGTGACCGTCCACGATGCGGTCGCCGAGGCGCTCGGCGAGGAGGTCACCCCGGACACCGGCGAGGAGGAGCTGCGCAAGCTGTCCGCGCAGGCAGGCATCCACCAGGAGCCGGAGTGGAACCGCGGCCAGGTGCTGCTGGAGATGTACGAGCACCTGGTCGAGGCGCGCACGGTCGAGCCGACGTTCTACTGTGACTTCCCGGTCGAGGTTGCGCCGCTCACCCGGGAGCACCGATCCGATCCCAGGCTGGCCGAGAAGTGGGACCTGGTCGCGTTCGGCACCGAGATCGGCACCGGCTATTCCGAGCTCGTGGACCCGGTGCAGGAGCGCGCCCGGCTCACCGCCCAGTCCCTGCTGGCCGCCGGCGGCGACCCGGAGGCCATGCAGCTCGACGAGGACTTCCTCCGGGCGCTTGAGTACGGCATGCCGCCGAGCGGCGGCATGGGCATGGGCACCGACCGGCTGCTGATCATGTTCACCGGCGCGAGCATCAGGGAAACCATCCTGTTCCCGCTCGTCCGGCCGGAATAAACGGGCCGACGCAACTAGGTCCGCAGCCCGGGGACGAAACCGGCCTCGTCCGCCCGGGCCGAAGCTAGCCAGCAGTACCGGGAACCGTCGCGGCGCACCGGCCCGAGCCGGAGGTCACGGTCCAAAGCGCGTCATCGAGGCGGCCGGAAGGCAGCACGGCGCTGGCCGTTGTCGGTGGTGGTGCTCTTGCCTCAGACCGTCCAGTCCAGTTGCGGCTCTGGGATGGCGAGCTGCCGGCCGTGAGCCTGGGCCTCGGCCCGGCCGGCCTTGTCGCCCCGCGGGTAGCGGAAGATCCGGTTCGGGAATATGACGAAGCTCTCGGTGGGAGATTCGAAGTTCACATACCAGCCGGGCTGGTCGAGAGCATCGGCGAACGCTTGCGCCAGTTCTCCCGCTTCGGCTTCGTCGGTCTGGAAGTCCAGGCTGGTCCAGGTGTCTGGCTGGTCGGGCGTGGTGCCCTGGGGCCGGTACCTGCTGATCTTGCGGACGGTGAGCGTCAGGTTCTCCAGGTTCGTTCCGACGCGGAGGCTCTCCGCTATGAGGGTGCCCTCGATCATGAAGATCTCCTTCCAGCGTCCGCATGCCGTGTGGGCGTCCATGCGTTCCTGGTATCGAACGCCCCTGAGCCCGCCGCACGCTGAAGGCGCGGCCGCGGCTGGACCGCCCAGCCATTCGGTAAGCGGCCTATCTGATCATGGTGCCAACAGGCGCTGGGAGGGGTAACAGATATCGCTGAGAGTCACACCAAACTGTCGCAAACAACATTTAGGCGACAAATAATCTGAGAAAGCGACATCAGAAATGAGAACTTACCCTCTGCCTCAATGCTCAGGGCCCGGCATAGTGGCGCGATGTCTGGTTTGATGCCCGATGCCCGTTCCGGCGATGCCCCGTCTTTCCGGACGCTGGGCCGGAAAGACGGGGCACGCCGTGGACGGCTAGTGCTGGGAAACCTGGAAACAGGCCACGTCGTACTGGGACGTCTCGTTGTAGTGCTGGCCGCCGGTTCCCCCGGCGCTGGTGCTGCTCGGCTCGTTGAACGGTGAGCCCGGCGATGAGGCGGAATTGCCCGGTACCGTGCCTCCCGCGGCTACGATGTCCTGGCAAGACTGGCTGGGCAGCCCGGTGCCACTCGGGTTGCCCGCTGCGAAGGCGGGAGCCGCGCCAGCCATCAAGGTAAACCCGGCGATGAGCCCTGCGATCAGAGTTGCGCGCATGTTGACCTCCCCAATCGGTCCGCGGGGCGATGGGTAGACGCCCCCCGGAACGGGGAACGTACGGCGGCCAGCAAAGGTTCAGCGCCAGCCGTGGCTCCTCACAGCGACGTGCTGCCGCCCAACCCCGCCCCTGACCACCACACTCACCAACCAGAACGCCCGGACCATGATCAAGGTCCGGGCGCCTTGACGACAACGCTGACGGGACTGAGGGGACTGGGGCAGTCAGCCGCTACTGATTCAGCATCACGCCACTATGCCGGGGCCCTGCCTCAATGCTCAGGCGACGATGCGGACCGCGCCGACGAAGGCGTTCCAGAAGACCGGCTGGACCTGCACGTTCTGGCCGGCGCTCGGCGCGACCACCATCAGGCCGTTGCCAATATACATGCCCTCATGGCTGATGTCGGGGAAGAAGAACACCACGTCGCCGGGCTGCAGCTGGCTGCGTGAAATATGCTGCCCCTCTGTCCACTGTGCGCCGGTGAAATGTGTCAGGCTGATCCCGAGATGAGCATAAGCCCACATCACCAGGCCTGAGCAATCAAACTCATTCGGCCCCGCGGCTCCAAAGACGTACGGGTCGCCGACCCTGGTCAGCGCCCACCGGACAGCCTGCGCGCCGAGCGAGTCGCCGGTGACCGCGATGTTGGGGTAGCTGCCCGTCTTTTGGAAGATGGCCAGGGCCTGGCTGAACGCGGAGCTGTTCAGCACGTTTTCCTTGGCCTGGATCTGCGCCACCTTCTTGCTCATCTCCGCCGTCAGCACTTTCGCCCTGTTGGCCTGCTGCGTCGCGGTCAGCGAGGCCCGGTTGGCCGCGGCTGTGGCCGCCGCGAGCAGGCTCACCGTGCTGCCCTGCTGGTGCTGAAGCTGAAGCATGATCGACGCACGATCCAGGAAACTCTGCGGATCAGAACTCTGCAGCAGCTGGATCGTGGGGTTGAAGCCGCCCAGCATGAATCCCTCGGCCGCGAGCTGGGCCACCGAGGTCTGCCCCAGGCCGAGCGCTTTCTCCTCGCGCAGCGCCGTCTCACGGGCGATCTTGCTCTCCGCGCGCGCCTGATTCAGCTGGATCCGGAGGTTGTCGTACTGCTGGCCGAGGCTGTCGATCTCGTTGGACAGCTTGTTCGCCGCGGCCACGGTGGCCTTCAGGCTGGTCGGAGGATTGCCCGCTGGCCCGGCGCTGCTGATCCCGCTGGGCAGCAGGATGCTGACCAGCGTCGCCGTGCCGGCCAGAATGGCCGCACGGCTCCAGCCCCGCCGTGAGCTCGTGCGAGCACGAGCTCCCCGTGAAACGGTCTTGCCGTACCTGCCGTGAGGCAAGAACTCCACGTGGAGTCTCCTTCTCTCCTAGGCCGCCTACCGGGTTAGCTGACGGGTTCGGGCCGGAGCAGCCCTACGGCGAGCCACGTCCCGCTTAGCAGGCCGTGGCTTGCCGATTCACCCCGGGGAGAATGGGTCCCCGGCTTCCCGGAACACGTTTCCGCATACCAGGAACTCGGCGGGTCGCGCGCGCGCCCGGGCAGGGCACGCTGCAAACTGGTGACAGCGTTGCAGGTTAATCTAAGTGGGGCATGGCGCACACGTGAAACGACAAATTCTTACGCACCCGCCGGGCGACAAGGCACCCCCCAAGGGTTACCCGGGCCCGGGATCGGCCCCGATATGCGGCAGGAAGCCGCTGTCAATACGATATGCAGGCACCCGTGATCGGCGCGTGATCGGCGCCAATAATGAGCCTGGGCCCGGGTGGCAACGCAATGCGTACTTGTTCGGTAACGTTCTGTGGGTGGATGAATTGGCAGGCCTGAGTGGCGTTTACGATGCTGCCGGGAGCTGCGCTGAGATGACAGTGATGATGACGGGCAAGCGAAGGTGCGGGGGATGGATTACACGGTCAGGCCGGCTCGTACCAGTGACGTCCGGGCGATCCGCCGCCTGGTGGATGCCAACGTCGGATCCGGGCGGCTGCTCGACAAGGCGACCGTCACCCTGTATGAGGACATCCAGGAGTTCCTGGTCGCCGACCGGGCCAGCGACGGGCTGGTCATCGGGTGCGGCGCGCTGAACGTGATGTGGGAGGACCTGGCGGAGATCCGCACGATCGCGGTCGACGCGAGCTGCCAGCGTGAGGGCGTCGGGCACCTGCTGGTGGAGGCGCTGCTCGGGAGGGCTCGCGAGCTTGGCGTGAGCCGGGTCTTCGTGCTCACCTTCGCCGTGAAGTTCTTCGGCCGCCACGGCTTCGAGGAGATCAGCGGGGACGCCGCCTCGCCCGAGGTCTACGCCGAGTTGCTCCGCTCTTATGACGAGGGCGTCGCCGAGTTCCTCGACCTCGACCGGGTGAAGCCCAACACGCTCGGCAACACCCGGATGCTGCTTCGTCTCTAGCGGGCTGACCTGCAGCCTTCCGATCCCCGGCCGCATCGGGATACCTTCCGGATAGCCGTGAGGTAAAGGGATCGGGCCGCCGGTGCGTATCTGGGGTGTGGAACAGGACCGGCTCGACTTCGCTGAGTTCTATGCGGCTGCCCGAGATGACTGCCTGCGGATCGTCCTGGTGAACGTGGGCGACCAGGACCTGGCCGAGGACCTCGTCGCCGAGGGGTTCACCCGCGCCTGGATGTCATGGCGCAAGGTGCGCGAGCACCCGGCGCCGCACGCGTGGGTGATACGGACCGCACTGAACGCGCACGTCTCATGGTGGCGCCGGCGCCGCAGGGAGGTAGCGCTGGAAGGCCACGACATGGCCGCGACCGCCAGCCGGGACCCGGGCCTCGACGGCGGGCTGGTGACCGCGTTGCGGCGGCTGCCGCTCAGGCAGCGCCAGGTGATCACGCTGCGGCTGCTGCTTGACCTGGACACCGAGACCACTGCCCGGGTGCTCGGGATCTCCGGCGGAACCGTCAGCGCACACCTGAAACGGGCGCTCGACGCGCTGCGGGGCGAGCTCGGCCCACCGCCGCCGAATCAGACACCACTACGAGTATCGGGGGTCAACCGATGAACACGAGAGCACCCATAAATGACGACGATGTCCTCACCGCGGTGCGGGGATCGCTCACCGCGGTCAGGGACTCGCTGGACGGGGTGCGCATGGAGCGCCCGGTCGAGGCGCTCATAGCCAGGGGCCGGGCCCGCCGCGCGCGACGTACGCTGGCCATCCGCGCCGCGGTGGCCTGTGGCACCGCCGCCGCCACCGTCGCGGCCGTGATCGCCGTGACCGGCGGAGCCAGCGGGCCGACGGTCGGCGGAAATGCGGCCCAGGCTCGGACCGTCGCGTACGTGACCAGCCGGGTCGAGCGCGCGCTCGCCCACGAGAACCTGGTCTTTTTCGGGCGCACCGAGGGCAACACCTGGGGACCCACCCTCACCTGGGCGTATGGCCCGCGGAGCCGCTTTGCGGAGTTCACCGGGAGCGCCTGCGGCCATGCCCTGGCCAGCGGAGAGTGCACTCACCGAGGCGGGTCCGAGCTTTACCTGGCTGACGGGACGGCACTCGTCAACGGGAAGCTCACCAGCGCCTACGTCACGTACTTCGACCGCAAATACAGCCTCTCCGGACCGCCGGCGCCGGCACCGACAAGTGCATGCACGCCGAAACTCGCGCTCGAGATAAGCGGCCCGCCGTCGGTCACCATCCGCTGGGCCGACTTCATCAACGGGACGCTGGCCTGCGGGGCCGCCTCTGTGACCAGGCATGTCCGAATCGACGGCGTGGAGACCACGAAGATCACCGGGAAGCCGGTCACCGTCGCGCTGCCGGCAGGTGAGGCCAAGGCCGTCCGCGCGAAGTGGGTGCGGGTCCGGTGGATCCTGTACGTGAGCCCCACGACGTACCTTCCGGTGCGGATGTACGGCTCGAACGAAACGTTTGGCGGCAAGGCGAGCCGCTTTGTCTCCTCATCCGTGACCGACGTGCAGTGGCTACCGCCGACGGCGGCGAACACGGCCAAGGCCCTGGTGACCATCCCACCCGGATTCCGCCAGGTGACCTCGCCAGCCGACCAGTAACAGTCGGCCGTTTATCCGTCGGCCGACTAGCAAGTGACGGCGAGGTGCCCAAGCGGGCCCTCGCCGTCACGTTTAGAGCAGCCTGAGCTGCCGGCTGGCGGGCCGCCTGGACCGGGCCGGCGTCCCGGCCCGGTCGAGCAGCGCGGCATCGATCGCGGCCAGGAACGGCGACGGGCCGGTCTCGTGAGTGCGGCCGTGCCTGGTCCGCCGGCTGGCGCAGGTCAGGAAGAGCCGTGCCCGTGCCCTGGTGATCCCGACGAACAGCAGCCGCCGCTCCTCGGCGAGTTCCGCCGCGGCCGCTGCCCCCTGGCCGGGGATCCACAGCGGCAGCAGGTCCTTCTCGCAGCCCGCCAGGAACACCACCTCGAACTCCAGGCCCTTGGCGGCGTGCAGGGTAAGCAGCGTGACAGCGTTGGCCCTGGAATCCATCGCGTCGGTCTCGGCGCCGAGCGATATCTCGGTGAGAAACCGGTCCAGGTCGGTGCCGCAGCGCCGGGCCAGCGGACCGAGGACCTCGCCCGCCGCGCGCACGTCCACCGCCGCCGCCGGATCGCTTGCCCGCGCGGCCAGCGTCCGCACCGCGCGGCGCAGGCGGCTGGCGACGGCGGAGCCGCCTCGGGCGGTGTCGCCAGACGTGGGGCCGGCGGGGCCAGTGAGCCGGGGAACCGTGCGGTCCGCGGCGAGTTGGGGGACCGTGCCGTCCGCGGTGGTGAGGCGCATCTCCCTGACGATCTCGGGCACCCCGGTCCTGCGCTCCAGCAGGTCGTGCGAGCTCTTCTGGAACGGAAGCCCCGCCCGGGTCAGGGCCTGGCCGAGCGCCCCGGCCTGCGCATCAGTCCGGTACAGCACCGCGATGTCGGACAGGCCAAGCCCGTCATGGCCGTGCCCTCCGGCGCGGCCGGTGTCCAGCGAGTGGAATGATGCCCCGCCGAGCAGTCGCTCGATCTCACGGGCGATCCAGGCGGCCTCGGCGCGTTCGTCTGCGGCCTCGTGCCAGCCGATCAGGGCATCGGCGGCGCGGGCACAGCCCCGGGCGCAGCGGGCCTCATGGGCGTTCCTGGCGCTGCGGGCGCAGCGGGCCGGGCGGCCTGCAGCGCCCGGCCGGGGACCAGCGAGGACGGCGCTACGGCCTGCAGCGCCGCGGTGACGATCGACCGGGTCGATCGGTAGTTCCGGGTCAGCTGCCGCGTGGTCGCGCCAGGGAAGTCGTCGCCAAAGCGGAGGAACAGGCTCACATCGGCCCCGCGGAAGCCGTAGATCGCCTGGTCCGGATCGCCGATCACGGTCAGCCCTCCGCCGTCGCCGGCCAGCAGCCGCAGCAGCCGGTACTGGGCGGCGTCAATGTCCTGGTACTCGTCCACGCTGATCCGCGGCCAGCGCTCGCGCAGTGATCCCGCGATGGCGGGTTCCGCGGCGAGCAGTGCTGCGGGCAACTCGATGAGGCCGTCATAGTCCACGAGGTCCCGGGCGGCCAGGGCCTCGACGAGCAGCTCACGGGAACCAGGCCCGGTGGCCGATCCCGTGGCCGCCTCGGCCAGTAGCCGCCTGCCATCCCGCGGTGATCCCGTGAGCTCGGCGGCGACCTCTAGCTGTGCTGCATCGTCGGCCACCCGGAAACCGGCGGCCAGCCCGGCCGCCTCATGGTGCTCCCGCAGGACCATCAGGCCGAGCCCGTGGAAGGTGGTGACCGTGACGTGCAGCTCATGGCCGGGGAGCAGGGCCGCCAGCCGGGCGCGCATCTCCTCGGCGGCACGCCGGGTAAACGTGATTGCCAGGCTTGACTGCGCACCCGTCCCGCGCTGGGCCGCCTCATGGGCGATCCGGTGGGTCAGCGTGCGCGTCTTGCCGGTCCCCGGCCCAGCGATGATCATCAGCGGGCTTTCGGCTTCCGCCGCAGCCTGCTGATCGGGGTCAAGCCCGCCGAGCAGGAATCCGTCGCTGGAGCCGGCGCCCGGCCAGCGCGGCGCATGCCGCGCCTTATTCCTTGCCGGCCTGGCGGCCGAGGGTCCTGTGCCCCTGGCCGAGGGCTCCGCGTGCTCGGTTGCGGGCCCCGCATTCCTGGCTGCAGGCTCCGCCGGCTTGGTGGCGGGCTCCACCGCCATGTCGAACAGCGCGTCGGCCCGGTCCAGCTCCCCGGGACCGAACAGGGCGACCACCCCGTACTCACCGTCGTAACCGGCCTCGCGCCGCACCTCTCCCCGGCGCAGCCGGCCTACCGCCTCGGCCAGCAGGCTGCCGCCGGCCCGGCGCAGATCGTCGGTGGCCGTCTCGGTAAGGATGCCGAGCTCGGGCCCGAGCGCGGCCACGAGCCTGCTCACCTCGGCGCCGACCTTCTTGCTCTTCGGGCCGGTGGCCATAATTTCCCCGACTATCTGCGGGAGCTGCACCAGATTGGTGAATCCGGGCGCGCCGGGAGGCGGGCGGTAAGCAGCGGGCCGGTCAGCAAGCTCGGCCACCCGATGCAGCACGCCGATAGTAAGTGGCTTTCCGCACTCCGGACAGGTTCCCTCGTGCTCCTTGCTCTGCTCAGGCTCAAAGCGCACGCCGCATTTCCGGTGGCCGTCCAGATGGTACTTGCCCTCTTCCGGATAGAACTCGATCGTGCCCGACAGTCCCTCGCCCGTCCGCAGGGCGTCGGCCATCGCGAAGTAATCGAGTGACGTACCGAACGTCGTCGCCTCGCGGCCCAGCATCGGCGGGGAATGCGCGTCCGAGTTGCTCACGAGGCGATAGCCGTCAAGCGACGAGCACCTCCAGTTCATCGGCGGATCAGAGGACAGCCCGG
>Ga0137385_10006757_pt1 | contig 10098 bp, 9 predicted proteins | sample SagtaG_FD_104921 | JGI IMG/M metagenome (GOLD analysis project Ga0137385, IMG submission 104921) | Vadose zone soil microbial communities from Sagehorn Ranch, Mendocino, California, USA - Sage2_R_80_16 metaG | ecosystem: Environmental > Terrestrial > Soil > Vadose zone | place: USA: California... | reverse complement strand
GCCCATGGTGCCCATCGCGACGAGCTGGCCGGCATATTCCAGTGTACCCGTCAGCGTGTCCTTGACGATATCGAGCTTGGGATGGGCGTATTTCTTGGGAAAGCCCCAGATCTCTCGGCCGGCTGCGATTGGCGGATCATCGTCCAGATACATCTGCGAGACGAAGTTGACCTCCTCGCCATGCAGGCGCGCGGGGATGACGAGACCGGACTCGGTGTAGCTGCCGAAGCCGGAGGAGTCAGGCATCCTGATCCATTCGTAATGCACGATCGGCTGGTCGATCGGCTCCAGCGGCTCGGGCAACCCGGCGCGGATCAGGTCCGGGTCGGTCTCGTAGGTGATGACGAGGAATTCGCGGTTGACGAAGCGATAGGGTCCAGCCGGATAGCTTGGCCCCGCCGCCGGCATGGACGGAAGTCTCAGCAAATCTTCCCTGCGCATCGCTGGTCTCCTGTGTGATGTCCGTGATCCTGCCCGGCGGCTACCGACTTTATCCAAATTGCTAGCCGCCGTCATTGACCGCGATGTGAAGGATTTCCGTCAGCCGCACGACCCGGCACCATTCCCGTTGCGGTTGACGTGCATGCAGACGATGCATCGGCGCCAACTTTGTCATCACGCCGTCACCGCGGGACGCAATCGTTTGGCCAGTTATTGGAGCATGATCTTCTCGGAAAACCGCTGCGCACTTTTCCGGATCATGCCCGGCAGGAGATATCGGCCATGGACGCCCGGACGTCGCAAGCGACACAGACGTCGCAACAGACACAGTCAACGCATACGCCTTCGTCACGGGGCTGGCGCCCCGAGCGCTGCGATCGCGTCGCGCTGGTGCTGCAAGGCGGCGGCGCGCTTGGCGCCTACCAGGCCGGCGTCTACCAGGCGCTGCACGAGGCCGGCATCGAGCCCGACTGGGTCTGCGGCGTCTCGATCGGCGCGATCAACTCCGCCATCATCGCCGGCAACAAGCCGGAGAACCGGCTCGACCAGCTCCGCATCTTCTGGGAGCGCATCACCAACCGCAAGATCTGGCACTATACGCCCGATGGCGACGTCTTCCGCCAATGGCGCAACCTCACCAGCGCCTGGATGACGTCCGCAATGGGCCAGCCGGGCTTCTTCAGCCCGCATCAGGTCAATCCCTGGTTCAGCCCCGTCGGCGCCAGGACCGCAACGAGCTATTACGACACCGCGCCGCTCAAGGAGAGCCTGCTGGAGCTCGTCGATTTCGACCTCATCAACGAGAAGAAGGTTCGCTTCGCGGTCGGCGCGGTCAACGTGCTGTCCGGCAACTTCATCTATTTCGACAACGCCCATGACGAGATCTAGCCTGAGCACATCATGGCCTCCGGCGCGCTGCCGCCGGCGCTGCCGATGGTGCGGATCGGCACCGATCATTTCTGGGACGGCGGCATCGTCTCCAACGCCCCGCTCCAGCATTTGCTTGACCAGGAGGATGCACTGAATTCACTGGTGTTCCAGGTCGACCTGTTCAGCGCCCGCGGCGTGCTGCCGCGCTCGATCCAGGACGTGATGACCCGCCACAAGGACATCATGTATTCCTCGCGCACGCGCCACAACACCGACGTCTATCGCCGGACCCACAATCTGAAGGTCGAGCTCTACAAGGCGCTGTCAAAGATTCCGGACGAGCAATTGTCCGATGAGGATCGCAGCCTCAAGACAAGCCTTCGCAACATGCCGCAGATCGCGATCCTGCATCTGATCTACCAGCAGAAAGCCTATGAGGGCGACGCCAAGGACCATGAGTTCTCAGGTACGTCGATGCGCGAGCACTGGACAAGCGGCTACGAAGACACCAAGCGCACGCTGAAGCGGCGCGACTGGATCAAGATGCCGGAGGAAGGCATGGGGCTGGTGGTGCACGACGTGCATCGAGAGACGGAGAGCGCGTAGGCGAAAGTTGCTCGCGGGGGGCTCAAACAAAAAACTCGAAAACAACCCCATGCACAGTAGAAATCGTTCAAGAATTCCGCTCCAGAGGAGTCGCCCCGGGGCCGCGACAGCGATTTGACTCGTCGGGCAAAACAGGAGCAGCATGCCATCATTGCGGATTTAGCGAAAATCGCGATGACGTACTTCACGATTTGCGCGTAACTAACTTGCGCTCCTGCGCAACGCTTGACGATGGTCCAATTTTGCTCACCAACGGCAATCTCGCTCCCTGCATATTTGTTTGACCGAACAGCTTAGCGATCTTCAGCGCCTACGCATCCTCCGCACACTGTAGCCGATGCGAGCAAGTGTGATCCCTTTGGAGATATCAGCACGATCAGATCCATCTCCAATCATGCCTGGCGGAACACTATCTCTGTTTTTTACAATTTCCGGGACGCCGGCCTTGTTCGCAACCAACCGCCACTTCCGCCGATACTCGGCTGTCGACCAAGGCATTCCTGTGACATCATTTATAACAAGAGGATGGCTGCTCTTCAGAAAGGATCGCACTGTCTGAGAATAGTCCTTGAGCTCCTCCAAAACCATTGGCGCCGTTCTAAGGTCAACTTCGACGGGCCTCCCGCTCGATCCAGCAGCGTGGCGCAGGACAAGGTTCTTATCGATGTTTAACCAGCGCAGGCCGCGAAGCCACTTCTGGTCCCGCCAAACGACGTCAGTTTCTCCAGGTTCGCTGACCGGTACCCATTCGCCGATCACGTCCTTCTGGCTAAGGAGTAACTCGAACTGCAATGCCTGAGCCAGCGCGATTGAATGCCAACCGAAATGATTGTGGGCAGTGGCGCGGACGGCGCGGACGTGCTCAGCGGTGAGTTGCACAAGCCGCGGCCCTAAGCTGCGAAACCTAGTCTCTTTCAAGATTTCGACGAGGCGATAACACTCCGCATCTTCGAACATCACGAAGCCGAACCGAAATAGCGCTCGCAATCGAGCTATCAATTCGTATGCAATCGCGATCTTGCCGCCGAATGCCCACGATTTGTGCCAGTCGAGCAACGTGCGCGCCTTGATGCTCCGAAGCTGATAGCTGCCATACTCTTGGCTGATGCGGGACAGAAGGCGATCCTGCTTCACGCGGACCTGATATCGAAGGCGTAGGAACGGCGACTCTGGATCGGTCCGATACAGTTCGATCAATTGCTTGAGCGTATAGCCCATCTCGGATGTTCTCGTGTCCCGTCAATTTCCAGTGTAAATCGCCAGAATGATGCCGACGAGCGCAATCGCTCCTAGGATGCCGATCGCGCCGTCGGCACGTATGCAGGTGCCAAGAAATCTTATTTCGAGCCGCTGGGGGTGATTCACGAGATTGTCCTCCGCCTGATCTCCGGCCCGACTGCCGAGCCGAACGGGTTCATTGGCGTGATCCTCCCAGTGATTGACAACGGCACTTATCGCAAATCTCGAAATGCGCGCGTTTCCAACGAGATAGCTGATCTACGGGGTGTTGCGCGCTCTCGCGAAAAAACCGCTGATGTACGACACAAGGCCCCGCTATGTCGCTAAGAGGTTCGTGACGCTGGCGAATCCCTGCGCAGGTGATGGGAATTGGGGGAGGAGGAATGCTAGTTACTTAGCTGACGTCGGAAAACGTACGTGAGCTCAATGAGATAAGATGCTTCCGCGCTCTTTTCAGGGAGCGTCACACGACCGTCGAGCGCTCCGACCGCCCGTAATTTGGGGGCGAATACTCATATTCCCCCGGCGGCCCCGGCTTGCGCAGCGGCTCAGCCAACCGCGCAAACTCGCACAGCATCGACAGCGTCTTGCGCGGATGGATGATCTCAAGGTCCAGCTCTACAAGGCGCTGTCGAAGATTCCGGACGACCAATTGTCCGACGCGGATCGCAGCCTCAAGACGAGCCTGCGCAACATGCCGGAGATCGCGATCGTGCATTTGATCTGCCAGCAGAAGGCCTATGAGGGCGACGCCAAGGACCATGAGTTCTCAGGCACCTCGATGCGCGAGCACTGGACCTCTGGCTACGAAGACACCAAGCGCACGCTGAAACGGCGCGACTGGATCAAGATGCCGGACGAAGGCATGGGGCTCGTGGTGCACGACGTGCATCGGGAGACGGAGAGCGCGTAGACGAGCTACTGAGACAGCGAGTGAGACGAAGACCGCCGCCTCCTACTCAGTGTCGTCCCGGCGAAGGCGAGATAGCGCGCAGGTTGGGTGGAGCGAAGCGATACCTATCGATCCTCCGTCGCGATGGATAGATTTCGCGAGAGCTCAACCCATCCTATGGGCATACTTTCCGAATGGCCGGTTGTGCGCTCGCCGGAGCATCAGTCTTGCCTGCGGTAACTCATTGGCTGCGCGCTGGTGAGTTGACCACTCATTTCATCACCGTTGATGATGCCGTCGAACCGAAGTTGCATTCCGTTCATGTGGATTTGCATGATCACCTTGTTGCCGGAAATGGAGAAGTTCGCTGGAACTATCTGGCCATTCTCGCTTAACCCGTAGCCGCTGAGCGTCTTCACAACCGTCATCGCGCCCCCCGACGGGTTGACCCAAACCCCGACAAACGGGTCTTTCCGGATTGAAGGCGGCGGCGGGGGTGCCGGGTCCGACACCACGCCGCTGCCATGACAAGTATTGCAGTTCAACTTTCCCCTCCCGCCACAAGGACCGCACACGGGAAAGTCAAGGCCGCCGCTTCTGTTTGGAATGGGTCTGGCGTGGCCTTTGCCGTTGCACGAAAAGCAGGAGATTTTGCCGGCACCGAAACACGAGGGACAGATCATCGCTGGCCTCTCAATAAACCCCAGGTTGTCAATGTAGTCGGCCCTTCAGATGACGGCAAGAAGGAACCACAGGGGCGAGCATGAACGAGGCGCTGAATGCCAGCGTGCAGGACGGCTAGAGCGAAGCGATGCCCATTCTGCGAACGCAGTGTCGTCGCGGCGGAGGCCAGGACGACGGTTACTTCGCTTCCCTGTTCAATTCGATCGCGACCTCCGAAACCCAGGATCCCGGCGCATCCATCAGGAAGGACTGATGATTGCCCTTGGTCTGGATCGTTACCAACGCAGCCACGGTGTTTCCTTCAATCCGGGCCTCGATCAAGCCGTCCGTATTTGTCCCGTAAACCTTGCCGCCCTGTCGGTATTCGCTCTCGAACCAGTTGCCTGAAAGCTCCGTCCCGTTCTGATCGATGTTGGCGGACAAGACCATCTTGTACGCATCGCTCGCGCAGCGCAGGTCAAGACTAACCGACCGTCCAGGCTTGGTGATGTTGTACGCCACTTTGCAGCGAACCTTCTCACGCGGGCCGTCCGATGGCTTCATCGAGCCGATGCCCGACCATGTGCCTGCCAAATTGTCCAGCGCCGGCTCCGCGTGCAACGGGTTGATGCTCGCGAGCGCAAGGCAGGCCGCGCCTACGCCGATACGTGCCGCCAACGAGTTCAATAGCATTCTGCCAATCCTGATCCGTAATGTCTGAGCCGTCTTATGCCCGGACAGCCGCAGGATGTTTAGAGATGTTGCAGAAATTGGCTGAACGTTGCCGGGACCCCGAGTCTTCGCCAAACCACTTCCTGTGGTTATGGGTCCCGCCCCCCCGTGCGCAATTGCGCACTAGGCCGGGACGACGTTGGGGAAATGGCTCGCTGGATCAAGCGCCGTCATTGCGAGGAGCGCTTGCGACGAACCGATGATCTCCTCGACCCAGAATTTCTCGGCCGAGCGGAATGGCGAACGCAGCTTGTTCAGCCGCTCAGGGACTTGATGGCTCGCCGCCACCGAAGGCATGTTCAGGCGGCGGCGAACCAGTCACGCATCGACACTGACGTCGGCTGTCTTCCTCAACCTACCGTACCGCGCGGGTTGACGACCGTATAACCTCGCAATGAACGTGCATGCATTCTCGTGGCATGTCCGCCCGAGTTGGCGTCATAGGCCATCCAAGTGTCTCCGCCGAGGTGCTGCTCCAGGACGAAGACGTGGCCGCGTCGCGCCGCAACCATTCCCGGCGCCGGCGATGTCCGCGGGAAGCGCAGCCAGTTGGCCGCGAGATTCAATTCCGGCACGACGCGACCAAACACGCGCACGGCCGCGCCGCAGCCGCAGAAGGACGACGGGCAACCGGCCGGTCGACCGCTGACGACGCGAGCGTCGGAGGCGTTGACCGCCGCGGTGGCGCCACCGGCGTCGGTCACTGTCAGTCGCATTGAACGGTACGCTTGTAGTGAGCTCCTGGAAACTCGCTCGCGGCGCGTTTGCGAATACGAGAAGTCGCAGGGCATGGTCACATTGCATTCGGGAGCTTGTTGAATGCGGTAGGGTCGTGCTTCCGAGGCGATGGAGCTGACGGCAAAGAAGAAACACGCAGAAAGAACTTGCTTGAACATTGCAGGACTCCAAAATTGAAGGCCTGCCCCGGGCAATGAGAAACCAATATCAGTTTGGCTGAAATGGGCCTAAAGAGCGGCCGAAACTGGCTGCATTTGTGCGCCGCTCTCTTCAATTTTCATAAGCTACACGTTGCGATCGAAATGATTAACTCGCAGAGTACGAACGCCTGCCTTTGGCGCTTCCAACGCTTGCGACATGGAACCAGGTTCGCTTTGCGCCACGAACGGAAGATCGCGATCGTGTCCGAGAACGGCGCCCTGGATCAAACTAACGCACCCGTTCATTCGCCGTTGTTATTCGATGCGCAGGCGCTATCGTGCGCTAGCGGCACAGCCGCGGCATTCATCCAATAATTCTAATTCTAGTTGTGGGAGAATGGCATGAAATTCATAACCACCTGGAGCGTACCCCAAGGCACCTTCAATGCAGCCGTCGCCCGTTTTCTGGAAACCGGCGGCGCGCCGCCCGACGGCGTCAAGATGTTGGGGCGCTGGCACGGCATGAACGGACAGGGATTTGCGATCTCTGAATCGAGTGACCCCAAAGCCATGTATCGTTGGCTCGCGCAATGGGCCGACCTGCTCCCGTTGACCGTCACACCTTGCCTCGAGGACGGAGACGCCGGCGAAGTGATGGCGTCGCTACCCAAGCGTTGATCGTCAATACTCACATCACTGCCGCCGTTGAAGCCGGCGGCAGTGGCATGCCCACCAGTGGCGGCGCTCGCGTCACAGCTCACGATTGCGCCGAACCTACGGCCTGATCGAAAAATTCTCGGGCGGCCCCGGCTTGCGCAGCGGCTCGGCCAGCCGCGCGAATTCGCACAACAGCCCCCTCGTCTTGCGTGGATCGATTATCTCCTCGACCCAGAATTTTTCGGCCGAGCGGAACGGCGAGCGCAGCTTGTTCAGACGCTCCTCGATCTCCTTCAGCTTCGCCGCCTTGTCCTCGGCCGCGTCGATGTCGGCGCGGTAGGCGGCTTCGATGCCGCCTTCGAGCGGGAGCGAGCCCCAATAGGCCGACGGCCAGGCGTAGCGGATCGAGAAGCGGTCGGCCGGCTGGTGCACCACGCCGGCGACGCCGAAGGCGTTGCGCAGGATCACGGTGCACCAGGGCACCGTGGTCTGGTTGACCGCCGCCATCGCGCGGACGCCGTGGCGGATGGTCGCCGCCTTCTCGGCATCGAGGCCGATCATGAAGCCGGGGCAGTCCATGAGGTAGACGATCGGCAGATGAAAGGTCTCGGCAAAATCGACCCAGCGCACCACCTTCTGGCAGGCATCCGCCGTCCAGGAGCCGCCATAGTGATAGCTGTCGCTGGCAAGCAGCATCACCGCCCTGCCCTCGAGCCGCGCCAGGCCGACGATGATCGGCTTGCCGAAATTGGAGGCGACCTCGAAGAACGAGCCCTTGTCGACCACCGATTCGATGATCGGCCGCATCTTGTAGACCAGCTTGCGGTTGCGCGGCACCGCGTTCATCAACGCCTCTTCGGTGCGCTCCGGATTGTCGGTGCAGGGCAAGGTCGGCGGCAGCTCGTAGACCGACGACGGCAGATAGGAGAGAAAGCGCCGCGCGCAGGCGAACGCCTCTTCCTCGGTGTCGACGGCATGATCGACCGCGCCGGCGCGGGTCTGGATGTCGGCGCCGCCGAGTTCCTCCTTCGAGAGGTCCTGCCCCAGCGCCTTCACCACCGGCGGCCCCGCGACGAACATCGCGGACTTCTTGGTCATGATGGAGTAATGGCTCGCGGCAAGACGCGCAGCGCCGAGGCCCGCGACCGAGCCGAGGCCGAGTGCGACCACGGGCACGCGCGACAGGTTTTCGATCGTGAAGCGATACCAGCGGGTGCCGCCGATGCCGCCGGGCAGATTGGCCGCGCCCTTGGTCTCGATAGTCTTGACCGAGCCGCCGCCGCCGGAACCTTCGATGATGCGGACGATGGGCAGACGAAAATCGTGCGCCATCTCCTCCGCCATCAGCGGCTTGGCCGAGATCGACGCATCGGCCGAACCACCCCGCACGGTGAAGTCGTCACCGACCACCACGACGGTGCGGCCATCGACGCGCGCGCGGCCGAACACGCAGTTCGCCGGCGTCACTTGCTTAAGCTCGCCCGTTGGATCGTACTCACCGATGCCGGAGACGGCACCGATTTCGTGAAAGCTGCCTGTGTCGATCAGCTTCTCGATGCGCTCCCGAACAGTCAGCCGGCCCTGGTCATGCTGTCGCTTGACCTTGTCAACGCCGCCCATCTCCCGCGCGAAGGCTTCGCGCCGGGCGAGCTCGTCGAGTTCCGGCTTCCAGTTCATTCACTCCCTCCGAATTGATCGGCTTGTTATTGTTATGCACGGCCATTGCGACCGGTTTGCGCGAGATGCGATTGTTGAAGACATCGCCTTCAGCGCCTTCGAGCAGGCTGCCAAGCGAGCGGCCGAGCTCGAGCATCAACGGCGCGACTTCGGCATGCAGACGCTGCTCATCATACATCGCGGACAGAAGGCCGATCGTGATGACCACGAAGGTCTGGTACTGCGGCGACCAGATCGGCACCGCGAGCCCGTTGATGTGCGGACTCCACAGGCCGCAGGCCACGACATAGCCATGATCGCGCAGCGACTGCCGGTTGGCTTCGATACGAGGCCGCAGGATCTTGGCCGCCTCCGGGGCTTCCCGCTCCATCTCCGCAATGAAGGCATCGCCGACTTCCGGCGGCAGCGCCGCAGTGTAGGCCGCGCCCGCGGCAGTCGAGGCCATCGAGATGCGGCTGCCGGTGCCCTCATGCAGGCCGAGTGCGGTCGCCGAGCGCGCGAACTGGAGATAGACCAGATGGAAGCGATCGGGGACGACGAAGCCGACCGTGCCGGGCAGTTGCTCGGCAATTTCCTGGAGCCGCTGCCGGATCATGCTGCGCAGCTGCGCGCCCTTCATCATCGAGGCGCTCATCGCCACGGCGCTCGGGCCGATGCGATATTTCTGGTCGCGCGGCAAATAGACCAGTTGGCCCATCCGCGTCAGCGTGTGCGTGAGCCGCGACACCGTCGAGCGCGGCAGACCGCAGCGATTTGAAATTTCGAGATTGCCGAGCCGGGCCTCGTGGCCCTCGAAGCATCGCAACACGTCGAACGCGCGCGACACCACCTGAATGACATCACCTTCACCGGCATCACCGGCGAGCGAACCTTGCCTACTCAATCGCTCCGAACGTCGTCCCATGTTCCCTACCAGTTGTTCCGCTGTGCGGAATTAAATTCCGCTTGCAGACGACGCTACCTCAGGCATTTTGCGACCACAACAAAAAGGCGATTGGCATGCCAGATATAAAGATCGTCACTGAGGTCGCGGGGCGCATCTGCGCAACTCCCGTGCAAGTTGGAGGAACCGTTGCGGATGGCGATGAAATTGTGATGGTCGAAGCCATGAAGATGGAGATACCGGTACCCTCGCCTGCGGCCGGCACGATCAAATCGCTTCTCGTCAAGCTCGACGATGTCGTTGCCGAAGGACAAGCGATCGCGATCGTTGCGAGCTGAGCTCGCGCCGTTGCAGTTGCAGCCCGCGACAATCTGAAACACATGACATTGCGATGGCGCACGGCGTCTTGCGTTCGGGCGTCACGGCGGATGGCCTTCGGATGCCGACGGGTTGCGCGTGCCCTGATTGCGTTGCACAAGGGAGGCGATGACAGCGCAATCGCCGCCCGCCTCCGCCTGGACCCGCTCGAAGCCGCCACTGCTGCGGTTTCTCAACACTTG
>Ga0137385_10006746_pt1 | contig 10105 bp, 13 predicted proteins | sample SagtaG_FD_104921 | JGI IMG/M metagenome (GOLD analysis project Ga0137385, IMG submission 104921) | Vadose zone soil microbial communities from Sagehorn Ranch, Mendocino, California, USA - Sage2_R_80_16 metaG | ecosystem: Environmental > Terrestrial > Soil > Vadose zone | place: USA: California... | reverse complement strand
TCGCCATTCCCTCAATAAAGGGAGCTCCTACCGCAATGAGCTCGCGTCCGATATTCTCCCGCCCTGCCGGCGCCGAGTAGCCGACCATTTGCGGGTAAAGCTGCTGCGCCGGATTGAGCACATTCCGCGTCCCAGGGGGCAACGTCATTCCGAGCGCCGCCATATTCGCCAAGCGTATCTCAGCATTAAGCTCGCGCACCGCCTCAGTCGCGCGCTGCGCGTTGATCTCCAATTGCCGGGTCGCTCCCATAATCGCAGAGAGCGACCCCCGGTCAGTCTGGTCGATCGCCCCGAGGAGCGACATGAACGACGACCGGGCCTTATCGGAGATATCCGCGACTTCACCCGTCGCGGCGGCGACATTGCGCACCGTCTCAGCCTTGGCCCCGAGGTTCTCAGCCGCCGCCGCCGTCTCACCGACATTCCCGGCCGCCTGGCGCGCGACGGAACCAAGGTTGCTAATCGCTCCGGCAGCCCCCTGGACCGCGCGACCCCCTTGATCCGCCCGCTGCGCGATCCCCCCAAGCCCCAAATTGAGGGTAGCGATCTCGCCGGAGATGCCTTTTAAGGAGGCTTCCAGCTCTTTCGCCGCCATTTGCAACCCGGAAAAGATGCCCGCTTTCTTTCCAAGATCATCAATTTCGGTCCCAATTTGCCTCAAAGTTCGGGCAGCTTCCGCCGCCCCACCAATCATATCTGAGGTAAGAGAGAGGACAACTTCGAGGTCTGACCTTGGCATATCTCACCAATCCGTTGTGAACAATTCCGAGTTCGGTTTGTTCAGAAGTTCGAGGATTTCAGGGTCATCTTTCTCCCAAGTTTTGTCTTCCTCAACTGCCTCAGAAGAGGAACCTTTCATCGCCTTATTTTCTTCAGAAACGATCTCGTTTATACGAGCGATTCGGTCAAGGAAACAACTCCATTCCCACTGTTCAATGTCTCCGATGGAGCAGCCAAGGTACTTGGAGATTCTGATGACAAGGGTATCGAGTCGCTCGTAGTCTCGGCTTCCATCTTCTTCTCCGGCGCTCTCTCTAAAGGGGCAGGTCCCTCAGTCCTGGTCAGCACATTCCAAACTGCCGTGTGCAGCTTATGAGGAACATCCTCGGCCAAATCTCGCAAAACACCGTTCTTTTCGAGGCGTTTTTGGTCATCGGAATCTTGAGCAAACCAGGGGCTTGTTGCATCATCCGGGTCGCAGGCAAGCAGCCGAGAAGCCGACATTTGGAGGTCTAAAAAGAGGGACAAATCACCCTCTCCGGTTGAATACGGATCGTCTTTGAGGCTCTTCAAATAGAGCTGACGCCCCTTGGTGATTTCGAGCATTTCCTTCGTACTCGGCTCTCGAACGCCGATCCTAACGCCCTCATAATCAGCTACTTTCGGTTTCTCCCGGAATCGTACTATCGCCATCTTGATCTCGCTTTCTATGCTTCTCAGTGACTCGTTCGACGTTAATCTTATCGCGTTTATGCCGTCGAAGGATGCGGTAATGCTGGAGGTGATTCTGGACAATTCGGATCGCGTTATTTCCTTGATTTCGAGTTTCTCGTTGAAGAACTTGGATGTTATTGGTCGATTTTTCATCGAGAATCGCCCTCACTTTGTCCTCCAATTGTGCTCGCGTAAATGGCATTTCATCATCCGAAAACACGATCCAGGAAATCTTTCCGGCGATGAAATCGTTGCTTCCAAGAACCGTCTGAACCTTATCGCAGATCGTCCCAAAAGCGAACTGAACCGTCGCTGTGATATTCAGGTCGAGCTTATCGGCCTCCGAGATCCCCATTAGGCTGATGCCGTCGAAGGGGAACCTAGGGCCTCACCACCATCCTCTCTCTGAGAAGGCAGATCCAAGAGCTGATACTCGCGACCAATCCTCGGAAATGACTTCGGAAGCGCCTCAAAGTGATCGGCCCCATTGATAAACACCTCCGTCGCCCCCAAAAAAGCGGTCGTGAGGAGCTTGTTGATGAGGAGCGGATGCCGCTGCGACCAGATCATCTTGCCACCAAGATACTGAGGATTGACCAGAATCAGGTCAAATTTCAACCCCTCCACGGCGCAATAATAGGCCGCATAGAGCGTCCCCATTTCAGCGCCGAGATAGAGCCGAACGAAGTCCTTCCCCTTGGCAGCATCGAGGAGAGCTCGTCGCATCACCGGAAGCTGCTCCCCAAAAAAGAAACGAATTTTCGAGTAGGTTCCCTCGAAAATGACCTCCTCAATATGAGGGAAGGGCATTCCTGTTTTATTGCCAAAAACAAAAAATTGCTCTCCAGAATCATCTACCGATGCAAGATGATACGCCTCGTGATCGTTCGGGGAGATGGGACCAACGACGAGCGTTTCCATCAAATTCTCTCCATCAGGGCATCCCACTCGGCATTGCACACCTCGGCCTCGAACTGCTTGGAGTGCTCGTGCGCATTCATCCCGAGCTCCCGGAGCATCTTCCGATCAGAATAAAGCGTCTCTAGCTTCGCCTCCAGCTCATCCACATCGGTCCCGTACCGCACGATGTTGTTCCCGTTGTCGGTGTGTGTGAGGAAGGAGCGTATGAGCTCAAAGTCATGCGAGGCGAATTCCGGGCAGGCGGTATTGTTCGAGACGAGCGCAGGTGTCCCGCAGGCCCGCGCGCGCAGCGGCGGCAAGCCTGCCCCCTCGCCGACCGTCGTGAGCACGAGCACGTCAATCGCGGAGTACAGATCCGCCATTTGCTCATCCCGAAACCTGTGGACCGCATTTCCAGGAGAGATGACCTGCTTATGAAGATCCTCCCGGTAAATGAGGTCAGAGACATCAAAACCGCCGTTAATTTGCGTATCCCATGTCGTCCACGGCAAGATAAATGCGTCTTGATGCCGCCGGACAACGCGAGCGGCGGCCTTGAAGAACGTCGGCCAGAGCTTCCTCGATTGATTCGTCCCGACCATCGCAATGATGAAAAGATGAGGAGGGAAACCAATCCGCGCACGAGCCTCATGCGAATTCTTCGGGTAAAAGATTCTCGGATCGTGAGAAATCGGGATCATTGAGATTTCAAGTCCCGTCGAGCGCATCACTGACTGCTGCGCAAAATGAGAGTATGTGACCGGAACATCCATTCCAGCAATAATCTCGTCAAAATGTCTTGGAAGAAGACCATCCTCTGTCGTACCATCGAGCGGAAAATACCCGATATGCGTAAAGTTTCGTTTGCGCACATTCAGCATTTCCATCGCTTCTGGATTCTTTGAGGTCACCGGATCATTGTGCGGTTCCGATAAATAACGAACCATCCCGACATCAAATGCAGTAATGACATAATCTGCTTGCGAAACTTTCAACGCATTAACGATACTTGCTTGACCAAATTTTGCATTTGGATCAAACTGTTCCATCATCGGCATAATCCGATCAGCATAAGGATATACGTCACGCTGAACTTGGCTGTACCAACCATTATAACCAAGGCCCAAATACCAGACTTCGTGACCAATTTCATGCCAATGAATAAGCGGGTTTCTCAGGCTTTCCCCAATCCCGGTATGCGCATAATCCGAGATTGCAAGAATCTTCTTCTTTTCCATCGTCCCTTAGCCGCCCGGAGGCAAATGTGTAGGCCGACCGCCTAACGACGTAGCGAAAGACGGTCGGCCCAATGAACCTATCGGCAGGAAAGGACGAAAGTTGAGGTCAGTAGGCGTAGATGATCGTGATGCCACCGGTCGGAGGAGCGTTGTTGAAGGTCACGGTCGTATTCGACGACGTGCTCGCCGAGGTGTAATCGAAGCCTTCGTTGAGCGACGTATTGCCGCCCCCGACATCCGCGCGGATGGTATTATACCCGTCCGCACCTGGAACAGCGCGACTTGTGAGAACAAATGCAGTCGTCGATCCATTTCCGGTGAAAGCATCGAATTTAATTCCATTGATACCTTCATACCGTCTCGGCGGAATGCACTTCGCGGAAATGTTGACGGAAATTACCTTATCGGCCTCTTCGTCCCATGTTTCTTTTTCGATTAAAATCTTTTGATAAATCGTGTAGCCATAATAAACTTCAGTTGAAGTCTTTTCGGTGCCGGGTTTTATGAGCCTTTCTACGATATCATAGGTCGAAGGAATTCTCGGCACTTCACCGACAACTCCGTTAATCGCATTTGGATTAGAACTCGATGATCCATAAGTAAGTCCCAACGCGACCGCTAACTGTCCGTAGGAAATAACCATGTAATCAAATGTCAGCGTTGTTTGTGAAACCTTCGGAACGAACTCTGCGACGTTCGGGTTTCCTAATTCCATAACCGGATCAAGCGGAGTTGAAATATCCGGCTTAATGCTCTTCATCCTAGCCAGGCCAACATTCGTCCCATTAAAATAGGCGCGAACGTGGCGGCCGGATTTGGTCTGAATAAGCGCCATCCTGGTGCTCCTTAACTGCCGTAAAAAGTTCCCTGTTCCGTGGGGAACATAGCCGCCTCAAAAAGGCGTAACGGGCTTAGGCGTCAGGAGTCCAGCGATATCGAACGGTGTATTCTAAGGTCGCAAAACCAAGGCGTTCATCATAAGGACGAATACGCGGATGTTCGTCAATACCAAAATCATAAATACCAAAGCTCGAAAGAACAGCAAGACGATGTAAAGAGGCAAATTCAATTCTCGTCTTTAAGTCCTGCATATCACTTCCATTATTTCCATATGCACGAAACTTCATCGAAAGCTGCCAATCTTCAGCCGTATCTAACGTCATATACGACTGACGCTTTCCATACGGAACCTGCAAAATGAGCATCACCTTCGTCAAAGGAACGACAAATTGAGGAAGACCAGAATTATTGATCGACCCCTCAGCCTGGAGATGAATATCAAAGATCGCCGGATCAAAAAGAAGAGCAGTCCCGATTCCCGATGGTTCCAACATCGTCGAATCAGTAAGCGCGTGCAGCAGCGCCGTAGCTGAAGGTGTCGCAAATTGCTCCGTCATATCTGTGCAAACGCTTTCTCGACCGCTTGCTGAAATGCAAGACAAACGAATTCAACAACCTGAGAACCATACTTTTCAACAGCATCGGTAAACCAAGGGCGTCCCTCATGGTAAACGCCGGTATTACGCCCCATAAACCATTGCGTGTACCCGTCATGGACGTGGACCGCATAATCCATCACGGTTTCGCGGCCAGAGTGGGGGAGCGGTTCAGCTCCAGCGGTCGGACTAATCCTCACCCTCTGGGTCATCCCCTCATCAACAACCTCGTGTGCGCGCTTGAGCGCGCCCGTGCGGCCCCATCGGTCAGGCTGATCGTAAATGACCTCAACGACCTCAGCGATGACGCTTTCCCTGAGCATGACGCCGGCCTCAGCCGCAATGCGCATGGCGATAGCCGTCACCGCCGACTTGGAGAGAAGCCGCTCAAGGTTCGCCGCCGCCTCGCGCACCCGGTCGCCGCCCGTTATCGTGAAGCTCATTCAGGGATGCTCATCGCTGCCGCGCCCTGGACCCCAAGGCCAAGAACGATCGCCTGGAAGAGCGGTGCCGACCCAATCCGCTGATCGAGCACCCGGAGAACCGTGAAGACCTGACCATCCTCCGGGCGAATGATTCGATCAGGGCGCGGCGCCTGCCCAACGAGAGGAGCAACGATCGAACCCGTAGAGACCTCTCGCTGCTGTGCGAGAAAAAAGAAGACCGCATCCCCGAGCTCCTCAATCCCTCGGTCTCCATCAACGAAGGACGACGCACCGCCCGCGCCGCGCAACCCATGACCCTCCTGAAGATCGCCTGACACGTAGTACAACGTATGATAGCGCGAGCCAAGAGACGGGATGTTCGGAAGATCAATACGCAAGCCGGTGAGATAGCCGGTACCCTGACAAGTCGAACACGAAAGCGCGGTCGACGTGCGGCCAGGAACGTGCGTAGTACAGTTCAGGGGGTTCGATCGAACAAGGGTGTATCGAGTGATGCTCCCCCTACGAAAGAGGTCAGCGAGAGCACGATTATTTTCGTCTCGCCGTGAAATCAAAGCGCACCTCCATAGGTGCCATATTCGTCTTGAACAAGATAAGCCATCTCCCGATAACCGTAACTATCACTTGGGAAAACGAATGAATACATATCCCGAACAATTGACCGCATCACCGAAGGACGACCACCAGGACGAATCATGTTAATATATTTTTGATACTTCGCCTCCCATTCTTTCGAGAGTTCCATCCAGTTTTTTGACTTCTGCGTCTCATCCATAAGAATGGACCCACGCCGATATTTCACGGCTTGTTCGCTCTCAGAACCAGCGATAGCAACACATGCTTCCCTCGCCGCAACCATAAGCGTCCCAAGCGTTGCCAAATCATTGAACGCAACGCCGGTTGCTGAAGTCGACCCATAGGGAAAAGCTGAAGCAAGCTGCTGATACACGGTCGTCGAAGCAATCCACATCGACGTTGACGCGCTGCTCGACCCAAGAGGAGAGTGAGAGTAATCAACGATGAACGGCGTTCCAAGTTGAGGATTTGATCCACCAATCCCAAAATCAATAACTCCACTCTCAAGAGCATAGTCCGTATTCTGCGTGAAATTAAAAGCCGAAAACGCCCCAAGCACCCCAATAAGATTAAAGATCTGGAGAGGCTCAAAATGTGAAAGGTCGTAATACCGACTACCGTCATACAAAATCGTATCACTGTACGGACGAGCCGGTAATTGCAAAACTCCACGCAATTGAGTCTCAGTAACCATGTCGCTTACTTCTTACCTGCGGGAGCAGAGGTACGCAAAGGAGGTGGGGGAGGTGGAGGAGCTGTCCTATTCGCCGCTTCAGCAATAATGTTCGCATCTTCTAACGCGCGCTTTTTATGAAACTCCGCAATCATATCTCCCATCGGACGCTGAATTTTCGTTTCATCGTCATAGATATAATGTGTCTTGCGAGCAGCCCATGCCTCGGGATACGTCTCTTGCATCTCTTCATCAGAAATATGCGAAATGATTCCCGTCGAAAGCGCCATATTTAGCCCATCGTGAAGCGGCACCTCATCAGCACGATCAAATGGAACTTCCTTACGTTCTTGAATCTTACGATCTTTGTCTTTCATGTCAACAACGATCTTGTAATGAGGCAATTGAACAGGATTTGGCATTGCTTCAACGCTCTCATACATCCGTGTATCTTTGTCAACATTCACGACAGGCCCAGGAACGTGAATTCCCGTGGTTCGATCAGTCCATCCCCCCGGATGCGTCGAAAAATAGAAATCCCCAGGGATTACCGAATCGAAAATGATACCGCCGGTATTCTTACTCATGTTTTCCTCTCAAAGAAGATTAGGGAAGGGCGGCCAGGTGACGTTCCACACCCAAACGTCACCTGACCCGACCCCCCTGCGTAACTCCCGCTACGCGCCGCATCCTTGCGGAGGAAGCCTCCGAAGGCTTCCACCCCTCATATCGGCATCTTTCATGGACAAAACACGTCGATCGGTGTGCGACGAGGGGTAGGGAATGGAGGTGGTGCGGTAATGACCGTGCGAGCAGGTTCATGGTATCTATGATGATGGTGGCGATGATGACCCCGAGCAGACGCTCCGACGACGATCAGAGCCACGAGTCCAGCAATAAGCAAATTCATCTTCAGTCCTTCTCTTTTCTCACTATGGAGGGGGTCGAAGCCACTGACCGTATGTCGACCAATTCACTTCGTTGAGATTGATGCGATATGCCGAACCATCCCAACCCGGATCTCCCAGGCTGTGAAAATACGCGGTAAGCGGTGTGCAAGGAATTCCCGACGCAGGGCTCGTCGTCGGACAATTCGAGTTCGTGTATCCCGCAGCGGTGTACATTTGGTCTGCCTCAGTTTGCAGTCCAACGCCGGTGTTATTATTATCGCCCATATATGCACCATAATGAGCAAGTGCCATGTAAATCGGAACTTTATACGCTGGAGCTCCGAGCGCCAAAATCTGTGCATCCGTCATATTCAAACGGAACCACTGCCCATAATAAACTCCATTGAGTCCTTGACAAGATGAATCTGTATTGCGAACCTCACTCGGATAATTCCCTACCGCTACCCACGGAGAACCAGAACCCGATTGTCCCGCACTCGCCGATGGGTTCCCACCATACGAGCAAGGTGTGACAAGGAATAAGGCATGATTTATCTGTCCAGCAACAAGCTCCTGAGCTCGAATTACTCCCGCCCATAGTCCATAACCTGATCCGGTTACGCCGTACATAATCCCTGTGGTTGTCACTGGCTGATAGGAGCAACTCGACGCAGAGATTACTCCACCACTCGGAGCACTCGCACCCCAACAGTCAAGTTCGTTATACGAGGTATTGCTCTCGTCGATAACGGCGAGATGATGATCTCCACCACCTGCCGGAATTGCATAAGCCGGAATATGAAACTTCTGTCCAGCAGCAACGCATCCGTCCCATCCACACGATGCTGAAACACTATCGAGCGGGTCAGTTGAATGACCGAAGTATATCGGATGTTGATATTGATTGGATTGATTCACATATCCAAAACTCACCGCTTGCAAAAACATCCAATAATGCGCCAGATAATAACTCGTGTAAGTAGACGAGTTCGGATCAACCGTTACTCCCGAATACAATGAGATTGGCGTATTCCAAACCGAATTCGTCGCATACGGCTGATAGCAAGCATCAGGATATGCACTCGGCGCAAGGAATGGTAACGAACAATTTCCGCTCGGCGTTGGCGAAGGCGTAGGTGTTGGAGAAGGGGTAGGTGTTGGTGATCCTCCAGGAGCCGGGTTAAAAAAGAGCATGACCGAGGTGCCGGTAAATTCACTATAGGCACCTCCCCACGTCCAACCAACGGAAACAGCATTCGATGTACTCGTTGTTACGGGACCTGTCGAAACATACGTTGCTCCGTACCCATTGGCATTATTTATGTTTCCATAATTTGATGAATCTTGTTGAACAACTAAATTCCCGGTCCATCCTGCCGGTAAAGCCGTTGGAGGACCAGAATTACTCAAATTTAATTGGCCGATCGCACTAATTGCCATCGGTAGCGTATTCAAAGTAGTTGGTATCGAAACACCTGAAGTTCCTACCGTTACCGCCGCTGTCGATGTATATTTTGAAAACATTCCATTAACCGGCGTTGTCAAATTCACACCAGAAAGATTATAGATAGCAACATTTATTGCATCATTCGCCGAATTACTATCAGTGAAAGTATAATTTGCCGGTTCAACCGATGTCCCATTCTTCAGAGCGATTTGAATTTCTGGACTATCGCCAGAAGCAGCAACCGTTCCATACAACGACCATCCACTCGGAAGCGTCAATGTCCCGCCCACACCCTCAATCACCGCAACAATCTCATCACCTGAGACGATCGATGAAGGGGCATTCACCGTTGGATTGCCGCCAGAGAGAGTATTCGTTCCGGTCGAAACCGATACGACGCTCGGCGTCGCCGCAGGCGTGGGAGTTGGGGTCAGAGTTGGAGTCGGCGTGGGTGTTGGAGTCGGCGTGGGTGTTGGAGTCGGCGTCGGGGTCGGCGTAGGAGTCGGCGTGGGCGGCGGAGGTGTTGGAGTCGGCGAAGGTGAAGCAGTGGGGCCAGGAGTCGGTCCACTTGGTTGATTCGTAATCCCGCAACTATTCCAAGGGATTCCAACGCCGAGGCAAATGAAGCTCATCACATTGGCACTGGCTTGATTCCATCCAATTGCCGTAACGCAAAGAACTACAACAAAAACGACAATCGCAACAATTTTTGCTGCTTTCATAGATTTCATGTTACCACGTTACAACCGAAAAAGTTTGGTTAGCCGTAGCACCCCAAATCGTGAACGAACCAGATGAAGGAAAAAATGGAGGGGTTGTAAACGAAGAGCCGGAAGTTACGCGAAAACTTGGAGTCGCCGATGTTGCCGAACTTCCCAAAAGATTAATCCAAAGATCACCTGACGACGTATTCTGTAAAATAAAACCACTTCGAGTCGCAGCAGACAATAAAGTTTGTGAAGTATTCGCTGTCACAATAGAGTTGTGAGCATCACTGAGACTTCCCGTTTGCTGCACCGTAACCGGCAACGGTGAAGGAAGAGAAAGCGTGAATGGCGCAATAAT
>Ga0137385_10006741_pt1 | contig 10114 bp, 8 predicted proteins | sample SagtaG_FD_104921 | JGI IMG/M metagenome (GOLD analysis project Ga0137385, IMG submission 104921) | Vadose zone soil microbial communities from Sagehorn Ranch, Mendocino, California, USA - Sage2_R_80_16 metaG | ecosystem: Environmental > Terrestrial > Soil > Vadose zone | place: USA: California... | reverse complement strand
ATTGGACCAGCCCTGCCATTCCCAGTATCCGAGATATTCGTGATCGACGAATTCGATGCGCGTGAGCCATTTGGGCATTTTCATGCCGTATTTGCCCGGAAGAATCACGCGCAGAGGAAAGCCATGCCGGCGCGGCAGAGCTTCCCCGTTCATCTCCCAAGCCAGGAAATTTTCCGGGCGTAAGATACGTTCGAGCGTGTGGCCGGTGCTGTAGCCTTCGGCGGCGTAAAGCGCGGCGTATTTCGTTTGTGGTTTGACGCCGGCGCGATCGAGCAAAGGATGCAGCAGCGTACCGCGCCAGAGCGCGTTTCCAATCAATCCTCCACCCACGGAATTGGATATGCATTCGAGCGTCAGCGGAGTCTCATAGGCTGACAGGCGGCGAATCTCGTCGTAGCTGAAGCGGAGCGGATGATCGACTAGGCCATCTATAGTGAGCGACCATTTCTCGGGATCGACGGCGGGCTCGCCGTGCGACGACATCAGGTAGAAATCGTCATTGGGAGTGATGGCCCGCAGCGCGGCCTGGGGGCCATCGTTCAGGTAGGCGCGCACGTTGGCGTAACCGGTGTGCATGCCCTTCATCATGTAACGATAAGCGGTCAGGGGAAGGAGCACGCCAACTCCCGCGCCCGCGGCCATGGAGAAAAATCTGCGCCGGTCCATACGTAGGACCTCCGAGCCTGTGTAGATATTGTCTACCTGTGGAGGCCGGCTGGAAAGGTCCCTGCAAAAGTTTTCTGGCCTGTCATGGGCGGGGCGCCGCCCGCTAACCGGCTGACAATGCCTTCTTCAGCATGGCGATCTGGCCGCCGTGATACAGGCTGTGCTGCACGATACCGTGAAAGAGATAGTAGAAATCGTACTGGCGACCGGGCACGGTGTCCTGCAGTTTCGCATCGTCAAAGTCCTCAATGGCCGCCGCCAACTTCCGCCGTTTTCAAACAACCGATTCCGCGCAGTAATCCATGCCGCCGGGGAATCATCTCGCAGTGTGGGCCAGTCCATTGCCGTCCCATCAAGCTTCGGCATGGCAATTCCCTGCGTCGCGTCCAACGCGGCGTGCAGCCAAAAATCAATGTGCAGAACAAGCTCCCAAATGGTGTGCACGGGCCGCACAGGGCGGGCACGCGCCTTGTCGGCCGTAATGCCGGCCAGCAAATCGACAACGGGAGATCCATGCCAGGCGTCGCCGGTAAAAGCCCGGCGCAGCTGATCGGCGATGCGAAGAGCTTCGGAGTCCATAAGCTTCGACCTCAAGGATGGCACAGAAACATCCGGAGAGACCATGTTCTCCACCGGCGGGAAGTAGAGAGATAATTCCGAGGTTATTCGTGCGTGAACCATCTACATATCTGAATACGGAGGACAGCTCATGCCATCGCGCACTCAGGCGGGTGCTATTTCAAAGGGAAGACTCTGGGCCGGGCGGATCATCAGCGGTTTAGTTGTGCTGTTCCTCCTCTTCGATAGCATTACGAAGTTGATGAAGGTGGCTCCCGTGCTGGAGGCGTCAGCCCAGCTCGGGTACCCCGTAAGCACCATTGTCGGCATCGGCATCACCGCGCTCGTCTGCACTGTTGTCTACGCGATTCCGCAAACGTCAGTTCTCGGGGCGATCCTGCTCACCGGCTATCTTGGCGGCGCAGTTGCCTCCAACGTGCGCATCGGCAATCCGATGTTCAACACGCTCTTCCCGATCGTCTTTGCCGCGCTGATGTGGGCGGGGATTTTTTTGCGCGAGGACCGGCTGCGCGCACTAATTCCGCTGCGCACCTAGGCACCACAGGAAGCCCTGCGATCCGTTAAAGGACGCGGCAGGCTTCGTCGAAGCTGAGGCGCGGGTTGCGCGGAAACAGCTTGCTGGGATCGCCGTAGCCGAGATTGCAGAGGAAATTGGCCTTCCATTTGCCGTCAGGAAAAAATTCCGCATTGACCTTCTGCTGGTCGAATCCGGACATCGGCCCGCAATCGAGACCCGAGGCCCGCGCCGCGAGCATCAAGTAAGCGCCTTGCAGCGTGCTGTTGCGGAACGCTGTTTCATGAATCAACGTGGGATTCCCGGCGAATACCGATCGCATATCCCGCGCGGGAAAAAGCTGCGGCAGCTTTTCGTAGAACTCTGTATCCCAGGCGACGATCACAGTGGCTGGAGCCGCCATCGTTTTCTCGACGTTGCCGGGAGAGAGCGCGGGCCGCAGCCGCGCCTTGGCTTCGGGCGTGGTGACAAAGACGAAGCGGGCAGGCGAGGAATTCGCGCTGGTGGGACCGAGGGAAGCGATTTCGTAGACCTCTTTCAGCAGCTCGATGGGCACGGGTTCGGGGCGCCAGCCATTCTGCGTTCGCGCCTGGCGAAATAATTGATCGAGGCACTCGGCAGAGATTTTCTTGTGCTGGCGCAGCACCTGCTGTGAATCCGTCATGTTTCCCCCTGAATGCCAGATTTGGCCAAGTATTCTTTGAGTATCGAAATTAGAATTTGGTCACTTCGGTGAAGTGGAAGTCGCGAACCTTCATGGCGGGAACCACCATCTCGAAGGACTCTTCCCCCGCGGCGCGCACCGCGGGACTCATCTGACCCACGTGGGACAGCATTTCCAAAATATTCTGATTGAAGCGGAAATTGCGGATGCCGCTGGAGATTTTTCCATTCTCGACGAGGAAGGTGCCGTCGCGAGTCATGCCGGTCAGAATTTTTTCGTAGGGATCAACTTCGCGAATGTACCAGAGGCGAGTCAGAAGGATGCCGCGATCGGTGGTGGCGATCATGGTCTCGACAGAGGTAGTGCCGCCGGCGAAGACGAGATTGAAAGGCGCTTCGCCATCCTGAGTGGGCAAAGCGAGGCCGTGGCCGGTGGGCCTGGCCTTCATCTTCTTGGCGGTGGCGCGCGAATAGACGAGATGGCGCGGCACGCCGCGATCGACCAGCAAGACAGTCTGCCGGGGCAGGCCTTCGCCATCGAACGGCGGGCCGGACTGAAGCGCGTGCGTGACGTCGTCGTGAATGGTGATGTTTTCGCCCATGACCTGCTTGCCAAGGCGATTGGTGAAGCAGGAGCGCTGATCGAGGACGGCGGTTCCGGCAAAGTCGTAAAAGAGAAAGCCGACCAGATCGAGGACGGCGGCGGGTTCGAGAATGACGGTCCAGCGGCCGGGCTCGACTTCCTTGGGATGGCGCGATGCGGCGGCTTTTTCGCTGGCGCGCTCGGCGAGGGCTTCGGGATCGATCTGGTCGCGATCGGGAGCGCTGGCTTTAGCCCATCCGGAAGAATCCCGCTCCAAAATCGTGATGGAAAATTCCGCGCGGCTCTGGCGATAGCTGGCGAAGAGTCCTTTGGAATTGGCCATCGCAGTAGCCGAAGCCCCGGTGGCAAAGATCCCGGCGGCGGTCTGGCGATTCTGCTCGGCGAGCTCGGTGACTTTGGCAACGGCGACGGCGCGATCCTCCGGAGTGGCGCTGGCAGTGGCGGGGAAAAAGCGCGCGACCTTGGCGTAATGTTGAGGGCCGGGCATGGGCAGCAGGTCGGGATTCTTGGGCTGACTGCGGGCCAGCGCGGCCGAACCTGCTACGGCACGGCGCAGCGAGTCATCGTCGGTTTTGTTGGTGGTGGCGCGGGCGGTGCGGCCGTCAAAGACGGTGCGCACGGAAACGCTGAGCGTTTGCTCGGCGACATTCTGGTGGATGGTGTTGTTGGCGAAGCGCGTGAGAGCGTCTGCGACAAAATCGATATGCACCTCGGTTTCGTCGGCATCAGAAAAGCCAAGCACGCGCTCGGCGAGATCATGCAATTCCGCATCCGCGGGTAAATGGGCTTCCGCGACCGCGGGGCCGGCGGCAGTGTGGCGCGCCGGCCGCGGATGGCGCGGGGATTTTGCGGATTCGCGAACAGCACTCATTTATTCGGGGCTCATTACTTGGCGAAAGCCATGCCGACACGAATTTTTCGGAATCGCGCAGGGGCCGCGCCGTGGCCGGTTCCCATTGTTTGCATGGGCTGGCCCTTGCCGCAATTAGGAGTGCCCCAAAGCGTCCAATAGTCGCGCGAGCAGATGGCGTCGCAGCTATTCCAAAATTCGGTGGTGATCCCGCTATAACTGGGATTTTTGAGCATGCGCGTTTTCTTGCCGTGCTTGATGTCCCAGCCAATTTCGGTGGAGAACTGGAAATGATACCGGCGATCGTCGATCGACCAGGAGCGATTCGTCTCCATGAGAATGGCGTCGTCGGTATCGGCGAGGAGGTCTTCGTATCGCCATGTGCCGGGCAGCAGGCTGATGTTGGTCATGCGGATGATGGGCAGCCGATTCCAGCTTTCGGCGCGCATGGTGCCTCCGGATTCCCTTAAGCGGATGGCCACGGCGGTCTCGCGATTGGAAAGGTAGCCGGTGAAGAGCCCCCCCTTGATGATGTCGGTGCGCTTGCCTGGAACGCCCTCATCATCGTAGCCGAAGGTGCCCAAACCCGGGCCGTGCTCGAGGCGAGCGTCGGCGACGACGTTGACGATATCGGAGGCATAGCGTAGCTTGCCCAATTTGTCGAGCGTAAGAAAACTCATGCCGGCGAAGTTTGCTTCCATGCCCAGCACGCGGTCGAGTTCGATGGGGTGACCGATGGATTCGTGAATCTGCAGGCCGAGCTGCGAGCTTTCGAGAATGACGGTGCGCTCGCCTTCCGGGCACTGGGGAGCTTTGTGCAGCGCCAGAGCCTCCTCGGCCACCCGTTGCGCATTGCCGGGCAGATCGAGCGCCTCCACCAGCTCGTAGCCGGCTAGCTGATGCTGGCCGCCGAAGCTATTGGGGTAAGAGCGCTTTTGAATTTCGTCGTTCACGAAACTCGTGGCCACGATGCCCGCTCCCGATTGCATCTTGAGTTGATGAATTCGGGAGCCGAGCGTGGAGGCGTACCACTGTTCCAGGCGGCGAAACTGCATGGAAGTTTCGGCCAGAGTGAGGCCCTTCACGCGGCGCATGGCGTAGTCGGCGGCGAGAAGCAAATCTAGTTGGCGCTCGAGCGGAATCTGGAACGGATCTTTGACGTAGGGATTCTGCCAGGTGTCGACGTAAGCTTTTTCCGGGACCATCTCGGCATCGGCGCGTTTGGCCATCGCCGAGGCGCGAGCGATGGCTACGGCTTGCGCGGCGCAGGCCTGCACGCCTTCGCGCGTGAGCATATCACTCGAAGCGAAACCCCAGCAGCCGTTGGCGAGAGCGCGGATGCCGAGCCCGAGCGACTCGCTTTCCGCCAGCGTGCCAACTTCACCGTTTTTGGTGCTGAGGTCGCGCAGACGCAAATCGACGACGCGTGCGTCGGCAAAGGACGCGCCTCGCGTCTTCGCCGTGTCGAGGGCCAGCGCAGTCCACTCCTGCATGTCTCCGACTACGCCGGAGACGATTGCTGGAGGCACGATTTTTCTGGAATTTGCCGGGCGAGGCACAGAAGCCGTCTTCAAGTGGTGCCTTCGGACCAGGAGGCCAGGTAGTGCTCCTGCTCCGGAGAGAGCTTATCCACCAGAATTCCCATCGATTCCAGCTTGAGCTTGGCGATCTGACGATCAATCGGCTCGGGCACCGGATAAACCTGCCACTTGAGTTCGGAGGCATGGTTCACCAGATATTCGGCGGCGAGCGCCTGATTGGCGAAGCTCATGTCCATGACCGCGGCGGGATGACCTTCGGCGGAACTGAGATTGATGAGACGTCCTTCGGCCAGCAGATAAAGCCGGCGGCCATCTTTCATGGCGAATTCCTCGACGAACGGCCGGGCCGGCTTCTTGGTGATGGCCAGCCGTTCCAGAGCGGGGATATCGATCTCCACGTTGAAGTGGCCGGAATTGCAGAGCACGGCGCCATCTTTCATTTTTTCGAAATGCTCAGCGCCGAGGACGGATTTATTCCCCGTGACGGTGACGAAGATATCGCCGATTTTGGCCGCTTCGGCCATGGGCATGACACGGAATCCATCCATGACCGCTTCGAGGGCGCGCACGGGATTGATTTCGGTGACGATCGCGTCTGCGCCGAGACCCTTGGCGCGCATGGCGATTCCGCGGCCGCACCAGCCGTAACCCGCGATGACAAACTTAAGGCCGGCGAGGAGAAGATTGGTGGCGCGCAAAATTCCATCGATGGTGGATTGGCCGGTGCCGTAGCGATTGTCGAAGAGATGCTTGGTGAGCGCGTCGTTCACGGCGATGACCGGATACTTGAGCGTGCCGTCCTTGGCCATGGCGCGCAGGCGAATGACGCCGGTGGTGGTCTCCTCGGTACCGCCGATTACGTTGGGCACCAGATCGAGGCGCTTGGTGATCAGCGTGGTGACGAGGTCGGCACCATCGTCCATGGTGATTTGCGGCTTATTTTCCAATGCGGCACCGAGATGCGAGTAATACGTGGTATTGTCCTCGCCCTTGATGGCAAAAGTTGGGATGTTGTAGTCCTTCACCAGGCAGGCCGCGACTTCATCCTGCGTAGAGAGCGGATTTGAGGCGCAGAGCGCGACTTCGGCGCCGCCGTCGCGAAGCGTGATGGCCAGATTGGCGGTTTCGCTGGTGACGTGCAGGCATGCGGAAAGGCGCAGACCCTTTAGCGGCTGCTCCTTGATGAACCGCTTGCGAATCAACTGCAGAACGGGCATGCGCTGATTGGCCCATTCGACCTTGCGCTTCCCACTCTCGGCCAACGCCAGGTCTTTGACATCGCCGCTGAGTGAATGCATGGTTGCCACGGTTTTGCCCCCAAAACTGCCCAAAAATTGTCGGACGGCTGTGGTGCGGCAATTTAACGCGCGCCGACTTCGGCGCCACGGATCACGGCCGCCTTGCGCAGAGCTTCGGCTTTATCAGACCGCTCCCAGGTAAACGTAGGCTCGCTGCGACCGAAATGCCCGTAAGCAGCCGTCGGACGATAGATGGGGCGCCGCAGGTCCAGACTTTCGATGATGCCGCGAGGCGTGAGCGAAAATACAGCGCGAACCAAGTCCGTCATCTGCTCGTCGGGGATGATGCCCGTCTCGAAAGTGTCGACCATAACCGAAACTGGTTCCGCTACGCCAATGGCGTAGGCAAGCTGCACCTCGGCGCGGCGGGCCAGCCCGGCGGCGACCAGATTCTTGGCCACATAGCGGGCCATGTAGCAGGCCGAACGGTCCACCTTGGTCGGATCTTTGCCGGAAAGCGCGCCGCCCCCATGGCGGCTGTAGCCGCCGTAGGTATCCACGATGATTTTTCTCCCGGTGAGCCCGGCGTCACCCATCGGTCCTCCGACAACGAAGCGGCCCGTGGGATTGATGTGGAACTTGGTGCGCGAATCGAGCAGCGCCGGAGGGACGACGTGCTGGATGACTTCCTTCACGATACTCTCGTGAATTTCGCGATTGGATACTGAGTCACTATGCTGCGCGGAGATCACCACGCAATCGACGCGAGCGGGGCGGTCCTCGACATATTCCACCGTAACCTGCGATTTGCCATCCGGCCGCAAAAACGGCAAGTGACCCGCCTTGCGGACTTCGGCGAGCCGGCGCACCAGTTTATGCGCGAGCACAATGGGCAGGGGCATGAGCTCATCGGTTTCGTCGCAGGCATAGCCGAACATCAGGCCCTGATCGCCGGCGCCGCCGGTATCCACGCCCATGGCGATATCCGGAGACTGGCGCTTGAGCGAAGAGATCACGGCGCAGGTGTCGGCGTCGAAGCCGTACTTCGCGCGCGTATAGCCGACTTCGCGAATCACCCCGCGCACGATTTCGCTGTAATCGAGAACTGCGGAGGTGGTGATTTCTCCCGCGACCATGGCCAAGCCCGTGGTCACCAGCGTTTCGCAGGCGACTCTGCCCATGGCGTCCTGAGAGAGAACGGCGTCCAGGACGGCGTCCGAAATCTGGTCGGCGATTTTATCGGGGTGACCTTCGGTAACGGACTCGGAAGTGAACAGGAAACTGCGCTTCTTCTGGCTCAAACCATGGCTCCTTCAGGAACTGCGTACCTGACGAAACTTAGATGACGCGAGGACGAAATACGTGCAAACGCGACGCTAACACAGGGGCCTGAGACAGTCAACGCAGGACGGAAAGGCGTTAGGGCGGGGCTCAAAATCAGAAATGTATTGGTTACGGAAGATTACTGCAGCTTACTCCGCTCAAGTCGTTTGCCGCTTGCAAGCTCACCCTTGAATCTGTACCTTGTTTTCCCTATTGAAGCAACGTCATCGCTGACCGATCCCAATGGGCGCCGTCTCCACCGAGAACAGTAAGATTAGCGGGCTATTTCGGCCCTTGCCCGTCGTGTCGGCCACGTATGCTGTGCTTGCATTCAGGCTCTTTCTGACGATTCACACAGAAGCCGTCAACATCTTCTTCTGGGATCAATGGGATTTCAATAATCCGATCCTCTTCCATCCGCAGCCGCTCTGGCAGGCATTCCGCCATCAGCACGGTCCGCACCGGCAGGGCCTCGGGGCGCTTGCAGGGTTGCTCGTTGGGCGCCTGTCTCATTGGAGTACGCGGAGCGACGCGTTTGCCATCGGGACCATCGTTGTCATTGCGAGCCTCTGTGCGTTGTGGCTCAAAAAGCGACTCTGTGGTTCTCTCGCGTACTCGGATGTGATCATCCCGATGCTCTTCTTCACTCGGGTTCAGTGGGAAACCTATCTGGGCACTACCAACCTGGCGCACGGTTCCTTGCCGTTGTTGATGATCGTGCTCTACTGCCTCGCCTGGACGTGCCAGCGTGACATTTTGAAGTATCCGCTTGTCCTGATTCTCAATTTCCTTGCGATTTACACGGGCTTTGGATTGTTCCTCGGATTTGTCACGCCGGTGCTGCTCGCAGTCGACTCATATAACAGGATCACAAGCCGGCAAAGAACGCCTTGGTACCCGATTGTGGCGTGTATTCTTTCGGTAGTTTCGATCGGCTCTTTCTTCGCCGATTACGTCAGGAACCCGGATTGTCTTGCATTTATCTACTCACATCCCGCCTCTTACATCGTATTCGTGTGCATGATGTTTTCCGGATTTCTCGCGGCCAGAGGATATTATTTTTCGGCTGCCGGTGGTGCGGTAGTTCTAGCGATTTTCCTCGCTGTCGTGGTCGTCCACCTCGCGCGAACGTTAGATCCATCGAATAAGAAACGGAAATTCGGCGCCAGCGTTGCCATCCTCGCACTATTGAGTTTTTCTCTCTTGTTCGCCGCAGGCACGGCGACAGGAAGAATCTGCGTTGACTCCAGCTCGGCACAGACTTCGCGGTATATGATTTACCTGGTCCCCGGGTTCTTGGGCATCTACCTTCACGCACTCTCGCTGCAAGGTAAATTGCGGCAGGCCTCCATCACCATTCTTCTGGTTCTTTCTCTTCTCGCCTCGTTTCCCACCGGAGTGGCACACAAAGGACAGATGGAGAAGGCCCGGCTGGTTTGGAAGAACTGCTACTTGAAGCTTGAAGATGTCGAGCAATGCGACGAAATCACCAATTTCAAAATCCACCCCGCGCCTGAGGCCACGCAGTTGAAAGAAAAGCTGCTCTACTTGAAGCAGCATCAGCTGAATCTGTACGCAGAATAATTGCGCAAAGCCGGCCCCTTTGTCCGGCGCGACCGTCTTCTAGGTGAATGTGGCCCGAAGAACTAGGTTCACTTCTCGCTGTCCTCGTCTCCGTTCCGCCCGCCGGCCTTTACGGCGACGCCCCTGCCGACGCGGGCCAGCAGGAAGGCGCGGATAAAGGGATCGAGATCGCCGTCGAGGACGCGGTCGACATCGCCCATCTCGAACTTGGTGCGATGGTCCTTCACCAGCCGGTAAGGCTGCAAGGTGTACGTGCGAATCTGGCTGCCGAAACTGATTTCCAGCTTGGACTCGTCGAGCTTCCGCGTGGCTTGTTGCCGCTTCTCGATTTCCGCTTCATACAGCCGCGATCGCAGGAGCTTCATAGCCAATTCGCGGTTTTTGTGCTGGCTGCGCTCCGCCTGACATTGGACTACGATGCCCGACGGCAAATGTGTAAAGCGCACGGCCGTCTCGACTTTGTTGACGTTTTGTCCGCCGTGACCTCCTGCCCGAAACGTATCAATCTTGAGGTCCTCCGGCCGGATGTCGATCTCGATCCGATCGTCGATT
>Ga0137385_10006737_pt1 | contig 10117 bp, 7 predicted proteins | sample SagtaG_FD_104921 | JGI IMG/M metagenome (GOLD analysis project Ga0137385, IMG submission 104921) | Vadose zone soil microbial communities from Sagehorn Ranch, Mendocino, California, USA - Sage2_R_80_16 metaG | ecosystem: Environmental > Terrestrial > Soil > Vadose zone | place: USA: California... | reverse complement strand
TGTAGATGTTCCCTGCGGTCACCGGCCGCCCGTAGAAGGTGCCGGTGCGCGCGGCCGCAAGCAGTACGTCGTTTCTGGCGGTGACCAGCACGTTGCCGGCCCCATCAAGGGCGACGCTGTTCGGGCCGAAGATCTGTGCCTTGGTGGCCGGGCCGCCCAGGCCGGTAAGAAGAATCACGTTCTTGCCGCCGGCGACGGTGTAGATGTCCCCGGCGGTCATCGGCCGCCCGTAGAAGGTGCCGGTGCGGTCCGCCACCATGCGTACCTCGTGACTGTTGAGGTCGGCGATCAGCAGGTCGCCGGAACCGTCCACGGCCGCCCACCAGGGGGCCAGCCCGGCGGCGGTGGCGGGGCCGCCGTCGCCGGAGGGCCCAGGTGTGCCGTTGCCGGCCACGGTGTAGATGTGGTGGGCGGTCATGGCCTGACCGTAGAAGGTGCCGGTCTTGGCCGCGACCACCCGGACCCGGTCGTGGCCGAGGTCGGCGAGGACCAGGTTGCCACCGCCGTCCACCGCGACGGACTGCGGGGCGGACAGTTCGGCGCTGGTGGCGGGGCCGCCGTCGCCCAAGCCGGTAGTGCCGCCCCCGGCGACCGTGTAGATGTGGTGGGCGGTCATGGCCTGGCCGTAGAACGTTCCGGTCTTGGCCGCGACCACCCGGATCCGCCCGTTGTTGAAGTCGGTGATCACCAGGTTTCCCGCCGCGTCAACGGCGACGTCCCAGGGGTTTGCGAACTCAGCGGCGGTGGCCGGGCCGCCGTCACCGGAGAACCCGAAGGAGCCGTCGCCGGCCACGGTGTAGATGTCGCCGGCGGTCATGGCCCTGCCGTAGAAGGTACCGGTCTTGACCGCGACCACCCGGACGCGGTTGGTGCCGGTGGCCGCGATCACCAGGTTGCCCGCGTGGTCCACCGCCACCCCCTCCGGGCTGCCCACCCTGGCGCTGGTGGCCGGGCCGCCGTCACCGGAGGACCCGAAGGAGCCGTTGCCGGCCACCGTGTAGATGTGCCCGCCGGTCATCGCCTGCCCGTAAAACGTGCCGGTCCGGGCGGCCACGACCCGCACCCGCTCGTGGCTCTGATCCACGATCACCAGGTTGCCCGCACTATCCAGCGCCATCCCGCAGCCGCCGGATATCCCGGCCCGGATGGCCGGGGCGCCGTCGCCCAGCGGATCTTCCACGCCGGTGCCCGCGGGCGTGGTCAGCCAGTCCGTGCCCGGGTTCACCTTGCGTACCGAGGTGAAGTCGCCTATATAAAGGCTGCCGCCGCCGAAGGTTACGCCACACGCCGCCAGCCACAGTTTCGTGGCCTTGGCCGGGCCGCCGACGCCGCCCGCCACCGTGGCGATGGTCCCGGCCACCGCGCCGGCCCTGGGCACTGCGCGATGGGCCTGCGCGGCCGCCGGGCCGCCCGCCCCGGCCAGCGTCGTGGCCACCGCCAGCGCGGCCGCCAGCGCGGCCGCGCCCGGGCTTAACCCGCGCATCCCCGTCACTTGCCCAGCGCCCATGTGGTCTCCGCCCCACGCCCAGCCGCCCGGCGCACCCGGGCATCTGCCCTAAAGACGCCCGAGGGACATCACCGGTTCACACATCCGGCGGCACCGTAACCGGCGCGGGGCCTCGCCGAGATTCTTGGACAACTGCGCGATGCGCTCCATCAGGGCCGCGTCCTCGCGCATCTCCTCGGCCGTGGGGGCCATGGTGACGATCGCCGTGACCAGGAATGTCAGGATGCTGATGCCAAGGATCAGCGGCAGCAGGAACGAGGTCGCGCCGGCCCCGGCGCCCATGGACAGCATCCCGCCGGCGGGCGCGTGGAACACGCGCAGCGCGGCCATGCCGGTGTAGTGCATGCCGCTGACGGCGACGCCCATGATCAGCGAGGCGACGAGCGTGGCGGTCAGGCCATTGAGCCGGAGCGCGGCCCACAGGGCGGCTGTTCCCGCGACCATTGCGATGATCACCGAGAGGATCAGGAGCCCGGGGCTGTAGCTCATCGTGTCCGGCATCCGCATCGCCCACATGCCCATGTAGTGCATGCCCGCGACGCCGATCCCGATGACCGAGCCGCCGAGCAGCAGGCGGGGCCAGTCGTCGCCGCTGCCGAAGCCGACGATGAACAGGCCCACGGCCACCACGGCGACCGCGATCAGCATGCTCAGGATGGTGACCGGCACGTTGTAGCTGATCACCTGCCCGGTGATGGTGTAGCCGAGCATCGCGATGAAGTGCATGACCCAGATGCCGGTGGTCCCGATCGACACCGCCGCCAGCAGTAGCCATCGGGCCCTGGCCGCGCCCTGCAGGGCCCGCGCCCTGGCCGTGCACTGCAGCCCGAGGAAACAGCCCAGGCTGGAGATCAGGTAGGCCAGCACCGGGTTGACCAGGCCGTACGAAAAGTTGTGAGCTTGTGCCAACGGAAACTCCCGCCCCTGATAGCGCACCGCCGGATTACCCGCCCCACTGCGGCCTTCGTGCTGTTCCCTGGTAAATGCCGTGCTCATCATGGCATGTCGGGTATGTCCGCATCCTGCAATTGGCCGTTCTTGACCTGCGTGTCTGTGACGGAACCGCTGGTAGTCGACTCGTCACGGGAGCCGGTACACCCGGTGCGCGTTCCGGGCCGCGATCATCCCGGCCACCCGGATGGCGTCGGCGGCGCTCCAGTCCCCGGATTCGACCCATCCGCCCAGGGTGGCGGCGGTGGCCCGGCGCCACAGCAGCGTGCCCAGGTAGTGCAGCTCGGCCGGGCCCGCCGCGTCGGAGGAGAACAGCACCTTGCCGAACGGCGCGAGTTCCAGCGTCTCGGCCAGCACCGCGGCGGCGCGGGCCCCGACGTAGTGCAGGGTCATGCCGACGTCCAGGTACACGTGCGGGTAGGCCTGGGCGAGGGCGGCGGCGCCGCGGTGGAACGGGTAACAGTGCAGCAGCATCACCGGCACCCCGCGCGGCTCGCAGCGCTCCAGGAAGCCGCGCAGCCACAGCGGGTCGCTCCGGCGCAGGTCGCAGTCCGGGTCCCCGAAGCCGGTGTGGAACTGCACCGGCAGCCCGCGGTCGATGCCGGCCCACAGCAGGTGGCGCAGCAGCACCGGGTCGGTGACCCGGACGGCGCCGCCCGCCTCGATCCCGCGCAGCCAGCGGCCCGCGGCCTCGGTCACCGCCGCGGGCTCCGGCGGGTCCGGGTCGAAGTCCAGCCCGTGCCGGTAGGCCATGATGCTCTTCACCCCGAGCGCACCGGCGGTGCGCCCGGCCAGCGCGTCCCGGTAGCGCGCGGCGAACCCGGCCGCGGTCCCGTCCCCGGCCGCGATCACCTGCTCGGCCACCTGCTCCAGGCGGACGATCTCGCGTGCCTGCGCGCCGGCCGCCGCCGCCATCTCCGGCAGGCTCAGCATGCCGTCGAGCACGTAGCCGGTGTCGATCAGGAGGCAGCCGAAGCCCGCCGCGCGCAGCAGCATTTCCGTGGCCTGCCGCGGGCCCAGTTCCGCCCGCCGGGCCAGGTACTCCTCCGCGGGCGCGGCGGGTGCCAGGCCGAGCAAGGGCGCGCACCACCGCCGGATCGCGAAGCCGAGCTGGGAGTCGAACTGCGTGGTGCCCGGCGGCGCCGGGCGGTCCGACTCGGTGATCTGCTGCTCGAATCCGGCGCGCGGGATGTCCCCGCCCAGCGCCTGGTGGACGTGGTGGTCCACCAGGGCGAGGGTGGCGACGGCCGCGCCGACCGCGCCGGCCTCAGCCATCCGCGCCCGATGCCCGGTGCCGCCCGGCGCTCGCCCGGAGCGGTGCCGCGCCGGTCCCGCTGATCCGGCCGACCAGGTACAGCAGCGTGGCCACGGCGAGCGAGGCCAGCGTGATGCCGCCGATCCACCAGAACCAGGTGCCGTAGGTGATCGTGGCGCCGAGCACGGTGACCGAGCCCGCGCTGTTGCTGATCAGCGGGGTCCACGACCCGGACAGCGTGGCGATGACCCCGATCAGCGAGCCGAGGCCGCCGATGATCGAACAGGCCCAGAACACCGCCGGGTGGGCGATCCTGCGCGCCTGGAACTGCGCCTGGAAGCGGCGCAGGATGATCAGGATGTCCACGAACAGGATCACGATCGAGATGCACCAGATGACGGTGACCGCCGCCTGCAGCACGTCGTAGATCTTGGTCTCGGCGTCCGCCGAGCTGCCGCTGGTGACGCTCGGGATCACCACGAAGGCCAGCAGCGTGAACAGGGCGGCGATGATGGTCTGCACCCACACCGCGGTGTCCGGCACCCGGGCCTTGTTCACGTGTGACATCGCCTTCGGCAGCCGCTGGTCGAGCCCGGACACGAAGATCAGCCGGGCGAAGGAGTAGTTGTACACCACGGTGATGAACAGGAAGAACAGCGCGAGGATGATCGCGGTGATCTTACCGGCCACGCTGCCGAGCCCGATGGTGACCACGCCGGCCACCGCGGTGATGCCCGCCGAACTCGACGTCGGCACGGTCACCATGACACCCCAGGTGGCGAGCAGGTAGGCGACCACCACGACGAGCGAGCCCCACAGCAGGTACCTGGTCACCGACCGCTGCTCGCGGATCTCCACGCCCATGTTCAGCGGCACCTCCACGCCGAGCAGGGCGAGCACGACCAGGCCGAAGAAGGTCCAGTTGGTGAAGTTGATGCCGTGCGCGGCGCCGGACTTCCAGGCGGAGAAGTCCCACGGGTTGACCACGGCGTGGTTCCCCTTGGCCAGGTACACGATCCCGGACACGAACATGGCCAGGATGGCCAGCCCGTACAGCGCGAACACGATGTTGACCAGGTTCTGGGTGACCCGGAAGCGCAGGATGGCGAGGAGCGCGGACAGCACGATCAGCCCGATGATCAGCACGCCCTGCCACTGGATCGGCCAGCCGTTCACCGCCGGGAAGGCGTAGCCGAGGAACGCCACCATCGACGTCCCGGTGGCCACCATCACCAGCACCCCGGGCCACCAGGCGCAGAAGCCGGCGAAGAACCCCCAGAACGGGCCGAATGCCTTATGTGTCCACAGGTAGATGGATCCCTCGCCGGGGAACATCGCGCCAAGCTGGCCGGTGGCGATCGCGCACGGGATCAGGAACACGACGAACCCGATGATCCACCAGCCGAACGCCGACGGGCCGGCGGACTGGACCACGGCCGCGTTGGTGATGAACAAGACGATCGCGACGAAGATCGCGACCATGTCGAACGTGGTAAGCACCTTGGGCAGGATGCCCCCGGCCACCCGCTCGGAGATCAGTGAGCCAGAGTCGGTGTCAGCAGCGGTCACGGCCCCTCCTCAACGCGGCGAGTCACGCTGAAGATCTACCCACTTGGGACATCCCGGGCACGTCGGACGGCGCCGCCGCGACGCGACTCCAGCCCTCGTTTCCGGCCAGAACTTCAGTCCTCGTTTCCGGCCAGAGCCGGGTGCCGCACCCAGTGGCTGCCCGCTGCCCCGGCCCCCAGGGACGCAGATACCCAGGCTCCTGGTCATAGCCGGGAGCCCCCAGGGGCACGCGCGGCCAACTGGGCAGGGTCCGCGCGGAATTGAGTAATCGCTACCGGGCAATCGCTATGGCGGTTGCTTTATCTGCACTTTACAGTCGCTTTAGATCATGTCGGCGGGCCGGCCTACGGCCCGCGCACCCCACGGAAAGTGAGGACATGTGACACGACTGCGGCAGATGGCGACCGGGGCCTTGTGCGCCACGGCGGTCATCCTTCCCATCCTCGGTGCCGGTGCGGCACAGGCGACCAACGTCAACGCGCTCACCCCGCTCACCCTCAAGAACGGCTGGACCAACGCCCCCTTCGGCACCTCCAACGCCGCCGTGACCAACGTCTCCGGGATCGTCCACTTCAAGGGCGCGATCGCGACCAGCGGCACCAACGCGGTCCCGTTCACCCTGCCGCTGGCCTTCCGTCCCGCCAAGAACGTCTTCATCCCGGTGGACCTGTGCAACGCCACCAACGGGCGCCTGTTCATCGCGCCCAACGGCGTGGTGACCGTGCAGGCGGGGAACTTCTCCAACGCCCAGTGCTTCACCTCGCTCGACGGGGCCCAGTTCGCCAAGGCGGCTACGTCGTTCACCAGCCTCACCCTGAAGAACGGGTGGACCAACGCGCCCTTCGCCACCTCCAACGCCGCGGTGCGCAACATCAACGGGGTCATCTACTTCAAGGGCGCGATCGCGACCTCCGGCACCAACGCGGTCCCGTTCACCCTGCCGAAGGCATTCCGCCCTGCGACTGCTGTCTACGTCAAGGTGGACCTGTGCAACGCCACCAACGGGCGCCTGTTCATCGCGCCCAACGGCGTGGTGACCGTGCAGGCGGGGAACTTCTCCAACGCCCAGTGCTTCACCTCGCTGGATGGTGCCTCGTTCGCCAAGTCGGCGCAGTTCTTTACCAACCTCACGCTCAAGAACGGCTGGACCAACGCGCCCTTCGGCACTTCCAAGGCCGCGGTGCACGGCAGTTCCGGGATCGTCACCTTCAAGGGGGCCATCGCGACCTCCGGCACCAACGCGGTTCCGTTCACCCTGCCGGCGGCCTTCCGTCCCGCCAAGAACGTCTTCGTCCCGGTGGACCTGTGCAACGCCACCAACGGGCGCCTCGACATCACGCACAGCGGCCTGGTGACCGTGGAGGCGGAGGGCGGGACCTTCTCCAACGCCCAGTGCTTCACCTCGCTCGACGGGGTCTCGTTCCTGCCCTGATCCGGCCCGGATAACGGCCCGGTGATCCGGAGCGGTCCGGCCGGGCGCAGTGAACCTCCCGCACGCCGCGGGAGGTTCACTGCGTCGACGGGCGGGATAACCGCGCCCTGCTGCCACCCTCAACGATCGGGTGCCTCCGGCTCGCGATCGCGGGCTGGGCCGCCTGGATTGACGCGGCAGCCCCGGGCGCCGGGAGCGGGGCGGGACGGGGGCTGCCGCTGGAACAGGCGGGCGCGGGTGCGCGGGACACCGGCGGCGGCCAGTATCAGCCGGGCAGCCGTGAACATGATGATCATCGCCAGGAACCACCAGCCGCTGGCGGTCCACGCCTGTCCCCGCAGCGGCCACAGCAGCCGCACCCCCGGCGGGCCCTCGGCGATGTCCCGGGCGAAATGAAGCAGCAGCCCCGTTACCACGCCGGCCAGCACGGCCCGGTGCCGGCGGCTGGCCACAGCCGCGCCGGCGAACACCACCACCGTCGCCAGGGAATGCGTGACCGGGCGCTGGCCGTCGTCCGGCAGCAGCCCGAGGTAGAGCGGAATGTGATCAAGGTCGATGGCCACCGAGGCGACCAGCGCCGCGGCATAGAACCGGCGGGGCGCGTCAACGAGGCACGCCAGCACCAACAGGCCCAGGGCCGCGGTGGCCAGATGGGCAACCTCATCGAGCAGGCCGGTGCTCAGCAGGCCGAAGGGGACCCTGCGGTCCACCGCGTCGAAGCCCAGCGCGACCCCGGCCAGCAGTACCGGACCGCCCCACAGCCTGACCGCACCCCGCTCACCTGGCCACATTCCGACGAGGCTACCCACCTCACCCGGCCCGGCCACCCGCGCATCATGACGGGGACATGCGGTATGGGCAGGGGCGCATATCCGCCCGTCTCCTGCTGCTGTAACAGCTACTGTCAAGGCAGGCCGGCCACGAGGAGGATCTGTGTCACACGTCGCGATCGTCGCCCGCGTCACCGTCAAGGCGGGTAAGGCCGGCGAGTACGTCGCCGCGTTCGCGCCGTTGCTCGAACAAGCGGAGAAAGAGCCTGGCATTCTCCTGTATGCCGTCCACCGCTCCAAAGACGATCCGCACGTGTTCTGGACCACCGAGGTCTACGCCGACGACGCTGCCTTCGCGGCCCACCGCGCGAGCGGGGTGCATGCTGCCGCTTCATCGGTGTTCACTGGGCTGATCGCCGCGTCCGACGTCATAATCGGCGAGACGCTGATGGCCAAGGGCCTTGACGGTTAACTTCACCTCATGATCAGAATCAGCCCGGTGCCGCCATCAAAACTTGGTGAAGTGCTCGAAGCACTCCCGGGCGGTGTTCATGTCGGCGAACGCGGCCGCCTCGGACCGCTTGACCGCCAGGTAGGCACGGCCGCGCAGGTCACCGAGGGAGCCCATGAGCACGGTGTCGGCCTCCAGGGCGTCCAGCGCCGCGCCCAGTGAGTCCGGCAGGCGGTGGGCACCACGCGCCAATCGTTCTTCATCGGAAAGAACAGCGGGGTCGACGTTCACGGCCTCGCCCGGGTCCAGCTTGCGCCGGATCCCGTCCAGGCCCGCGTGAATCACCGCGCCCAGGGCCAGGTAGGGGTTGGCGGTGGAGTCGGACGGCTTCAGTTCCAGGTTGACCGACTTGGCCAGGTTGTCGCTCATCGGCGAGCAGATCCGGACCGCCGCCTCCCGGTTGTCCATGCCGTACACGGTGTAGGCACTGCTCCACATCTGCGGCGCGAGCCGCCGGTAGCTGTTCACCGACCCGCAGGTCAGGGCGAGCAGCGCGGGCAGGTGCGCGAGCAGGCCGCCGATGAAGTGGTAGCCGGTCCTGGACAGGCTGTACTGGTCCCCCGCGTCGTAGAACACCGGGGTGTCCCCCAGCTCGCCGGACGGGCCCAGGTCGCGCAGCGAGATGTGCAGGTGGGCACCGTTACCGGCCTGGTCGGGGATGGGCTTGGGCGCCAGGCTCGCCCACAGCCCGCGGCGGAACGCGGTGCCCCGCACCGTCTCCCGGTACAGCACGTGGTTGTCGGCGGCGCGCAGGGCGGGCGCGTACCGGACCGTCATCTCCTGCTGGCCATGGCCGAGCTCGGGGTAGTAGTGCTCGGGCCGCAGCCCCTGGGCATTGAGCGCGCCGAGCAGGTCCATCGCGTAGTCGTGCGCCAGGTGGAAGCCCGTGGCCGAGTAGCACAGGCTGTCGTCGTTGGGCACCAGCCGGTCCGGGCCGCCGCCCGGGTCGTGCTCGCGGTGGCCGAGGGTGAACTCCGGCTCGAACGCCGCGGTGACCGCGTAGCCCTCGCTGGCCGCCTCGGCGATGGCGCGCTTGAGGTAGGTGCGCGCGCAGCCGTCCCAGGGCTCGCCGGAGGGCAGCACCTGGTCGGCCAGCATCGCGCCCGCGCCCGGGGCGTACGGCAGCGGCACGAACGTGGCCGGGTCGGGCATGATCCGGACCTCGCCCACCGGCCCCATGCCGTCCACCGGCTGCAGGTGATCCAGCATGGACATGGCCATCATGGCGACCGTGTGGCCGATCCCGGTCACCATGCGGGCCGGCAGCATCGCCGACGTGGCCGCCTTGCCCCGGATGATCCCGCCGTGATCGGCGTAGAGGAACCAGACGAGCGAGATGCTCTCCTCATGCGCGCGGGCGGTGACCCGGGCGGTGGCCTCGCGGCCGGCCGCCGGGAGCAGCGGGGTGTGGTCTCGGTGATCACTCATGACACAGGGGTAGCACGGCTACCCGCGCCAGCGAAAGTGCCCCCAGCCGGCCCGCCACGGGCACCCGCCGCCGGGCCGCCCGGTTGCCCCGCCACGACCGGCCCCAGGTGCACGGACGCCCGCCGCCGAGGCGCGCCGAACGCCCCCGCCGGAGCCGTGCCGGCACCCCGGCCCGGGCGCGTTGACACCCGTGGACCGATCACTTAGATTCGCCCATGTTCGTGCTCAGGACGTCTGTTCGCGACTCGCACAACCGGCCCGGTAGCGGGCGGCCCACCTAAGGAGACACGCCACGGCAGGCAAGCGCACCCAGGTCGGCATCGTGGGGACCGGCCCGGCCGGCCTGCTGCTGTCCCATCTGCTTGCGCTGCGCGGCATCGACTCGGTGGTGGTGGAGATCCGCAGCCGGGCCTACTGCGAGGCACGGCAGCGGGCCGGGGTGCTCGAGGACGGCACCGTCAAGCTGCTGCGCGAGTCCGGGCTGGCCGGCCGCCTGGACCGCGAAGGGCTCGAGCACGGCGGCATCTACCTGCAGTTCGCCGGGGAACGGCACCATCTGGACTTCCGCGACCTGGCCGGCGGCCGTACGGTCACCGTCTACGCCCAGACCGAGGTGGTCAAGGACCTGATCGGCAGGCGCCTTGCCGACGGCGGTGCGCTGGAGTTCGAGGTGTCCGATACCGCGGTGACCGGC
>Ga0137385_10006733_pt1 | contig 10124 bp, 13 predicted proteins | sample SagtaG_FD_104921 | JGI IMG/M metagenome (GOLD analysis project Ga0137385, IMG submission 104921) | Vadose zone soil microbial communities from Sagehorn Ranch, Mendocino, California, USA - Sage2_R_80_16 metaG | ecosystem: Environmental > Terrestrial > Soil > Vadose zone | place: USA: California... | reverse complement strand
GGTCAGTCAGTTTCGACCCGGGATGAACGGATTGAGATTCCGGCATCATGCGAATTGCCTCCAGGTTGTTCGGCGGGATGCCTGACTTGACAGGCAGACCTCGACAAAGCATCCCGATGCAAGAAGGTGGGCGAGCCAGACTGATGTCCCAGCGTCCGCCCGGTCGACAAGTGCATCATGCAAGGGGCGTCCCGCAAGCAAGGCAGCCGTGAACCGACATTGCTCTTCTGTTATCCGGTCCACCGCGACACCCGATGTCCCTCGATGGACATACAACCAGACCGGGTCAGCGTCCAGATTGATGTCTGCCAATGCGCTATCGTCCCGGGACAACACCGCGTGCCAGATGACATCGACGGGAAAGCAAGACTCAAGCACCCGCGCTGCAGGGCTCGGCAAAAACCGTAAAGATTGAATGTCGGCGTCAGCCAGTTGCTCAAGGCGCCGTAAGTCAAGCGGCTTGCCGTCCGGTGCGTGCAGCACCTGATTCACCACCCATTCGAGTCGTGCCGTGTCTGGCAGATAGGCAAGAGACGCCGCTTCCGGCATCTGTGCCAGAAAATCAGGAAACAACTCGCCATAGCTGTCCAGGTGCGCACTCGACGGTGGGCATTGGTCAATAAAACGTCGAGCTGCGCCTTCGAAGAATTCGGACCCAACCAGGGTCTGCACGGCCGGATAAGTCAACTGCAGTGCTCTAAGCAGCGTGCTGTTCGCCGTATTTCGATAAATGGCGAGCCGCGCCTGCGGAGCCAGGCCGTCAGGCACGACGTATTCGGATGCGGCGCCATCGGCAAGGCCGAGCACATCCCGGCGGACTGCCCATTGCAACTCAAGCAGCGTAGGTGCACAGGTTGTCATTTCGCTGTCTCTCAATAGCGGCCTCTGCAATTGCGCCTTCTTCCATCAGAACCTCGAGCGCCGGCACATCAGTGTCCCATTCAATTAGCGTAGGAACCGTTCCAAAACGCTTGAGGGCCTGCTCGAACAGGTCCCACACGGGAGGCGCGACGCGCGAGCCGTGGTCGTCGATTCGGATTATCTGGTCCTGGTCTAGCTGGCGGACGCTGTGCCCGGCAAGGTGAACTTCGGTAACCGACTCCGGCGGCAGAGCATCAAGATAGGCCAGAGCATTCCAGCCGTGATTGCTGGCACTGACGTAGATATTGTTGACGTCGCAGAGGATGCCGCACCCGGTGCGCCGCGCGACCTCTGCAAGAAATTCCCATTCCGGGATGGTTGAGTGACGGAAACGCAGATAGGTCGAAGGGTTTTCTAATGAAATCCGCCGCTGCAGGCAAGTTTGGACCTGGTCGACATGTGTGCAGACAATGGTCAACGCTTCTTCCGTCATCGGCAGCGGCAGCAGGTCAGCGAGATAGACGCCACCGCTGAGGCTCCAGGACAGGTGTTCAGAAACCAGCCCGGGCTCAACGCGCCTGATGACGTCGCGCACACGCGCCAGATGCTGGACATCCATGCGTTCGGCGCTGCCCAGTGAAAGGCCCACGCCGTGAAGCGAGATTGGATAGTCCTGGCGGATGGCGTCCAGGTAAGCTGGTGCGCTCCCGCCTCCCATGTAGTTCTCGGTATGCACCTCGAACCAGGCGGCAGTCGCATGCCCTTCGACAACCTCGTGATGGTGGCGAAAGCGCAGCCCGACCCCGGCGCACGCCGGAATCAGGCCATGTGCATATTGCGAGGCGGCAGAAGCGGCATCCATGGCCATTCCCGTTCGCTCAGGCCGGTTTCAGCTTGCCGCCCTGGATTTTGCTGCAATCGCCGGCGGGTAGCAAAACGAATGACTTGGGGTCGCGTGCCTGCGTGGCTTGCCCGGCGCAGGAATGGGCTCCTTCTGCGCAGTCGTTTTTCGATACGGCGTTGACGCCATAGCACTTTTCCAGTTTGTTCGCTTCCATCCGGGCCATGTTGTCTTTCACAACTTGCGGCATTCCGCTCATGTCCTTCATCGCCTGCGCCTGGACGGGTATCGCCTGCATGGCAAGCGCCAGACCGATTGCGGACGAAAGGGTCGAGGCGACCATAACGTGTTTGTTCATCACGCTTCCTCCTGAAGGTTGCGGCCGTGCATTCTGCCGTGCAAGAAAGTTCGGCCGGTCGCGGCAAAAGGTTACGGGCCCGGCAAACTTTTTCTGCGTGACAATCTGTCGTGCGCGCCACAAAATCTCCGCATGCTCCGGCATCCACGCCCGCCAAGTTCCCTTACGCGCCCTGAAAAGGAGGGCCGCGATTCGCTTACGTCGGGCGGTCACGCTGAGCCTGTCGCCACCCGCGCCGACGGGAAACTGGACTGGTCCATTGCCATGAGCCGCGCACAAGCCGGTGACCAGGACGCCTATCGGCAGTTGCTCCAGAACATCACCCCCTATCTTCGTGCGCTTGCGGCACGGCACATCCAGAGCGCCGACGACATCGAGGACACGGTGCAGGACGTATTGCTGACCGTGCACTCGGTGCGCAACACCTACGACCCGTCCCGCCCGTTCGGGCCGTGGCTCGTCGCAATCGCGAACAGGCGCATCGTCGACGGTCTGCGCCGGCGTGGACGCGTCGGCTCACACGAATCCCCGGCGGGAAATGAACTGGAAACCTTTGCGGCGAGTGAAGCGAACTTACAGGAAGAGGCGGCGGACGCCTGTCTGGTGAGGGAGGCTATCGACCAATTGCCTGCCGGACAGCGGGACGCGATGCGAATGCTGAAGCTGGAAGAAATGTCCCTGCAAGACGCTGCAGACGCAAGCGGAATGTCGGTTGCGGCGCTGAAAGTGGCGACTCACCGGGCAATGAAACGGTTGCGGGAGATGTTCCAGCAGCGAGGTAGCAAATCATGACCCGGACGTCCGACGTGATTGACGTGCTCGTCGCGGACGCAACACCGGTCCGGCGTCTGCGACTTCCAGCGACGAGAGCTGCATGCTGGCTTTTGTTTGCCACAGCCGTGATGCTTTTCGTCGGTATCGCGCACGGGGTGCGTGCGGACCTCGCGCTCAAGCTGCATCAACCGGCCTTTGTCATCGGCATGGTTGCAGCCATGGCAACAGGCATTCTGGCCGCTTTGGGTGCGTTTATCGCCAGTGTTCCAGGCTGGTCGCGCCGTTGGCTTCTATTGCCGATACCGGCCTCTCTCGTTTGGGTTGTCACGATTGGCTATGGTTGCCTCACCAACTGGGTCACAATTGGTCCGGAAGGCATGTCACTTGGCGAGACGTCAAAATGCTTTGCTACCCTGGTACTGGTCGGTATGCCGCTATCGCTCATGATGCTGACTATGCTTCGCCATACCGCTCGACTGTCACCACGCCCGGTCATCATGACAGGCAGTCTCGCGGTCGCCGCAATAACTGCGGTAGCGCTGTCCGTTTTCCACCCGCTCGACGCAACGGCAATGATATTGCTGTGGAACCTTGGCGTCGCCGCGCTTTATCTGTCGTTGAGCGGCCGGTATGGCCAGCGAGTTTTGAGCTGGGTGGCGCAGCGCTAACGCCGAGGTGCCCTGCACAAGCGCCAGAGAAACATCCTCGGGACAATCACACGTTAGAGCGCTCACTCCTCGCTGCGCCTCAGGTCCGCGAGCCTCACGAACGCCAGCACGCGCAAACTCGCACCACACCAGGTCAATCAACGCAGCATGAGCCTGACTGCTGCATCGGCGGGCACCTGTTGGTGCCGTACGCGCAATACACGCAGCAGTCCCCGGGATTCGGCCTCAGCACCGTCCTGCAGTGCTCGCATTCGTAAAGCCACAGGCAGGCGTCGGAGGGCATCGTCTCGTCTTTCCTGTGCCCACACACCGGACACGTGATGATGGAATTCAACACGACTGCAATCATTACTGCACCTGCTTTACGTGGGACGGATAGCCAGCGTCGGCCGTGGCGTTCGTCAACGCGTCGACCGAAGCCTTCTTCGGGTCAAATACGACCTGCGCGCGTTTGCTTGCGAAGTCGACCTTGGCCGAGGATACGTCGGATACTTTCTCAAGTGCCTTGCGAACCGTAATCGGACACACGGCACAATCCATGTTTGTAACATCAAGGGTGACCCCGTGCGCAGTCCCTCGGCCAGCGCCGTGGACGCAGTCAGCGCCGTCGCGACGAGCACAGCAATCAGTTTCTTCATGGCAGGTAAAAGGGGCGGGCCTCGCTGTGTGCGCGTCGAGACGTCGTCACCCGCCGGAGTGCGCGCTTTGTTCTTCTTCAGGCACGATGACGGCAGTTGGTGCGTGTTTCCGCCTACATCCGACAGGCGGAAGTCGACCGCAGAGCACTCTCTCGTGCCGGTGACCGCCTTCACCTTTTCAGGAGGCGCAACGTCCTCTTTGGTGCTGCACTGTCCCTGCCGGACATGAGATAGCTGTGCTCAGGTCGAACGCTAATGCAAAGCGAAAAGCGCAAGGGTTATATCCTCGCTGGACATGCCGTCCTCCTGCAGGGAGATATCCTGCAGCCCGAGCGATACGCAGCGAGCGGCACAATCACGAGAGACGGGTAAGGTCAATCGACGCAGACCAGTACGTGCCGGTGAAGCCAACGAAGCGGCTCGCGTACTTTGCACATGGCGAGCTGCTCGGTCTATGCCTTGACGCGCTGAGGGTCAAGCGATGTCCGCTCACGACGCTTGAGCTGCTCCATTACGCCGCTCAGCAGGCCGGGCGTCCGCTGGCGTTCAGCCGAAGACCGCGCTAAGACACGCCACGTCATCAAACACGCCATGGCTATGCAAGTGCGCAACGGACTCGCGGTGGCGCTCACTCCAGCGTATCAAGCCAATTGAGTCTTCTCGGCGTTCTCCTGAAGAAGTCAAGTATCTCTGCCTTCGGGGTCGAAAATATCGGAAGTCTCTTTGCCATGGACTTCTCCGGAACCGTAACATCGCGGGCAGAGCTGCCACTGCGCTCCGTCGCAATTTGGGCATGTGATGGTTTCCGAGTTGGACGACATGTCTGAAACGGTCTCGATTTCGATTAGCTGCACCTTTCCCGTCCCGCCACATTTTTCACACCTGATTTTTCCTTGGCCACCACATTGCTGACAGGTAGTCATGGTCTCCCCTCTTGGTGGTTAGGTGTACATGACCATACTACTCCGAGCGCCTGAGAACACAGTCGGAATCGCGCGTCCCGCGCCGAGTGCGACAACGACGAGCTTCGATACTCACCAACAGGAGGCAAGCCATGCAAACCGTTGTAAGGAGATATTCCGGAAAGGGAGCCAAGGAATTGTTCGACGTGCTGGAACAACGTACGGCGGATGTCGAAGAAGTGATGCGTTCAGTAAAAGGTTTTGTCGGATACACGCTCGTGCGCACTACCGAGGGTGGCTTCTCGGTGACCGTCTGCCACGACAAGGCAGGTAGTGACGAAAGCGTTCAAAAAGCGAAGGACTGGCTTGCGAAAAACGCTGGAAGCACGGGTGTGGACGTACCTGAGGTACTGGAGGGGCCAGTACTCCTTCACCTGAAGTAACCACGCGTCGGGTTCGACGAGGTGTTTGTCCCACCCGCCACCCCGATACAAGTCGGCCTTCGAGACCCTGGAAGGCCGACGGCGGGCTCACCATGCGTCTTCGTCAGGGTGGGCAGTGCAGAAGACCTGCCGTTCGCTGACGGGAGCTCTGCGCGAAAGCGTCCAAGGTAATCTGCTCGGAAGACCGCTGCGGCCGCCCGATGCCACATCGGTTGCTCGCGGCGCCGCACTCGCGCCCACTTCGGGCTTGCGCCGCCCGCGTCACAGCCTCCGCTCACGGCACCCTGGCATTGGGTTCCGGACGCATGACCACGCTTTCCCGGGCCGTCGGCTCGTTGCGGGCGACGACGAAGACGGCGGGGGGCGGGCTGCAGTTGACGGCGACATGGGGAACGCCGGCAGCTGTGAAGACGTAGCGCCCAGCGACAGGCGGCACGGGCTAAACACGGTCTGCTCATACGAAGCTATGCGACGTTGTCGACCAGACCGTCGCACTGAGTTCCACCAGCATCTAAAATTTACCGTAGCGAACGATATAAGGGCGATTCGCTACAGATGTCTTTAACCTCTTCTTCTGGATGAGGACTTCGTTTAGACATCAAAGCCATCAGATGGATGGGACTCTTTCTCCGGAAGGGCGTGGCCCTTCAGCCCGCAAGGAAAAAGGTTCTTTGTACAAGCGGCGTCCCGTCCTCACGACGTAGACGCTATTTGCATCAAGTCGCCATGCAAGCGCGAGACGCGTAACCGCCTTAAGCAAGAGCCTCTTCAATCAAACTGAAGAGGGCACGATGGTCAGCGGCATGTCCCAGCGCAATCATCTGGATGGCGGGTACCACTTCGACATCATGAAGGCGGCGGATTCGCTTCGTGGCCTTCCACGCTTCGTAGCCGACGCGTTCAAGCGAGCCAGCACATATTCGCGAGGTGATTCAGACATACCTGATACACGGTCCTCAGAAAGGGCGCACCAAATTCGAGGCGTGGCTGCTCCGAAAACATTGCCAATGCGGATTGAACATCAATCTCAATCGGGAAAGACATGTCGATTCTCTCCGCTACCCGCTGGGCCCAGCTCGATATCGATACGCGTTGCAGCCAGTCAACGCGGTCACCATGCGTGACAAGCCAGAGTCTCGAAAGGTCGACCTGATGTTTGATGGCAAGCCACTCATCGGTTGCGGACTTTGCGAGCAATTGCGACGCAACGAGATAGGTCAGCAGCTCGGCTTGCGCGCGCAGGTCAAGGTTTGGCGGACTGGTCATGGCGTCCATCCTACCTGGACTCGATGCGCGCGAGTAGTCGGCGAGCAATTTCATGCGGATGGCATAGCGCGGCATTTCCTGCTCAAGTGCGCTCAAACGGGAGTTAATGCAAATTGAATGAGCAGTGTGTCATGGCACCAATATAATCCCGCTCACCGATTCCGCATCGGTCCGTCGGTGTCGCCGCGTAGTGGTTGCTGCGGCCCGGACCGGAAGCGTCCATGTCTGCTGCGGGGCGCCACCCGGCAGATTTCGGGAGTCCGACGTGAACCGTTTGAAGTATTGCTACATGCTTTACGCCGCGGACAGGCCCGTTTAACGGGCGGGCGCATGCAGCGGGCGCAGCCCGCGTGCATCCAGGAGGATGGCAATCACGTCGAGCAAACGCGCTATCGGCGTCGGCTTCCTCAGCAGGACATTCCACGGCGCCTCAACCGGATACGGTCCAGAAGCCGCTGTCAACACGACAACGGGAATCCCGGCCGTGGCGGGGTCGGCCCTCACCCGCCGGCACAGTTCAGCGCCATCGACCCCGGGCATCATCCAGTCCGTCACGATGAGGTCGGGGCGCGCGAACGCCGTGACCGCCATGGCGGCCTCGCCGTGCTCCGCGGTCAGTACATCGTACCCTTCGGCTTCCAGTATGACCCGCAATGGCCGGAGGATTTTCACGTCGTCATCAACCAGGAGAATCGTCGCCACTTGCGGGATGTCCAGACGGAGGGGTTCAACCCGCAGTCACTAGCAAACCTCATTCCCGGGAACCGAAACCGACGTGCGGCGCACGCGACACATCGGCGACAGGCAAACGTCGTTATCCTGATGAATTCTGCCTCGGATATGGCTGCAATGCGCTGGTTGAAACAGCGCGGTCGGCGCCATTGAAGATGGCGATTACAAATGGCCAACATTTCGCTCGCCCGCAACGCGGTGAACGCGCCTTCAACTGCGCAACCAGGCCCGTCGCCGAAAGTGACCATGCCCCGGGCAGACTTACCGCGCGTGGCAAAGCCGGCGAATGTCTCCGCTTTCGTTCGTGTAGCCTGGGGACAACACGGGCGCAAGCAACTATCAAGTCCGCCACCATTTTCGCCGTATACACGGGAAGCAGCCGTCCCCCGGCCCGCATAGCAATATTCAACACGCGTGGCTCCATCATGTCAGGCAGAACTTCCATCCTTGATTCGATTCTGGCGACGCCGAAGTCGGAGCATGGCGGCGTCACGGCGTCCATCCGCTCGTCGCTGCTGTCGTCACTGTTCGAAGACCAGCGCTCGCTCGCCATGTCAGGCGCCGCCAGCGCCTTCGTCGCGCTGGTGGCGTTCATCAGCCTGCACCGGGTATGGCCTGCGCTATGGCTCATTGCGGGCACGGGCGTTATCGCAGCCCGGATATACGTCGCGCAGGCGTACGTTGCAGCCAACCGGTCGGCCGCGATTCACCCGCTTCACGCGGCCACGCGCTACGCGCCGCTCGCCCTACTGACGTCGGCCCTGCTTGGCGCCGGCTCGATGGCGTGTGTGATGTCCGGCGACGCTGCGCTGAGCGCGCTTGCCATCATGGTGACGGCGGGCACGCTCGGCGGCGCCGCGTCGAGGAATGCGGGTCTGCCCCGTCTCGCGGTTGCGCAGATTGCTCTGGGCGCCGCGCCCCTCGGACTGGGCGCGCTGTTCGCACCGAGCCATGCGTACTGGGTACTCGTGCCGCCACTGTTCGTCTACATCGCCGCGATGGCTTCCATCGTCCGGCGCCACTATGCGGGGCTCGTCGCCCTGATGACGGCGGAACAGGCAAATGCCGAACTGGCGGCCCGGTTCGACGCCGCACTGGCCCACATGCCGCACGGGCTGTGCACCATCGACGAGGCCGGCAAGGTGATTATCGCCAACCGGCGAACGGCGGAACTGTTCGGCGCAACCATCGAGATGCTGAGGCTCAACGTTCCGCTCCCGGAGTTTATCGGGCACGTCGTCCTCGCGAAGTTCGGAGAGACGCTCAGACGACAGTTGGTCGCGCGGTGTACCGAGTGGCTGTCCGCGAATCGGGGGCCGCTCGACATCGCGCTCGACGACGGGCGTCAGCTGGAGATGACCCGCAATCCCGTGCCTGACGGCAGCGCGGTCATCATCATTGAGGACGTCACGGAACGTCGCGCATCCGAAAAGCAGGTGCTGCATCTCGCACGTCACGACCCGCTGACCGGTCTTGCCAACCGCCGCTATCTGCAGGAACAGATGGAGCAGCAGCTGTCGCGAGACGCAGGTGACGGGAGCCTGACGCTCGCCATGCTGTGTCTTGACCTGGACGGTTTCAAGGCGGTCAACGACGACCTTGGCCACGACGCGGGCGACGAGGTGCTGAAGGCCGTCGCACTTCGCCTGGAAAAGACGCTGCGGCACGGCGAAACCATCGCCCGGCTCGGTGGTGATGAATTTGCGATGATTGTTGAACATGCAACATCTGGCGCGTGCACGGCACTGGCCGGGCGCATCATCCAGCGCCTGTCCGAACCCTATCGCCTGTCTGGCGGTGCCACCGCGACGATTGGCGCAAGCATCGGCCTTGCGTTCGCGCAAAAAGGCGAGTCATTAGAACAGCTGATGAAACGGGCTGACCGTGCCCTGTACGAAGCCAAAGCCGCAGGCAGGGGTACGTTCCGCGTCTCGGCCGCGGGCACGGCGGCGACCGTGGCCGCGGCCGACGGGGTGTGCGGGTCGTCAGAACACGACCTCATCCTACCCTGAGCACCGCTCCCTGGAGTCGTGCCCCGATGAAAGGGTGGCAAACGACAATCGCAAGAAAGCTCGCGAGGGTTCTGGTGAATGCGCGTCCTCCCAGCCATCTCAACGAGGCCCAATCTTCGCGATGCTTAAGGCACTCTTCACAGGCATTTCTATGCCATGCCCTGTCGCTACCCACTGCCATATATGCCTGTGCCTCAACAGAGTCTTTCTCTGAGAAAAAGAGTTCTTTCATTCGTGGATTTTGGCGAGAGCCTTGAGCTTGGGGCGAAGCTCTCCCTTAGCCCGGCCGATGGCCAGAGTTGCGAGCTTCACCCCAAATGTGTCGACCTGGACTGCTGAGCCGGCCTCTCACAAAGGGCACTGTGGTCGGCGCATTCGCCACAGCACAGTCAGACTATCTGGCACAACGCGCGTCCCGCTGCTCCCCTCTAGCTGGTCACTCCCAGGGTGCGCCCATGAGCTTCCCGCCTGGCGCCAACGTCGGGCGCGGGGTATTGAGCCCTCTCCTCTAACTCAGGAAATAGATAGTCGGCTTTTCTGTCGACGCAGTCGGGCCAGTCATCGTGATTGAAACGCGAAATCTTGCAGAGGCAGGTTCTCGACCGCGCTGCACTCTATGAGTCGTCGGC
>Ga0137385_10006731_pt1 | contig 10129 bp, 7 predicted proteins | sample SagtaG_FD_104921 | JGI IMG/M metagenome (GOLD analysis project Ga0137385, IMG submission 104921) | Vadose zone soil microbial communities from Sagehorn Ranch, Mendocino, California, USA - Sage2_R_80_16 metaG | ecosystem: Environmental > Terrestrial > Soil > Vadose zone | place: USA: California... | reverse complement strand
CTTGGATCGGGATCGATGGGGAATTCAGCGGCTACCACGTCGGCCAGGTCGGGGGAACGAGCGTAAACAGCGAGCTGCTCACCTACATGATCGGTCCGCAGGTCTACGTTCACCATTTCAGTCGCTTTACGCCGTTCGTCCAGGGGCTCTTTGGCGCGGCGCATTCGACTGGCGCGGGCTTTGGAACGCCCACGACGCGCGATTCGTTCGCTATGGCCACCGGTGGCGGCGTGGACATTCCCTACACCAAACATGTGTCCCTTCGCCTAGGCCCGGTCGACTATCTCCTCACCAACTTCGCGGAGCTTCCGGGGGCGGGTCGGAGGAGACAGGATAACCTGCGGCTCAACGCGGGGTTGCGTTGGCGCTTCTAAGAGAAAGATCATCTACTTCGTTCAATACTCAGCAAGCTTCATTAACCGAGAAGCCGGGCCTCATGCCCGGCTTCTTTCTTGTTCAGAAGTGAGAAGATTGGTAAAACGCGAAAGTATTTGGCGGGCGAGCCTGTAAGCCGGATTCTATCATGTGGAAATCCGCCAAATCTCCGAGAGTCTGCAAGTTAGGCATAACTATATGCCATTACATGGTTTAGGAGAATATCTGCTAGATCTGCCTGGTCTCCTAAGTCTGTGTGGAACCCGGCAAACTGGACGCTAAATAGACGCTAAACCAGAAGCCCTTTCGAGCTCTCCTTGACTTTGCCTTATGACATGCAACGCAGGGGAAAGCTTGCGGTTCGCATCGGCACAACTATGCACTCTATGGCCTTCGCTTACGGCCTGCTCCCGCAGGTGATCCCCGCTCGCTCTTTCCACGTTTCCCTTTGGCCGACAGCTCAGCAGTCACGGTGGCTGTGATCTTTGAGGCGTCCACTTTGTAGCGCCCAGCCGTTCGCATGAGACTCGCTTCCTTCGATAGCGCCTCCGCCGAACTGTAGCCTGGGCAATAAAGGTCCGGCACGAGTGCGCAAGTCACCATGAAGCGGTTGACGGGATCAGTTTTTAAAGAGTGGATCAGACTTTCGATTAATAGTGCAACTGAGCCCGAAGAACAAAAGATTCGGGAGCCCAATGTTGAAGGCGGACACGATGCAGGTGCATGACATTGGTGCTTCCGCTGTTTTCTTGGTGCCCGAGATATTTGATGAGCCTGACAGACTTACATTCTTTGTACGCGGCCTGGGTACGTCGCAATTTTCAAAAATTGCGGAAGGTGAATTGAGAAAGTGCCTGAATTCCGACAATAGACAGAATTGCGAGTCCGCACTTCTCAGCGCTGGTTCTTCTCTTGCGGGCTTACTTTGGCTTGACCATAACTCAAGCGTTCCTTCCGTTGCGCTACTCCTCACTTGCATGAGAGCGCTGACCGATTTTCGGAATGAATACAGCAAGCGGCTTGTTGACGTTTGTGTAGAGAGGCTCGGTGTCCATAGATGGACTGCGCTTCTTAGGTTTTCCCTTTCTAATCCCGACAACAAGGTCGCAGCAGGTGCTGCGCTCGCTCTTTTCGATCTCGGTGAGCGAAGCCTCGCGTTATTACGTGAACCTTTGCTGAAGGCCCTCCATGACGGTAGTTACGTCCGGCGTGCCGAGGAAATCTTGGGCGACCTGCTACGTCAATCGGGCCCTGACGAAGTGAAATGGTTAGCTAGGATCCTGCACGGTCGCTCGAAGGATCTCTCTGGTGGTCATTCCGGGGAAATGCGACTGTTGCTGGAAAATATTAACAAAGTGCCCGACGGGCCATCTCTGCTTGCCTGGGCAACCATCGGATTGGGAGAGTTCGTTCTGGCACGCTATCCAGAGGTTCGCCAGCAATTCCGGGATCTGTTTTCTGGTCCACGCGGTAGTGACTTTCGCGACGCCTTCCATCAGGCCTTGCAAAGCAACAACCCTGTCGAGCGTCGAGCCGCCGCTTCGGTATTGGTAACCTGCTTCCCTGACGAAGAATCCTTAGCACTGCAGGCAGTTGTTAGGTCAACTTCGGGCGGACTACGTATGCGCTGGCGTGAGTGGGAGGAGTATCTGCTCAGCCTTAACTTCGGTCCTGGCCCATTGGTAGCGCTCAAATCAAAGTTGGACGAATTTCCGGCAACTGCCGCCCGTTTCGGCTACAGACTACTGTTAAACAACAAGATTGCTCTCAATGTGGAGCAGCAGAAGCAGGCCGTTCAGAGGATTCTGGAAGAGTTTTGGTACAGAGTGCGGGAAACCGAGCAAGTCTTCTTGAAATCTTCTGAGACTGCCTTCTACTTGATCTCACTGGTCAATTCTCAGAGCGAATTCAGCCAAAGGGCTGCAGATTTACTACTGCAATTGCACAAGCCGATGCTCTCTGTGGAAGAATTTGCGCTGTGTTCTTCTTTGACTGTGACCCAAAATTGGTGGAACAGGCACACGCTATCTGCCCAGCTGGAGAAACTTCGAGGAGACCTTTCGTACTCCAAGGCAGTCGCCGACGTTGGAGCAAAGCTCCTCAGCGAGAAATCCCCTCGTCCGCTTTTGGACATGCTGCGCATTTCACTGCATGACACAGCAATTTGGCACGATATTGTCTGGGCGCTAATGTGCAAAGAGCGAGTTCCCCTAAGCAGTATCGAGGACCCCGGTTATTGGTTGTTGCAGGTCGGCTGGCAGGACGCTTCTGCAGGTCAAGCTATTGGAAAAGCGGCAGAGAAATTCATGTCTGAGTGGCTTACCCGGCAAAACTGGAGCGACGACGTATATGAATGGTTAGCCTTACTCGCGGATGAATTTGTCGGCCTTCCAAAACAACAACTTGAGAAAATAGTGTTGTCGTCTCGCGCCATCCACCATGAGGTGACAGCTGCCCTACTATTTCGATTACATACGATACCGGCGCGGTTCAATCGGAGCAGAAGGTCGGCGCCACACCCCGCAGTTATTGTTGAAGCGTGTTCCGAGCAGGGCCTTTTGGACGCGGCACGGCCGACGGATTCCTTTCCCTCTGGAATCTGCGAAAGAATTGAAGCGACTATCGCGGAGCAACGGATTTCACTAAGCGAAATCACCAAACTCAGGCAGGCTGGTAGCAATGGGGCCCTGATCGCATCAGTTCTTGCCTTTACCCAAGGAGTGATTCCTGACCCTGAGTACGTACTTTTGACCTTACCGCTTGCGGCTGTGGCCCGAAGACCGCATCAGCCGGGCTGTATTGATCGTCTGCTCTCGATGTGCAAGACGAGTCAGTATGACTACTTGAAGTCCGATCCTGCCATGAAGGAAGCGCTCACGAATACAGTAAAGAAGGGGTTTGGAACGCAAAGCGAAATCGCGGAGGCAGCCATCCTGCTTCTCGACTTGCGTGGCTATCTGTCGGGTGAGGAATCACAGAGATTCTTTGAATGTATTGTGCAGCGTTCATACGCAACCGATGACGAAATCTTAGAAGCAACGGTGCGCTGGTTGATTGAAATTCAGTCCCAGTATGCTGGGCGTATACCTGAAACCCTTCATGCGCTCAGAGTTTCTCTGGCGACTGTCGCGGAGAACCAACCGGACAAACATCCAAACATATTTGAGGAAGCCATCATATGGATGATGCTAGCCGTGAGTTTTTGGCTGTTGTCTGACGAAGAAAATGAAACGGCGACCACTGCTTTTTGGGAAGGATTGAAGTTGCTCTTCAAGATCAGGGCTTCCGAGGCCCTTGCTCCTATGGCACGAGCTCTCGAGATTTTGGAGCCTTTATTAAGTAAAGTTCGTGCCGCACTCCTGCGCTCTGCTATTCAATCGCGTAGGACCGATTCTGATCCCTTCGTCAGAGCCTCATTCGCAGTGTTCAAAGCGTTTGGCGGTGGAGCAATAAATTAGTCACTACGCGTTGCCATGGCTTCGTACTTTCGCTTTCGAAGCCCCCTTCAGTGGCTCAGGAGCAGCTTGACGCGAAAAAGGGTCTGGAGGTTCAACCGACGACTGCCCTCTTGGTACACCTCATGGAACAGCTCCGACCGCGTCAGAAGTCCAGAATTTGGACCTTCAGCCTAAGCTGCTATTACTGCGATACGGCCAATTTTCTGTGACTTCGGTCTAATAACAATATCCACGTCTCGGTCCAGGGCTGTGACAAAATTCATTAACCGTTCGACAGAAAAACCATCCAGCTGGTAGTTGGACAACGCGGACACCTTCGGTTGGTTCACATTTAGGCGGCGTGCGGCGGCCGTTTGCGATAGTTTCCGGCCCTGAATTATCTGATTGATTGCAACAGCGAGCCGGACCTTGGTCTGTTTTTCTTCTGCGTTGGTGACGCCAAGATCGGCGAAGACATTGCCGGAACTTGGTACCACAGCTGACTTATTTGTTCTCTTTGGCATAGCCTACCCCATAGTCCGCTCTGGCTTCGTTGAGCCGTCTACCGATCAGCTCGACATCTTTCCTTGCCGTCTTTATCCCGCTCGGTGACTTCTTTTGGAAGGCATGAAGCACGTAGACAGCCCCGCAAACTTGACCGTGTAAACTGCGCGATAGGTGTCTGCGCGATGGTCCTCGACCACTTCAAAGATGCCCGGCCCCTCCCCTCGCCAGGGTTTCGCGCTTGGATGCTTACCGCCAAACTGCGCAACGCTAAGAGCGGTTCCAATTTCATCGATGACTGCATCGGGGAAGGCCAACAAGTCATCCTTACTCGATCCGGTCCAGAATAGTGGCTTCTCACCGGGGGACCTCTTCGGTCTTGTCATGTAATTATCCCAGTTCTAGGATATAGTGTCAAGCGGCCGAACTATTCAAATATCCTCGTAGATAAACACTTCCGCGATTTGCTTCCCAAAGGTACGGGCAATTTTAAATGCCAACCGCAGGTTGGGGTGAAATCGGCCCCTCTCGATGGAGTTGATAGTCTGGCGCGTCACGCCCACCTGGGCGGCCAGCTTTGCCTGTGACCATTCCCGCTCCGCACGCAGCACACTTAGACGAGTTCTGAATAGAGGCATGAGATCTCCCCGACTAGCCGGTGCGGGAATGTGGGGCCAACTTGGGGCCAAAACTAGGGCCTTTTAGGCCCCAATCTGGGGTTCTCGGGTGGCAAGGGCAACAGACTCAACAGGACTTTTGGTAGGGGCGGTGGGGATCGAAAGGACAAGCTACTAAATAAGGCTTCTGCCCATCCTGAATGCGTCTATCGTCGCCAGTAAAGGATTGTCGGCGAATACTGTCTATAGCGCCACCAAGGCGCCGTGGGCTCGTTCGCGCGGACTTGGACAACGGACCCAAAGGATCGGCGAATTCGCCTAAACGCGGTGAGCCCAGGCCCCATTGACACGCCCGGCTTAAACGATTTGGTGGCTTCTACAGGGGCGGGTGAGCAACGTTTGAAGATGATTTCCAACAGTGTTCCGCTCGGCGGGCTGGGTACACCCAATGAGATCGCCAAGGCCGTGGTGTTTCTCGCATCCGAAGACAGCAGTTACATGACGGGAACGGAATTATTTTTGTATAGTTGTTTCGCATGAGTATCGGCCATTAACGGGGACGGCACGGAGTGTTCCCTTGTTGTCAGGAATCAGCAGCCACGCGGCTGCGGCGCTTGCCACAGACAAACCGGCGCAAATCAGCATAATGAGCCGGAATCCAAATACAAATGCTTCTCTAACCGATTCTCTGATTCCGGCTCCGGTACTTGGGTTGAGACTAGCCGGCAACTCCAGACCGGCGAGTTTGATCTCGCCCGCCTGAATCTCGTGGAGTGTGCCGGGAGGGAGCGAGAAGTTCGCCAGCTTGGAATCCAGGCGAGCACCAAAGGCGTTCACCATCACGATCCCAAGAACGGCAATCGCAAGCACGCCCGCGACCCGAGCAACTGCATTGTTGATTCCAGAAGCCGCGCCGATGCGGTCCTGGTCTACCGAATTCATCACCACAGTAGTCAGAGGAGCTACGGTGATCGCCATCCCGAACCCAAGGACAACGACTGCAACGAAAAACGCCTTCCAGTAGCTGTCTCCAACTGAGGGCACGGCAAACAGAACGAACCCGAAGGCCGCAATGAGCGGGCCGATGATCAGCGGAACTTTTGGGCCATAGCGCGCGACGAGTCCGCCGGACCAACGAGAAAGAAGAAAAATCAGCAGAATCAATGGGAGGGCGGCCGCACCTGCTGCCGTTGCCGAGTATGCCTGGACTTGGATCAAGTTCAACGGGAACAAGAAAAAGAAGATTCCAATCGCGGCATAGAGGAAGAGTGTGAGCAGGTTTGCGCCAGTGAACCTGCGTGATGCAAACAGCGTGAGCGGAACCATTGGCCAAGCTCCGCTGGCTTCGACGAATACGAACGCAACAAGGGAGCCGAAGCCAACAATCAAACTCCCGTAAACCAGGGGATGGCTCCAACCCAGGTTGACAGATTCGATGAACCCGCTAACCAAGCCGCCTAATCCGAGGGTGGCGACCACGGCTCCTAACCAATCCACACGCGCTACGGCGGGGCTGCGGCTTTCCGGAATACGCCAAAGCGAAATGGATATCACTGCCGCCGCAAGCGGGAGATTAATGAAGAATGCCCAGCGCCAGGATGCATGTTCAACAAGCCAGCCGCCAAGAACGGGCCCAATGGCGGCAGTGATAGCCGTGAACCCAGACCACGTCCCGATCGCCTGTCCTCGGCTTGTGTCGTCGAAAGATGAACTAATGATGGCAAGGCTGCCGGGTACGAGAAGCGCAGCTCCCACACCTTGAACGCTCCTCGCGATTATCAATTGATGAAGGTTCGAGGCAGCACCGCAACAGACGGAGGCTACGGCGAAAATTATCACGCCCACTACGAACATCAGACGACGGCCAAAGAGGTCACCGAGCGAGCCGCCAACGAGAATTAGCGCTCCCAAGAAAAGTCCGTAAGACTCGACCACCCATTGCACATCGACTACCGTCGCATGAAAGCCTGTTTGGAGCGCCGGCAGTGCAACATTGACGACTGTGCTGTCGATGAAAGCCATGCTGGAACCGAGAATCGTCGCGGCGAGTATCCACAGTCTCGCTCGTTCTCCACACGGAACTCGGGCACTTCCCGACCGGATTACGGCTTCGTCGCAAGGTGGCCTCATGGCTGCTATCGACGCATGTCACAGGAACTTAATCAGTGCATCGGTCGTCTCTTGGGGTTTTTCCTCGAGTACCCAGTGTCCGGTGTCTTTGAGGACGACCATCGTGGCATCAGAAGCCACAATCTTCATTTGCTGCCCCAGCAATTCCCCGTTTGCCTTCTCGCCGCCGATCGCAAGGACCGGCATGGTCAGCTTGGTCTGAGAAAGTTTCGCGAAGTCTTTGGCTGCCTGCTGAAAGGAGACGAAATAGGCCCACCCCGCGCGCATTCGTCCTGGACGCGCATAGGCCGCCGCATAGGCTACGCGATCGGCTTCTGGAATCGAATGGATTTTATCGGCAGCGAAGTTGTTCCAGAAATGTTCAAAGTATATCCGCTCGCGTCCGCGCACCAACGCTTCTGGAGTCGGACCATTAAAACGGAAGTGCCAGATGCCGGGGTTGTCATAAACGTTCTGCCATCCGGCAACGCCTGGGAGAAACGCATCCATCACTGCGAGTTTCTCTACTTCGGCCGGGAATTGCGCGGCATAGGCGTAAGCAACCATCAGTCCGATGTCGTGTCCGACAACTCGCGCCTTCCCAACACCGAGTGACTTGGCAAGAGCGTGGATACGGATGGCGGCGGTTTTCATGTCCAAGCCGTCCGCAGAGATTTCCGAGTCCCCGATTCCGGGCAGGTCTGGCGCGATCACAGTAAATTTCTCCGCAAGGAGCGGGATGATCGGTCTCCACATGCGCGACGTTTGGGTGTAGCCATGCAACAGGATCACCGCAGGGCCTTGGCCCGCAGTAAGGTAGTGAAGCTTAATTCCTTCCACCTCCGCTGTGCGCGAAGCGATGATGTTCCTGCCGACATCAGGTCCTGCCTGCACTGGAAACGACGCAGCGAAGAGAAACACAAAGAGAGCAACAGCCATCCGTAATTTGGAACCGATGTTCATAGCATCTCCTTCCAAAATGTCTCATGTCTCTGCGAATCCGGTGTGGGCGCAACTGGGTGAACGGGTCTATCGTTCTGCCTCCGATAAGCGAGATTCTCTCCGAGGATAATAATCCTGCGTTGCCAGAGCTACTCCCCGGACTTGGCGGCCAAAGTTTCTACGACGACAATATTTTGCAGCAGCTCCTGCGGTATACCGTGCCGCTGCTTTAGGTAGTCCGGGCTATTGTATGAAACCCAGACTTTTCCCTGAGCATCTTCCCAGACCAAAATTTTCAGGGGGAGGTCAATAGCAATGCTGGGAGCAGTCAGCATCAGAGGTGTGCCGGCCTTCGGACTGCCGAAGATCAACAGCTTGGTGGGACGCATTTTCATTCCCGCTTTTTCCGCTTCTCCGCTGTGGTCGACGAGCGCGAACAGGGTGATTCCTTTGGATTGCAGAATATTCTTGAGTTTTTCCACAGTCTGATCGACCGAGTGGTTGCTCGGTTTGTCGATGATTCCTTTGTCTGTTGCGAGTGCCATAGGTGTCTCCTCACTGCTTCCGGAATGAAGATTTGCGGAGCCGCGAACGGAAATCAGGTAGATGGCCATCGCGAGGCCAATTAGCGCGAGGAATAGGGCTGTCGCAACGGCTTGGGTCAAAGAACGAGAACGTGCAGGTTCGCCGCGCTCTAGTTCACGAACCAATCGAACATGGCGCCATGCGGAAGAGAGATTCACGACCACTCCCACTGCAATGAGCGCCGTACCGAACCACAGCGAAACCCCATAAGACGGAACTGAGGGAGCGTGGTCGACAAGTCGGAGTTGTTGCAGGAAAAGCCCGAAACGCGCCACAACAAAACCAAATCCCATCAGCGCAAGACCGGTGCGAATCCATGCGAGAAACGTTCGCTCGGCGGTTAGATAATCGCGCAGGTCGGCTCCTTGGGTCATTCGCGATACCTTCAAACCGTGGGCACAGTGCCGGCGTCGATGCTGTATTCCGTGCCTGTGATGGAAGCGGCACGCGGCGAGGCGAGGAAGGCGACGAGTTCGGCCACTTCACTTGGTCGTGCTGGCCGTCCTATGGGGATGCCGCCAAGCGAGTCCATCAAAGCTTTGCGTGCGCTCTCATAGTCGATCTTCAAGGCGGCGAGGCTCGCGGGCCGTTGCAACGAGGCGATTCGCCCGATGCGAGCACAGCCTCAGCGATGCTTCGGCCCAATCCGCTTGCGCTGCTAGTTACCAACCAGACTTTAGACATGAGAATCCTTCGTAGTTCGGCTCGTCAATTCTACGGTTGTTGCTGCCAGCCTCCGCCAAGTGCCCTGTACAGTTGCACGAGACTCTGATATTCGGTGCCGCGCGCCTCCGCGAGCGTGAGTTCAGCGGAAAAGAGCGAGCGTTGACCGTCCAGCACTTCGAGATAAGTGGTGGTGCCTCCCTTGTAGCGCATGGTGGACAGGTGGACGGACTCCTGCAGGTCCGCTACGGTATCCTCCTGGCGAACCCGGACCTGATGGAATTTCTCGTACCCGATTAGCGCATCGGACACGTCGCTGAACGCCCGTTGAATGGTTTGCCGGTACGAAATCAGAGCCTGTTGGTGTTGCGACTTGGCTACCCGCAGATTTCCGCGAAGGGCTCCCCCCGTGAAGATGGGCTGGCTGACTTGGGTGCCGTAGGACCAGATTCCGAGTTGCGAGCTCATCAAGATCGAGAATGCGTTGCTCCGTCCGAAGGAGCCGCCGCCGGAGCCCGTCAGGGAGATTTGCGGAAAGAACTGGGCCTTGGCGACTCCGATTTCGGCGTTCGCAGCGACCAGGATTTGTTCGGCCTCGCGAATATCAGGCCGCCGCTCGATCAACGATGAAGGCATGCCCGGCGGCACTTCGGGAGGAAATGGCTGCTCCACGAGCGGGCGTCCGCGCGCCACGGCCTGCGGGTAGTTGCCAAGGAGAATGCTGATGGCGTTTTCTTCCTGCGCGATTCGCCGTTCCAAGTCAGGGATTTGAGCGTTCGCCGAATCGAGGACTTGCTGAGCCTGCAAAACGTCAAGCTTTGTGGCCACCCCGCGCTCAAGGCGTAGCCTGGTCAGTTTGACTGAATCTATTTGCGTATTGACCGTTTCACGCGTGAT
>Ga0137385_10006727_pt1 | contig 10131 bp, 9 predicted proteins | sample SagtaG_FD_104921 | JGI IMG/M metagenome (GOLD analysis project Ga0137385, IMG submission 104921) | Vadose zone soil microbial communities from Sagehorn Ranch, Mendocino, California, USA - Sage2_R_80_16 metaG | ecosystem: Environmental > Terrestrial > Soil > Vadose zone | place: USA: California... | reverse complement strand
GTTGCAAAGTGCAGCTAATTCTCCGAAGAATCCGTCGTGGGTCGATCTTCCACGGATCGCGCGAGAACTCATCGACCTCGAGCCCTATCGGCGGGCCTGGACCGAGAAACATGGCTACTTCTCCACCAACGTGGTCTCAAGCCGCGGTTGCCCCTACCGCTGCAACTGGTGCGCGAAGCCTATCTCCGGAGACAAATTTCACATCCGTGCCCCCGAGGATGTTGCTTCCGAGATCCGCGAGCTCAAAGAGCTGTATGGCGTACAGCACATCTGGTTTGGTGACGACGTCTTCGCACTGAACCACCGCTGGGTAGAAGCGTTCGCAGATGCAGTCGAGTCGTATGGTGAGGTCGTTCCCTTCAAGATTCAGTCACGCGCCGATCTGATGAGTGATACGACAGTTTCAGCTCTGAAGCGTGCAGGCTGTGCTGAGATATGGATGGGCGTCGAGTCTGGATCGCAAAATATCCTGGACGCGATGGGGAAAGGTCTCAAACTATCCGCGATCCACACCGCTCGAGAAAGACTCTCAAGAGCTGATATTCGGGCATGCTACTTCCTTCAATTTGGCTATCCAGGTGAGGGGTGGAGTGAGATTTGCGATACGGTTCGGCTGGTTCGTGAGACACGTCCGGATGACATCGGCGTTTCACTTTCTTATCCCCTTCCTGGAACAATGTTTTTCAATCGGGTGCAAGCCCAGCTGGGTCGCAAACGCAACTGGACCGACAGCGACGACCTCTGCACGATCTTTACCGCCACATACACTGACGAGTTTTATCACGCCCTTCGCGATGCCCTGCATGCCGAGGTCGCGGAATGGCATATCTTAGGAAGCTCGCCAACTCCATCCAAGTCCTCCGAATCACTTTGGAGGCGCGTACTTGAAATGGAGCCAGTGAGTCTGAACCCTGACGTGCTCTCCCTGCCACCTGATTCGTCGTTTGAGAGTTCGCAAACTGCCTTTATGCCACTCGAAAGCCTCATCGTAAGGACTGGGGGTGCCTAATGCCAGAGCTTCTCCTCACGCACGGTTACTTCTTATATGAAGACCCAAAAGAGCTTCAGATTATGAAGCCCTATGCCCCTTTGGGCATTCTCTACATCTGCTCGCACTTGCGTGAAAAGGGCTTTGACGTCGAAGTCTTCGACACAACCTTTTCGCGTCGTGAGTCGCTCTTCCAATATCTGCGAACAGAGAAGCCATCTGTTCTCGGCATCTATGCAAATCTCATGACTCGTAGCAATGCAGTGGAGATTATGCAGGTTGCCGGTGAAGCAGGTTGGCGAGTCGTTGTAGGGGGGCCAGAACCGGGTGCCTACGCGCAGGAATACCTGGAATCAGGGGCTGAATTTGTGGTGTTTGGAGAGGGTGAATCCACCATGCAGGAGTTGCTGACGGCATTCCGCAGCGGTGATGATATTCACGGCGCAGGATGGAAGTCGAAGATTGCCGGCGCAGTCTATCTCGACGACGAAGGAAAGCTTCGTCAGAATCCGCCACGTGAGCAGATCACCGATCTTGATGCGCAACCGTGGCCGGCACGGCAGGCAATTGATCTCCATCGCTATGTTGACACCTGGCGAACCCATCACAAACAGGGCTCGGTAAACTTCATCACAGCGCGAGGGTGCCCCTATAAATGTCGCTGGTGCAGCCATCAGGTGTACGGTCAGACACACCGCCGCCGTAGTCCACTCAAGGTAGTGGACGAGGTAGAGTGGCTGCTCACGGAGTACACACCCGATATCGTCTGGATATCAGATGACGTATTCACGATCAATTATGAGTGGATCCGCCGATATGCCGGAGAGATGCGTCGTAGAGGTATCCGCATCCCATTCGAATGCATCTCACGTGCCGATCGACTCAATGAAGAGATGCTCGATTTGCTCGCGGAGTTAGGCTGCTTTCGCATCTGGATCGGTTCGGAGAGCGGATCGCAGCGGTTGCTCGATTCCATGGAGCGAGGTGTCAAAATCGAGCAGGTGCAGCGTGCAATCGAAATGAGCCGGTCGCGCAATATCGAAAGCGGCATGTTTTTGATGTGGGGCTATGAAGGCGAGGAAATGGAAGATATCGAAGCCACTATCCGTCATGTCAGCAGGTCAAAGCCTGACATCTTCTTTACTACCGTCTCCTACCCGATCAAAGGTACACCCTATTATCAGCAGATCCAAAGCAAGCTCGTGCAGCTCAGGCCCTGGGGACAGAGTTCGGATCGTGAGATCAAAATCGTCGGCCGACACTCGCGCGCATACTACGCATATGCGGATAAACTTCTTCGCGATGAAGTCCAGCGATCGCGCCTTATAGAAGCAGAGACACCAGATGTTGCCCTCCTGGATCAGCTCAGTGCAAGCATTCAGGCTTCCCGCAATGGTCTCATCGAAACGCACACTGAGTTAGAGGCATGAATATGGACGCCACTGTCATTCAGTCTCTCTCCAACCGTGCCTCGGCTGCAGGAACCGCCTTCGATCAACTTGCTGCGGATTACGACCAGAGATTCACCGATTCCATTATTGGTCGCGCCCAACGCGACGCGGTCTGGAAGGGCCTTACCAATACTTTTAAAGCGAACGATAATATTCTTGAACTGAATTGCGGTACCGGTGAAGATGCCATTTTTCTCGCTGGAAGAGGCATCTCCGTCTTCGCGTGCGATGCGTCGCAGCAGATGATAGTCAGGGCGGAACAGCGCCTCAGCCGCGAATCAACCTTTCTGCCTGTCGTCTTTTGCCATCTACCGACGGAACGCATTAGTGAGCTTCGTCCGGAGTTGCGATTCGACGGTGCATTTTCAAACTTCTCTGGACTGAACTGCATCGACGATCTTGGAGCGGTAGCGTTATCGCTCTCAGATTTAGTCAATCAAGGGGATCGGCTGCTCTTATGTTTCTCTACACGCTTCTGCCTCATCGAGGTCCTTCACTATCTCATCCGCGGTCAATGCCAAAAGGCCTTCCGACGCTGTAAGGGACACACAGTAGCGACGCTCGGAAATCTGCAGCTTCCGGTCTACTATCCTACTTTGCGTGAGATTTGCGGCTCTTTCGCTCCACATTTCAAACTTCGGTCATATACCGGGATCGGCGTCGCCGTGCCTCCATCCTATTGTGAGAGCTGGGCTCGCCGACATCGTAGCGCATTCCGCCTTCTCTGCCGTCTTGAAGAGATCCTCGCAGCGGTCCCTATACTTCGCGTCACAGGCGATCATGTACTTATCTGCTTCGAGAAGGTGTCCAAGTGACGGCCACGCAAATAAGGGTGGCTCTTACGCTCAAAGAGGAGTGCGAAGACCATCCGATCTCGCTCTTGTGCTGGCAATGCGGTGCCTCACTCGGGGCAATCACGTCAGTGCCTGCAACCGGCTCCGGCTTGTGGCCATGCCGCAACTGCAATGCCGCGACAGAGTGTAGAAATGGTCTGTGGCTTTCGCTCGCACCTCAACGAGTCAAACACTTCAGTCGCTTCATTGCGGACTATGAGTTCATTCGTGCGGCGGAGGGTCGCGGTAGTGTCGACGATGATTACTATCTCGGGCTGCCATACAAGGACCTCTCGGGCAAAAACAGCGATCAGTGGGCGATTAGAGCATGCACCTTTCGCTATATTGAACGGCATATTCTTTCGCCGTTAGGTGCACTTCGAAATCGACCGTTGCGCATCCTCGATCTCGGCGCGGGCAACGGTTGGATGAGCTACAGGCTAGCGCAGCTCGGACACTTTCCAGTCGCAGTTGATCTATTGATCAACGATCAGGATGGACTTGGCGCAGCCGTCCACTTCAGTCGGCACGTTCGGCCTCTCTTTCCCCGCGTCCAGGCGGAACTGGACCGTCTGCCGTTTTCCTCTTCCACCTTTGATCTCGCCATCTTCAATGCTTCATTTCACTACTCTGAGGACTACGAACGGACTTTTGCCGAGGCTCTTCGCTGTACACGTTCCGGCGGGGCTGTTCTCGTTGCCGACACTCCGTGGTACGCAGACGAAGAGAGTGGTAGAAGGATGGTTGAGGAGAAGCACACCCGCTTTGCTGCAACGTACGGCTTTCCATCGAACTCCATCTGCAGTCTCGAATACCTCACTCCAGATCGTCTGCAACAACTGCAGACTCGCTTTGACGCGAAGTGGAAGATCTCCAGGCCGTTTTACGGAATTCGCTGGTTTCTCCGGCCGTTGCATGCAAAGCTCCGCAAGCGGCGTTCGCCATCACAATTTCACATCTATGCGGCGTGGGTGGACTGATGATCATCCTCTATCACCCCCGTGCAACCCGGCCCCGCAACCGCCGCCTGCCGCTCGCCGTCCTGGCGCTTGCAGCTGTGCTTGAAGGAAAAGAAGAATACGAGATCATCGACGGCAACCTTGAAGACGATCCTGTTGCCCTTATCCTGCAACTGATTGACCGGCACAAGGTGGAATTACTTGGCGTCTCGGCGATGCCAGGACCACAGATGGTTGCGGCAATGGAGACCTCTCGCGAGATTCGCCGCCTCCGTCCGCATATACCTATCTGCTGGGGAGGATACTTTCCTTCCATCTATCCAGATGCGGCGCTCAATGCACGCTACGTCGATTTCGTTGTCCGCGGACAGGGAGAAGATACCCTGCTGGAACTCATCGATGCGATTCGCGGCAATCGTAGCTTTGACTTAGTGAAGGGACTCTCGTACAAAGATGTGTTCGGGTTGCGCCGCGCCAACGGAGAGCGACCTACGAAGGGTCCTGATGAGTTCCCATGGTCTCCGTTTTACCGCGTTCCCGTTGAAAAATACCTGCGGCCTTCCTTCTTCGGAAAGCGAACCGCTGTACACCATGCGAGCATCGGCTGTCCCTTTAATTGCAGCTTTTGCGGTGTCCATGCGGCATACGGCAACAAGGAAAAGATGGAGTCACCGGAACGGACGGTTGCGATTCTGACACATCTCGTCGAGCGCTACAACGCAGACTCGGTCCAGTTCTACGACATGAACTTCTTCCTCCGAGAAGATCATGCGCGCGAGCTCTGCGACCGGATGACGCATCTCAATCTTCGTTGGTGGTGCGAGGCTCGCGTCGACATAATGTCGCGATACTCGGATGAGACCTTTGCAGCAATCAAGCGGGCTGGATGCGCGATGATCTTCTTCGGCGCTGAGTCCGGCTCCGACTGGGTGCTCGAGGAGATGCAGAAGGGCATAACGACTGAGCAAACGCTGGAGATTGCCCGACGTACCCGACAATTCGACATCATTCCCGAGTTCTCCTTTGTAATCGGCAATCCCGGTGATCCCGACCGCGATACGAGAGAGACTCTCCGGTTTATTCGCAAGATAAAGCGCATCAATCCGAACTCGGAGATTATCATTCAGCACTACACTCCAACGCCCCAGCCTCACGATGCCGGAGGTGAGATGTACGGCAAGGTCGATGGCCAAATCCCGTTTCCAGACACGCCCGGAGGATGGGCTACAAAGGAGTGGTTGAACTTCACGCTACGCATTGATACAAATGCTCCGTGGCTTAAGCGCAAAACCAAGAAGCTTATCGATAACTTCGAGATCGTCGTCGGTTCGCGCTGGCCGACGGTGCAGGATATTCGCGCTCCGCGATGGAGCCGTGCCCTCCTGAAGGCCTTAAGCGCGTGGCGCTACACGCTACACGTCTATAGCTTCCCTTTTGAATTGCATCTCGCGAACCAGCTTATTGCTCTACGCAAACCCAAGCGGGAGAGCCTATGAGGCGGCAGGATCAAGTTGCGGTGAGTTACCCGCCTGAAGCGGGCAGAGAAGTATTCGATCTCTGGGCGCAGGTATACGATGCGCAGTCAAACCCGCTTCTGATGCTTGAGGAGCGTCACGCTATGCCGCTATTCCTTTCTTTAAATGGTCGCGACGTATTGGACGTAGGCTGCGGAACCGGCCGCTGGCTTCGCAAGCTTGAAACGCTCGGTCCCGCATCTCTCACCGGGATAGACTACTCCGCTGCGATGCTTGAGCGCGCTCGGAAGAAGGTTCGCGCGGCCACTCAGCTTTATCAAGGTGATTGTTCGATCCTTCCTGGTGAAGATAACTCCAGAACCTTCATACTCGCTTCGTTTGTTATCAGCTATCTCGTGGACCTGCACGCCTTCGCTCGGGAGTGTGCCCGCATTATTCGAGCAGGTGGATGGCTTCTTGTCTCCGACATGCACCCCGCAGCAGCAGCAGAGCGCGGCTGGAAACGCAGCTTCCATATCGACGGTGCGAATATCCAGATAGCGGCGCAACCTCGGTCTCTGCACGAAATCATCTCGTCCTTCGGACAGCATGGTTTCGATGTCGAGACACTGATTGAACCACCCTTCGATACGCCAGAACGCGCAGTCTTCGAGTCAGCCGGGAAGCTGGTGGACTTTGAAAGTCTTACAGAAGTGCCGGCGATCTACATTCTTAAGCTAAAGAAGCGAATACAGTGCTCAGCACTGCCCGCTACTCCTGCAACAGGGGGGCTGCAGTTGACTGGCTCACACCTCGCCTTTGGGCCCGCTACCTGGGGGAGAGGAGTCGTCAGGATCGAAGGCGAGCACATCGCGTCCATTAGTGAAGACTCCAAATCTACGGCTCCTGTTCTTGACCTATCTGGATACTCGATTCTCCCCGGCTTAATCAACGCGCACGATCATCTCGAGTTTGGACTCTTCCCAAATTTGGGGCGAAGCGCAGAAGCTACCCCGTATCAAAACTCGACCGAGTGGGCGCAGGAGATCCACGAGGTCCATTCCGCCATCATTGAACATCACCGCCTTGTTCCGAAATCAACCCGTCTGTGGTGGGGAGCGATACGCAATCTTCTATGCGGAGTGACAACGGTTTGCCACCACAATCCACAGCATCCGGACTTCGAGCTGCCCGACTTTCCGGTACATGTTGTCTCGCGATTTGGCTGGTCGCACTCCCTTACATTCGATCCCCAGGTACCAGAGAGATTTCGGGAGACGCCGCCCGAGTTTCCCTTTATCCTCCACGCGGCAGAAGGCATCGACCGGCAGAGCTGCGACGAAATCTTCCAGCTTGAGAGCATGCGTCTGCTCGGCAAGCGTACCGTGCTTGTCCACGGACTCGCACTCACTCCGGAGGCAATATCCCTCGTCAACCAACGCGGTGCTGCGCTCATTACCTGCCCAACGTCGAACCTCTTTCTCTTCGGCCGGACACTTTCGCGCGACCTACTCGCCTCCGTCAAGCGAATCGCTCTCGGCAGTGACTCGTCTATCACTGCGGCAGGAGACCTACTCGACGAAATCCACTATATGCACTCTGATGTTGGCCGCGACGCGGATTCTATCTACAAGATGGTCACCGTAAACTCCGCAGAGATGCTTCGTCTTCAGCATGGTGCAGGACGAATAACAGAATCAGGCGTGGCCGACTTGATCGCTGTCCGGGGCTGGCACAATACTCCTGCTTCCGCCCTCACTGAGCTGACCTTCGATCGGGTAGAGTTGGTTCTGCTCTCTGGCCGGGTTCAGATGGCGTCTCAATCTATCTATAAGCGACTTCCGCAAGATCTCCGTTCGAACATGCAGCTACTCGATGTAGCGGGTCATCAACGCTGGCTCAGGGCACCACTCCACGCGCTCTTCGAGGCTGCGGAGAGCATTCTGGGCAAGGACAACTTGCTGATGAGTGGAAAGCGGGTGCGTTATGTCTGAGCTATATAGCATCCAGCCTGCTCCGCCCTTGTACCTGGAGCAATCGCGCATCTCGAAGCTTCCCATACTGTTGCTCAACGTACACAATCAATGCAACTGTCGCTGCGTCATGTGCGACATCTGGAAACGGAAAGATGGGCTCGCGTTCCATGCTTCCGACCTCGAGCGGCATCGTAAATCCATCGAGAAGCTCGGCGTAAAACACGTAGTGCTGACTGGCGGTGAACCACTGTTGAATCGTGAACTGGACGCGATCTGCCGGTTCTTTCGCAATCTGGGAATCCGAACTACCCTTCTTACAACCGGGCTCTTACTCTTCAAGAGGGCAGAGAGCGTTGCGGATATCTTCGATGCCATCATCATCTCGATCGACGGTCCGCCAGCTGTCCATGATCGTATTCGCCGCGTACGTGGCACCTTCGCCTCCATCCAGAAGGGCGTTGCGGCAGTTCGCTATCACCGCCCGAAGATGCCGATCTCCTGCCGAACAACCGTGCAGAAATTGAACCACACACATCTGCGATCCACGGTATTTGCAGCCAAATCCCTTGGCCTCGATAGCATTTCTTTTCTCCCTGCGGACGTTTCTTCGGGAGCCTTCAACCGGCAGGAGGGTTGGACTGAAGAGCGACAAGACGAAGTCGCGCTCACCCGCGAAGAACTATACACACTTGAAGGTGAGATCGAACTTCTGATCGCAACATGTCAAGAAGAGATGCGCAATGGCTTCATTGCTGAGAGTAGTGCGAAGTTACGACGGATTGCAGATCGCTTTCGCGAACATCTCGATCACACTCCGCCAAGCGCACCGCTCTGCAATGCGCCTTGGGTCTCTGCCGTTATAGATGTGGATGGCAGTGTGAGGCCGTGCTTTTTCCATGCTGCGGTTGGAAATATAAATCAACTCACCTTAGAAGAATCGGTCAACAGCACAGCCGCACTCAAGTTCCGTAGTACGCTCGATGTGGCTAAAAATGCTACCTGCCAGCGTTGTGTCTGTTCACTGAACTATCGCCAGTAATCTTTGGCCGGCATGGAGAAGATTCCGAACGTACGATTACCTTTCTTAGCCGGAAGAGCATAGCCCATTGGAAAATCCAGTATCGTCCAAAGTCGACCGTACCTCCGAGCCTCGCCGATGGATTCATATAGGCGAGTGGATGCTGTTCGCATTACTGGCGGCGTATATGGGGGTGCGCACCTTACCCGGGCAGCTGTCAGATAAAATACCCTTGACATATTCCCATATGGGCATGTAATGTTCCGTTATGGCAAGAGCGAGCACCACTTCGGACGCATTCAACGCGGTTGCTGAACCCCGCCGGCGGGAGATTTTGAGCTATCTTGCCGGAGCCGAGCGGCCCGTCGGAGACATTGTGGCAGCCCTCGGCCTGGAGCAGCCTTCTGTCTCCAAGCACCTGCGCGTGCTGCGCGACGTGGGGCTGGTTCGGATGCGCTGCCAGGGCCGCCAAAAGCTGTACCGGACCAAGGCCGAAGCGATACGCCCTCTTCACGAGTGGGCCGGAACCTTCGAGCGTTACTGGCAGCACCAGTTGAATCGAGTGAAGGAACGCGCGGAAGCGACGGTCCGCCAAGGCTCAACAGATTCGAATTCCCCAACCCCGAACCTTAAGGAGAAACGATGATTGCTACCGAACAGACCCTCGAAAACCTGACGCTGACCATCAATCAGGAAATTCATGTCCAGGCGCCCCTGGATGTAACCTTTGCCGCGCTGCTAGAGCAACTGGGGCCGGGCAACGAAACACCTGACGGCAAACCTCTAAACATGAAGATCGAACCGTGGCCCGGTGGAAGGTGGTACCGCGACCTGGGCGAAGGTAATGGGCATTTCTGGGCCAACGTCAAAGCCATCGTGCGGCCCACGCTGCTTGAATTCGCTGGTCCCTTGTTCGCCTCTTTCCCCTTCGTCTCGAACGTGCAATATCGGCTGAGTGAAGTCGCGGGTGGAACCTTGATCGCCTTCCGGCACACCGCGCTCGGCTTCGTTCCCGACGAGCACAAGGCAGGGATGAACAAAGGCTGGGCCTCAATGCACGATCGCGTTCGCAGGCACGCCGAGGCCGCTTTACAACAGCCCGCATCGCGATCAACCAGCCGCAAGTGACAAATGAGGAGGAAGCCCATGTGTCCAGTCTGCATAACAACCGCAGTGCTGATTGCCGGCAGCGCCACCTCTACGGGCGGACTTGCGGCAATCGCCATCAGGAAATTCGGCGGCAAGAACGCTGTAGACAATAGCCCGGCTCAACCCGATCCGAACGGTTTCGACAAAAGAAACGGAGCAGTAGAAATCGTCCCCAACTCACATCAAAGGAGAAATTAAGATGTCAACGAGCATGATAGAGAAACCGCAAATAGTGTCGCGGGATGAATGGCTTGCGGCTCGCACGAACCTGCTGGCCAAGGAGAAAAGGCTCACGCGCGAGCG